>Ga0209162_1000527_pt1 | contig 41705 bp, 35 predicted proteins | sample YNPNPMetaG_FD_187121 | JGI IMG/M metagenome (GOLD analysis project Ga0209162, IMG submission 187121) | Anoxygenic and chlorotrophic microbial mat microbial communities from Yellowstone National Park, USA - YNP NP MetaG (SPAdes) (version 2) ...
GCCCCGATGAACTGTTCAAGATCCGCGAAAAGGTCGAGGGGCAGATCGTCAGCCAGTTCAAGAACATGGAGCGCCCGGCCGACGCGCTCATCGAGGCCCTGGCCTGGGCGCCCAAGGGCGCCGACGCTGCGCTGCTGGCGCGCATTGCCGGCCTGGAAGAAGCCGAAGCCGTCGAGGTGCTGACGGCCTTGTCGGATCCCACGACTGGCCTCTCTTTCATCAAGGTCCGCCAGCCGGACAGGATCGGCCGGCCCGAAGAGCGACGCGCTTTTCTCCACGATGAGATGTATGACCTGATGAAGGAGCACGCCCTCGACCCCACGCCGGCCCAGGCCCAGGCAGTATCTGAAATCATCCTCGACTATTACGCAGCAGAGATCGAGGAGGCGCGAGCGAAAGTGGCCCGCCTGAGCCAGGAGCGCGAGGAGATCCCCCCCGATGGGCGGATCGTGATCGTCTCTGCGCCTGGCCAGCTGCGCAACCCCCAGGCCATGGCCCGCGCCCTGGACCGCCTGCGCGACCTGTTAGTGGAGGAGGTCTACTACCGCCTGCAGGCCAATCCCCTGAACGGGTTCGCTGCCTACTGTAAGTATGCCGACGAGGCGATCGTTGCCAACGACGACGAGCTGGACATGCAGTTGCGTGCCGAAATGCTGGAATTCGCCAGCAAGGCCTACCAAAAGGGCCAGACAGAGGTGGGCGGCTTGCGGCAGGGTGACGTGGAGCGGCGCGTCGTCCTGGACTGGATGTGGCGGAACCTTTACGGTGCTCGACCGGAGGATACCTGGCGTGTGGCGCAGCATTTGCGCGAGCGTGAAACCGCCTTCCTGGACGAAGATGCCCCTCTATCGTGGGCTGAGTTGACTGTGGGTGAGAGCTGGGCAGCGGCTTTCCGCGGGGCGAAGCGCGAAGAACTGCAAAGCAAAGAGGCCGAGTTGCGTTGCAAGATCGAGGAACTGAAAACGTTCGCGCCGCAGGGGGATTTCGAAACGTGGCGTCGCGATGTGCTGCTGGCCAAGGCGCACAACGTGCACGGCTACCTGTTGCGCGTGTGCGGCGATTTTGCCGCCGCCTGCGATGCCTACGAGTGTGCCCTGCCGTTCTGGCGCAAGCTGAAGAGGAAAGTAGAGCACGCTGAAACACTGAACAACCTGGCCTGGGCCTTGGCCGAGTTCGGACTGTTCGGCCGCGCCGAGCGCTACTGCCAGGACGCGCTCGAACTGCGGAAGGAGCTGGGCCATCGCTACCTGCTCGGCCTCAGCTACAATACCTTGGGCCTCATCGCCACCAAGAACAACCAGCCCCACCGTGGCGTGGCGCACTGCGGGCGGGCGCTGGCGATCTTTCGCGAGCTGGGCGTGCTGCGCGGGATGGGTCTGGCCTACACCGCCCTGGCCGAGGCCAACCGCCGCCGCGCCGATGTGCCTGAGCTTTTCTTCCCCAAGGAAAAAGTGGACTGCCTGCGAGTGGCAGAGGAGTGCGCCAGGTTCGCCGTGGACATCTTTCGCCAATCTGTGTCTGAAAAACTGCGCCTGATCGAGGCGCTGATCGAGCTGGGCTGCATCTACCGCAACTGGGCGCGCGTCTGGCCGGACTATCACGAAGAGGGCCCGGATCGGGAGACCCTGATCCGGCAGGGCGAGGCAGCGCTGCGGGAAGCCGCCAACCTGGCTGCCGATCCTTTCCCCTATCGCCAGGTGGATGCGCTGGTCAACCTGGCCTGGTTGTACTATTACGTCGGGCAGCCCGAGAAAGCCGAACGCACGCTGGACGAGGCGCTCGGACAACCCTTCCTTGACGGATACCGCATCAAAGAAGGGCAGGGGCTGCCGGTCGAGAGGGAGCACCTCAACGCCTTTTTCTGGACTCAGATGGGCAAGGGCGAACTGTTGCGCGGTCTGATTGCCCGTCAAAAGTACGACCAGAAACCTTCGGTCAAGGATGGCGTGCGCGATCCAGAGCTATGGAAGCAGGTTGCCGGGCACTTTACTCTGGCGATCGCTTACTCGCGGCTCTTTGCCGAAGACTACCGTGACCTGCGCGCGGGCAAGGATAGACTGTATGCCACGTTGCGCAATGTCAATCCTGGGGAACTGGCCGCCCTCTATGCTGGCATTGATGAAACTGCCGAGAAATACAACTTGAAGGAACCTGCCCTGCACACATTCCTGGACGACTACTTCGGCCCGCCAGAGGCTTTCACAGGCAAGTCATGATGGGTGAGGTCAGAGCGTACACCGTTCAGGACCGCGATTCTCTGCTTGCGGCCATCAACGCCGTCTGCGCCGACAGCCCATGGATGCTGGCGCCGCGCTTTCGGCCCACGCCGCTCTGGGAGCACGCCCTGGGCGCGCCGCACTGCGCCCGCCATCTGCTGCTGGTGGCAGAGGAGCATGGGCGGGTTGTCGGCTGGTGCCGCCTTTTCCCACCAGCTCTCTGCGACGGGCCGGCCCCGGAACTCGAGCTGGGCATCGGCCTGCGGGCCGAATATCGCCGTCAGGGCCTGGGCCGGGCGATGGTGGAACGGGCCGTCGCCTGGGCGCAAAGCGCCGCCTGCCAGCGCATTGTCTTGACCACCCACCCGCAGAATCGCGATGCCCTGCGCTTTTTCGAGCGTCTTGGTTTCGCCCCGACGGGCCGGCAGCGCGATGGCTGGATCGAAATGGCCTGCCAGCCTGGCCGCCGGGGAGGAGGAACAGATGTCGGACCCAAAACCTGTTGTGAGATGGCTGTGTGAGGCGGCGACAGCCGAGGGGGATTGCGCCTGCGCCGCTCCGTCGCGGCCTATGCTGCGCCGTCTCGACCTGGGCAGCGCCAGTGAGCAGGACTGTGCCTGTCCCGATGTCGGCGCCGGGCCTTCCTCTGCACCGCTCTCCGCGGCTGTGCTCTGGCAGCGCGCGCCTGCGCTCTACCGCGCCCCGCTGCCTGACCGCCACCAGGTAGCCTTTGCACCCTCTCCCACTGCGGCTATCGCCCTGCTGAACGACGCCGCCAGCCGCATCCTTGACCAGTTCGCCACCCCTCGCTCGTGGGACCAGGTCGCCCAGCAGGCGCCGGGAGTTGCGGCGGATGACGCGCGTCAGGCGGCGCGCCAACTGGCCCAGCTCGGCCTGCTCCGCCCTGTCGGAGAAAGGGAGACGCCCTGCGCCTCTGCCCCCGATACCCTTACCGCCTGGCTACACGTCACCAATCAATGCAACCTGCGCTGTTCTTACTGCTACGTCCGCCGGAGCGATGAGGCCATGAGCGCTTCGACCGGTCAGGCCGCCGTGGAGGCGGTGGTGCGCTCCGCCGTCCGCCACGGCTTTCGCGCCATCAAGCTCAAGTACGCCGGCGGCGAACCCACGCTGAACTTTGGGTTGGTGCGGTTGCTGCACCGGCAGGCCCTCGCCTTGGCCCGGCAGCACGGCCTGGCCCTGCAAGAGGTGCTCCTGAGCAACGGTGTTGACCTCCCCCCCGCTGTCTGCGACTCCCTGCGCGAGATGGGCATGCGTCTGGCGATCTCGCTCGACGGCGTGGGCGCAGCTCACGACGCCCAGCGCGGCGCAGGGACGTTCAGGCGAGTGGCCCGGTCGATCGAGCACGCCGTCGCTGTTGGCCTCCGCCCGCACCTCTCGATCACAGTGACAGCGCAGAACGCTGCCAGCCTGACAGAGGTGGCAGCCTATGCCATCGAGCAAGGGTTGTCGTTCAACCTCAACTTTTACCGCCCTCCGCGCTGCGCGGGCAACCACGATCCACTCCAGGCGGAAGACGAGCGTCTGATCGCTGGCGTGCGCGCAGTGCTGGCGCTGATCGAGCAGCGCATGCCCGCCTACAGCCTTGTCGGCAACCTTCTGGACCGCGTCCATCTCGGCTATCCGCACGACTACCCCTGCGGCGCAGGGCGGAACTATGTGGTCATTGATCACCACGGGGCGATCTCTTCGTGCCAGATGGACATGGCGCGGCCCCTCGGCACGGTGTGGGAAGAAGATCCGTTGCTGGCTGTTCGCAGCAGAAGTGGATTCCAGACTCTCCCCGTGGAGAGCCGTGGCGAATGCGCCTCGTGTGTGTGGCGCTACTGGTGCGCCGGCGGTTGCCCGCTGTTGACGCAACGGCTGACCGGCCGCAACGACGCGCCCTCGCCCTATTGCCAGGTCTATCGTGCGCTGTTGCCAGAACTCGTGCGTCTGGAGGGAATCCGTTTCCTCCGCAGTCATCCCGCCGCCTGATAGCCCAAATAGCCCAGGCCAGCAGGGGGAAGCGCAAGCTTCCCCCTGCTTTTGTGTAAGGTTGAAGTAAGAAAGGGGGAAAGAAAAGTGCCAACCGGCTGATCGTTTCCTGGCGCTGTTTTGTGGTAAGCTGAGGCCAAACAAGAGAGGAGATCAGTGTTGCGAAAGGAGGTGCCCAAATGATCAGTCTGAACATTTTGCAGCTATTCGAACTGCTCATCGGCACCGTCGCCTTTCTCCTCTTCGTCGCCCTCTTCCTGCTCACCCTGTGGTCGAAGCAAAACGACCCTGGCAGCGGCGGCTGCAGCCTGCTCATCCTCTTCCCTCTCCTCCTGATCGGCTTCTGCCTGATCTTGTACGCTTTCTCAGGAGCACTCTGACCCAAAAAAGGAGGTTGAGATGATCCAGCGTTTATCGACTGTCCGGGAAGTGGTCGTGCCCCGCAGCTTCAGGCGCAGCCGTCTGCCCGCTCATCTCCAACACCTCGACTGCTACTTCTTGATCCAGCGCCGGCACGTCCTGATCGAGAGCAGCGATTCCCCGTGCCCCATCTCCGTCTTTTGCCGCGAGGACGGCCGTCTCGTCTGCTCCTGCCCGCAGGCCAGGGAGTGGGGCATCTGCAAGCATGAACAGGCGCTGGAGAACGGCCTGTGGGCGCGCCTGGCCTCTCTCCCTCGCTGCTATGCCTTGCTCACCTGCACGGCGGATTGGTGCCAGCCTCACCCGCCCTATACGCTCTCTCTGGCCCCCCAGCTTCAGCAGGCGGCGCCCGCAGCGGCAGGAGGCGGGTGAGATGTCCGCTGCGGACCGCCCCAAGGCGCTCCTGGCCGTCGACGCGGAGAACCACACAGACCTCGACGTCGAGGCGCTGCTGAGCCGCCTGGCGGATGTGAACATCGTGGAGCGCCACGCCTACGCCGACCTGCGCAACCCCTACCTGCACCGTTTGCTGTGCCAGTTGAAGAGCGCCGGTTTCCAGATTCACCACGCCTGGAGCGGCAACCGCCCAGGCGCACTCAAGAACACCGCCGACGGCCACATGGCCCGCGGCATCGAAAACCTCCTCGCTGCGCATCCCGATATAGAGACCGTCATCATCGTCAGCGGCGACAACTTTTTCGCCGCCATCGCCAGCAAGCTGGCCAGAGAGGGCAGGCACGTGATCGTCGCTTCCAACCCCGGCCGCATAGGCAAAGAGCTGCACGCCGCCGCCCACCGCTATATCCCACTGGGGAACCTGGCACGCCAGATCGCCCAATTATATCGGCTCGAACGCAGCAACCGTTACCTCACCTTTAGTTTTGTCCAGCGGCGGATGGGCATCGCGGCAGAGGATCTGGATCGGTTGATCGAGGCTGGCCTGATCATCCGGGAAAGAGTGCGGCGTCTCCAGGGCGGCTTCCAGACCAGGGTCTACCTCAACCACCAGTCCCATGTCGTCCAGGCGGCTCTGGCGGCGACAGCCGTGTGGGCATAGCGGAGAACCGCCGACTCATCAACAAGGGATCTGGTGCGGCAGCAGGCAGGAGAAGTGAGAGACAGCCCTCCTGCGGAAGGACAGGCAATTACTGCAAATGAGCAAAAGCGCCGGCTTGTGCCGGCGCTTCCGTGCGGGGCCGGGGAGGGCCAGTGGCTGTGTGCGTTGTGGGCTGCGAAGGGCTGCCCTCCCCGGCAAGAGGATATCGGCAGCAGATCGACCCCTGGCGCATGGCCGTGATGGATCTGCGATGGGCGCCGGTCGGTCTGCTGCCCGTATCCTCGCACGCTGATTGTCAAGTGCTCCCTCGTTCACCCGCCGCAGCCACCGCTGCCGCCAGGCGGCCCGCTGACGAGAAATGGCGTACAAGAATCGCCGATCGAAGACAGTTGCTCCTTTGAAAGGTCGTTGCCCATTGGCTGTTCCTGGATCGTCGAGTTGACGCCAGTATACGCGCCAGGGGTAGACAAAAGGGTAGACAAAAGGGTAGACAAAAAGACAACAGGAGGGGAATCCTGCCTCGCCCTCCTGCTGTTTCGGACAATCAACGGCTCGATGGGAGCCGTTGATTACGCGTAACTACCACGCCGACTGAAGTACGACGAGGCACCGCCTCGCCCGTACGCCGCTTGAGCCTGGTCTACCCTCTGTCAACCCGATGCTGGTGTGGCTGGTGTTCTGCCCTCTCCCCCCTGGCCCCCGCCCTCTCCCGCAAGCGGGAGAGGGGCGGGGGTAGGGGGTGGGGTGAGGGCCCAGCGCCGTCATTTGACCTTGATGTCGATCTTCTTGCACTCTTTACCAGGCGTCACTTTGGGCAGAGTGACCGTCAGAACGCCCTTCTTGAATGTGGCGCTGGTCTTGTCCGCGTCAATCTCGCAGGGCAAGGGGATCGAGCGGTGGAACGAGCCGTAGGAGCGCTCGACGTGGTAATAGTTCTCGCTGCGATCCTCCTTCTCGACCCGCTTTTCGCCGCGGATGGTGAGGGTGTTGTGGGAAAGCGATACCTCGACGTCACGCTCGTCCATGCCGGGCAGTTCAGCCGAGACGCGGAACTCGCGGTCGGTCTCGACGACGTCGATGCGCGGGCTAAAGCCCTCCCACGGTTCCCAGGCGCCAAAAGGAGCCAGGCCCCAGCCACGGAAGAACTCGTCAAAGAGACGGTCCATGTCGCGCTCCCAGTCGTAAAGGGACAGGCCCCTTTCCTGTCGCACCGGCACCTTGTTCCCTTCACGCTTCCACGGAATCAGATCAGTGATCGGCATGGCTCTCACCTCCTTTCACAAGACGCTGTTCTCTACCCCGCTTTGATCGCGATCTTGTGCGTCGCCGGAGCCGCTTTGGGCAGGTGCAGGCGCAGCACGCCATCTTTGACAGCGGCCTCGATGCCGTCGCGGTTGATCTCGGCCGGGATCGTAAAGCGCCGCTGATAGTCGCCCACGCGATACTCGGCATAGGCCAGGCTATAGCCCTGGTAGCTCTCCGGCTCGACATAGCCGTTGATGGTCAGCACGTCCTTCTCCAGCGTGACCTCGACGCTCTTCTCGTCGACGCCGGGCATGTCGGCCAGGACGACAATGGCCTCTTCCGTCTCATAGATGTCGACGCGGGGCACGAAGGCGATGCGCTCGCGGGTGCGCTCGGCATCGCTCTGGACAATCTGCTTCTCCGTCCCCTGAACCTGCAGTTCACCTTGAGCCGTCATCTCAGCACCTCCTCCATTACCCAGCCTGCACAGCGATCTTTTTCGGCTTGTCCGCCTCGGCCCGAGGCAGGGCAATCTTGAGCACGCCCTTCTCCAGGGATGCTTCCACCTTGTCCGCCGCAACCTGGAAGGGGAGCTGGAAGGTACGGGTAAAGCGCCCATAGCCGCGCTCCCGCCGATGATAGACCGACCCCTCACCCAGCTCCAGCGGCTCACGGCTGCCGGAGATGGTCAGCACGTTGTCCTTGACCGAGATGTCCAGGCTTGCGGCGTCGACGCCGGGCAGTTCGGCGGTGACGATGGCGCCTTCGTCGTTGCTCCAGATGTTCATCGCCGGGTAGCCCATACCGAGCCCAAACTGGAGGCGCGGCCAGCTCGTCAGGAGCTGGTTCATCTCGCGTTGCAGGCGGCTCATCTCACGCCATATCGACATGGGGAAAAACGCTCTCTCCAACATCTCTCACCACCTCCTCTTTATGAGTTTGTTGCGTCTCTTATTTTATCGATTTGCATTAGAACAACGCTAGACGAACCGTAGAAAAAGATAAGAACCATGACCCCACTGCCAAAACTCACCGCAGAGACGCCGAGAGCGCAGAGTTCTACATAAATTTGCTCCTGGCGGGTCTGTGACCCGCCAGCGCCGGCAGGAGAGTTTCGCTCCTGGCGGGCCTGTGACCCGCCAGCACGGACGGAGCGGGCAGGGCGGCGGGGTCACAGACCCCGCCGGAGCAGGCCCCCCTTTCGCTCCTGGCGGGTCTGTGACCCGCCAGCGCCAGCAGAACGGCGGGGTCACAGACCCCGCCGGAGCAGAGGAGAATCTCCTCCTCTCCCTCTCTCCTTGTCTCCCTCTGCCGCCTCTTCTATCCCTGGGCCAGCTCCAGATACTCGCGCCGCACCAGCTCCTGCTCGCGCACGCCGAACAGCGCCAGCAGCTCGCCGATCAGCTCGGCCTTGCGCTCGGCGTCCTGCGCCGACCAGGTGCGGCTCTTGATCTCCAAAAAGGCACCCGGCAGTGCGGGCTTGAGTATGCGGTCGAGATTGACGGCAAAGTCCGTGCCGCCGTAGCGAATGTGGTAGCGACGGCGCTCCTTGTGCACCTCCCATTCCTGCTGCGGCTGGAAATACTCGCGGTAGAAACGCTGGCTGCGGGTGGCCGGCGCGTCGAAGCGCGAGCGCGAGAGCAGCACCGAATGGGCAAACTCGCGCTCTTTGCCCTCCTCCGTCAGCGTCAGCCGATAATCGACGTCCGTCACCTCACCCTGCTCGTCCAGCACCTCGTCTTCGCGGTAGCGCAGGCGGCTGTGGTAGGGATCGTCGAACAGAAAGTAGGTGTCGTACTGTCGCCGCTGCGAGGCGCGCACCACGAGGACATCGCCCCTGGCCAGAATCGCCTCGACGTCGGTCTCTGGCGGCAGTTGCACCTTGACCTGCACCTCGAACGTCTTTTCGCGGGCCACGCCGCCGATGGCCAGCAGCTTGCTCAGCACGCTCTCCTCGCGGGCGATCAGGAAGCGGTCGATCTTTTCAGCAGTGACCGCCGCCTGAGCGCGCAGCGAGGCGACGTCCACCGTCAGCAGTTCGCGGTTGCGCATCAGCCAGCGCCCGTCGCAGAGGACATCGCAGACATCGTGACTCTTGGCCGCATAGACCAGCAGCGAATAGATACTGTCGGGGTCGCGGCGGAAGCGCGGGGTCAGATGGATGTCCTCCAGATTGACCACGATCAGGTCGGCCCGCTTGCCGACCTCCAGGGAGCCGACCAGATCGTCGATGTGGAGGGCGCGGGCGCCCAGGATCGTCGCCATGGCGATGGCCTGGCGGGCCGGGACGACGGTGGGGTTGCTGGTGGAGCCTTTGGCCAGCAACGCCGCCAGGCGAATCTCCTCGAACATGTCCAGATCATTGTTGCTGGCGGGGCCATCGGTGCCGATCCCCACCGGGATGCCCAGGGCGAGCATCTGCGCCACGGGCGCCAGGCCGCTGGAGAGCTTGAGGTTGCTGGAGGGGTTGTGGGCCACCCCCGCGCCGTGATGCAGCAACGTGTGCATCTCGCCCTCGTCCAGATGGACGCAGTGCATGGCCGTCACTTTGGCCTCAAGAATGCCCTGTTTCTTCACCCACGGCACAACCGGCATGCCATACTCGGCGCGGTGCTCCTGCACCTCCAGCGCCGTCTCGGCGACGTGGATATGGACGGGCACGTCATACTCCAGCGCCAGCCGGGCGCATTCCTGAAGCATCTCGGGGGTCGAGGTAAAGGCCGCATGGGGACCGATTGCCGGCACGACCAGGTTGTGCCCCTTCCAGCGGGCGACGAAATCCTGGGCCAGGCGCAGGCCGTCATCATAGCTGGCAGCGTCGGGTGTGGGGAACTTTAAGATCGACTGGGCGCAGACGGCGCGCATGCCGACCTGGGCCGTGGCGTCGGCGACCGCTTCCTCGTAGTAGTACATGTCGCCAAAGCAGGTCACGCCGGAGCGGATCATCTCGGCGCAGGCAAGCTGCGTGCCCAGCCAGCAAAAGTCGGGGCGGACAAACTCGCGCTCCACAGGCATCATATAGCCCATCAGCCAGACATCCAACCGCAGGTCGTCGGCCAGGCCGCGCACCAGGGTCATGGGGGCGTGAGTGTGAGCGTTGATCAGGCCGGGGAGCACAGCGCGCCCCCGGCAATCGACAACCTCGGCCGCTTCCCATGCCGACTCGACGTCTGCCTGCGGGCCGACAGCGACGATTGCCCCGTCCCGCACCGCCACAGCTCCCGGCTCGTAGAGCGAAAACGCCTCGTCCATCACCACAACGACGCCACCGCTGAGAATCAGGTCTGCTTTTTCCATTTTGGCCTCCCCTGGGTCTTGGGGAGATTATAGACTCGATAGAGTCCAAGGGCAAGCGCTATTTCCAGTGACAAAACCTTTGCCGAAGGCAAGTGCTGTGTTATAATGCGCACACGGCAGGGAGGCCAGTGGGTTGCTGAGCAGCTATTGGATTCGCCAACGGGAGTATCTCCTGGAAATCAGCCGCGCGCTGACAGCGCAGCTCGATCTGGACACGGTACTGGAAAAGGTGCTCTATGCGGCAACCGAACTCCTTGTCGGGCAGGCGGCGCTGATTGCGCTGCGCCAGCCGGGCGGCGGCTTTGCCGTCCGCGCCATCTATGGCCTGCCAGCGCGCCTGGCGGGCTACTTTTCCGAGCTCCTCTCCGACATTCCAGAGCGGGGCAGCCACGCCGATTTCTACATCCCCAACCTGGCGGCCAAGCTGCGGCAGGTCGTTCTCGCGACGGGCCTGCCGCTGCAACAGGTCGTCGCGCTGCCCATGTCCATTGGCCGCGAGCTGATCGGCGTGCTCTATGTCTTTCGCGCTCACGGCGGCAGCTTTACGCTCGACGACCGCCAGCTCCTGGCCAGCTTTGCCGACCAGGCGGCGATCGCCGTCCACAACGCCCAGCTCTACCAGGGGCTGGCCCAGGAAAAGCGGCGACTGGACGCGATCCTGGAGTACAGCGCTGACGGCGTCATGATCCTCGACGCCGGACAGCGCATCACGGTCTTTAACCGCGCCCTGTCCGAGATGAGCGGCTGGAGCGCCGCCGAAGCGATCGGCCGCCGCCACGAAGAGGTCATCGTCTGGGAGCGGCTCGACACCGCGATGACGCTGGAGCAGGCGCTGGCAGGAGGCTGGCCGCTGGCCCATGAACCCTACGCCCAGGCCCCCCTCTATGTCGAAGGGGACCTGCGGCGACGCAAGGGCGGCACGATCAGCGTGGGCATCACCTACGCCCCCCTCTTCGACCGCGAACGGCGGCTGGTCAATATCATCGTCGACGTGCGCGACATCACCCGCTTCCGCGAGGCAGACTGGCTCAAATCGACCTTTGTCTCCATTGTCTCGCACGAGCTCAAGACGCCGGTGGCGACGATCCTGGGCTATGCCGAGACCCTGGCCCGCCCCGACGCCCACTGGTCGCACGAGACGACGCGCGAGCTGGCCGAGACGATCCAGGACGAGGCCCGTCGCCTGGACCGCCTGATCACCGACCTGCTCGACGTTTCGCGGCTGCAGGCCGGCGCCCTGCCCCTGACCATCGAGGACGTGGCGCTGGATGCCGTGGCCCAGCGGGTCGCTCAGCGCTTCCAGCCGCAGACGAAGGACCACCAGATCGTCGTCCGCTTTGCAGACGATTTTCCGCTGGTCAAAGGGGATGCCATGCGCCTGGAGCAGGTGCTGAACAACCTGGTTTCCAACGCGATCAAGTATTCGCCAGAGGGAGGGCGGGTGGAGATTCGCGGCGAAGCGCGGCGGGACGCCGTGGTGGTCAAGGTGATCGACGAGGGCATCGGCATTCCGGCCACCGAGCAAGGGCGCATTTTTGACGCCTTTTACCGCGTCGACGACCGCTCGACGCGCAAGACCGGCGGGGCCGGGCTGGGCCTCTTTCTGGCGCGGGCGATCATCGAGGCCCACAACGGGCGATTGTGGGTGGAGAGCAAACCGGGGGAGGGTTCGACCTTTGCGTTTTCCCTCCCCCGCCCAGAGTAGAAAAAACAAGAAAGGACAAACGATGGCTATTCACATGGCAAGAATTACCTGCCCCAACTGTCGGCAGCAATTCAGCGCGCCGGTGGAGCAAATCCTGGATGTAGAAGTCGATCCGCTGGCCAGGAACCGCCTGCTGTCGGGGCAGCTCAACCTGGTCGGCTGCCCGCACTGCGGCATGGCCGGCGGGCTCGATCTGCCGTTTTTGTACTATGACCCGTCCAAAGAACTGGCTCTGGTCTATATGCCGATGGAGGCCGGACACAATGATATCGAGCGTCAGCAGCTCATTGGCTCGCTCTCGCGGAGGCTGCTCAATCAGTTGCCGCGCGAACAGCGCAAGGGCTACCTGCTCAACCCGCAGGTCTTTTTCTCCATCGAGAGCCTGGTCAACCGCGTCCTCGAAGCCGAAGGCATCACGCCAGAGATCATCGAGGAGCAAAAGGCCAAAGCAGGTCTGTTGATGCGCCTGCTGGAGACAAAGACAGCGGAAGAACGCAGCGCGCTGATCGGCGAGAACATCGCCCTGATCGACCCTACCTTCTTTGCCATGCTGCAGGCCAATATCTCCCAGGCAGACATGATCGGCCGCCGGGACATTGTCCAGCCCATGATTGCGCTCATGGAACAACTGATCCAGGAGACCCAGGTGGGCCGAGAACTGGCCGCCCGTTCGGAGGCTGTGCACGCGCTCGAACAGGAACCGACGCGGGAAAAGCTGCTCGAACTCCTCATCGGCAGCAGCGACCCTCTCACGCGGGCCGCGCTGATCGGAATAGGGCAGAACCTGGTAGACTATCGCTTTTTCCAGATGATCACGCAGCGGATCGAGGGCGCGCAGGACAGGGCAGAGCGCGCGCGGTTGGAAGCGCTGCGCCAGGAACTGCTGGACGCCCGCGAACAGTTGCGGCAGCAGATGCAGGCCGTGGTAGAAGAACGGGCCAAACTGCTGCGCAACCTGTTGACCACGGAGCAGCCAGAGCTGCTGGCGCGCCGCCATCTGGATGAGCTGGACGACATCTTTTTCGACCTCCTCGGCCAGGCGATCGAACACAGCCAGAAGGAAGGGAATGAAAAAGAGCTGGAGGCGTACCGAAAAATCTGGGATCTGACCATGGGCCTGATCCGCGAGCAGATTCCGCCCGAACTGCTGCTGCTGAACGAGATCGCCCAGGCCAGTGACCGCGAAGCCATCCGCCAGATTCTGGAGAACAACCGCCAGCTCGTCACCCCGTCGCTGGTCGAGGTCCTGGAACAGAGCTCCCAGCAACTGCAGAAAGACGGGCAGCAGCAGGCAGCCGGACAGCTCAAAATGGCGGCAGAGGTGGCACGGGAGATAATGGGGCCTCAGCAGGCTGCACCGCCTCAACCCCCTTCCAAAAAAGACGGTGGCGAGAGCAGCAGCGGTCTGCTGATCGCCCGGCGCTAAGAGGCAATCTCCCTGTTTTCAGCGTTAAAAAGGCCCTCTCAGCGGTTGTCCAACCGAAAGCCGTGCCCGCGCACGGTGACGATGTACTGGTGGTCGGGGTCGAGCGCGGTCAGGCGCTCGCGCAGGCGGCGCACCAGCGCGTCGATCGCCTGCTCCGAGATGCCCTCCGCCGCCTCCTCTGGCCAGACGGCCTCGATGATCGCTTCGCGGGAGACGACGCGGCCTTCGGCGTCGAGGAGCGCCAGCAGCAGGCGATACTGGGCCGGCGAGAGCGGTGGCACGATCTCCTGCCCGCCGACAAAAACGCGGCGCCCCGCCCGGTCGACCTGCAGGCCGCGGGCCGGCCCGCTCACCACCAGCGGCAGGGTGGCGTCGGCCTCGACAAAGCCCATCTTGACGCACAGCGCGATCTGAATCTCGTCCCCGTCCCGCAACAGGCGCGGCCGGTCGCGCACCTCTTCGCCGTTGACGCAGGTGCCGTTCTTGCTGCCCAGATCGTACAGGACATACTCGCCCCCGTCGGTCCGCTCGATGCGCGCGTGGTGGCGCGAGATCTGCCGCCGGGGCAGGCAAATGTCACAGTCTTCGCCCCGGCCGATGACGACACTCTTGCCCTCGATGAGCCAGCGCTGCCCCTCCAGTTCGCCCTCATAGACCACCAGCATCGCCCCTTCTGTCTTTTTCATGGCTCGCCCCTCCATGGCTGATCGTTCCCTTGACAGAATCTCCTTCTCGTCTATCATGGCCCGCGGAGGAGAAGAGACCCGTGGGCCACCTGCTTGGCGAGGGTACCGTTCTGCGCGATCGGTACAAGATTCTCGGCTGCGTGGGCCAGGGGGGGATGGGGGCCGTCTATCGCGCTGCCGACCTGCGCCTCGAAGGGCGCATCTGTGCGGTCAAAGAGATCCAGCCGGCAGCCGACCTGCCCCCCAACGCCCTGGAGCAGTCGCAGAAACAATTCCACCGCGAGGCCAGCGTGCTGGCCCGCCTCGATCACCCCAATCTGCCCAAAGTCTCGGACTATTTCACCGCTGGCGGGCGCGAGTACCTGGTGATGGATTTCGTCGCGGGACGGGACCTGCGCCAGGTGCTGGAGGCGGCACGGCGCGAGGGCCGCACGCTGGACGAGCGCCAGGTGCTGCGCTGGGCCGAGCAGTTGTGCGACACCCTCTCTTATATGCACAGCCAGGACCCCCCTGTCCTCCACCGTGACATCAAACCAGCCAATATCAAAGAAGCGCCCGGCGGACTGGTCAAGCTGGTCGATTTTGGCCTGGTCAAACTGATGGTGACCGACGACACTCGCACTGTCACCGTGTTGCAGGGCCGCGGCACGCTGGCCTACACGCCGCTGGAACAGTACGGCGGCGACAGTGGCCATACCGACCCGCGCTCTGACATCTACGCCCTCGGCGCGACGCTCTACCACCTGCTGGCCGGCCAGCCGCCAGCCGACGCCAAGGAGCGCTTCCTGCGCCCCGACAGCCTGATCCCCCTGCGCACGCTCAACCCCCAGGTCTCCCTCGCCACCGCCAGGGCCATCCATGCCGCGCTGGCCATGCACCCGGACGACCGCCCGCCGACGGTCGAGGCCTTTCGTCAGTTGCTGCGTGAGACCTCTCTGTCAGACGCCCTGGTCAGCCTGGTGCCGCCGCAGGCAGCCTGGCGCCGCGTGTTGAGCGAGAACAGCGGCCTGATCGCCGTCGTCGCTGCTCTTTTTGTGCTGGCCTCGCTGCTCACTCTTCTGCTTTGAACAGCGGCCGCGCGCTGCTTCGCCAGGCGTTGCTCAACAGCATCACCCCCAGCGGGATCAACGCCCCCGCCCCCGCTGCCAGCGCCGCGGTCCACACGCCAGCCTGCCGACGCAGCCAGTCCGCGCCGGGCAGCCCCAGCGCCAGCACAATGTAGGCGACCAGCCCGCCGATCGCGCACCACAAGGCCCCCTGCAAGGCCCGGCTGAGATCTCGCCGTCGCCGCCACAGGCCGGCATAGGCAGTCAAGGCGATGACTGCCACCGCCATCAAAGCCAGCAACAGATCGAGCCAGCTCACCCGGTCCACCCGCTGCTTCTCGACTTCGCTGCTTTGTCCGGGTGGGGCCGGCACCTCCTCCGGTGGCGGGGACGGCGTCTCGGTGGGCGTAGGCAGGGGGGTCGGGGTCGGCGTGGGGGTGATGAAGGTGATATCAGCCGGGCCGGGGCCTTCGGGGATGTTCATCTCCAGGCGGACAGCCCGCGGCACCGGCTCGGCACGCACCGAGATCTGCAACTGCCCCACCCGTTCCAGCGTGATCGTCGTGCGCGCCACCCCGCCGTGGGTGACCCCCTGCACGGTATGCTCCAATCCTTCCTGGGGATAGGTGAAGATGAACTCGACCGGCGTGCCATCGGGCACGGCGTGGCCGTTGCGGTCGACGATGACGCTGGTGCGCAGTTGCAGAGTGTCGCCACGGCGCACCTCGACCGCCGGCGGTGTGGGCAGCGGGGTACCCTCGGCCGGCGGTTGCCCAACGACTTCGTACAAAATCTGGATGATCTGACCGGGGTCAGGCTGGGTCTGGACCATCAGTTGATAATTGATGCCGCTGACGCTCACCGGCGAGTCGCCGCTAAAGGGAAATTCGTCGAACAAGGCCCGCGCCGCCGCGTCGACCGACGGGGCGGCATGGCTATAGAGGCCAAAATAGAGTGACAGCTTGGCGATCTCGGTCGTGTCCAGGTAATAGGGCGCGCCAAAGGCCAGGACGACGATCTTTTTGTTCTGCAGCGCGTTGGCCTGCTCGGCCAGGAAGCGCCGCACGGCGTTGGAGCCCTGCACCTGGGCGCTGGGGTCGAGCATGGCAAAGACGATCCAGTTGGCCCGCGACAGGGCCGCTTCGACGGCGGACGGCGGCTCCGGCGTGCCCTCGGCGGAAACCCCGCGCGGCGGGGCGTCCATATAGGCAACCAGTTCGCTGAACGTAAAGCTGCTCAGCCGATTGGGCTGCACCTGGTTGGTCGTCCGTGGACCGTAGAGCCGCAGCAGGGTATCGGCCAGCATGGTTGGCGGTATCGCATAAGCCTGCGCGCAGTCGAAGCAGGGCAGAATCTGGCGGTCATCGGTAAAGATGACAATGTACTCGCCTGCTGCGGGCGGTGCACCGCGCAGTTCGGGCGAGGGCGGCGAGAGCAACGTCACCGCGGCGCGAGCGATGGACGCGATCTGGTCGTTGTAGATTCCCACCTGTGCGCCGACGGCGGCGTTATCCCGCTGCGTCGCGCTGAGGGTAAAGTCACCGCCATAGATGCGCAGCTTGAGGCGCAGGATGCGCAGCACGGCCTCGTCCACCCAGCTCTGGAAGGTGGGGTCGCTGTTGTAGCGCTCGCGGAAAAAGGCGATTGTGGCACGGACGTTGGCGATGTGGGCGTCCCAATCGTCGGTCAGGGCAAAGTGGGAAAGGATGAGCAGGTCGTTGCCAGCGACGAACGCTTCGCGGGCGATACGCAGGCCGTTGAAATCCTGTTCGCTGGGGTCGTAGAAACGGCGCACGGCGCGCACGCCCAGGTCGTCCGCCACGGTCACTCCACCGGCCTGACGCCAGGCCGCCAGTTCTGGCAGCGCCAGCAACTGCTGCAATGCCTGCGGATCAAAGCTCACCGGCTTGGTCGACTGGTAGATGTTGCCCTGGAAGCCGCGGTAGCGAATATGCGAGACGAGCAGCCCGTCGGCCTGACTCAGCGGGTCCTCGGCGCTGGTCACGGTGAAAAAGGGGGCCAGTTCAATCTGCTTCAACTGTTCCAGCGACTTTTGGACCGTCGACACCTCTTCGGAGAGGGGGCGGTCGGCGGCGCCGAGGCCGGGGAAGTGGCCCGGCACCACAGCGACCCGTCCGCCGCTGCCGTCGTGGACGCCGCGGATGTAAGCTGCGCCCATCTGGCCCACCCAGTAGGGGTCGCCACCGAAGGAGCGCACCCCCAGGTCGGCGGCGCTGCCGGGGCGCGGCGTGTCCAGCACGTCGAGCGAAGGGCCCAGCAGCAGGTTAAAGCCCAGAGCGTTCAACTCGGCGCCGGCAACGGTGCCCGCCCGCCCGGCATAGGACGGGTCCCACGTCGCGCCGAGCGCCATTGGCGAGACAAGCTGCGTGGTGCCGCTGATGCCCAGGCCGGGCATCAGCGGGTTGCGATCCTGTTCGAGGGCGATGAAAAGCGGCACAAAGGGGCGGACGAGGTCGCCCTCGTTTTCCCCCACTCCGCTGACCGATGGCGTCAACGCGGCGGTCCAGGCCAGCCGTTGCAGCTCGCTGGTCAGCGCGGCGACCTGGGCCGGGGTGTCGCCTTCATTGACAATGTTGCCCAGGTCGGCCCGCAGCAGCACGCCGCCGATATCGTCCTGGGTGATCAGCGTGTGGATGGCTGCCGCTTCGCTCGTATCGGTGCCGGGAAAAGTGACGATGAAGAGCTGACCGACGCGCGCTTCTGGGGACATGCGCGCCAACAGTTGCGCGGCCGGATCGCCTGGCTGAGCCAGCGCCGGCGCGAGCGACCCCATCAACAGCATGAGGGCCAGGAGCAGGGCAGGAATCCGTCTGAGCACGGGGCTATTGTAACTGAATTGGGGAAGAAGCGCAATATTTGTCTCACCCGGTATCTGCCTACCCCTACCCTCTCGCAGGTGAGAAAGTGGCGGGCAAACAGCTCATTGTGGCGCACTCCAATGCAGAGATTGCGTATCTGCTCAGTCTGACGGCTTTTTACCAAGTCACCAAGACACGAAGGAAAACAGGCGGCTTACCTGTACGGACAAAAATCCGTGTGCGCAGCCCGTGTTTATAGTATTACCCGCGAAAAACTATCACAACCGCGAAGATTTTTGGGACACGGATTTTCACGGATAGACACGGATAAGATTTTATGTTTACAATCCGTGTGCATCCGTGTGAATCCGCCTCCTAAAGAATTTGGTATCTATTCAGCCTGTGCCCGCCGGACCCCAGTCCGGCGGGGCGGATGGCACCTGAGCCACCTGGAGGCGTCCCAGTGTAGCCGGTGTCTACCAGGCCTGGTCCGGGCGGACTATGGTCCGCCCGGCACTGCATGGGCAGGCTGAATAGTTACAGAATTTGGTTGCGGCGAGAGCCACGCTATGTTTCTATCCAAAGAAAAGCGCAGAGGCAAATTTTTGTTTTTTTCGATTATAACAGAACTTGCACTTCAGGAGATGCCATCCACGTCGTCGACCGTGACCTGCGCATCCTGCTGTTCAACACGGCCTTTGAGCAGTGGCGCCGCGACCTGGGCCTGGAAACCAAGACGGTCGGGCGGATGGTTTTCGAAGTTTTCCCCTTTCTGCCCCCTCAAGTCCGTGACGAGTACCATCAGGTTCTCAAGACAGGCAGAACCGTGCTGACAACCGACGTGCCGGTCTGTATCGATGGCCGCGAGCTGTTCACCGAGACGCGCAAGATTCCCGTTTTTCGAGGCGGTCAGGTTATCTACTGCGTCACCGTGGTGCGGGACATCACTGCACAGCAGCGGGCGGAGGAGGAACTGCGCCGCTATGCTCATCGCATCGAGACGCTGCGCGAGATCGAGCGGGCCGTGCTGGCCGCCCAGTCGCCGGCGGCAATCGCCCAGGCGGCGCTGCTGCGCGTCCGTCTGCTGGTGCCGTGCCGCTGGGCCAGCGTCGCCATCCTGGCCGAGCGCGGCGAGGAAGAGGTCGTCACCAGCCTGGGCGGCACAGTCAAACTGGAGAGCGAACTGGGCCAGGGCAGCACGTTTACGGTTGCTCTGGATGTGGGGTCAGCGTAGCGTCCTCGACCAGATCCAGTTGGGCCAGCAGCCGCAGCGTTTCCTGCGCCTCTGCCTCGTCGATCTGGCTGATGGCAAATCCAGCGTGGACGATCACATAATCGCCCACCCTCGCTTCTGGCACATAGGCCAGGCAGACCTCGCGGACGATGCCGCCAAAGTCGACTTTGCCCATGCGCATCAGCGAGAACTCGTCCGTCTCCAGGATACGGCCAGGGACAGCCAGGCACATCAGAGCGACTCCTTGCGTTTTTCGACCTGAGAGCGCAACCAGTCGAGCCACGCATCCAGCCCCTCGCCCGTGCGGCAGGAAAGGGGGAAGAAGGCCACGCCGGGATTGAGCGCCTCTACGCCACGCCGGAAATAGTCGACGTCGAAATCAAAGGCTTCCAGGACGTCGATCTTGTTCAGCACCAGCGCATCGACGCCACGGTACATCGGCGGGTATTTGTAGGGCTTGTCATCCCCCTCCGGCACGCTGGCGATCAGCACGCTGGTGTGTGTGCCCAGTTGGAAAGAGGCGGGGCAGACCAGATTGCCGACGTTTTCCACGATGAGCAGGTCGAGCTCGTCCAGCGGCAGTTGCGGCAGCGCCCCTTGCAGCATCGCCGCGTCCAGGTGACACGCGCCGCCGGTGCTGATCTGGACGGCGGGGACGCCCAGGGCGGCGATGCGCTCGGCGTCGATGGACGACGCCAGGTCGCCGTCCACCGCACCGATGCGCAGCTCATCGCGCAGCGCCGGCACCGTGCGCGCGATCAGGCTGGTCTTGCCCGCCCCTGGCGAGGCCATCAGGTTGACCGCCCAGACGCCAGCGGCGTCGAGGCGGGCGCGGTTGGCTGCGGCCAACTGATCGTTGGCGCTGAGGATTTGTTCGACAACAGGAACGCGACGGCCCATTTTCTGCTCCGCGGCCGAGTATACCGCAAACAGGGGAAATGACAAGCAGAGGTAGGGCAGGGTGTTCGAAGCAGCACGCCGACGGGGGGCAACCCCTTGCTCGGCGGGGGTCTGTGCCCCCCGCCAGTGGGGCCGCCGTTTTTTGGCCACAGATTTCCTGCCTACCCTCCCGCAGATTTGGGCGCAAATACCTCTTCCACGCCTCCCAGGCGGGAAAGCAACGCCTCGATCTCCCGCTCGACGCGTCGCTGCCGCGCCCAGATAGAAAAGACCAGCGCAAAGGTAAAAGCCCAGAAAACAGCATAGGCCGCGGCCAGATAGGACATCGGATAACCTCCTCCGCGATTAGCGATCAGCGATTCGCGATTCGCGATCAGCGATTCGCGATTCGCGATAGGCGATAGGCGACAGGTGTTCTTTCAAGCCAGCCAGCGCATCAGCCGCCCGCTCCAGCCGCACGCGCTGCCGCAGCAGGGTAAAGTACAGCAGCGTGAACGCCCCCAGCGATACCAGCAGCGTGTGCACCATCCTGGCCGTGAGCGCCATGCCCTCCCCGCCGGTCAGGATGTCCGGGTGGATGGTGCGCCACCAGCGGATGGCGAACCAGGAGAGCGGCACGGTGACAAAGGCGACGATGCCGTAGACGGCGGCGAAGCGCGCTTTCTGTTGCGGGTTTTCGATCGCCGCGCGCAGCATAACATAGGAGATGTAGATCAGCAGTTGCACGGCCGAGATCGTCAGGCGCGGCTCCCACGTCCAATACGTCCCCCACGCCGGCCGCGCCCACAGCGAGCCGGTGACGACGGCCATGGCGATGAACGTCAGCCCGATCTCGACCGAGGAGAGGGCCAGGATGTCCCAGCGCCGCTCCTGCCGCGCCAGGTAGGCGATGCCGGCCAGGAAGGTGACAAAGAAGCCGAAAAAGCCCACCCAGGCCGAGGCGACGTGGAAGTAAAAGATGCGCTGCACGTCGCCCATCGTCGCCTCACGGGGGGCGTAGAGAAAGACCATGCCCAGCGCGATGAGCACCGCCGCGCTGCTCAGGGCAGCCATGACCAGGCCAACGATGTCGTCTTTCCTCATAGCGTCATTCTCCAACGGGAACCTACTCTTCCACAACATAGCCGAAGGTGAGCATCGAGACGGCGATGATCACCAGGTCATAGACGACCAGCAGGCGCAGCCAGCCGCCCGCCTCCGCCAGCGTCGCTCCCTCGACCAGCGCGGCGGTCGCCTGGACGGCGGCGATGAGCAGCGGCACGGCCAGCGGCAGGAGCAGGATCGGCAGCATGACCTCGCGCGCCCGCGTGTTGACGGCGATGGCCGCCAGCAACGTGCCGACCGCGCTGTAACCCAGCGTGCCCAGCGCCATCACCAGCAGCACCCCCGGCCGCAGCAGCGGCACGTCGAACAGGGCGGCAAAGAGCGGCAGCAGGACAATCTCGACGACGGCCATAAAGGCCAGATTGCCCAGCGCCTTGCCGAAAAAGATCGCGCTGCGGTCCACCGGGGCCAGCAGCAGGCCGTCCATGCAGCCGGACTGCTGCTCGCGGGCCAGCGAGCGGCTCAGGCCGAGCGTGCCGGCAAAGGTCACGGTCACCCAGAGCACGCCGGGGGCCGCCGCGCGCGCCATCGCCCCGCGCAGGTCGAGGGCGAAGCTAAAGATGAGCAGCGCCAGCACGGAGAAGACCAGCATCGCGCTGACCATCTCCCGCGTGTGCAGCTCGGCGGCGATGTCTTTGGCGAAAATCGCCCAGACCTTGCGCAGGAAGCTCAAGCGGATCTCCCCCCGGTCAGCGCCTGATAAGTGACAGCGAACGCCGCCGGGTCGATGGCCTCCGTGCGTTCGTCATAGACCAGGCGGCCATGGGCCAGGACCAGCACCCGCTGGCCCAGGTCCAGGCCGCGGGCCAGGTCGTGCGTGGTCAGCAGGATGGTGCAGCCCTCTCCGGCCAACTGGCGCAGCAGGTCGCTCAGCACCTGCGCGGCGTGCGGGTCCAGGCCCGTGTACGGCTCGTCCAGGAGGAGGACCTCCGGCTGATGGAGCACGGCGCGGGCCAGCGACAGCCGCTGCTGCATGCCGCGCGAAAAGGTGCGCACCAGATCATTCCGCCGCGTCGCCAGGCCGACCTGCTCCAGCAGCCGCTCGATCCGCGCGCTGCTGTCGGCCAGGTCGTACATCTGGGCGGCGAAGCGCAGGTTCTGCTCGGCGGTCAGGTCGTCGTAGAGGAGTGTGCGGTGGGAGAGAAAGCCGATCTTGCGCCGTACCTGCTCGCCCGCCCGCGCCGGGTCGAGGCCGCCGATGCGTACAGAGCCGGAGGTGGGGCGGGTCAGCGTGGCCAGGATGCGCAGCAGGGTGGTCTTGCCCGCGCCGTTCGGCCCGACCAGGGTGACAAACTCCCCCGCCAGCACCGACAGGTCCACGCCGGCCAGGGCCGTGCGCGGCCCGAAGGACCTGGTCAGGCCACGGGTCTCGATCATTGTCGGTCCAGCAGTTGGCGCACCTGGCCCATGAGCGCCTGGCGCTGTTGACGGTAGGCGTCTTGGCCTATGCGCCCGGCCTCGAAATCGGCGTCGAGGCGAGCGATGGCACGCACCAGCGGGCGGACCTCTCGGGGTGGCGCAGCAGCGGGCGAAAGGAGCAGCCCATAGACCGTCACCAGCGCGGCGGCCAGCACCAGCAGGCCGATGCCCAACTCGATGCCGCTGTTGCGCGTCGGCGCGCTCGTTGCGCCGGTCGAGCCGACCGGCGCGGCCGCTTCCTGGCGCGCCAGCGCAAAGGCCAGCGGCTCCCCTGCCTCCAGCGGGCCGGCGGTGTAGGAGAGCGCCGTGCCCATCTGCGTCTCCAGCGGACCGGCGGCGGTCAGTTGCGGACCCGCCAGCCCCATCTCCGCGTCCACCACCAGCAGCACGGCCGAGGCGACCGGCGCGCCGAACGTCCGCTCGATGAGCAGCCCCTCCTGATAGGGGAGCGTGTAGCGGAACAGCACCTCGACCGTCGCCGTGCCAGGCGGGATCGGCTCCGTATCGGCAAAGCCATCTGCCAGCTCGACAAAGCGCTCGCCCAGGCCCGGCCCGTCAAAGCTCAGTTCGCCAGCCTGCGCCGGCACGGTAAAGCGCAGCGTGGTCCGCCGGCCGGAGGGCGCGTCCAGCGCGCCCACATAGGTGCGCTCCCCGCGGTTGCCGATCAGGTAGTACTCGCCGACCTGGAACACATCCCCTGCGCCGACTATGAACACATGCACCTGGGTGATCTCAACCGTTGCCGGGTCCTCGGTGGTCTCGTAGATAGCGATGGGCAGCGCGACCTCCCCCTGCCCGGCGGCGAGGGTGACCGGCGCGGAGGTGTAGGGCACGTCCTGGTAGACGACCCGCGCGGCGACGCTCTCTCCGGCGGCCAGCGGCAGGCTGTCGAAGCGGAAGGCGCCGTCGGCGCTGAGGGTGGTCGTGTAGACGGCCGTGGCGCTATCCCCGGCGATGACCTCCAGCGTGACCGGCAGGCCGGCGGGCACGTCTCCGCCGGGCGTGCCGTTGGTCACCTGGCCGCTCACCGTAACCGCGGCGCCCTGCGGGGCATAGGACCAGGCAGTCAGCAACAGGGCGAGAGCGGAAAAGAGGGCGAGACGTGAGACGTAAAACGTAAAACGTAAAGCGTGAAACGTGAAACGTGAAACGATCTTCATCTCATTTTTCCCGCAGTGGCTTGCCGCAGCGGGCGCAGAAGCGGTCCTCCGGGCCGACGCGCCGTCCGCATTGGGGACAGAAAGCCGCCGGCTCTGTCGCCTCTTGTCCCCTGCCTCCTGCCTCTTGCCCCCTGCCTCTTGCCTCTTGTCCCCTGTCTCCTGCCTCTTTTCCCCTGCCTCCTGCCTCTTGTCCCCTGTCTCCTGCCTCTTTTCCCCTGCCTCCTGCCTCTTGCCCCCTGTCTCCTGCTTCTTGCTTCTCGCTTTCTGCCTCTGCCCGCGCCTGGGCCACCCAACGCTCGATCAGCCGCTCTACATCGCCCACCCGCGCCTGCCGCAACGGCTGCGCCACAAACGCCGCCACCACCAGCGCCACAGCCACCCCCACCAGGATCGACCCTATGCTCATTCGGTCACCTCAAGCGGAGACGCTCCTTGCACACTTGCACACTTGCATACTTGCATACTTGCACACTTCCTACCTCCCCACCACCCCCTCCAACTCCCCCACGAGCTGCTCCGCTGTCACCGGCCCAATGTGGATGGCGGCGACGTTCCCACTGGCATCTACCACGAACGTCTCCGGCACGCCAGTGATGCCGTACCGTTCGGCGATGCGCCCGTCCACGTCCAGGCCGATCGGATAGGTGAGGGAAAAGCGGGCCACGAAATCGCGCACCGCCGACTCCTCGTCGCGGAAGACCACGCCGACGAAGGTAACGCCCCGCCCCTGATAAGCGCTCCAGGTCTGTTGCAGGTCGGGCAGTTCGTCCTCGCAGGGCGGACACCAGGAGGCCCAAAAGTTCACCACCGCCACCTGCCCGCGCAGTTCCGAGAGGGTCAGGGTCGAGCCGTCCAGCAGGGTGAGGGTAAAGTCGGGGGCCGGCTGGCCAACCAGCGGCCGTCCGGCCGGCCGGTTCACCTCGCCGTGGCCGGGCCCCCACATCGCCAGCGCCGCAGCCGCCAGCAGCAGCAGCACGGCGGCCAGGCCGAGGCTGTTCAGGAGCGCGCGGCGGCGGGCCTGCGGCGCGGGGAGGGCCTGGTGCGCCGACGGCCACAGCGCCATCACCCCGCCGCTGAGAAAGACCAGCCCGCCCAGCCAGAGGAAACTGGCCAGGGGGTTGACGAACACCTTGACCGTCACGCTTGAGCCATCCCCCGACACGCTGGCCAGCACCACGTACAAGTCATGGCGCAGCGCCGGGTGCAGCGCCGGCACGGCCACGGTCTGGTCGAAAAAGGTCGGGTACTGTTCGATCCGCGGCCGCAGCGTCGTCAGGTACTGCCCGTTGCGGTAGACAGAGAGCAAAGCCCAGGTGCTCAAGTGGTCGCCAGCCGCCTCCCGACCGGTCTCCTCCAGGACCAGCACATAGTCTCCAACGCCGACGGCCTCGCCAGCGTCGAGTACCCTCTGGGTCTCGAAGGGGGCCATGCGCGTCCCAATCAGGCCGAGGACGATCAGGATCACACCGAGGTGCACCACATAGCCGCCGTACTTGCGGCGATTGCGGCTTAGCAGCGCGCCCAAGGCGACCAGCAATCCCGTCTCGCCGTGTCGGCTACGGGCGACGGCGTCCAGGGCCCACTCCGTCAGCGCCGTCCCGGCGGCCAGGCCGGCAAAGGCGAAACCGATCAGCGAGAGAGGGTTGGTGAAACCGGCCAGCGCCGCGACGACCGGCAGCAGCACGGCGCCGACCAGCGCCGGCAGGAGGCGTCCGCGCAGCCGCTTGAACGCCGCCGCCGCCCGCCCCAGCAGCGGACAGACGCCGAGGAAAAGCGTCAGCGCGGCGAACTGCGGGCCGGTCACGCGGTCGAACCAGGCCGGGCCGGCCTCGAAGCGCCGGCCGCCGACCGCCTCGGTGATCGTTGGCAGCAGACTGCCCACCAGCACCGAGACGGTGATCGTGGCGAAAACGAGCAAAGTCAGCAGGAACATCCCGTCGCGGGTGAGGAAGCTATCCACAGCAACAGGGCTGGCCAGCAGGCGGCGGTAGCGGATCATCAGCGCAAAGGAAAAGACCAGCGTCAGGCTCATAAAGGCCAGAAAGTATGGCCCCATGTTCGAGCGGGCAAAGGCGTGCACCGACTGGATCATCCCGCTGCGGGTGGTAAAGGTGCCAAAGAGGACGAGAAGGAAGGAAAAGACAGCCAGGAGCACGTTCCACAGGCGAAAGCCCCGCCGCTCGTCCTGCATCACTGCGCCGTGGAGCAGCGCGGTGGCGGTGAGCCAGGGCATCAGCCCGGCGTTCTCCACCGGGTCCCAGCCCCAGTAGCCGCCCCAGCCGAGCACGTCATAGGCCCAGCGCGCGCCCAACAACAGCCCCAGGCCGAGGAACAGCCATGCCGTCAGCGTCCAGCGGCGGGCGATGGACGGCCAATCCTCCACGCGCCGGGTCAGCAGGGCGGCCATGGCGAAGGCAAAGGGCGCCGCCAGCATCACGTAACCCAGGTACATCAGCGGCGGGTGGAAGATCATCCCCGGATGGCGCAAGAGGGGGTTGAGTCCCTGCCCGTCGGCGGGCACCGCGCTCAGCAGGGCGAAGGGGTTGGAGAGGAAGAGCGTCACGGCGGTAAAGAAGACCGTGATAACGCTGAGCAAGACCGTGGCCCAGGGGACCAGGGGACGGGCATGCTCGGACGGGCGGGCCAGCACCAGGGCGGTAAAGAGCGCCTGGAGGAACGACCACAGCAGGAGCGAGCCTTCCTGTCCGCCCCACAGCGCCGAAATCTTGAGATAGAGCGGCAGGTCGCGGCTGGAGTGCTGGGAGACGTAGGCGATCTGAAACTGGTCGCTCAGGAAAGCGGCCAGCAGGGCCAGCAGGGCCAGGCCGAGCAGAGCGGCGGCGGAGTAGGCCGCGTTGCGCCCGCTGGCGGCCCAGCGGGGGTCGGCGCGGCGGATGGACCAGAAGGCTGCCAGGGCACCGTACAACGCCGTCAGCAGGGCCAGCCCTTCCAGGATGGAACCGATCTCGGCCAGCATTTACGGCCCTGCCTGCGCGGGGATCTCCTCCTCGTAGCGGGAGGGGCATTTGAGGAGGACCTCGTCGGCGTAGAAGCGGCCGTCCTCCCCCAACTGGCCACGGATGATGGCCTGCGCCTCGTTCACCAGCAGGTCAGGCCGCACGTCGTTGTAGACGACCTCCAGGCGCGGGGCGGTCGGGTCATTGACCGCGGCGTGCAGCACGGCGGCCAGCCCGCCGGCCCGCTCGACCTCCTGGGGGTCGCCGGGCACCTGGACGATGGTGAAAGTCACGCGGGGGATGGAGGGGTCGTAGACGATCGTCTCGCCCAGCACCGCGCCGGAGACGGTGATGTTCCGTCCCCTGGCCTGGTCTCCCAGCGCCTGGATCTCCTCCACGGTGAGGAAGTAGTGGGCGGTGCTGCCGGTGTTGGTGACGATCAGGTAGACCACAGCGGCCACGATCAGCAGGCCGGCGATGATGGCTTTGGTTTTGCCTCCCATGCCCGTACTCCCGTCGCGCTACAGCAAATTGTACCGCTCGAGCGTCTCTGTCAGGCTCATGCCGATCTGGGACCGTACCCGCTGGAGCAGTTCGCCGATGACGCGATCGCCAAAGCGTTCCTGCACCACGGTTCGTTGGGTGGTCAGGAACTCTTTGTAAATGCGGGCCAGCTCATCGGTCCGCAGGCTGGGGTCGGTGCGGTCCTCGATACGGCTGCGGGCGAAACGGATGGGCAGGTGGCTGCAGCGCTGATTGATCTCGTTCTCGCAGGAGAAATCGTCGGCGCTGGCGCGGTATGGCTTGGTGGATTGGCACAAGAGTTCGGCGCACTCGCGGAAGAGGCGGCGCAGGCGGACCTTGTCCAGGTCACCGGGCTGGATCAACCCCACGCCGTAGAGGCCATAGAGGATCTTGCCCGTCTCGAACTCGGTGAGATCGCACTGCCAGGCCACCTCGGTCACCGTTCTCAGGCCATCCAGAGCCTGGAACACCCGGCATTCTTCATCGGTCAATTCCAAATCGGAGGAGCACTCCACGCCCGCCCGGCGCTCAAAGACAATGTCGGATGAAGGCACGACCCGCTGGACGACGGTCCAGTTATCCACCCAGCGGGCGCCATTGAGGATGAGGCTTTCGGCGCTCATGTGCAACACCAGGCAGCCCTCGGGGGCTCCCGTCTTTTGGTCGAAAGTGAACGCCCCTTCCTGCCAGCGGAAGAGGTCATAGATATTGTCCAGAATCTGCTGCGGGTTTTGGATCTCGCCCTCCGGCCGGCGGGAAGTTGCGCAGACCGGGCGGCCCTGATGAAAGGCGAGGGTGCGGGTGAACGTGCCGTCGGTCACGGTCAGGGTCCCGCTGTGCTTGCCGGAGACGATCAACTTGATCAGGTCCGGCAGATGGAAATCGCGCAGGTTGCCGGTGAGCAGCATGAACCCCTGGTGGCTATCTGCCTGGCCGGCCTCACCGTGGATGCGGCTGACGATGCCGGCCAGCCACTCCTTCTCCATGCGCGCCCAGGAGATGCCGTGCTCCAGGATGGCGACGTGCAACGGTTCGCCGGCCACACTGCGTTGTGTGCGCGCCTCCTCCAGCGTCGTCTCCCAGTCTTTGAGAAAAGCCAGCCGTTTCTCCAGCAGGGCCAGGGCGCGCTCTTGCGGCAATTTATTCAACAGGAAGATCGCCAGGTCATACTCGAAGCGGACCGGTTCTGCCGACCCCAGACAGGTCTCCATCCCGGCGAAGAACGCCTCTCGTCCCTTTTGCGTGAGATAATAGACGCTCTTCTCCATGCCGGCGTCGCGGACCTGGGTAGAGGAGATCAGGCTGTGGCGGTGGAGCTTGTTGAGGGAATAGTAAATGGCCGGCGTGCTGATGCCTGACCAGGTAGCCACCCCCTCATTCTTCACCGTCTGGGCGATCTCGTACCCGTGCATGGGGCGGTCGAGGAGCAAGCCCAGTACCAAAAGATCGTTGTGGGTCAGCATCTTTCCTCGCTCATCCAATGGGACACAAAGGCTATTATAGCATAGAATATCCCTGGAGTCCAGAGATAGCAGGATTATCAGAGATGAATCTTGACAGCCAGAGTATTCTGGCGTATAATACTAGCGCTGTTGAAATGGCTGTAATATTCAGTACTGAATACCAGCCTCTTGTCTGTCAGGAGGAGTTCTTATGGAGAAACATCTGCTCTCCCGCCGGCGTTTTCTGGGCCTGGCCCTGACGGGCAGCGCGGCCGTCGCCCTCGGCGCCCGACTGGCGCCCGGCGGTGGTATCCAGGCCTCCGATGAGACACCCACTTCCCCTTACGCCCTGATCATTGACACCACAAAGTGCACCGGCTGCGGCGCCTGTATCGAGGCCTGCCGCCTGCGCAATCATCTCCCCGAGGGGCAGAGTTATATCCACGGCCTGCTGAAGGGAGATGAGCACGTGCGCTGGTATCTGATGGTCCAGTGCCAACACTGCGCCAACCCTCCCTGCGCCACCGTCTGTCCCACCCACGCCACTTACGTCCGCCAGGACGGGGTGGTGCTGATCAACGAGAAGCTCTGCGTCGGCTGCAGGTACTGCATCGTCGCCTGCCCTTATCAGGCGCGCATCTTTGACGAGGAGCGCGGCGTAGCTGACAAGTGCTGGCTCTGTCTGGACTGGGTGTTGGGAGGGGGGGTGCCGGCCTGCGTGCAGGCCTGCATCCCCGGCGCGCGCATCTTCGGCCGCACTGATGATCCCAACAGCGCGGTCAGCCAACTGATCGCCTCTGGGCGGGCCCAGCCGTTCCATCCCGAGTTCGGCACCCACCCGGCCGTGCTGTCCTACATTATCGAGGGGTGAGATATGCAGACTGTGTGGGGTTGGCTGCCGGCCATCTATCTGTTCCTGGGCGGACTGGGCGCCGGGGCGTTCCTGGTCGCCGCCGTGATCGAACTCACCAACAAGCGCTACGAGTTTGACTTTTGTGCCATCACCCTGGTGGGCGCGACCATCCCCGGTCCAGTGATCGCCTTGGGCGCGGTGATCCTCATCTTCGACCTGGGCGCCGGCCTGCGGGAGCCCTGGCGCATCGCCTACATGCTCACCCATTTCACCTCGGCGATGACCTGGGGGGTCTGGATCCTCTCTCTCTTCATCCCCCTCTCGTTCCTCTACGGCTTCCTGGAAGTGATGGATACCTACCCGTCAGCCTGGGGATGGGTTAAGAGCCGGAAGTGGGCCAGGAAACTGACTTTCCTCCACCGCCTGCCGGTGCGCCGGGTGAAGCGGATCGTGGCGCGGGTCGGCAGCGTCTTTGCCGTGGGCACGGCGATCTACACCGGCGTTCTTCTCAGCGCCGTCGGCCCGGCGATGCCCTTCTGGTCCACCTGGGTGCTCCCTTTCATCCCCCTCCCGATACTCCCTTTCCTCTTCCTGGTCTCGGCCCTTTCCACCGGCGTGGGGGTGACCGTTGACGTGGCCGCAACCCTGGTCGCGCCAGACGTTTATCAGTATATCCGCCGGCTGCCTCTGATCCACCTGGCGATCATCGGCATCGAGACCCTGCTGCTGGGGTTCCTGCTCATCACGGCGTTTCTGCAGGGCGGGGCAGCAGCCGCATCTGCGCGCGACATCGTCATCGGCCCGCACAGCATCGTCTTCTGGGTGCTGATCGTCATCCCTGGCTTTGTCTACCCCTTCATTGTCCACGCCTACGCCGCCGGCCTGGGGCGGCACTCGCCCGCTTCCGGCCTGGGATCGGGGATCGGCATTGTCGTGAGTGGCCTTTTCCTGCGCTACCTGATCATTGTCAGCGGCATCCCGGCCGTTCTGTGAAGGAGGTGCTCCGATGCTTCCATCCCGCTGGCCACGCTGGGCGGTCGTGCTGATCGCCTTCGCTCTGGTCCTCTTTGCCATTCTCATCGCGCTGACGCTGGAGCCGGCGGCGCAGGCCATCGCCCCCCAGCTTACTCCCACTCCCGCCGTTTTCCGCCTGGCCTATGCCGCCCCCCTCTCTGGCGGCTGTGTGGACTGTCACACCGACGAGGCCAGGCTGCAAGCCACCGCCGCCTCACAGTCGGACGTTCAACGGGCGCTTATCCAGGCGGACGAGGTCACCTCTCTCCACGGCCGGCTGGGCTGTGTGACCTGTCATCAGGGCAACGGGCAGACGGACGACAAAACTGCTGCCCACCAGGGCCTGGTCTCCAACCCCAGCGACTACCGCCAGGCGGATGAGGTCTGCCTGGCCTGCCACGCGAACGTGCGCACTGACATCCCGGAACAACATATCCACACCCCCCACGAGCGCATCCTGTGGGGCATCCACGAGGAGCAGGAAGTCTGTTCCTGTAGCAACTGCCACGGGCCGGTGGCCCACGGCACAGCGCCGGTGGGCTCCCACGCCGGGCTGGCTGCCTATTGCATCGACTGCCACGAGCAGCGGGACGTGCCGCCGGAGCGTCTGCAATGCATCGGCTGCCACATCAGCCCCCACGATGTCACGCTGGACTGCGAGACCTGTCACCTCTCCACTCAGACCTGGGCCAGCACCCGCCTGGCGGTGCACCCGATGGAGCTGAACGGCCGCCACGCGGAGCTGCACTGCTTCGAGTGCCACACGCAGCCCCTTTTCCGCACCATCAGCGGCTTTACCTGCCGCGATTGTCACACCGCTGCCCACGAGTTCGGCGCCGACCAGGACTGCGGCGACTGTCATATCGACGGCAACTCCTGGAGCCAGGTGCGGGAGGGCGCGTTCGATCACACGGCCATCTGGAGCTCTTACACAGTCGGCACCCATGCCCAGATCGCCTGCCGTGCCTGTCATCTGGAAGGCTACCAGGCGCTCCCGTCCGACTGCGGTGCATGTCACCAACAAAACCCATAACGGGAAGCCAGAAGCGTCCAACGTTCCGCGCTTCATATCTTCAATACCTGGAGGAGGTAGAAAATGCGAAAGAAGAACCTGTTCAGTCTGGCCCTTGTGGCCATGGCGCTGACCGTCCTGTTGTTGGCCGGCTGCGGGCCGACGCCGACCCCTACACCGGCGCCAACGCCTGTGCCGCCGACCGCGACGCCTGTGCCGCCGACGGCTACGCCCGTGCCGCCAACCCCCACGCCGGAACCCACGGCGGAACCCACGCCGGCCAACGCGGCCATCCTGGACGCGGCAGGCGCCTACTTCGGTCAGGGGATCAGGCTCATCGGCGCCGATGCCCTCTATGAGAACCTGAACGACGGCGATACGGCCAACGACCCGCTCGTTCTGGACATCCGCAAGCCGGAAGACTATGCGCTGGGTCACATCCCTGGTGCGGTCAACATCGACGCGGGGGCGCTCTTTACCCCTGAAACCCTGGCTGCTCTCCCCACCGACCGCCAGATCGTGGTCTACTGCTACACCGGCCAGCGTTCCGGTCAGGTGGTGAGCGTGCTGAACATGCTCGGCTACGACGCCTACAGCCTCAAGTTCGGCATGCACGCCTGGGCGCTGGTGGAGGGTGTCTCGACCGCGCCGTGGAACGACGGCATGAGCCTCGCCTATCCGGTGGACACCGAAGCGCACGAGCTTGCCGGCGCCTACACGATGCCAGAGCCGCTGGGGGCCGATGTGGCTGCGGCTGCACAGGCCTACTTCTCCGCCGGCATCAAGCTCATCGGTGCCGATGCCCTCTATGAGAACCTGAACGACGGCGATACGGCCAACGACCCGCTCGTTCTGGACATCCGCAAGCCGGAAGACTATGCGCTGGGCCACATCCCTGGTGCGGTCAACATCGGCGCGGGGGCGCTCTTTACCCCTGAAACCCTGGCTGCTCTCCCCACCGACCGCCAGATCGTGGCCTACTGCTACACCGGCCAGGGTACCGGTCAGGTGGTGAGCGTGCTGAACATGCTCGGCTACGACGCCTACAGCCTCAAGTTCGGCATGCCCGCCTGGGCGCTGGTGGAGGGTGTCTCGACCGCGCCGTGGAACGACAGCATGAGCCTCGACTATCCGGTGGACACCGAACCCCACACACTGCCCTGATCGAGATCTTTGCGGGCAGGCAGCTCGCGAGGGCTGCCTGCCCGCCCTCCATCTTAAGAGGAGGGTGCTGATGAAGAAAACCGGGATGCTACTGGCGCTGGGGGTGCTGGCACTGGGACTGTTCCTGGCTGGCTGCGCCGCTCAGCCCGAGATCACGCCAGCCGCTCCGCCGCCCACTCCGGCAGCCGTGGTTGGCCCTGCCGCTGTCGCTCAGGCTGCGCCAGCCGTAGCGGTAAGTGACCGCTTCCCCTTGCCTGCCCCCACGCAAGAGCCCTGGATTGTCGACAGCGACAACTGCATCGCCTGCCATACCAACCAGGAAGCCCTCCAGCAACTGGCCGTCGAACCGGAGCAGGAATCGCTCTCCGAAGGAGAGGGCTGAGGGGGAGCGTTGCCTCCGTTGGAGGCATGGGAAAAGGTCTTTATCGGCGACCAGGGCTTTCTGGCAAGCTATCACGCCCGCCTCGGCTGTATCGCCTGCCACGGCGGGACTCCCCAGACCGATGATATGGAAGCGGCTCACCAGGGTGTGGTGCGCGATCCCGACCCGCAGCAGCGCTGCGCCCTCTGCCACGGCGAAATCGTCCAGGCCCACGTCAACAGCCTGCACTATGACCTGGAAGGCTTCATCACCGTCCTGAGCGACCGCAGCGACGCGGCCCACTGGGATCAACTGATGGTGGCCTACAACAATCACTGCACCGCCTGCCACGCCACCTGTGGTCAGTGCCACGTCAGTCGGCCCACCAGCACCGGCGGCGGATTTCTTGCCGGCCACGTCGCCAAAGGGGCTCCCCCGCCCTACCTCACCTGCACCGGCTGTCACGGCAGCCGCGTCGAGGACGAGTACAAGGGGCAGAACGAGCGCGCGGAAGGCGAACGCTACCCGGCCGACGTCCACTACAACCCCGGCGGGATGATCTGCGAGGACTGTCACACAGCCGACGAGATGCACGGCACGGGCACGCAGGGTGACTTTACCCACCGCTATGACGGCCTGGCCACGCCCTCCTGCACCCAGGAAGGCTGCCATGAGGATGTGGCCCCTGGAGATGGGATCGCGCAACACGACGAAATCCACCTGCAACGGCTGCAGTGCCAGGTCTGCCACTCGGCGGAGTACAAGAACTGCTACAACTGCCACGTCCAGCTCTCCGAGGAAGGCACGCCCTTCTTCCGCACCGATCCCTCGCAGATGATGGTCATGATCGGCCGCAATCCGATCCAGAACCCAGCGCGGCCGTGGGAGTTCGTCGTGTTGCGGCATGTCCCCGTCGCCCGTGACTCGTTCTCCTTCTACGGGGAAGACCTGCTGCCCAACTTTGACGCCCGGCCCACGTGGACCTATGCCACGCCCCACAACATCCAGCGGGTGACTCCGCAGAACCGTTCCTGCGACGCATGCCACGGCAATGAGGCGATCTTTCTCACCGAGGAAAACGTGGCCGCCGACGAGCGGGAGGCCAACCGGGGAGTCATCGTCTACGAGGTCCCCTAGCCCACGAACAGGTTGATTGTCCGTAACAGCTCCAAGACCCTAAAGGTCTTGGAGCAGTTACGGCCTGGCATTGAAACGCGCGGCAATGAGCAGGAAAATCCCTGCTGCCAGGCTGATCCATCCGCCCAGGCGGAACAGCGGAGAGGCGAAGGTGAAAACAACCCGATGCGCGCCCGCTTCCAGATGGACAGCGCGAAAAAGCAGGTCGGCCGGCTCGATCTCCGCCGCTTCCCCATCGACCCAGGCCTGCCAGCCGGGATAGAAGGCGTCGCTCAGTACCAGATAGCCCGCTGCGTCGAGGTCGACCTCGACCTCCACCCGTTCCGCTGCATAGGACACGATCCGCACAGCCTCTTCCCGCCTGGGCAACCCTACCCTGCCTGCCTCCCCCTCGATGACAGCTTCCGTTGCCGGGTCGAAGTCCGCCGCCTGCATGCGCGCCAGCGCCGCCGCCGCGCCTGGCGCAGCCCAGACGCGGTGAACGACAAAGGCGCGCGGCAGGACATCCAGGTACTCGTAGACCTTGACATCGCCAGAGTGAACCAGGCGGAAGCGCCCGCGGTCGGAGAGGACGAGCGACTGGAAAGCGCCACTGCGCTCGTCGACCAGGCTCAGCCCGCGCACGACCAACTGCCCTGTCGGCAACGTCGCCCGCAGCCGCACCGACTGCGGCCTTGCCGCCGGCTCCCAGCGCAGACGGGCGGTATAGTCGTTGCCGGCAGGCTGGCCCGGCCAGAAATGGCCGCCCACTTCTGCCTGCCCATGGGCGACGCCCTCGCCATAAAGACCCTCCGCCGTCTCCACCCCAGCGCGCAGCGTGAACGTCCGCGTGACGCCGTCGGCAAAGCCCACCACGACCTGGCCCACCACCGTCCCGTCGCCCAACGCAGCCGCGCCGTCCAGGTAAGAGACCAGTCCCAGCGCCGTCGCCTCGAAAGGCGGCACATAGGCCACTTCTGCCTCTTCGCCCGCCGCCAGCGTCGCCCCGAACTGGAGATCGTAAAAGATGTCGTCGAGCCAGGCGTCAAAGACTTTGTCGGTGATGACGTAGCGGACGTTGAAGAGGCCCAACCAGCGACCATCGGGCACGGCGGGCAGGTTCTCGCGCAGCCGTCCGTCCAGGGCGATCTCTTCTTCGGGCAGCAGTACCCGCTGGAGCAGCAGGTAGCGGGCGAGGGGCAGCAGCCCACCGTCGTAGCCGTCGACGGCGGGGATGCGCCAGACGAGCGGCAGATCGAGCGCCAGCACCTCGCGGTATTTGGCCGCGACGGTCAGGTCGTACAGCGCCTCTGGCGAGAGCTGCGGGCCATAGATGAGCTGCATCTCGGCCAGGTCGCCCGGGTCGAAGAGGCGCGCCGAGAGGCTGAGAAAGCGCGGCGGCGGCGTTTCGCCCTCGCCGGCGGCCAGCAGGTGCGCCGCCGCCGGACGCAGGGAGGTGTAGGCCTGCGGCGCGGTGGCGCGGGCATGCGGCAGCACACGGGCAGAAAGGATCAGTTCGACGGCCAGCAACGCGCTCAGGCCCAGCGCTGCCAGACGTGGCGTCCGCCGCGTCAGAGCAACCAGCCCCATTGCCAGCGCCGCAGCGACCAGCCAGCCGGCAAGGGTGAGCAGTTCAGCCCGCCCGCCCAGCGCGCCCCACGCCAGCAGCAGCGCCAGCGCGCCTCCGCCCAACGCCCAGGCCCGCCGGTCGGGTCGGGCGCGGCCCGCCGCCAGCGCGTCGACGCCCCAGCCGATCAGCGTCGCCGCGCCGAATGCCCACAGCGCCAGCCAGCGCGCCGGCGCGCGAAAGTGGGCAAAGCCCGGCACGAAGCGGGCCAGCAGCAGGTAGAGCGGATTGTAAAGCCCCAGCGCCAGAAAGAGACCCAGCGCCGCCACCAGCAGCGGCCCGCCGGGGCGGCCTTCGCGGCGCCGCCATGCCGCCGCCGTCGCCAGCAGCACGACCAGACCGACCACGCCCACGGCTGCCACGTACTCGATGCGCGCTGGCTCCACCGCCTGGCCATAGCCCGGCAGCAATGCCCGCGCCAGGTAGAGAGGAGAGAGGGAGAAGGAGAGCCGCTCGTTGAACGGCAGGCCGCCCGCCCGCAGCGACAGCCCCGCCAGTTCGAGCGTCGGCGCGAGCTGCACCGCGGCGAGCGCTGCGCCCAAGAGGACCGCCACGGCCAGCGTCGCCGCCTGGCGCGCCAGCTCGCCCCAGGTCCGCCGCTCGAACGCCGCCCAGGTTGCCGGAGCGAGCGCATAGACGGCCAGGGCGGTCAGGGCGATGAACGACGACTGGCTGTGGCCGGCCAGCAGCATCAGTCCGGTCACAGCGGCCAGGGCGGAGAAGGCGAAGCGTCGCCGCTTCCCTTCCCGCAGACAGTCGCTGAGCGTCAGCAGCCAGGGGAACCAGGCCAGCGCCTGCAACTGGTTGATGTGCTCGACCTGAGCGCCCAGGTAGCCGCCGAGTGCCAGCGCCGCCCCCGCCGTCCACGCCCCCAGCCGTCCCAGACGCAGCGAGCGGCGAGCGTACACATAGGCCCCCGTCGCCGCCAGGGCCAGGTGCAGCAGGATGCTCCAGTGGAGGGCGCGGTGCGCCGGCATGGTCAGCCACAGCAGCCAGTTCAGCGGGTAGAACAGCCCCACCTGGCTGTTGGCCAGCAGCGGCGCGCCCATAAAGAGGTAGGGGTTCCACAGCGGCCATTGTCCGGCGCGGAGCGCCCGCGTCGCTTCGGCCCAGTAGGGGTAAAAGTAGCCAAAGAGGTCACCGCCGGCCAGCACCCGCCCCGCCGGGCCAATGTGCCAGAAAGCGACCAGCAGCACCAAAAGCAGGCTGACCAGCGCCGCCCCGTCGCGCAGCCTTCCCATGCCAGGACTGGCATTTCTTGACAGATAGCCGCTTACCTTATCCATTTGAAACCTGGGTGGTCACTGCTGCCTTTCTAACCTGGGGGAGGGCAGTTACATCTGTGGCATGTCGCTGCGTTCATCTGTGGCTGCACAGCTTTCGATCCGATAGACGCGAAAGCGCACCTCTCCCCTCCTGTTGCGCGCTTCCAGCAGCAGGTTCAGACAGTAGCCAACCCGAGCCAGCGCGTCCTGGACCCGGGCGGACGATTCCCACGCCGGAAAGACGACATAGCGCGGCTCGGCCTGCCCGAAAGCCTGCACATCCCGCGCCAGCCAGGCCGGATGGGGCCAGTAGGCCAGATAGAGCGGCCCGTCGAAGAGGTAGAATCCATAGTGCCAGCCCAGCCAGTGGTGGTAAAGCACCGAACCGGGGGGCTGGCGGGCGAGCAGGTCGACGACCTGCTCGATGCCGTCGTAGGCGTCCAACCCGGCGCCCAGCGGCACAGCGCCGCTCACGGCTGCGCTGGCGGGCGCGGCCATCGCCGCGACGACGATGGCCAGCGCAAGCCATCCGCCCAGGCGATGGCGCGGCGCGATCAGGCTGCGCGCCCAGGTCGCTGTGCGGCCCAACAAGAGGGCCAACAGCGGCAGCAGCGGCAGCAGATAGCGCTCCCATACCGGAAAAGCCCACAGCCAATGGATCAGCAGGTAGAGGATAGACGAGACAAGCAGAGTGAGGTCAAACAGTCCGGCCCAGTCCCGCCGCCGCACGGCGCGCCAGACCAGCGCCGCGGCGCCAGCCAGCAGCGCCCCGTCGAGCAGAGTCCCCAGCAGATAAGCGCCCTCGTCGCGCCAGGCGCGCAGGCGCGCGCTCCACTCGGCCGGCCAGATCAGGCGCAGGCCGCCATAGCCGCTCACGCCCGTCTGCCAGAAGCTGGCGGCGCCGTGCATCACGCGCGCCTGATCCCAGCCCGCCACCGCCGCCAGGACGACGCCAAGGCCAACGCCGGCCCGCAAGAGGTCGCCGGCCAGGCGGGCCGGGCGAGCGCCGCGCGCCACGGCGGCCACGACCAGCCAGGCCACCAGCGCCGCCCAAAAGAGGCCGGTCTGCTTGGCGGCGAAGGAGAAGCCGGCCAGCAGGCCAGCCAGGCCAGGTCGCCCTTCGGCGGCGGCGACACAGCCGCCCAGTCCCAGAGCGACCATGAGCGGATCGGTAAAGCCGGTGGAAAAGAGCAGGATCGCCAGCGGCGAGAGGGCAACCGTCGCCATCGCCACGGCGCCGACGAGACCATCGCGGTAGAGCCGCCAGGCCAGCCGCGCCGTCAAGGCAGCCGTCACCGGGCCGGCCAGCAGACCCGGCAGCCGCACCGCCAGCTCGCGCGGTCCCAGCAGGGAGAGGCTGCCGTAGAGCAAATAGGGCAGCAGCGGCGGCTTGTAGACCGGCTCTGTGGTCAGCCAGGCGTCGCGCCCGCTGAGGATCAGCAGGCCCCAGTGGCCGTAGAGCGCCTCGTCGGGATGCAGGCGGTGCGCGCCCACCACGGCGGTCTGCAGGCCCCAGGCCAGCAGGCAAAAAGCGACGCCGCAGGCAAGCCGTGTGGAGCGCATCATGGCGCAGGGTCGAACCGTTTGAAGCGGTAGCGCACGAGGGTCTTGAGCACGGTAAAGGCGTCTTTCCAGGAAATTTTCTTGCCTTCGGAGAACTCGCGGCCGGCGTACGAGATCGGCACCTCGTAGATGCGATAGCCCATACGCAGCACCTGGGCGGTGATCTCGGGGTCGATCCCCCAGCCCCGCTCCGTGATGTGCAGGCGCCGGGCCACTTCGCGGGTGAACATCTTGTAGCACGTCTCCATGTCCGTGAGGATGGTGTCGTAGAGGACATTCGTCACCAGCGTCAGGAAGCGATTGCCGACCATGTGCCAGAAGAACATGGTTTTGGTCGGCCCGCCGCGGAAGCGGGAGCCGTAGACGACCTGGGTGCAGCCTTCGAGGATGGGACGCAGCATGGGGCGGTAATCGCGGGGGTCGTATTCCAGGTCGGCGTCCTGGATGATCAGCACATCGCCGGTGGCCCACGTCAGCCCCGTGCGCACCGCGCCGCCCTTGCCCTGATTCTGCTCGTGCAGGACGACGACCACGGCCGGGTCGTTTGCGTACCCTTGCAGCACCTCGCGGGTACCATCGGTAGAGCCGTCGTCGACGATGACGATCTCGCGCTCCAACTGGATAGTCTGGCTGTCCTGCATGCCAAATCCGATCGGGATGGCCAGGTCGACGGCCTTGACCCGCCGGACGATCTCGGCGATGGTGGCGACCTCGTTGTAGACGGGAATGATGACGGAGAGTTTCATCCCTGTTGTCCTTTTGCTGGTATGGGGACATTATAACCGAGGAAAGAACGCGCGGCAAGGTATGAGGGCCCAGCTCATAGGACAACTGCTCGCAGTTCCTGCTCCCGCCGGGTCTGTGACCCGGCGGCCCCCCAGTGGCGGGGGTCACAGCCCCCCGCCGGGCAGGGGATGCCAGTCGGCGTTCTGCTTCGAACCCTCCTTGCCTTCCCCACGCTTTCGGGTATACTTTGTTGCCCTACAAGCTTTGGAGAAAGACAGATGAAGGATCAGGTCCGTCCAACCACCCCCCGCCAGACTGTCCAGGTCGAGTTCCCCGATGGGCAGAACTGGGAAGCGCCGCGCGGCACGCCAGTTGAGGCATTCGCGCGCGCCGCCTACGGCCACGAGGCCGTGCCGGTCATCGCCGCCCTCGTCGACGGCGACCTGCGCGAGTTGACCTACCCCCTCCAGCGAGACGCCCAGGTCACCCCCGTCTGGCTCTCCGATTCGGACGGCGTGCGCATCTACCGCCGCGCCCTCGCCTTTCTGATGATCGCCGCTATCTCGGAGCTCTTCCCCGATGTCCAGGTGGTGATCGACCACTCGGTTCCCTTTGGCGGCTACTATTGCCACACCCTGGGCCGCGAGCCGTTCACAGCAGAAGAACTGTCAGCAATCGAAGCGCGCATGCGCGCCCTGGTCGACGAGGACGCCCCCATTGCCAAGGAGCGGGTGGCCGTCGAAGAAGCCCTCGCCATGTTCCACCAGCGCGGCCAGGACGACAAAGTGCGCCTCTTTTCCCGCCGCCGCAAAGATTACCTGGTCCTCTACCGGCTGCACGACTACCGCGACTATTTCCACGGCTACATGGTCCCCTCAACCGGCTACCTGCGCGTTTTCGCCCTGCACCCCTCGCCGCCGGGCTTTGTTCTCCAGTACCCCCGCCGCCACGCGCCGACCAGCCTCCTGCCCTATGTCGACTATCCGCGCCTGGGCGCGGTCTTTCGCGAGTACGGCGATTGGCTGCACGTGCTGGGAGTGGAAGACGTGGGCAGCCTCAACGACGCCGTTGAGCAGGGGCGCATCCGCGAAATCGTCCTCGTCTCCGAGGCGCTGCACGAGGGCCGCATCGCCCAGCTCGCCCATGACATCGCTCAGCGCCGTGACCAGGTGCGCCTGGTGCTCATTGCCGGCCCCTCGGCCTCGGGCAAGACGACCTTTTCCAAGCGCCTGGCCGTCCAGCTCCTGGCCCACGGCGTCCAGCCTTTCCCGCTGGCAATGGATGATTACTTTGTCGACCGCGAGCACACGCCGCGCGACGAACAGGGCGATTACGATTTCGAGGCCCTGGAGGCGCTCGACCTGCCCCTCTTCAACCAGCAGTTGCTGGCCCTGATGGAAGGCCAAGAGGTGCAACTGCCCCAGTTCGACTTTCGCCGGGGCACCCGCCAGGCCGGACCGACGGTGCAACTGGGACCTGGCCACATCATCCTGGTCGAAGGTATCCACGGCCTGAACCCCCAACTGGTGCCGGCGATCCCCCCCTCGAGCACGTTCCGCATCTATGTCTCGGCGCTGACCCAGCTCAACATCGACCGGCACAACCGCGTGCCGACCACCGACACGCGCCTGATCCGGCGTATCGTGCGCGACGCCGCCTCGCGCGGCTATTCGGCGGAAGAGACGCTGGACCGCTGGGAGAGTGTGCGCCGGGGCGAGAAACGGCACATCTTCCCCTACCAGGAACACGCCGACGTGATGTTCAACTCGGCGCTGGTCTACGAATTGGCCGTGCTCAAGCCGCTGGTGGAACCACTGCTGCTCCAGGTGCGCCGCCCCAGCCCGCGCTATATCGAAGCCAAGCGCCTCCTGGCTTTCCTGGAGTGGTTCACCCCCTGCCCGCCCGACCTGGTGCCCGACAACTCGATCCTGCGCGAGTTCATCGGCGGCTCCATCCTCCGCGATTATGTGCCACGGTGACAAGGGGACAAGGAGATTCTCTTGTCTCCCCCTTTCCCCCTCACTGATAGATCACCAGCGCCGGTGGCGGGGTCAGCTCTAGTACCTCCGCCGGCGTCATCAGCGGCTCGTCATAGTCGTAGAACAGCTTGAAGCCGCCGTACTCGAAACCCGCCTCGCCGCTGTACTGGATATAGTCGCCTGTCTTGGCAGTCGGCCCGCCAAAGCCATCGGCATCCCACACCAGATCGACGTAGGGGTAATCCAGCAGACACTCTTTTTGCGTGATCATCCGATTGTCGAACTGGTGAATGACCAGAAGGCGGCGCCGACCTGTCGCCCGCCCGATGCCGTCCAGCCACGCCTGCACCTGGTTGATCTGCGGGCCGC
>Ga0209162_1000528_pt1 | contig 41653 bp, 28 predicted proteins | sample YNPNPMetaG_FD_187121 | JGI IMG/M metagenome (GOLD analysis project Ga0209162, IMG submission 187121) | Anoxygenic and chlorotrophic microbial mat microbial communities from Yellowstone National Park, USA - YNP NP MetaG (SPAdes) (version 2) ...
TTGAAGCCGTCGAGCTGCGCACCACGCACGCCCACGGCGTCGAGCCGTCCCTGCCGCCGCAGGAGCGGGCTCGCGTGCGTGCACGCTTCGAGAAATCGAAAGTCCGTCTGCTGAGTTTCGGCACCACCTGCGAATTCCACAGCCCGGACGCGAACATCCGGCGCAAGAACATCGAGGAAACGAAGATGTGGGTGGACCTGGCGCACGACACCGGGGCCTGGGGCGTCAAGGTCCGTCCGAACGGGCTGCCGAGGGATGTGCCGCCGCAGGTGACCGTGTCGCGCATCGCCGAGGCGCTGCGCGAAGCGGGCGACTACGCTGCCGGGCGCGGCGTCGAAATCTGGCTGGAGGTCCACGGGTCCGGCACTTCCGCGCCTCCCGTGTGCGCCGACATCATGCGCGCGACAAAGCACGACGCCGTCGGGCTGTGCTGGAACTCGAATCCGGGCGAAGTGGTCAACGGCTCCGTGCGCGCTGCGTTCGAGCTGCTGCGTCCGTGGGTGAAGAACGTGCACATCAACGAGCTGGCCGATCCGCGCTATCCCTGGCGCGAGCTGTTCACGCTGTTGCGGAAGTCCGGCTATCAGAGATACACGCTCATGGAAGTGGCCGAAAGCCGCGAACCCGAACGCTTCATGCGCTACTATCGCGCCCTTTGGCAGGAGCTGAACCGTCCATGAGAATCTCTCGCCGTGTTCTTTTGTTCGCCGCCTCCGCCCTGCTGTGGTCGTCCGCCGGCGCCCAGCCGCCGGCGCCGGAGCGACACTTCGGCCACCCGATGGGCGCCGACCGCAGCGTCCTCGACTGGAAAAACGTCGTCTCCTGGTTCCGGCTTCTCGAACAGAATTCCCGCCGCGTGAAGTTCCTCGAATACGGCAAATCCACCGAAGGCCGGCCGATGATCGCCGCCGTGATTTCCTCGCCGGCGACGTTGCAAAATCTCGGGAAATATCTGGAGATCCAGCGCCGGCTGGCGGACCCGCGATCCACGCCGCCCGAGGAAGCGGCGCGGCTCGTCAGCGCCGGCAAGACCGTCGTGCTGATCACTTGCAGCGTCCACGCCACCGAAATCGCTTCCACCCACACGGCGGTCGAGTTCGCGCACAGGCTGGCGACGTCGGAAGATCCGAAGATCCTTCGCATCCTGGACAACGTGATTCTGGTGCTGGCGCCCTCGATCAACCCTGACGGGCTCGACCTGGTCACGGCCTGGTACCGCCGCACGCTCGGCACGCCCTGGGAAGGAACCAGCCCGCCCGAGCTTTACCAGAAATATGTCGGCCACGACAACAACCGGGACTGGTATTTCTTCACGCAGGCGGAAAACCGCGCGGTGGTCGAAAAACTGCACAATGTTTTTCGTCCGCAAATTGTTTACGACGTCCACCAGATGGGGATGTTCGGCGCGAGGATGTTCGTCCCGCCATGGCTCGACCCGATCGAGCCGAACATTGATCCCCTCATCGCCCAGCTGTGCAACATGACCGGCATGAACATGGCGGCGGACCTCACCGCCGCCGGACGCAAGGGCGTCGTGGTGAACGCGCTGTACGACTACTGGACCCCGGCGCGCCATTACCAGAGCTACCACGGCGGGCTTCGCATCCTGAGCGAATCGGCCAGCGTGCGCATCGCCACGCCCGTCGACATCGACCCCGCGAAAATCCTGCCGCAAGCCAACGGCTACTCGCCGCGGCAAAGCTCGTGGAACCATCTCGAGCCGTGGCCCGGCGGGCGATGGACGCTGCGCGACATCGTCACCGACCAGCTCATCGCCATGGAGAGCCTGCTGAACACCGCCGCCACGCGCCGCGAGCTCTTCCTGCGCTCGTTTTACGAGATCCAGCGCCGCGCTTCCTCGCGCACCTCGCCTTACGCGTTCGTGGTTCCGCCCGACCAGGCAGATCCTGGGGCCGCGCGGCGGTTGCTCGAAACAATGGATTTCGCCATGGTGGAAGTCGAGCGCGCCGCCGCCCCGTTCGACGCGGCCGGAACGCGCTTGCCCGCCGGCACGTTCGTCATCCGCATGCAGCAGCCGTATTCCTCCTTCGCCAAGGCGCTGCTCGAGCGCCAGAATTACCCGGATTTGCGCCAGTACCCCGGCGGGCCGCCGAAGCGCCCCTACGACGTCACCGCGCATACGCTGCCGTTGCTGCTTGGCGTGAAGGTTCTCACGGCGGAAGCCCCCTTCGAGGCGAAGCTCGAACGCACGCGGGAATTCCGTTTCCCGGCCCGCGGCCTTGCCGCTTCCGACAGCGACTCCTGGCGCGCGGTCAACGAGGCCTGGCGCGCTTCCCGCCCCGTCTTCCGGAATCCGCGGACAGGCGAGTTCGCCATCGGATCGCCGCCGCCGGAGCAGTTCCTGCCGCTGCGCCAGCCGCGCGTCGCCGTTTACAAGCCGTTCGTGCCCTCGATGGATGAGGGCTGGACCCGGTGGATTCTCGAGCATTTCGGCTGGCAGTATGTCTCGGCGTCGAATGCCGACATCCGCGCCGGCGGCTTGCGCGACCGCTTCGACGTCATCGTGTTCGCCGACATGAGCGCCAATGTGATCGAAAACGGGCATGGGCGGAATGAAATGCCGGAGGAATTCACCGGCGGGCTGGGCGCGGAAGGCGCGGCTGCATTGAAGGAATTTCTTGCCGCCGGCGGCAGGATTCTGTTCTTCAACCGCTCCGGCCAATACGCCGTGCGCCAGCTTGGCGTCGACGCGCGCAACGCCGTGGCCGACGTGCCGCCGCGAGATTTTTATTGTCCCGGCTCCCTGCTGAATGTGCGCGCGGAGAACGGCTCGCCGCTCACGCTCGGGCTTCCCGAAGAGTTCACCATCTGGAACGAGGCCAGCCCGGTGTGGGAGACGGCCGATGCCGGGGCGCGTGCCGTGCTGCGCTACGCTTCCTCCGGCGTGCTGGCTTCGGGGTGGCTGCTCGGCGAAAAGCACCTCGCGGGCAAGCCGGCCCTGCTCGACATCCCCGTTGGCCAGGGGCGCGTCCTGCTGTTCGGCTTCCGGCCGCAATACCGCGGTCAGTCCTGGCTTGCATTGAAGCTGTTCTTCAACGCCCTGGTGATGTGACCGGCGCCGGGCGGCCGCCCGGAGCGCCGCGCGCGCGTCAATCCAGCCGGATCCGGTTGGCCTCGAGCGTCGTGCCGAGCGCCTGCTGCAATTGCGCCACGGCGCGGTTCAGCAGCAGCTCCGCCGCCACCACGCGGCGGCGCGAATCGAGCAGCTCGTTCTGGCGCACCAGCACCAGGAAATTCGTGCTCTCGCCCGTCTGGAACAGACGGATTTCGCTTTCCAGCTTGTCGCGCGCGGCGCGCTCGCTGGCCCGCGCCGCCTCGATGCGCAGCCGCGCGGCCTCGAGGTTTTGCAGCGCCGTGCGCACGCCGGCGGCGATGCCCTGTTCGATCTGCGTCCGGGTGAGCTTCAAGCGGCGCTCGTTCAGGATCGCCTGCTCCAGTTGGCCCTGCGCGGCGCGGTTGCGCGGGTTCCATTCAAACGAAATCCCCGCGGAAACGGTCTGGAAATTGCCGGTCGTCAGGTTGGACAGCGTCGAGCCGTAGCCGCCAACCAGCGACGGGGGAACCGCGCCGCCAGTCTGCACCGGCGGCAGAGGCGGCAGCCCGTTGATGCCGGACAGGGTGTTGACGCGCTCAAACAGCGGCCCGAAAAAACTCGCGAAGCCTCCGCCGGTGTTCGGCGCCAGCGCGCCGGCCAGGCCGCTGTTGAAATAGTTCGCCGTCAGCACCACCTGCGGCTTCAGCGCGGAGCTGGCCAGCTGCACCTGCGTGCGGTTCTGGTCGAGGCTCAGCTCGAGGGACCGCAACTCGAGCCGGCGCTCCAGCGCCGTGGACAACGCCTCCTCCACCGTGACGGGCGGAGGCGGCAAGGCTCTCGCATCCACCGGAACCAGCCTTTCGTTCCACAGGGGATCGGAAGGGTTGGGCGTCAGGATGGTCTTGAGCTGGTTCTCGGCCGCTGCGAGCACGGTCAGCGCCGTCTGGAACGAGTCGATCCGGCGCTGGAGTTCCGCTTCGGAGGCGGCGCTCTCCACCGGCGCGAGAGTCCCCGCTTCGATGAAGCGCAGATTGCGCTCATGCTGTTCGCGAGCCAGGCGCACGCCGTCGGCGGCCACGGTGGCGTCCTCAATTGCCGCTGCAAGATCCCAATAGGCCGATTGCGTCCGCGTGATGACGTCGATGACCTTCAGCTCGAACGTCGCTCTCTGCTGGTCGCGTTGCTTCAGCCGGATGCGCAACTGCGCGCGGTCGGGGTCGACTTCGCGGAAACGCAGCAGCGGCAGGGTGAAGCCTGCGCCCAGCCGGGAGGTCAGAAAGGGAGTCAGCGCGGTGAACGGGTTGTTGGTCGACTGGCGCTGGTTCTCGAAATCGATGTGCCATGCGAGACCGGAAAACGGCGTCTTGCCGCGCAGGTAAACGTTGTGGTTCAGGTAATGCTCGCTCAGCCTCCCGCCCGGCGCGGCCAGCGTGTTGGCCACGGGCAGGTTGCGCGTGTCGAAGGACGGGTTGTATTGCAGCAGCGGGTCGAAGGCCCCGCGCGCGCTCTTGATCATGGCTGCGGCGGTGTCGAGCCAGGTGCGCTCGATCTCGATCTCGAGATTGTTCTTCAGCGCCAGCTCGAGCGCCTGGCTCAGGGTGAGTTCGCGCAGCGAAGAGGTCACGCCCACGCGCGGCGCCTCAAGCACTTGCCGGCGCGCCGCGCGCATGGCCGCTTCCCACTCTTCGCCGGTTTTCGCCTGCGCCTTCAGCGCCGGGGGCGCCAGGAGCGCCGCCAGCAGGAGCAAGGCCGTCACTGAGGGAGCCGGCTTCGGCGCCCGCGCGAACAGCCGCCGCCACAGCCGCGAATGCGCCACGTCGTCAAACAGCGAGTAGGCGACAGGAGTCACCAGCAACGTCAGCAGCAAGGCGAGCGACTGCCCGCCGATCACGACGATGGCCACCGTGCGCCGCGAGCCCGACCCCGCGCCAGTGCCGAGCGCCAGCGGGATCATGCCGGCCACCAGCGCCGCCGTGGTCATCAGGATCGGCCGCAGCCGGTCCTCGCAGCCCTGGATGATGGCCTCGAACCGCGGCATTCCCTCGCGCCGCAGCGCCTTGATGTGGTCGATCTGCAAAATTGAGTTCTTCTTCACGATGCCGAACAGCACCAGAATGCCGAGCGAGGTGTAGACGATCGAGAAGTTCTCGCGGGCGATGAACAGGCTGAGCAGCGCGAACGGCGCCGACAGCGGAAGCGACAACAGAATGGTGACCGGGTCGACGAAGCTTTCGTAGTTGGAGGCCAGGATCATGTACATAAACACGATCGACAGCAGGAACGCGATGAGGAAGTTCTGGACCGCGCGGCCCAGCTCGCGCGAACGGCCCACCGTGCCGTAGGTGTAGCCCGGAGGCATGTTGAGCGATTCCATGTGCTGGTTCGCCATGTTGATCAGGTCGCCGAGGGCGAGGTTTTTCGAAAGGTTGCCCATGATCAGCACGCGGCGCTGGCGGTTGTAGCGGTCGATCGATGTCGGTCCGGTGCCGAGCTCGAAGCTCGCCACGTTGGACAATGGCACGTTGCCGAGCGTCGCCGACGGCACATAAAGCCGCTCGAGCGTGCGCGGCGAGTTGCGATAAGGCTCGGCGACCCGCAACAGGACGTCGTAGCGGTCGTCGCCTTCCTTGTAGGTGGTCGCCTGGTCGTCGCCGCCCACCAGCACGCGCATCGCATTGGCGATCTGGGCGACGTTCACGTTCAGGTCGGCCGCCTTGTCCCGGTTGATCTGCACGCGGACCTCCGGCTTGCCGGATTCGTAGGTCAGCTCCATGTCGGCCACGCCCGGAACCTGCTTGAGGCGGGCCATCAGCGAGTTGGCGTACTGCTCCAGGCGGTTCAGGTCCGGCCCCTGGATGGAGAACATGAAGTCGCTGTTGGGCGCGCCCGAAATCAGCGATGGCAGCTGCACGGTGACGATGAGGTCCTTGTACCGGGACAGGCGTTCGCGCGCCATGTCCATCAGCTGGCGTTGCGAATACTTGCGCTCTTTCGGGTCGACCAGCTCGACGATGACAGAGGCGCGGTCCACCTGCCGGCGCTGGTCGGCGCCGATGGTGACGAACAGGTCGCGCACGCCCGGCAGCTCCCTCAGGTCCTGCTCGACCAGCTCCATCACCTGCGCGGTCCCGTCCAGAGAGGAACCGACCGGCATGCGGATGTTGATTTCGAACTCCGACTGGTCGTCCGTCGGCAGGAAGTCCACGCCCATGGCGCGGATCATCGGCACCGTGGACAACATCACGGCCAGCGCCCCGAGCGCCACCGCCCAGCGATGCGTCAGAGACCACACCAGCATCTTCTGGTAAGGCCGCGCAAACACCGCCTCATACCAGCCCGCCTTGGTCGCCTTCTTCTCCGTCTCCACTTTCAGGAACCGCGAGCACAGCATCGGCGTGAGCGTAAAGGAAACGATCAGCGAGATGCCCACGGCAAACGCCGCGGTATAGCCGAACGAGGACATGAAGCGGCCCACAATGCCAGGCATGATGGCGATCGGAATGAAGATGATGATCAGCGACAGCGTCGTGGCCAGCACCGCCAGGCCGATCTCCTTCGTCCCGATGAAGGCCGCCTGCATGGCCGGCAGCCTCTTCTCCTCCATGTTGCGGAAAATGTTTTCGAGCACCACGATGGCGTCGTCGATGACGATGCCCACCATCAGGGTCAGGGCGAGCATCGTGATCTGGTTGAGGCTGAACCCCATCCAGTTCATCAGCGAAAACGTCGAGATGATCGACGTGGGGATGGCGATCGCCGCAATCAGCGTGGAGCGCCAGTTGCGGATGAAAAACAGCACGACGATCGCCGCGAAGAAGCCGCCCAGGATCAGGTGCTCGAGCACCGCATTGTAAGAGGCGCGGATGAAGCCGGACTGGTCCCGCGTGTAGGTGATGCGGAAATCCGGCGGCAGCGAGGGCCGGATCTCCTCGATCCGTTGCTTGATGGCCGCAATCACCTCGAGCGAGTTGGTGCCTGCCTGCTTGCGCACCGCCAGGGCCACGGCGGGCACGCCGTTGAGCCGCGCCAGCGAGCGCGGCTCCTCGACCGAGTCCTGCACCTCGCCGATGTCGGAGATCCGCACCGGCGCGCCGTTGATGTTGGCGACAATGATCCGCGCGAAATCCAGCGGCTGTTGCACCCTGCCGAGAGTGCGCAGCGTCAGCTCCCGGTTGCCCTCGTCAATGCGGCCGCCCGGGACCTCGACGTTCTGCGCGGCCAGCGCCATGCGGACCTGCTCGATGTTGAGGTTGTAGGCGGCCAGTTTCTCCGGATTCAGCAAAACCTGGATCTGCCGCTTGCGCTCCCCCACGAAGCGCACCTGGCCGACGCCATTGATGGTCTCGATGTTCTTCTTGATCTGGTCGTCGACGATCTTGGTCACCTCCCGCAGGTCGCGGGGCGAGCTGATGACAATGTTCAGCACCGGCGAGGCGTCCGTGGCGAGCTTTTCCACCACCGGCGTGCGCGCGTCCCGGGGCAGCTGCCCGAGCACCGTGCTGACCTTGTCGCGCACCTCCTGGGCCGCAATTTCGGGGTCCTTCTCGAGCACGAAGCCGATGGTGATGATGGAAATGCCCTCGGCCGAGGTGGAGTTCAGCTCGTCGATGCCGGAGATCGTGTTGACGGCCTCTTCCAGCACCTTGGTCACCTGGGACTCGACTTCCTCGGGCGAGGCCCCCGGCAGAACCGTGGTGATGGAGACGAAGGGGAACTCGACTTTCGGAAAGAAGTCGACACCGAGCTTGCGGTAGGAATCCAGGCCGATCACCACCAGCGCCAGAATCAGCATGGTGGCGAAAACCGGCCTGCGAATGCAGATTTCAGCCAGCTTTTGCATGGAAAATGGCTCCCAAAACAGCCGCGCCTATTGCCGGATGGTGACGGCCGCCCCGTCGGTCAGCATGGGCACGTTGGACACGGCCACCACGGCGCCGGCCCGGATCACGCCCGGAGGGATTTCGACGAACCCGTTGCTCGCCAGGATCTCCGGAATGCGGTGCTCGACGGCCTTGCCGTTTTCGATGGTGAAGAACTTGTTCAGGCCGGCCACCGTGTAAACGGCGGCGCGCGGGATTGACACTACCGGGAAGGCGGGGTCGGTCACCAGCCGCACCTGGACGAAAGCGCCCGGCTTGAGCCGCTCGTCGCGCGACTCGATGCGCGCCTCGGCCGTCAGGGTGCGGGCTCGCGGATCGAGGGCCGGGTTGACCGTGCGGATGGTGGCGCGGAACTCGGCGCCCGGCGCGGCGCTGGTCGTGAAGACCAGCATCGTCCCCGGGCGTGCGTGCGGAACCGCGGGCTCCGGGATCTCCACGCGCAACCGCAACGGCCACGCCTTCACCAGCGTGTAGATCGGCGCATTGTCGCGCACGTACTGGCCTTCCGCCACGTGGCGAACCTGAACTACGCCGTCGAGCGGCGCCACAATCGTGGCGTCCCGCAGCCGCTTCTCGGCCAGCCCTACTTCGGCCCGCAGCGAACGGATCAGCGCCAGCTGCGTTCGCAGGTCGTCGAGCGCAGCCTCGTAGGCGGCCTTGCGGGCCAGATACATCTTCTCGATTTCGTTGAAGCGCTCCTGCGCGATGTCGCCGGTCCTGATGAGCTTTTTCGCGTTCTCGTACTTCGAAAGAGCGTCTTCCATCTGCGCCTTCGCCTGGCGGATCATCGGGGTGGTCTCGGGTTCCTTCATGGTCTCCTTGTCCATCCCGACCCGCGCCATGGCCTGTTCCAGCGCCGCCCGCGCGCGCTCGGCCTGCAAGGTGAGCTCCTGCCGGTCCAGCTCCGCCATCACCTGCCCCTTCCGCACCGGCTGGCCGAAGTCGAAATACAGCCTCGCCACGCGGCCCGGGACCTCGCAGGAGACGATCGTGGTGTCGTCGGCCAGAAGCGAGCCGGTGACCATCAGGAAGCGCTCCACCGTCCGCTCCTGAGCCACGGCCGTGCGCACCGCCACCGGCGCCGCCGGCCGCGAAGCCGCCTTCGCCGTCGTTTCCCGCCGGCCCGTGCACCCGGCCAGCAGAAGGCTTGCAATTGCCGCAATGATTGCCGAATATTTTGCAAAAATGTTCATGCTATTCCCTGCCTGCATGGGGTCTGACCAATATTCCGTTCAGGAAAATGTCGACAAACCTGGCCACCACCTCCGCATCCGGCCCGGGCAGCCTGTAATCGGGAAAAAGAAGACACGTAAACCCGTAATGGGCCACCATGTAGATGAACGCTCGCGCCACCACCGCAGGTTCCCGGATTGTGAAGGCGCCCTGTTCCACCCGCTTCTCCACGTACCGCTCCACCCAGCGGATAAACTCGACCGTGGCCTTCTGATACCAGAGCTCGGCCAGCTCGTGGCCTTCCAGGGCGCTGAACAACAGCAGCCGGATCTGCTCCGGGGTCTCGGAGTAGTAACTGAGAATGCTCTCGCCGAGCCACTGGAAGAACTGGCGGTCGGTGCAGTCCGGCTCCAGCTGCCTGGCGCGCTCGTCGAACCGCGCATGCGTCCTGGCGATGAGATGGTCGACGATGGCCGTGTACAGGTCCCGCTTGGTGGCGAAGTGCTGGTACAGGACCGGCTCGCTCACGCCGGCGGCGGCGGCCAGTTCCCGCGTTGTCGTGCCGCGGAAGCCGTGCATCGCAAACCGCGCGATCGCCGCCTCGACGATCGCGGCCCGACGTTCCGCAGCCGTCATCCGGGACTTGAGCTTGGTCTGGGTCGCGGTTGGGGTCTTCTCGGGCCTAGCGTCCGCTAACATGATCAATTACAAGGATAGCGGATGCTAACAGGCGGATAGAATTAATGTTCTTTCATTTCAGGCGGTCAGTCCCGAACCACCGCCTTGAGGCCCGGAAGCCCGTCCTGGCGCCGCAGCTCGTCGGCGGCTTCCAGCACTTCGATGAACTCCTCGAAGTCCGCCTCCGCGTTTTGGCGCAGCGCATCGGGATTGGGAAACACGACGAGCAAACCCTTTCTGGCGCGGCAGGGAAGACCGGCCAAGGCACGCCGCAGGGAAGGAAGACTGTGATCGAAGGCGGCGGGCCAGCCGAGCAGCCTGCCGAGCGCCGCCATCAACGAGTCCAGGTCAAAAATCGGCCCCTGCTCGCCGAGATTCAGAACCTGGTAGCCGCGGGTAGCGGCGTAGGACGGGAGGTTTTCCCACAGAGACTCGGGCAGGGCCGGATCCAGCCACACCACCGGCGTGGCGGGGTCTTCCAGCCGCAAAAGGATCTGCTCGAGTGATAAGCTCATGGGCAAGCAAGGCGCCTTGCGGCAACCGTCGGTTGAAAGGCATTGTATGACGAGACGGGACCTTCTCGCCAGCGCCGGCCTGGCGCTCCTTGTGCCCGGCACGAAGATGAAGATCCAGCTGGATTGCGGCTCCATCGGGGTGAAAGCCTCGCTGCCGGAGGCCGTGGCGTTTGCAGCGCGATACGGCTTTGAGGCGGTGACGGCGGACTCGGGCTGGCTCGCGGCGGCCTCGCCGGCCGAACGCCAGAGCCTGCTTGGCCGGATGAGGGAGGCGAAGCTCGTCTGGGGGCAGGCCGGCCTCCCGGTGGATTTCCGGCGCGGGGAAGAGGACTTCCGCAAAGGACTCCGGGAATTGCCCGCGCGGGCGCGCGCTCTGCAACAGGCCGGCGCGGACCGCGTGACGACGTGGATCAGCCCGGCAAGCGACGATCTGACGTATCTCGAAAACTTCCGCCTGCATGTGCGCCGTCTTCGCGAGGTGGCCGCCGTGCTCGGCGATCACGGCTGCCGTTTCGGCCTCGAATATGTCGGGCCGAAGACCTCCTGGACGGCGCGCCGGTTCCCGTTCATTCACACCCTGCGCGAGGCGCGCGAGCTGATCGCCGAAATCGGCAGGACGAACGTCGGGCTGGTGCTGGACAGCTGGCACTGGTACACAGCAGGCGAAACTGTGGACGAGCTTCGCTCGCTGCGGGCGGAGGATGTGATCTCCATCGACCTGAACGACGCCCCCGCCGGACGCGCCCGCGATGAGCAGAAGGACCTGGAGCGCGAGTTGCCGCTGGCCACCGGCGTGATCCCCCTGGCGGATTTTCTCAACACGCTGAACGCTCTCGGCTGCGACGCGCCGGCGCGCTGCGAGCCGTTCAACGCGGCCCTGCGAGCCATGCCGCCCGAGCAGGCCTTGGCCACCGCGGCGGCGGCGATGCGCAAGGCCTTCGCCCTGATCCGCCCCTCCGCCTGAGCGCGGCTTGCGGGGTCGGCGGCCGGAGGCGGCCGTCATAAGTCCCGGCAATCTTCCCGGAAAGCACCCCGTGTGAAGGGACGATGAGGCGCAGGAATGCGGTCCGGCGCCGCGAAAGAAGGTTTTTTATCCCGGATTTGCGTCGGAAATCCCGGCAATTTCAGCATGGAGCATCGACCACTTTCGCCGGAAACAGCAGGCAGATACTTGAAAAAATCATTAAAGGGCAAATCTGCGGTATGAAGTGCGGGCAGGTATTTTGGGCTGCTGTTCTCGCGTTCGCTTCCCTTTTCGGAACCGCGCGTGTTGAAACGAAGCCGACGTAGTCGCCTTCGTGCGAGTCATGCACCGCTCTCACCCGGTGCTCTCACGGCGGGGCCGGCGCGCTTCACATGACGTGCAACGGGAATCGGGTGTCGATGAACTGCTGCAACGGGCCCGGCGTGCGTTCCTCGTGCCCGGGCAGCTGTCTCCTTTGGGTCATATCGTGCTCGTACTTTGACGAGTACAGGCAAATGTGCGTTGTCGACGCATTGCATTGCTGCGCATGCGATGAAATGTGTGTCGAACAGGGCACCACGAGAGGGAAAAGTAGGCGAACAATGAAATTCCCGTGGAACCTCTTGGCAATGGGCGGGCTTCTCTGCGCCACAGCCCTCGCTGCCCCGCAGGAAACCCGACCGGCGCCGGTCAGCGTGTCGATGCGGCTGGATGCTTCCGGAACGGCGGCAAAGGCGGTTCTCGAACTGCAAGACGTGGCCGAAAAGCCGGTGGCCGCCTGTGCGGTGGGGGTGATCCGGCGCGGCGAGGGCGGCAAAGCGGTCTCCATCCGGACCCACTCGGCCGCGACCCGCAGCCTCGGGCTGAGCGCTGGCCGGACGAGCTTTCAGCCCGGAGAGAAAAATGGACCGATGCGATCGATCTGCCCGAAGGCGGTCCGGTGGAGGTCAAGCTGGACCTGGTGATGTTCGAAGACGGCTCGCACCGGGGTCCGAACAAGGCGGGGCAGCTGCAACGATTCCTGGGCATGCGGGACGGCGCGCGGCTCGAGCGGGAAGCGGCCAGGAAGTAACCAGCGAGCGCGGCGCTGGAGAGCGCCGCGGCGTGTGAGAGGGGCGGTGTTTCGTCACCCCCCGGCGCGGCGCCAACAGCCAGGTGTCGGGAACATTTCCCGGGCCGGCACAAGCCGGGCGGGCGCAAAGCGGGCGACGCTCCCGCTGTCTCCACGATTCTGCCGCATGAACGCGATGACATCGGGATGACGGGAAGCCCTGCCCCTGAAATGATGGCGTCGGCGGAGCGTTAAGAAACTCCAGTCAGCGGCGAGGCTGCGCGCCAGCCCGAATCCGGCCTTCGGCTGGCGAGGCTCGCGAACCGGGAAGCCGTTGCGGGGCTGCCCTGCCGGGCGGAATGCGCGCCTGCCAAAGCTCTCCGGGGGTGGCGGCGCCGGCGGCAGCACACGCACGGGCGGCCCAAAGCCGGGCGGTTCGCGATATCGTATTGGGGAGGAGAACACTGCTTTGACCGGGAAAGACACAGGCATCTCGATCTGGTTCTTCGTGGGAACCCTGCTGGTGATTTACGGGGTTCTGATCGTGGGAGCGGACGTGTATTACCACAATCACCCCGGCATCCACGACGTGGTGATGAAGGAGTTGCGCGTCGGCCTGTGGTGGGGGGCTTTCCTGTTCCTGCTGGGCGTGTTTTACTGCTGGAAGTTCCGCCCGCGGCGGGGTTGAGCCGCTTGCGGCCTCAGCGCTGCCAGGGCCGCGGCGCGGCGCCGGTGTCCCGGCCTGCCACGCGGTCGTAGAGGTGCTTTTCGTTGGTCGTTCCCAGGCTCTCGTTGTAGAGGCTTTCCAGCCCCAGCACTTCCACAAGATCTTCACGGAAATCGTGCAGCGCGTGCAGGTGTTCGGCCAGCGCGGCGGTGCGCTTGCCGCTGGGTGCGAGGAAGATCTTCTGGAAGCCGATGTCGGTCAGCACCGCCAGCTCGTTGCCGAGCAGGATGCCCGTGTCGACGATCTCCGGGCTGCCGTCGGCGCGCTCTTTGAGCAGCGCCCCCAGGCGGTTGCGTGTTACCAGAGTCGTTCCTTGCGGACCCGGCTGGGTCTGGAACCCGGCCGCGCGCAGGTTTTCCAGGTGCTGGGAAAACGTCAGGACCCGCGGTCTGGGGCGTTTGAAAAACATGGGAAGCCTTGGCCCGTCGGCCTGATCCCATTTTGACAAATCCTTCCTGCCGGCGCACGAGAGGCCGATCGCTGGCGTGACGGCGCTTTATCTGTTGACTTCTGCATTTCAGGCGCGAAGCCGACCGCTTCCATCCGGAACATTCACCCACTCTGGGAATGTGCCGGAATATATAGGACAAAAACATCAAAAGATGACATCCGCCCTGCATCCGGCCAGGATTTGGCTTGTCAGGGAGGTCTCCGATGCGTGCGCTCGTCCTTTTTCTCGCGATCCTGTCTCTCATCGCCATTGGCATGGCGGCTCTGGTGGAGCCGCCCGCCATCAAGATGCCTGGCACCCAGCCGGGACAGGTCAGCAACCTCGAGACGCCGGACAAGTGCGACAACTGCCACGGCGGCTACAACCGGGCGGCGGAGCCCGCCTTCAACCGGCGCGGCAGCATGATGGGCAACGCTTCGCGCGACCCGATTTTCTGGGCGACCCTCGCCATCGCCGAGCAGGATTTCGACGGCGCCGGCGACCTCTGCATCCGCTGCCACTCGACTTCCGGCTGGCACGCCGGACGGTCCACGCCCACCGACGGCTCGCGCCTGATGGCGGGCGACGCCGACGGCGTCGAATGCGACACCTGCCACAAAATGACCAACCCCGATAACAGCGAGCACCTCGGCGTCATGATCAGCCCCTTCATCGCCAACAAAGGCGGCGAGGGCTTCTACGGCAGCGGCATGCTCTCTCTCTGGCCCAACTCCCACAAGCTCGGTCCCTACAGCGATGCCGATGCGCGGCACCAGTTCCTGCAATCCCGCTTCCACCGGGACGTCCGCTTCTGCGGCTCCTGCCACGACGTGTCCAACCCGGTCACAGGCGATGTCGCGCACAACAACGGGAAGCAGAGCACTTCGGGTGCCGTTACCGCGAGCGGCGATCTGAACTCCCCGCTCTCGGCCAAGGCAGCCTTCAACAATCCGCCATATATGTATGGGATCCTGGAGCGCACCTTCAGCGAGTTCATGGCGGGCGGGCTTTCGAAGACGGTTGTCACCAGTTACTCGTCTCTGCCCGCCGATCTCAAGGCGGGCGCCATCGCCGCCGTGGCCATCAGCGGCAACTGCGCCGACGGCACGCCTCGCTACTTCAGCTGCCAGACATGCCATATGCGCGCCGTCACCGGAGCCGGCGCCAACAAGGCCGGCGTTCCCATCCGGCCGGACCTGCCGCTGCACGACATGACCGGCGGCAACTACTGGGCGCCGGATGCCATTCTTTACCAGAACAGCCTCGGCTGGCTGCGGCTGGGCGGCGGTCTCACCACCACGCAGATCGACGCCCTGAAAGCAGGCAAGGACCGCGCCATCCAGCAACTGAAGCTGGCTGCGACGCTGTCGGTCAATGGCAACACGCTCAAGATCGTGAACCACACCGGCCACAAGCTCATCAGCGGCTACCCCGAAGGACGCCGCATGTGGGTCAACATCCAGTGGTTTGACCAGTCCGGCAATTTGTTGCGGGAAGACGGCAAGTACGATGTCGTCGCCACCATCAACGGCACGCCGGTCAGGTCGATCGTGAACCTGGGCGATCCGAATACGAAGATCTATGAAGCCCATTACGGGATGACGAAAGAGTGGGCCAGCCAGCTTCTGGGTCTTGGTTACCCGGCGGGTCTGCCGCTCGCATTTGACCGCGTGACTGGTGCGGTGACCCTGACTCCGGGCGACCTTGCCGGCGGAGCCAGTGCGTACGCCGACACCTTCCACTTCGTCCTCAACAATATCGTCACCAGGGACAACCGCATTCCCCCGTACGGGTTAAACTACGAGGAAGCGCGAAGGCGCAACGCGCTGCCGGTGCCCGACACTGAATACCGCAACGCCGACGGCGCCTGCCGCTACTACGACGAATTGACACTGAATCCGCCTGGCGGCGCCGCGTATGCCCGCATCCGGCTCCTGTATCAGCCCACCAGCTGGGAGCATGTGCAGTTCCTCTATCTGGCGAACAAAAAGACCAATGCGTTCCTGGCGAGCGAAGGAGACAATCTCCTGAACACATGGCTCGCCACGGGGATGGCGGAGCCGCTTGTGATGGCGGAAACGACGTGGGGCAGCGCGCCCGCGCCGGCTTGCCAGGCGCCCGGCGCACCGCAAAACCTCTCGGCGAAGGCCGGGAAGAAAGCCATCACTCTGTCCTGGACGCCCGGCTCGCCCGCGCCGTCCGGCGGTTACCGCGTCTACTACGACCAGGCTGGCAAGCTTCAGCTCCGCGCCGAGGTCTCGGCCGCAACCACGTCATTCAAGGACACAGGGCTTGCCAGCCGCGTGACGTACGCGTATGTAGTCACCGCGTTTGACACCTGCGGTCAGGAAATTGCCGAGAGCCAGCCGAGCAACAAGGCGTCGGCGACAGCGCAGTAACGCCGTCATGTTCGCGGCGCCCGGGGAGCGGTCATCGCGCCCTCTTCATCGGAGCCGCGAATGGCGGCCGGCGTCCGCCAGAACGGCGGCCGGAGTGAGCGGTCATTGCCGAGGCGATTCCCGGATTGCGGTTCGGCGCGGCTGTTGCCCGCTCGCTGCTGTGGACCGCTCCCTCCCGCACCGGTGGCACACGGCTGGAGCTCGCCGCTCCGATGTGAGGCGCGACTCTCAGTCGTTACCGGCGTTCCGCGTCAGCCGCCCGATGGCCTGCCAGAAATCCGCGCGCATCGCCCCGGCATCAATCGACACCGCCACATTTACCTCCCGCTGCGTATTCTCGGGCGGTGTCCGCAGCTTCTTCCACTTCACCAGCCCCGGCTTCAGCAGCCATTCCGCCGCCGCCAGGTCCCACATGATCCACGTCGAGGCGCCCGGCGCGTGCTGCTTCCAGCGGGCGAGCAGAAACTCGCCGAGGCGCCCGTGGCGCGCCAGCCCCTTCGCCGTTGACTCGTAGTCGAACGTGAGCGCGCGGGCGACGCTGGCAGGCATGACATGGACTTCCAGTTCCCCGCGGTTCAACACCTCGTTGAGCGCCGGGATGTCGTTCAGGCAATTGAACTCGCTCTTGTCCCAGACGCCCCGTTCGGTGTCGATGAACGCCCCCAGCCAGTACAGCCGCAGCTTCGGCGCGATGGACGGCTCGATCATCAGCGCCGAGGCCACGTTCGTCAACGCGCCCAGCGCGATCACCGTCAGCTTCTGCCCCGCGGGCTGCGCCTGCGCGGCGCGGATCAAATGATACGCCGCGGCCGAGTACGCCGCCCGGTCCGCGCCCCACCAGTAAACGCCTGTGGCGGCGCCGCGCGGGTGCGGAATGGACGTCCGGCCAGCGAGCCCCAACAGGGCCTCGTTCAGCCGCTGGCTTGCTTCAAGCGTGTTGCCTTCGGCCGCCGGCGACTTGCTCCACTGCGCCGACGACAGCGCCACGATTTCGATTTCCGGCGCCGCCAGCAGCCGCGTGATGGCGTACAGGTCGTCGATTTCATTGGCCGTGTCGGCGTCGATCCAGACGCGCGTCTGCGCCGTTGCGGCAATGCAAAGAAGCAGGGCGGACAAGAGGTTCCTTCTCATGTCATTCATCCTGCCACTCGCCGCTCCGCTGCGGCCCGGTTCAGAACTTCCAGCGCAGTTGCAGCATCCCCTGCCGGGGCGTGCCCGCGGGCAGGAAAACGTGCGTGCTGGTGATCGTGCCGCCGGCGCCGACGTTGACCGTCATGTTCGGCTGGCCCGGGTTCATGTGGTTCAGCACATTGGTGAACGACGCGCCCAGCTGAAGTTCCTGCTCGCGGGGCAGGGAGAGGCGCTTTTGCACGCCCGCGTTGAAAATCACATAGCCCGGACCTTCCACGATGTTGCGGCCCGCGTTGCCGAAGCGCCCGGCGTTGGCCGGCGGCGGGACGAAGGCCGTGCGGTCAAACCACGCCGCCAGCGTCTTCGGGTAGCGCAGCGCGCCGGCGACGTCCGGGCGTCCGCCGAAAGTGTTGGTGTTGGAAGGATCCGAGCCGGTGAACACCGGATTCAGCCAGTGCCCCGTGCCCACGTTGAACAGGAAGTTCAGATGCCAGCCGCCCAGCAGCGGGCCCCGGCCGAAGGGCACGTCCCACAACGCCTGGTTCATCCACTGATGGCGCGGGACGGAATAGACGTTGGCGCGGTCGCGGCGGCGGTCCCGGGCGTTTTCGATCTGCGTGTTCAGCTCGGCATTGTTCGTGTCATCGACCTCGCTCAGCTGCTTGGCCCAGACCCAGGTGGACTGCAACTGAAGGCCGCGCGAGTAGCGTTTCAGCACGCCCGCCTGCAAGCCCTGATAGCTGTTGTTGGCGCCATTTTCCGCGAAAATCACGTTGTTGTAAATCGGATAAGGCCGCCGGCTCTGCGAAAAAGGCTGCGTCGACGGCAGCGGCTGGTTGATGTTTCTCAGGTAGGGCAGCTGCGTGCCTTTCGTCCCGATATAGCTGAGCCGTACGCCCAGGTTGCGGCTGATTTCGCGCTCCACGCTGAGCGTGTACTGCAACGAGTACATGTTGCGCAGGTGCGGGTCGAGCCCGTTGACGTTCAGCGTGCCCGCCGAGCCGGGCGCGGCGAACGGGTTGGCCAGCGTGAACAGCGGCTGCCCGCCCGGAATGGCGTTGACGGCCGTGGTGGACACGGCGAACGGCCCGGCCACCTGGTTGGCCAGGGCCGCCACGCTGAAGTGGCCGTAGTAATAACCCGCCCCGCCGCGCAACACGGTCTTGCCAGACTCGTCCAGCCGCCAGGAGAAGCCGAGCCGCGGCGCCCAGTTGTTGCGGTCGGCGCGGCGCAGGGTGCGGTCCAGCCCGGCGTCCGCGGCCGTCTCCACGGGCAGAGCGGAGGGGTAGAACGGGCTGACCAGCCGCCGCGCCGCTGCCGAAGCCAGCGTGACGGCGCCGTTGGCCGCGTTGAAATTGTAGAAATTGTCGTCGCGCGCGTGCGGCGGACCGTTATATTCGTAACGAATCCCGTAGCTCAGGCTCAAACGGGGCGTGATTTTCCAGTCGTCCTGAACGAAAAAGGACAGGTCATTCCAGCGGAAATATTGGGCCGCCCACGGATCGATTCGCCCCACGGTGGTCGGCAACCCGAGCAGAAAATCGCCATAGGGCTGGCCGCTGAAGCGGTTGCTGAAATTGAAATCGCCGAACAGCGCCGGGTTCGAGGTCACATGGCGGTTCACAAACCAGCGGATGTATTCGGCCCCGCCCTTGACGGTGTGCCGGCCGGAAACGCGGGTGAGATTGTCAGAGACCTGGAAGTGGCCGTCGATGACCGGGTTCAGCAGGATCTGCGTGAACGTGCTGAGCCCGGCCACCACGAAACGGGGCACGCCCGGCGCGCCGGGACGCGGCGGCAGACCGCGAATGCCGATCCTGTCGAGCAGGTCCTGCCCCTTGACGTCGGCCGACGATTTCGACTCGAGCACGACCAGTCCGGCGCGAAATTCGTTGAACGTCGACGGACTGAGCGTCCACGAGTGCCCCGCCACGGCCATGTGCATCTTCCGGACGTTGTTCGAAGTGCCCTCGGTGGCCGGGGGCAGCTGGCCGCGCGCGCCAGGAATGTCGTAGTCGTCGTGCTTGTACTGGTAGCGCAGGAAGCCGGACTGCCCGCTCGAGAAATTGTGGTCGATGCGGCCTTCCAGCAGCCGGTGCCACTCGGCGCCGTTGAACGCGGCCCGGTAGTTGCCTGCGGTGAGCGTCTCGGGGCCGAAGTTCGGCAGCGGGTAGAGCAGTTCCTGCGCGCGCGCCGCCTCCGGTGCGATGCGCGCAGTCGGGATCCGGTTGTCGGCGAAAGGCGCGTTGCCGGCCAGCGGGTCGCGCACCGCGGCGGCGAACTGGCCGCGCCGCATCGCCAGCGTGGGTACGTTGGACGTGAAAGTGTAACCGCGGACGCCGTCGATGAGATCTGCGGTGGCGGTGAAAAACGTCCGGTTCCGGCGGACCGGGCCGGCCAGGCTTGCGCCGTAGTTGTGAATGTTCTGGAAGCCGCGCGCCGGCAGGAACGGGTTGCGCGCGTCCAGCGCGGCGTTGCGCCCGTACCAGAACAGCGACCCGTGCAGGTCGTTCGTGCCGGTTCTGGTCACCGTCGTCACCGCGCCGAGCCCGCTGAACTCGGCCCGGTTGCCGGCAATGCTGGCGGTGAACTCCTCGACCGATTCCATGGAAGGCTGCGACACGGGGTCCGGGCTGCCGAAGTTGCCGAACGTCGTGTCGATGCCATCCACTTTGACGCGTAGCCCGTTCGGCCCCGCGCCGGGCGACATCCAGTAGGCGCCGCTGCCCATCTGGACCACGCCCGGCACGGTGAGCGGCATGAGATTGGCGATGAGCCCCGAGTCGCCGGCGTTGTTGTAGACGCTGCGCAGGTTGGTAGGCAGTTCGAGAACCAGACGGCTGTCGAGCTGCACGCCGACGCCGGGCGTCTCGCTTTGCACAACCGGCGAGGCGGCCGCGGTGACGGTGACCTCGGCGGCCTGCGAGGCCAGCTCAAACCGCACATCCTGCCGCACCGTGCGGTAGGCGGCCGATTCGATGCCCCCGGCTTCAAAGCGGCGAAAGCCCGCTGCTTCCGCGCTCAGCCGGTAAACGCCGGGAGCGAGGTTCGGGAACACATACAGGCCCGCTGCATTCGTGCGCGTCTCCTGCCGCACGCCGGTCGCCGTGTTTTCCAGCTCCACGCGCGCGTCCGGCACGGGTGCGCCGCTCGGGTCGAGGGCGAGTCCGGTGATGCTGGCCAGCGGGGATTGCCCGAAGGCCGCGCCTCCGGCCAGCACCAGAGCTGCCGCCAGCAGAGCCGCAGCCCCGGCCCGCGCGCCGCCAGAAGCAAAAGCCCCGCGTCCTGTTTGAAACGGATGTGCGCAAGGCTGTTTCAACCGGCGGCGGCCGCCGGGCTTCCGGGCCAACAGGCCTTCAGCCGCCCCGCGAAAAGGCAGGCGGGGCAAAACGAAAGCAGGAAAACGTTCCATCGTTTTTCATTCTTTCATAGGCAAACGGATGGGTTTTGCACCGCCAGAGACCGCGATCCGGAGCGGCAACCGCTGACTGCCACAGGAATTCGGCGCCAGTTGGAGCCGGTGTCCGCGCCTCCAAATCCAGGGCCGGAGTGCCTTCAGAGCCGTGAGCGAAGCAGCGCGCCAGCGCCGCGGGAGCGAGCGGTCCCGGCCCTGATTCGTGCGCATTCCATGGAAGGAGCAAAGCGGGCCGCGACCGGGGACTGACACCTCCGTCTCGCTCCACTTCCGCACTGAGCCTGCAACAACAGTCCACCTGTGGACGGAGGTGTCTGTCCCTTGCGCCGGAAGCGACAGCGAGGGCCTTGAGGCCCGAGCCGGGCCCGGCTACAGGCTCCTCGGCAACCTTTCACTGCCTCCCCAACGCACCACACAGCACCGTGTGATGAAACAAGGGACGGCAACCGCTCGCTCTGGCGGGAATTCTGGCGAATTCCCGCGCCCCGTTCGCGGCTCTGAACCAACGGCCTGTGGAAACGCCTTCAGAGTCACGAGCGAAGCAGCGCGCCAGCGCCGCGGGAGCGAGCGGTCCAAATGCTGCGCACCCTGTAGGGCGAGCAAAGCGGGCCGCGACCGGGGACTGACACCTCCGTCCCGCTCCACTTCCGCTCTGAGCCTGCAACAACGGTCCACCCGTGGACGGAGGTGTCTATCCCCTGCGCCGGAAGCGACAGCGAGGGCCTTGAGGCCCGAGCCGGGCCCGGCTACACGCTCCCCGGCAACCTTCCACTGCCTCCCCAACGCACCACACAGCACCGTGGGACGAAACAAGGGACGGCAACCGCTCACTCTGACCGTCGTTCTCCCCGAACGCCGGCAAGCTGTTGGCGCGGCTCGGGACACCCACCCGCGCTTCAGCGCGACAGGCAGCCCGGCGGGCCTGCCTGGTCAGCTTCGGCGCGAGCCGCGAGCCAAGGGGGCCTTCTGCACCAGGGGCGGGGAAGCGGCCGCGGCCCGCATCCAGTGGCGCGCGGGCAGGTCGAGCATCTCGACCATCGCCTGCATCGGGATGCCTTCGTCCTCCCGCAAGAAGCGCAGACAGTGGCCGTCCTCGTCCCAGTCGACCCGGATCAGGTCGCCGCCGCGGATTTGCTCGGTAGCGATGAGGTTCGACAGCGGCTGCACGAGCAGCCGTTCAATGGCCCGTTTCAGGTGCCTGGCCCCGTAGCGTGGGTCGATCCCCTCGGCCAACAGCGCATCTTTCGCGCTTTCGGTGAGGCGGAAGAGGAATCCGCGTTCGGGCGATGCCATGAGCACGCGCTGTTGCACCATGCCGAGCTCGATGTCCAGAATCCGGCGGAGCTCCTCCTCCCCGAGAGGGCGGAACACGACGATCTTGTCGAGGCGGTTCATGAATTCGGGCGTGAACTTCTTCCGCGCCGCCTCGATCCCGCTGCGCTCGATGCGGCGCTCCGTCCTCTCGTCCCGCCGGGCCGCGGCCTCCAGCGCGCGGAAGCCCAGCCGCGGGCTCACCAGCGACTGCATTTCCGCGGCACCGAGGTTGGAAGTGAGGAAAATCATGGCCCGCGAAAAGTCCACCTTGCGGTTGTCGCCCAGGGTAAGAGTCGCCTTGTCGAGGATGCCGAGCAGCAGGTTCCAGAGCGCGTCGGAGGCCTTTTCGATCTCGTCGAACAGCACGAAGCTCAGCTTGACGCGGTCGGTGTGATACTGGTTCAGCACCTCCTGGCTGAGCAGCGGGTGCGTTTCCCGGTGGCCGAGATAGCCCGGCGGCGACCCGATCAGCTTGGCTATCTCGTGGCTGTGCTGGAACTCGGCGCAGTCGATCTTGATCACGGCGCGAGCCGTGCCCACCAGCGTCTCCGCCGTGGCCTCGACAATGCGCGTCTTGCCCGAGCCGGTGGGGCCCAGGAACAGCAGGTTCGCCACCGGCCGCTGCGGCGGGCACAGGCCGGTCAAATACATCTGGTAGACGTTGACGATTTGCGCGATCGCCTCGTCCTGGCCGACGATGAGCTGCCGCAGCCCGGCTTCGAGCTCTGCCGCCTCGCGTCCGGTCCGGCCCGGGTCGAGCACGGCAGGAGGTGCCGCCAGACCTTTGCCAGTCGATCTTCGCGGGAACGCAAAACGCCGTCCCTCACCGGAGGCGGGCGCCACAGGGGCCGCCGCGTCCAGAGCTCTTGTCGCTTCGCCCAACTTGCAATTCCTTTCCCGCGCCGGCGGCCGCCTCATTTCTTCGGCGGGCGCGAAGGGCGCACTTCCACATGACTGATCAACGTCCGCTCCGGCATGGCGAGCACCATCGCCACGGTCTCCGCAATGTCCTCAGGCGCGATCTTCCAGTCCGCCGTCTCGCCCCGGCCGAAGCCCGTGTTCACGCTTCCCGGCAGGATGCAGGTCACGCGAATGCCCTCGTGGCGGTGGTCAAGCATCATCGCTTCGCTCATGCCGACCAGGCCGAACTTGCTGGCGTTGTAGGCCGCACCCCCGGCGAATGCGTTCCGGCCGGCGAGGCTGCCGATGTTCACGATCCAGCCTCCGCCCCGGGCCCGCATCCGCGGGATCGCCCGGTGCGAGCAGTGGTAAACGCCGCCCAAGTTCGTCTCGATCACCTGGTTCCACTCCTCGGGTCCGAGCGCGGCCACATCCTTGAAAACGCCCACGCCGGCGTTGTTCACCAGGATGTCCGGCCCACCCATCTCGAGGTCCATCCATTCGAACAACTCCCGAACGGAAGCCTCATTCCGAACATCGGCGGCACGGCCGCGGAGTTTTAGGGTTTCTTCGGGAAATTGCCGCCGCAGCTCTTCAAGCCCTTGCCGGACCGAATCCTCGCTGCGCGCGCAAAAGGCGACATCCGCCCCCGCTTCCAGAAAACGCGCGACGATGGCCCGGCCGATGCCGCGAGAGCCGCCTGTCACCAGGGCCGTCTTTCCTTTGAGATTCAGCGTCATGCTGTTATCTTGCCACCGCCCGCGGGCGCGTCCGGCGGCGCGCGGCCGCGCCGGCCGGGCACGACCGGATTCGCGCATCGCCGGGGCGCTATACTCAGAAGGTACCGGCTGCGGGCCGGTTTTTTTCATCCAGCTCATGCCTGATCTGAGCCTGCTCTGGTTGCGCGCCGCCGCTGTCCTTTACACGCTCGCCTTCATCCACCCGGTGCTCGTGCTGCTCCGCCGGCAGCAGCGGCCATTCCCGCTGGCCCTGGCGGCTTTCCAGACCGCCGCCGTGTTGCACTTCGTCGCCGTTGTCGAACGCAGCGTGGCCATGGGCCAGCTGGCGGCCAACAATTTCTTCGAAACGGCTTCGCTGTGCGCGCTCATCCTGGCCCTGGTGTATTTGTTCATCGACTGGCGCTACCGCTTCGAGGGGCTCTGCGTTTTCTTTTTCCCGCTGGTCACGGTGCTCGTCTGGATCGCCGCGGCGGGCGCGCCGGCGTCGGCCTGGGAGCGGCAGAACCTGCGGGGCGCCCTGTTGGCGGGGCACATTTTTCTGGTGTTGATCGGCATCAGTGGTCTGCTGGTGTCAGCCACCGGCGCGGCTTTCTATCTCATCCAGGAGCGCCGCCTGAAGCGCAGGCACGAGGCGCGCGGCTGGCTCGCCCGGCTTGCCCCGGACCGGCTGCCGCCGCTTGAGACCCTCGATCAGCTCATCACCCGGGCGATGAACGCAGGCTTCGTCGCCCTCACCCTGGCTGTGGCCGTCGCCTCGATCTGGGCTTCGATCGAGTACGGCGCGCGCTGGATCGGCAAGCCCGCCATTCTGATTTCGCTCGTCACCTGGGCTTTTTATCTGCTGATGGTGGTGCTGCGGACGTGGGCGGGATGGCGCGGCCGGCGCGCCGCCATGCTCTCGCTGGCCGTGCTCGGCTTCGCCGCCATGAGCTGGGCCGCACACATTGGCCTCCGGCCCCTGCTCGAGCACTGATTCGATCCCGATGCCGAACCTCCTGCTCACCGGACTGAATCACAAGACGGCCCCGGTCGAGGTGCGCGAGCGCCTCGCCGTGAGCGCGCAGGAGCTGCCGCAGGCGCTCGAAGCGCTGCGCGCCTGCCCCGGCGTCGAGGAAGTGATGCTGCTGTCCACCTGCAACCGCGTCGAGGTGCTGGCCAGCGGACCCGAAAGCGCGGCGCTCGCCGCCGAGCCGCTCCTGGAGACGCTCGCCCGCCTGCGGAGCCTCGACCCCGCGCCGCTGCGGCCCTTCTTCTATGTGCACGCCGGCGAGGCCGCGCTGCGGCACCTGTTTCGCGTCGCCTCGAGCCTCGACTCGATGGTGCTCGGCGAGCCGCAGATTCTCGGGCAGCTCAAGGAGGCCCACGCCGCGGCGCGCCAGTGCGGCGCCGTGCACAGCACGCTGGAATCGATCCTCAGCCGCGCCTTCGCCGTGGCCAAGCGGGTCCGCAATGAAACCGCCATCGGCCGCAGCGCCGTCAGCGTCTCCTATGCCGCCATTGACCTGGCCCGGCAGATTTTCGGCGACCTGCGCACCCGCGCCGCGCTCATCATCGGCGCCGGCAAGATGTCCGAACTGGCCGCGCGCCACCTGCACCGCGCCGGCTGCGGCCGCATCTTCGTCACCAACCGCACGCGCGCCCGCGCCGAGCAGATGGCCGCGCTCGTCTCCGGACAGGTGCTTGAGTTCGAGCAGTTCCACGCGCGCCTGCACGAGATGGACATCGTGCTGGCCTCCTCCGGCGCCACCGACTACCTGATCCGCAAGGACGACATGAAAGCCGTGCTGCGCAAGCGGCAGAACCGCCCCGTCTTCCTCATCGACATCGCCGTGCCGCGCAACATCGACCCGGCCGTGGACGAGCTGGAAAACGCCTATCTCTACGACATTGACGACCTCGGCCGCGAAGTGGAGGCCAACCGCCGCGCGCGGCAGCGCGAAGCCGAGGAGGCCGAACAGATCATCGAGCAAGAGCTGCAACGGCTGCTCGAGCGGCTCCGCACGCGCGAGGTGGCGCCCGTCATCGTCAGCCTCCAGCAGCGGCTCGATGAAATCGCCCGCGAAGAGCTGGAGCGGTGGCGCGGCAGGCTCGGCGCCGACGGCGCCCGCGCCGAGGCCCTCGAGGCCTACACGCGGTCCCTTCTGAACAAGATCGCGCACGGGCCCATGGTGGAGATCCGCCGCGCCGCCGCCTCGCCCGAAGGCGACCGCATTCTCGCGGTGATCCGCCGCATGTTCCGGCTGGAGGGCGAATGAAGCTGCGCATCGGCAGCCGCGGCTCGCAACTGGCCCTGTGGCAGGCCCGGCGCGTGGCGGCGCGCCTGGCCGATCTCGGCGTCGAGACGGAAATCGAAATCATCCGCACCACCGGCGACAAGGTGACCGACGTGCCGCTGGCGCGCGTCGGCTCGAAAGGGTTGTTCACGAAAGAAATCGAGGAGGCGTTGCTCGACGGCCGCATCGACGTGGCCGTGCACTCGCTCAAGGACCTGCCCGTCGAGCTGCCCGCCGGGCTGGCGCTGGCGGCCGTGCCCGAGCGCGAATCGCCGTTCGACGCCATGGTCGGCAAGAAGCTCGACAAGCTGCCCGCGGGCGCGCGCGTCGGCACCTCCAGCCTGCGGCGCGCCGCGCAGCTGCGGCGGCTGCGGCCGGATCTGGTGATCGAGGACATCCGCGGCAATCTGGACACGCGGCTCCGCAAGTTGGACGAAGGCCGCTATGACGCCATCCTGCTGGCTTCCGCCGGGCTCATCCGGCTTGGCCTGGAAGCCCGGATCGCCGAGCGGCTCGGCCCCGATCGCATGTGCCCCGCCGTGGGGCAAGGCGCGCTGGCGGTGGAAACGCGCGCCGCGCCGGACCGCGCCTTCGCCATCTGCGCCGAGCTGGACAGCCCCGTGGCGCGCGCCGCGGTCGAAGCCGAGCGCGCCCTGCTGGCCGCGCTGGGAGGCGGCTGCCAGGTGCCTCTGGGCGCTTATGCCGAATGGGCCGGCGCGAGGCTGCGCCTGCGGGCCGTGGTCGCCGACCCCGCCACCGGCGAGATCTTTGAAACCGTGCTGGAGGGATCGCCCGACGCGCCGCAGCAGCTGGGCCGCGATGCAGCGCAGGCGCTGCTTGCGTCGGGGGCGCGGCGGGTCATTGCCACCGTCAACCCCCACGCACTGCCTCTGGCCGGACAAACCATCGTGGTGACCCGCGCCCGCAAGCAGGCCGGGACTCTCGCGGCCCGGCTCCGCGCGCTGGGCGCCGAGGTCGTCGAGCTGCCGGTGATCGAATTCGAGCCGGTCGACTTCCCCCCGCCCGACTGGGACGCCTACGACTGGGCGATTTTCACCTCCGCCAACGGGGTCGAGTTCTTCTTCGCCCGCATGCCCGCGCGGCGCGGCCCGCGGCTCTGCGCCATCGGGCCCGCCACGGCGGAAGCTTTGCGGGCGCGCGGCCTGGAGCCTGATGCGGTCCCGGAGGAATACATCGCCGAAAGCGTCGTCGCCGCGCTTTCCGCCTGGCCGCTTGCCGGGCGCCGCATCCTGCTGCCCCGCGCCGCCGAGGCGCGCGACGTGATCCCGGCCGAGCTGGGGCGGCTCGGGGCCACGGTCGATGTGTTGCCTGTCTATCGCACCGTCATCCCCGAAGGCCTGGAACAAACTGCCCGGGAATTGTTCTCTTCGCTTCGCCCGCAATGGGTCACGTTGACCAGCTCTTCCACCGTCCGCCACCTGCTGGCCGCCGTGCCGCGCGAACTGCTCGAAGGCGTGCGCCTGGCCTCCATCGGGCCCGTGACCACGCGCACGGCGCGCGAGGCCGGCCTCGAAGTCGCCGTCGAGGCGCGGACGTTCACCGTGGACGGGCTTGTGGAAGCCATCGCCGACGAGGTGCGCCGCCATGGATCTGGTCAAACGGACCGCCGTTGATGGCAAAGACGCCGAGTGCGTGATCCGGTGCGGCGTTGGCGCACTCGAGGGCAAGTACCTCGTGGGCATCCGAAGAGCCGATGGCGTTCTGGTTGTAGCGTTCGACACAGGCCCGGGGATGCATCGCCGGCTCGCCGAAAAATACGGCCTGCATCCGCTGGGCGGCGGCCGGTGCCGGCTGGACCCGGAGCAACGGCTCCTCACGCTGAGCGGCGCGAGCATGGACTACGGCGCCGAGCCGGACCGCGGCCTCACGGTTCGCATCTTCCAGGACGCCCTGCCCGGGTACCGCATCGAGGCAGACTGACGCGGCTCATGCGCGCCCCCTTCCCGCCCCGCGCCCTGATGCGATAGCCTTTCTGGAAACTGCGCCGGCGACGAAGGCGCAAACAATTCGCGAGGGAGGAATTGCAGCCAATGCGATGCTCAGCCCGGTTCTGCGCGCTCTGGCTGGCGGGCGTCCTGACAGCGCCGGCGGCCGCCCCACCGTTCCGCACGGTGATCTTCGGCCGTTATTCGGATTCGATTCAGAGTTTCGAGGCGTTCGCCCGGAGGGCCAAACAATCCGGCGCCACGCACATCGTGATCACGGCAGAAGACCTGCCGTGGGCCTTGTGGATGCTGGATACGGAAGGCGACCCCTACCCCGCCTGGGCGATGTCCAACATCGGCCTGTTCAAGGCAGCCCCTCCGGATGCGCTGAAGCCCTACCTGCCGCAGGACTACGCCGAACGCGTCATGGGCATTCTGAAACAGCGCTGCGAAGTGCTGCGGAAGCTGGGCCTGAAGGCCGCCTACACGACCTTCGAGCCGCAGATCCTGCCGGAAGCGGTCTACCGCGACCACCCGCTGTGGCGCGGGCCGCAAGTCGACCATCCGCTGCGGTCGCGCGTGCCGCGCTTTGCGCCGAACATCGACAACCCGGAAGTGCTCGCGCTGTACCGCGAATCGATGAGGAAGTTTTGCACGGCGTGCCCCGAAGTGGAGGTGGTGTCGCTCCACACGAACGATTCCGGCTCGGGCATGAGCTGGAGCCCCGGCCTCTACCAGGGGCCGAACGGCAGCGCGCTTTCCCGCGACAAGAAGATGTACGAGCGCTACCGCGACTTCTTCGGCGCCCTGCGGCAGGGCGCGCAGGATGCCCGCCACGGGCCGCTGGAAATCGACGCCGAGTGGGTCCGCGAGGCCGCGCCCGAGCTGGTGGCCGCGCGGCTCGAGCCGGGCATGGCCATCGCCAACTTCGAAGGGCCGAAAGGGTCGCGGTACAAGGCCGTGGTGGGGTTTCTGCTCGACTATTTCTACCCGTTCTATCCCGCGCTGGGAATTCCGTTGCCCGTCCGTTACGCGGAAGAGCTCGAAAGAGCCTCGAAATCCGGCGCTCCGCGTCTTTTTTATCTGATCGGCGACCGGTATAACACAGACATTTATTTCGATATTTACGACCTTTTCTGGAAAAACCCGACGGCCGACGACGTCTCCCGCATGCAGCTCCTGCGCGCGGTGGCGGCATCGCGCGTGGGCGAGGCCAATGCCGGCGCGATGGTCAGCGCCTGGATGGCGCTCCACCGCGCGGGCCGCGACGTCGATATTCTCAATTTCGGCGGCACGCTGTTCTACATCGGCGGCGTGCACCAGCGCTGGATTACCCGCCCCTTTGTGCCGTTTCCCGAGGAATTGCTCCCAGAGGAGCGCGCCTATTACCGGAAATTCCAGTTCCAGGCGCGGAGCGAGGAGCGCGCCATGGATCTCGGCGACATCCAGGGCACGCGCCAGTACGAGGGGCTCGGCGGGGCCGCCGTTTCCGGGCAGCTCCTCGCGCGCATGAAGGGCGATCTCGCCGAGGCCCGCGCGATGCTCGGCAGAATCCTTGCCTCGCCTGCGGCGGCTTCCCGCAAGGCGGAGCTCGAGCTGCTCGACAAACGCATCCGCGTATTCGACATTCTGGTGGACAACTGCCGCGACGGGCTCGAATACCAGTACCTGCTGGACTTCATGCGCGGCGGCCGGCTGCGCCGCCCCGTCGAGTTCCAGGAGCACCTGACGGACATCCCCGAATGGCGCCAGATCAAGGACATCGCCCGGCGCGAGATGGACAACAGCATTGTGCTGGCCGAAATGCTGGAGTCCACGAAAGACGTCCTGCTGGATCTGGCGCGGACGAAGGAAGAAGAGAATATCCGCGTCCTCGGCCCGGATCTGGCCGGCCAGCTCCGCCGCCGGGTGCAAATCATGGCCAAATACTGGGAGGATTACGAGCGGCTGTTTGACGCCGAAAAGCCGCTGCCGCCTTCCTGGCAGGGCCGCCGCGGCCAGCAAGGCGCAGGGCGGCGTTAGTTGGCCAGACGCCGGATCATTTCGCTCAGGCGTTCGGCGAGCGTGTGATCCCCCCGCTGGCGAGCCACCTCGAGGGCGCGGCCCGCCGCGGCCGCGGCTTCCTGCCGGCGGCCTGCTTCGGCGTAAAACGCGGCCAGCCGCTCGAGGATCGCCGGCTCGGCGCCGCCGCTCAGTTGCGCCGCCTTCTCAAGGTGCGCCAGCCCGGCGCGCAGGTCGCCGCCGGCCTGTAATACGGCTTCCTCCCGGCTGTCCGGCTGCAAAGCCCGTGCGGCCGCAGGGGGATTTGACTTGGCAGCCTGAGGGCCGGACGGGACACCGATGTCTGGCCCGCACGCCTGCGGGCCGACCGGCCGCCCGCCGCAATGTGGAGAAGCGGATCGACAAATATCTTGACGAAAAGGACTGAATACCGTAATATCGGAAACTGACCATGGACTGAAGCCGCCGGTCGGGGATGCAAGGAGGATGACACCTTCCGGCGGAGGCGCATAACAGCAAGCGGAGAGGGGGCCGTGTTCCGGCGGGAGATTTCCGGCCGGGAAAAGCGGAGGGAACCGAACGCTTGAATCGCAAATGGAAGGATGCGGCGCATCTGATCCGGCCCGCGGTTGTGTTTCTTGCCGGACTTCTGATTTTCCTCGGCCTCCGTTCCGCGTTGGTTCCTTCGGACTTCGGCAAGTGGGGACATTACCGCGCCGGGGCGCTGGAGGAGATTCGTAGCAAACCGCTGCGCTACGCCGGGAAAGAGACGTGCGCCGGATGTCACGTCGAACAAGCCGGGCAATGGGAGGCCGGCAAACACGCCCGAGTGGCTTGCGAGGCGTGCCACGGGCCTGCGGCGGCACACGCCGCGGACTTCGACAAGGTGAAGCCCGCGAGGCTCGACATTGCATCGCTGTGTTCGGGCTGCCACGAGAAGGACGCGGCCAAGCCTTCCTGGTTCCGGCAGGTGGCTTCCGCCGAACATTCCGGTGGCGCGGGCTGCGAGGGCTGCCACCAGCCCCACCACCCGAAGTTGTAAGGGGCATCGCTATGGACACGAGCAGGCGGGAATGGCTGACGGGCGCCGGCAAGTTGTTCACGCTCGGCTTTGCCACGGCCGCTGGTGTTGAAACCAGCGGCCAGGCAAGCCTGAACAGCGGCGGGTACGACGTCCGGAATCACTACTGGGCGATGACGATCGACATCGAGAAATGCATCGGCTGCGGCAACTGCGTCCGCGCCTGCGAAAAGGAAAACGGCGTGCCGGAGGGTTTCTTCCGGACATGGGTTGAACGTTACGAGATCAAGGGCGCCGATCTCGAGCATCCGCAAGTGAGTTCGCCCGATGGCGGCAAGCACGGCTTCCCGCCGTCGAACCGGGTTGACACGAAGCAGTTTTTCGTACCCAAGTTGTGCAATCATTGCCAGGATTCGCCCTGTGTCCAGGTCTGCCCGGTCGGCGCCACCTTCGACTCCCCCGACGGGGTCGTCCTGGTCGACGAGTCCTACTGTCTGGGCTGCCGCTATTGCGTGCAGGCCTGCCCGTACGGCTGCCGTTACATCCATCCGGAGAAGCGCACGGTCGACAAGTGCACGCTGTGCTACCACCGGATCACCCGGGGGTTGACGACGGCTTGCTGCGAAGCGTGTCCTACACAGGCGCGGGTTCTTGCGGATCTGGCCAATCCGGCCGATCCCGTCCACGAATTCCTGCGGACGAGCAAGGTGCAGGTGCTGAAGCCCCATATGGCCACGCGTCCCAAGGTCTTTTACCGCGGCCTGGACGGCGCCGTGCGTTAGAGGAGGGAGGATGGCGCGATGACTCCGGTTCCCGGCGTGGAAGGGTTCATGTACCCCAACGAGGTCGAATTGCAGTGGAGCATCCTCATCGTGCTTTACCCGTTCATCACGGGGCTGGTCGCGGGCGCGTTTATTCTGGCTTCACTCGAGAGAGTGTTCCGGGTGAAGGCGGTGAGGCCGACCTACAGGCTGTCCCTGCTGACGGCGCTGGCGTTCCTGCTGGTAGCGCCGTTGCCATTGCAGCTTCATCTCGGGCGCCCGGAGCGAAGCTTCGAGATGTTTCTCACGCCGCACCGCTCCTCTGCGATGGCCATGTTTGGCTTCGTGTACCTCTGGTATCTGCTGGTGGTTCTGCTGGCCGAGATCTGGCTTGATTACCGCGCCGACATTGTCCGCATGGCCTTGACCGAGCGCGGATGGAGGCGTTGGGTGTACCGCGCGCTGACCCTGGGTTCATTCAATGTCAGCGAGGCCTCTCTCCGCATCGACGACCGTGTCGGATACGCCATCACGGTGATTGGCATCCCGTCCGCGTTTCTGTTGCACGGGTATGTGGGTTTCATTTTCGGCTCGGTGAAAGCCAACGCCTGGTGGTCGACTCCGCTGATGCCGGTCGTTTTCCTCTTCTCCGCCATGTCGTCCGGCATCGCGGCGGTCTTGCTGATTTATATGGTCGCCATGCGCCTCCAGCGGCGCCCGCTGGATATGGACTGCGCCGATACGGTGGCGAAGTACCTCTTCTATGTGTTCCTCAGCGATTTCGCTCTGGAACTGCTCGATCTCGTGCACCGCATTTACGAGGCGGACGAGTCGTTCCGGAGCCTGGACTTCATGGTGCATACCCGGCTCTGGACCTCGCAAGTCCTGATCCAGATTCTGCTGGGAACCTGCCTGCCCCTGGCGTTGCTTGCGGCAGTGCAGTTGTGGAAATGGAGCGCGCCGGCCAGAACGCGGATCTACTGGGCTGCGGGCTTCCTCACTCTGGTTGGCATCTTCGCGATGCGATGGAACGTGGTCATCGGGGGCCAGCTTTTCTCCAAAAGCTACCTGGGCTACACATCCTACAAGCTGGGCCTCGTCACCCGCGAGGGGCTGCTGCCCAGCATCGCCTTGATGCTGCTGCCGTTCGGGATCCTCTGGATCCTGATTCGGCTGCTGCCTCCGTGGATGGGAAAGGAGATTCCGGGCCATGGCGCTTCCCCAGCAACATCCTGAAGCCGTGCTCCAGAGCCTCCTGGATCGCCTGGAGCGCCTGGAGTCGCGGTTGCGCGAAGTCGAGAACCGCTTGGGAATCAGCGCCTCAGATGCAGCCTCCGGCGAGCCATTGCCACCCGTAAGCCCGGCCGGCGAAGGCGCATTCAGCGACACCGGAGTGCTCGCGGGGCTGGCGGGCAAGTCCTTGCTCGGCCTGGCGGCGGCTTATCTGTTGCGGGCATTGACTGAAAGCGGCATCCTCGCTCCAGCCGCCGGCGTAGGGCTGGGGCTGCTCTACGCGCTGGCTTGGCTCGTCTGGGCCGCTGCCGCTCCGGCCAGCGAACACTGGACAATTCTGGCCCGCGCGCTGACCTCCGCCCTGATCCTCGGTCCCCTTCTTTGGGAAGCCCATTTCAGGATGGCCGCTACCGGTTCCTGGCAGACGGCAGCGGTCCTGGTCGTTTTCTCCTCAGCGGCGCTGCTGGTTTCCTGGAAAAAGAACCAGACTGCGGTCGCCCTCGTCGGCTCCCTGGCCGGGCTGCTGTTGAGTGCAGCCTTCCTGATCCGCACTCACGACCTGCTGCCGTACACGGCCGCGCTACTGGCGCTGTCGTTCGGAGTCGAGGTCTCCGCCTGCCTGGATCATTACCTCGGCGAGCGCTGGATCGTGGCATTCGTCACGGATCTCGCCGCGCTGCTGCTTGTGTTCGTCGCGAGCCGTCCGCCGGGAGCGCTCGACGCCTATCCGCCCGTCAGCCCGCTGGCTGCGCAGCTGACGCTTGCGGCGATCGTAACCATCTACCTTGCCAGCACGATGGTGAGGACTTTGGGGAGAAGGTGCCGGATCTCGGCTTTCGAAATCCTCCAGGCCGGCATCGCCGTCGCGATTTCCGTCTGGGGCGCGGTGGCCGTCTCCGGCGGCCACGCCAAAGCGGTGTTCACCGCGGGTTTGGCCTGCGTCCTGGGCGGAGCGGTCTGTTATGTGGTTTCTTTTGCTTTCCTGGAGCGACGGTCGGGCAACGACCGCAATTTCTATACCTATGCCACGTTCGGATTTGTATTGGTGCTTGCGGGGAGCTGGCTGGCGGCCTCCGGTGTCTTGCGCGTCTTGCTCTGGAGCCTCCTCGCAGCAGGTTTCGTCCTCGCCGGGCGCGAATCCGGCAGAATGATGCTGAAGCTGCACGCGGGCATTTACGTCAGCCTGGCAGTGGTGGTCAGCGGACTGGCCGGCAGAGCGAACTCGAGCTTCCTCTCCCCGGCCCCGGGTGAACTGGCCGGCGGCGGACCGGCCTTGTGGGTGGCTGCCGCAGGCGCAGTTGGCGCCTATGCCCTTTATGTTCTTTCTCCCATCCCGGAGCGCTGCACAGCCATCCACGCCCTTGCAGGTGCGATATTGGGGGCGAGCGCTGCCTGGGCCGCAGCAGGCGCCGCCGCTATCGCCGCCGTGCGAGCCTGTCGGCAGACGCAGCCTCTGCAAGCGTTCTGCCCCACGTTGCTGATGGCGATTCTGGTTCTGCTGGCCGCTCTGGCGGCCGCAGGCTTCCGACGCTTTGCACGGCAAGAGATGCGCTGGATGGCGTGGCTGCTGACCGGCGTCGCAACGTTCAAGCTCGTCTCTCAGGACCTGCGCCAGGCGCCCGCCTTTGCGCTTGTCCTCTCCCTGCTCCTTTACGGGGCCTTGCTGGTGTGGTTGCCCCGCTGGCTGAGATCCGCTGGCAGCGACACCAGCGCAACGCCACGTTGAAGGCTGCCGCTCTCTGGATCAACTCTCGGCAAACAGCCGCCGCAAGCGGCGAGCTATTGGCCGAGCCTTCGGATCATTTCGCTCAGGCGCTCTGCCAGCGCGTGGTCGCCCCGCTGGCGCGCAACCTCGAGGGCCCGGCCCGCCGCCGCCGCGGCCTCCTGACGGCGGCCTGCTTCGACATAGAAGGCGGCCAGCCGCTCGAGAATTGCAGGCTCGGCGCCGCCGCTCAGTTGCGCCGCCTTCTCGACGTGCTCCAGCCCGGCGCGCAGGTCGCCGGCAGCCGCCAGAGCGCGGCCGTAATTGAAGTGAAGGACGGCGGAATTCGGCTCGAATTCGAGCGCTTTCCGGAAATACGGGAGCGCCTCCGCGTACCTGCCCGCCCGGGCCAGCGCGCCGGCGTAGTTGTTCAGCGCATCCGGGCTGTCCGGGGTCAGCTCCAGGGCGATGCGGAGATGCGGCATCGCCTTGTCGGGCTGGCCGGTTTCCACCAGCATCCCGCCATAGGCGCTGCGGGCCTGGGCGTCGCCCGGCCGCAGCGCAATCGCCCGTTCGAAGTGCTGCGCGGCTTCCGCGTACTTCTTGCTCCGCGCCAGGGCGATGCCGATATTGGTGTGCGCGCGCACATTGCCGGGATCGAGCTCAAGGGCGCGGGCGAACTCGCGCGCGGCCTCTTCCAGCCTGCCCGCGCCGTGAAGCGCCGCGCCGAGGTTGCTGACAGCCGCGGCATCGCCGGGGTCGAGCTCGAGCGCCTTGCGCCATTCCGCAATGGCCTCCTCGAACCGGCCGGCGCGGTAAAAAGCCAGCGCGCGGTCGGAAATCCTGTAAAATTCCGTGGCCGGCGCCTCGATTTTCAGCCACTCGTCCGGCCCGATATTCACAAATTCCGGGATATTGACGGCGCGGTTGGCGGCGGTCGCGTTCTCGATGAGAATCGCCGGGCTGTCGTCGCCGTTCTCGTCGATATGCGTCAGGAACATCTGCGTGTACGGCGAACGGCTCTTGGACGAGAACACGAGCCACCGGCCGTTGGGCGAAAAGCTGTGCCAGGAGTTCATCAGCGGCGTGTTGCAGTTCATGCGCCGCGGCGTGCCGCCTTCAAAGGGAACGATATGGAGCTGGCTGTCCGGGCGCATCAGCAGGCCGTTCCGCGCCTGCACGTAGACGATCCACTTGCCGTCGGGAGACACCTTGGGAAAGCTGTTGCTCATGCCGTTGTCCGAGGCGCCTTTCACGGGCTCCGCCCGGCCGCCGCGGCCGCCGTTGAACGGGATGCGGTAGAGGTCGTAGCGGATTTGCGTTTCCTTGGGGTCGTTGGCGCGCTCGGCCAGTTGCGAGCCGGGCGGATAGGCGTCGCGGGCGCGGGCCCGCGCGAATACGATCCATTTCCCGTCCGGGCTCCATGTGGCGTTGGTGTGCACGTAATCCGGGTCGTCGGCGCCGGGCAACGGCTTCAGTTGCCGGCTCTGGCGGTCGTACCAGGCGAGGATGCCGCGCGTCGGATAGAAGACCTGCAAAAAGCGGTAATCCCGGAAATTGGCCACATAGAAATTCCCCTGCACATCCGGCGGCAGTTCCGGGGCGATTCCCGCCCCTTTTTCCGGCTGGCCGGCCTGGAATTCCGACCCGTTCACCATCGTCACCACGGTCTGCCCGTCCGGCGACACCTGCGACATGAACCCCACGCGGATCCTGCCGCCGAGCTTGCCGCGGAAGTTGCTCCACGCGATCACGTCCTGGTTGTGGATGACCGTTTCCTTGCGGACCGGGACGAGCGCGTACAGTCCCTTGTCGTTCTGCGGCCCGTCGACGTCCAGGCCCAGCGTCCTGCCATCGCGCGAGAACGAATGGCAGTTCATGCACACGGGCAGATTGTCGATCAGCAGCCGGCTGTGGTCCTCATTCACATACCGCAGCCGCCAGGCCACCAGCGGCAGCGCCGAGGGCGGCAGGGGCTTGATCACGCCGCGCTCCAGTTGCGCCGGCATCAGCGGCACGTCGCGGAAGAAAATGGGCGCGCCGACCGGGTCTTTCGAGGTGCGGATCGTGACGCTGCCGGTGGAAACCATCTTCTCCGGCTCGAGCGGGCTGTAGCCGAAGAAGACCACGGTGGCGGGCTTTTCCACCGAACGGCGCCGGATCTCCTCCCAGTCGCTGCGCGACGGGCGCCATGTTCGCGTGGCCGCCTTCTCCGCGGGGATTTTCGGCAGCTCGTTTGTGTCGGCCACGGCGCGGTAGTCGATCTCGCCCGGCTCCGGCCATCGCGCCTGCGCTTCCAGCCGCAGCGGCGGTCCGCCGTCGCTGAAGCGGACCTCCACCCGCCATGCCGTGTTCGACGAGACAGCGTCGCGAAACAGAAACGTGGGCGGTGCGAAGTCGGGCGGAAAGAGCGAACCTTCCGGCGGATACTCGATCGTGATGCGCCCGGGAGGCTGCGCAGCCGCAACCGGCAGCAGCAGGATGAAGGCAAGCAGCGCTCTCATCAAAGCCCCGTGGCATTGATCATACCCGAACCGGCGCGGAGGCGGCCAACCCTCCGCAGGGCGGGAATCCTGATAGTCTTGATGGTTTCACGCCCTGTGCGCGGCTGCCGCGGGAGCGCCCCCTCCCCTCCGGCGCGCCGGCCGGGGACGCCCTTCAAGAGCAACCACTCATGAGCCAGCCGCGGGAAAGAATGTTCGTCACCGAAGACGGGCAGAATGTCGCCTTCGTCTTCACCCTTGTCAGTTCGCTCTTCCTGTTGTGGGGATTCCTCAACGGGATGATCGACGTCATGGACAAGCACTTCCAGGACGAGCTCGGGCTGACCAAGGCGCAATCGGCATGGGTGCAATTCGCCCATTATCTGGGCTATTTCCTCATGGCGATCCCCGCCGGGGCGATCGCCTCGAAGCGCGGCTACAAGGCGGGCATCATCGCCGGGTTGCTGATCGTGGCCGTGGGCGGCTTCTGGTTCCTGCCCGCCACCGAGGTTCATTTCCTGGCCAGGGAAGGCAGAGTCGGCCCCAACGTCGCCTTCTTCGCGTTCCTCGTCGGCGTCTGTACCATCGCCGGCGGCCTCACGTTCCTGGAAACCGTGGCCAACCCCTACACCACCGTGCTCGGCCACCGGAAATTCGCCGCCACGCGCATCAACCTGGCGCAATCGATGAACGGCTTTGGCTGGATTTTCGGCCCCATCGTCGGCAGCATCTATTTCTATTCGAAAGATGCCGCCGGCCGCAGCACCGGAAGCGAGACGCTTTACATTCCCTATGTGACCAGCGCCGTCGGGGTGTTGTTCCTGGCGCTTGTGTTTTACCTGACCCGGATGCCGGACATCAAGACCGCCGACGAATATCATCTCGACAACGGCACGCCGGGCGTGTCCCGCTCCATCTGGTCGCACCCGCATTTCAGCCTCGCCGTGCTGGCGCAGTTTCTCTATGTCGCCGCGCAGGCGGGCATCTTCAGCTTCTTCATCAACTACATGGTGGAGGAGCCGCCTTCCATGCCAGCCGCCTGGCAACACGCGATGGAGAATTTCGCCGCCCGCGCCGGGTTGCTGAGCGAGTGGTTGCGCGGCTGGCTGGAGCTGGAGCCAGGAGGCGCAACCTGCCGCATCACGGAAAAAGGCGCGGCCAACCTGGCGTCAGTGGCGTTCGTGTTCTTCCTCACGGGCCGGTTTTCCGGCGCCGCCATCCTGCGCCGCTTCGCCGCACACCGCGTGCTCGGCTTCTATGGCGCGATGAACGTGCTCGCCACTTTCCTGGTCTTTCTCAAGCTCGGCTGGCTGTCGGTGGCGTGCGTGTTCCTGAGCTATTTCTTCATGTCGATCATGTTCCCGACGATCTTCGCGCTCGGCATCCACGGGCTGGGCTCGCGCGCAAAGAAGGCGTCCTCGTTCATCGTCATGGCGATCATGGGCGGCGCCCTGCTGCCGAAGCTGATGGGATTCGTGGCCGACAAAACGAACATGTCGCGCGGCTTCGCCGTGCCGATGCTCTGCTTCCTTTTTGTCGCCTGGTACGGGTTCCAGTGGCCGCGCTTCAGCAAGGCGGAGTCGTTGACGGCGGCCCCGTCGCTCAAAGGGCACTGAGGCGCGCGCCCGCCGGCCTTACTTCTCCAGCTCGGACGTGAGCTTCGCCCCGCCCATCTGCGGCAGGGAGGCCTCGATCTTCACCGTTCTGCGTTCCTTCTTCGCCACGAACAGCGTCTGCCTGCCGGCCGAGCCGTCGGCGGGCTCGATCTCCACGCGCCAGCATTCAAACGTGCCTGCCGGCACCGTGACTGTTTCCGATCCCGCGACCTTCAGCGCGTACAGCTTCGTCTTTTGCGCCCGCAGATCCAGCGTGCGGTACGCAGTGGCATAGCCTTCAGCCAGCGGCAGCGAGGCGAGCAGGGCGGCCGAGCCCGCCCCGTCGGCAAACAGCGGCCCGTCGAGCGCCACATCGATCGGGCGCGACTGCCCTCCCATGTTCATCACGCCCTTCGCCTTGCCGTTCTCTATCGACACTTCGATCTGCAACGGGCCCTGCTTCAGCGTGTGCTTGCGCACCGCGTACGTCTGCCTGTCGAGCAACACGGTGTCGGAGACTTCGCCCATCGGCGTCTGCATCGTGTCCGTGGCGCGCCAGCCCTCGGGCGTCTCCTCGATCACCGAGCGAATCTCGAGCGCAAAGCTCTGTCCGCCCGCTTCGATCTTCGCCTTGTAAACGTGCGGCAGCGTCGAAGGCGGCGCGGCGAGCGAGGGCAGGGAAGCCGCCGGGGCGGGCATCGCCGGCAGCTTGACCGTGGCCGGGTCCACCGTGAGCTCCTTCAGCCGCTTCTCGACTTCCGGCGTCATCGACTCCTGCCAGCGCCCGCCCACGTGTTTGGCGAGGAATTTCTCCACGGCGGCGATCATCGCCAGGTTGTTCACCGGGCGCGCGAAGCCGTGGCCTTCGTCATCGGCCACCAGGTATTCGACCGGGAACTTGCGGTCGCGCAGCGCGATCACGATCTGGTCTGACTCGCGCTTCTTCACGCGCGGATCGTTGGCCCCTTGCACCACCATCAGCGGCGTGCGGATCCTGTTGGCCGAAAACAGCGGCGACTGCCGTTGCAGCTGCGCCTTGCCTTCCGGCTTCGTGGGGTCGCCCATGCGCTCGTAGAACATCTTGCGGATCGGCTCCCAGTAGGGCGGGATGGAGTCGAGCAGCGTGAGCAGGTTTGACGGCGCGACAATGGCCACCGCGGCCGCGTAAAGATCCGGCGTGAAGGCGGCGCCGGCGAGCGTGGCATAGCCGCCGTAGCTGGCGCCCAGAATGGCCACGCGCTTCGGGTCGGCGATCCCCTGCGAGACCAGGTGCTTCACGCCCCAGGTGATGTCGTCCTGCATTTTTTCGCCCCACTGGCGGTTGCCCGCGTTGAGGAAGCGCTTTCCGTAGCCGGTCGAGCCGCGGAAGTTCGGCGACAGCACCGCGTAGCCGCGGTTGGCCAGAAACTGGTGCAGCGTGTTGTAGCCCCATGTGTCGCGCGCCCACGGGCCGCCGTGCGGCACCACCACGAGAGGCAGGTTCTTCTGCTCCACCCCTTTGGGCAGGGTAAGAAAGGCGGGAATCTCCAGGCCGTCGGACGATTTGTACCGGATCGGCTTCATCGGCGCGAGCGCCTCGCGCGGAAGCTTGTCGCGGATCCGGTATTGCAGCGCCAGCCGCCGCGGCTTGCGCTCGAACAGGTAGGTCTGGCCCGGCTCGGTGTCGCGGCTCGCCGAAAGGATCCACCGCTGCTCGTCCGCGGTGCGCGATCCGAAGCCGATCCTGTAGCCGGGCAGCCGCGACTGGAGCCATTTGTAGTCGGCTTCAAACGCCTTGTCCTTCCAGTAAACCCGTTCGCGGTCGTCCTCGTAAATCGTCGCCAGCAATTTGTTGCTGGCCTCGGAAAAGATGGCACCGGAAAAATCCACCCGGTTGAGCGGGTCTTTTTCGACCAGCGCCGCCGCGCCGGTAGCCGGATCCATCAGCATCAGCTGGGTCAGCTCCAGCTCGCCCGCGTTGGTGATGAAATACAGCCGCTCGTTTTTCTCGTCAAACCGCAGCGGCTGGCAGGTTTCGAGCACCGAACAGGAATAGATCTTTGTGAAACCCTGCGCGTCGACGCGCAGGAATTCGGTGTCGCCGTTGTCGGCCGCGCGCGTGGCAATGCGCGGCTGCGCCTTGTGGTCGAACACCCAGCCGGTGATGCGGTCGGTGTTGCGCCGCAGCAGCGTTTTTTCGCCGGTGGCAAGGTTGAGCCTGTACAGGTCGTGCCATGCCGGGTCGCGGTCGTTGAGGCCGATGTAGATGTGCGCTGGGTCCGACTTGGGCACTTCGTAGATGACCGTGCGCGCGCCCCTGGCATTGGACAGATTGCGCGAGGGCGGCACGGCGGCGCCCGCCGGGGGTTGCTCGGCGGGGCTCACCGCGTACACATTGAAGTTCTCGTCACCGTCCTGGTCCTTCACATAGAGGATGAACTTCGAGTCGCGCGACCAGAAGTAGCCCGGGATGGGCCGCTTTGTTTCCGCCGTCAGCGGCCGGGCTGCGGAGAAGGGCTCCGAAGCCTTCTTCACCCAGATGTTGCGCGCGCCCTGATAGGGCTTCAGGAAGGAGATGTACTGGCCGTCGGGCGAGATCTGCGCGCCGGCAATCTCGATCTCGCCAAAGAAAAGCTCCCGGTCGATCAGCGGGGGCAGCTGCGCAGGCAGCGGCGCCGCCAGCAACGAGAGGAACAGGGTCACAAGAAAAGGTCGCATGGGAGGCAGGCTCTCCTGGCAGAAATTGTCAACGTCATGTTCCCATACGCTGCGGCCGGGCGGTTTGTTCCCGAAATGCCGAATTCCGACAGCGCGGGGCAGGGAGCTGCCCCTGTCGAGACAGCCTCCCGGGACGGCCCTTCCTTCACGAACAACAGGCCCCGTTTTCTGCGGGAGCGCCACCATGGGGCATCCCCCGAATCCGGGGCGCCGCGTCACAAGCCGGCAGGCTGCGGGAACCGGCGGCTCACACCCCGCGGGCCGCGCGCCGCGCCGCCTTCGCGACGTATTGGGCCTGGTAGTCGGCAAAAGCCCGCGCCAGTTGGCGCGCCACGGTCCAGTCCGTGCGGATCGAAAGACCCTCGACGGCCTCCACAGGCAGCACGTCCCGGGTCGTGGAGGTGATGAACAGCCCGTCGGCGCGTTCCAGATCCTCGAGCGTCAGCACGCGCTCGGTCACCGTCACGCCGGGCACGCGGATCACCTCCAGCAGCAGCTCGCGCGTGATGCCGGGCAGGCAGCCGGAAGACAGCGGCGGGGTCGCCGCCTCGTTGCCGAGGACCGCAAAG
>Ga0209162_1000529_pt1 | contig 41581 bp, 36 predicted proteins | sample YNPNPMetaG_FD_187121 | JGI IMG/M metagenome (GOLD analysis project Ga0209162, IMG submission 187121) | Anoxygenic and chlorotrophic microbial mat microbial communities from Yellowstone National Park, USA - YNP NP MetaG (SPAdes) (version 2) ...
TGCCTGATCTGATAGATTCGATCAACATTAGGGAAACGTTCCGGAAAAAGATTCAGAATCTCTTGTGGTGGATAGCCCTTTAGATAGATATATTCAATAACAATCAACTCATCCTCAGACAGTACCTTCTCTAATCGTTGAGCAAGTGCGATTCTTGTCTCAGGATCGGATAGCTCGTTTGAACGATCAGGATATTGTGTATTATCTGCAGGCTGTTCACGCTCTTTACGCTTACGCCGACGCAGACTAAGTATCGAACGCTCGGCACACTTCTTCAGGTATGCTAGGGGCTTCCCCAGATCGTCGCCCTGTAAGAGATGGACTTGACGGGCAACGCCTTTTTTCAACTTGAGCCAGGCGTCATCGGCAACTTCTGTTTTATCATTCTCGTCAATCAGATCGGGAAACCTGATACACACTCGTTGAATCCATTGACGGATGAGTGGCTGAAAGATTTCGGTAATGTGAATCCAGGCATCTTGATACCCGGCAAAGGCTCTGCGAAAAAGTTCCATGCAACACGGTGATGATCGTTCACTAGACTCACTAAATGCCCGACGTTCACGGCCACAACAGCGGGCGAGGTCGGCAAGGGGAAGAATTGATTCTGGCATGTGACAGCCTCACTGACGTAGTGGCAATAAGCTACCGTTCCGACTGAGAACAGTCTCTTGTGATACACAAGCGCGATCGTATCAGGATTTGGTTTTGATTCCGGTTGTTTCAATTGTAGCATGAACGAAGTGTGGTATCATTACCAGAAACGCTCTCAAGTCGGTCTACATCAGTTGCTTGTTCCATGACAAATTTTTTATCTTGCGCTCCCATGCTAGAGATGTAAAGGGGTAAGAAAGAGACGCTCACGGACTGTGCCTTACGAAGAACCGCTCTGAAATGGTTGGCAAGCCATGTTTTAGAGAGCAATACCTGCACTAGTAATCATCACTTTCGTAGGAGAAGAACAAATTGACCGGCGTGCTGTTGCCATTTTTCACCAGACAGGATGCTAATATAGCAACAGAGCATCAACGCATCTAAGCGCAACAGGAGCCATTATGAGTAAGGGTCGCGGATTATCACGAGCCGAGCGCTTAAACGAAATGAAGCGGCTATATGTGCAACGTGCCTTCAGCGATATCGAGATGGCCGAGCGACTTGGCATTGATCGCTCTACTGCCTACCGCGACCGCATTGCGCTGGAACAGGAATATCCCTTTATCGAAGAGGAACCGAGTCGCTATCGCATTGATCGAACCCGGTTAATTTCAGAGGTTCGGCTTAATCCTTACGAGGCGCTCTTCCTGTACTTACCGGCCCGCCGTATGCTGCGCCAGACCCATGTAGCTAACCTGCATGTCGTCCATGCAGTCGAGAAACTGGCTGCGTGTCTCCAACAGCCGATGACTGAGCGGCTGCTGCAACTGACAACTGCTGTGCTCAAGCAGCAAAAACAGCCACAACGGTTGAGCATTCTCGAACAGATCACGATGGCGTGGCTGAGGCAGAAGAAGGCGCGTATCACCTACCGTGCGTTGCGCGCCCGCCGACCACTTATTCATACGATTAGCCCGTACCTCATCGAGCCGGCGCTTTGGAGTGATAGCGTGTATGTGATTGCCTATAGTGATGTTGCACGTGACATTGTACCCTTCAAATTAGAGCGGATTGAAGATGTAGTAACAACGTTAGAGACCTTTGAAATTCCCGAAGATTTCGATGAACAACAACTCCTCCGCCATACCTGGGGTATTTGGTTCGGTGACGATGAACCGGTTACGGTGCGCTTGCGCTTCAAACCCGGCGAGGCTACACAACGGGTGAAAGAGACTATCTGGCATCCCTCACAACAGATTACCCTCTTGGAAGATGGCGGCTGTGAATGGCAGGCTCAGGTTGCCGATTGGCGTGAGATGGTACCCTGGGTGCGTGGTTGGGGAGCAGCAGTAGAGGTGCTCGAGCCGGTAGAGTTCCGCGAGACGCTGATAGGGGAATCACGCGCACTAGCCGAACGGTACGGTTGGCATGTATCATCTGCACCATCCACGACTGGCGAATCAACCACCTTGCGTGACTTTTTCGGAGGTTAGATCGATGCAACTATACCCTTACCAGCAACGGGTTAAAGACCTCATTCTGAACGGTAAGTCTGTTGTCTTACAGGCACCAACCGGGTCAGGTAAAACACGGGCGGCGTTGGCACCGTTTATTGAAGGATTTTTTGATCGGCCTGCCACCGCACCGCGCAAATGTGTTTACGTTACTCCGATGCGCGTCCTCGCGAATCAGTTTTATGCCGAATATCATCAGCTTGCCGCGAGCTATTACCGACGTCACGGCAAATCGCTCGATGTCCGGATTCAAACCGGTGAACAGCCAGATGATCGACAATTTGAAGGTAATCTTATCTTCTGTACCGTCGATCAGTTTCTCAGTAGCTATCTCATGATGCCCTACAGTTTGCCGTATCGGCTGGCGAATGTGAATGCCGGCGCATTTGCCGGTGCCTACCTGGTCTTCGACGAGTTTCATCTGTTTGATCCAGAAGCAGCGTTGCCGACAATTCTCTACGTTCTGCAACAGCTTAAAGGTCTGGCGCCGGTGATGTTAATGACGGCGACATTCAGTGGGGATATGCTACAGGCATTAGCTAATCTGCTCCATCCGGCTGAAATCGTAACCCTTTCCGTAGACGAGATAACTGCAATAAACACCCGTGGCAATAAGCCGGCCCGTCAGCGCGTCTGGCAGGTCGCCGATACGCCCCTACAGGCTGCGGCAGTGCTGGCTGCTCATCGCCACGCTTCAATGGTCATCTGTAACACGGTGCGGCGAGCGCGTGAGCTATATCTCGACCTGAAACAGCAAGCTCCGGAAGGCACCGAGATTATTTTGCTGCACAGTCAATTTTTACCGTCGGATCGGCGCCGGATTGAAGAGAGGCTGCGGAAGCACCTTGGGATTGGAGCACCCCGTGAACAAGCCAATCTGATTGTTGTGGCAACCCAGGTGGTTGAAGTTGGGGTTGATATTTCAGTTGAGATTCTCCACACTGAGCTGGCGCCACCGGCCAGTCTGATCCAGCGGGCCGGTCGTTGTGCGCGTTATCCAGGAGAGACCGGCACCGTTATCGTGTATCCGGTTGACAGGTACGCACCCTATGCCTTCAAGGACAACGATTTGCTGAAAAAAGAGATGGATTTGACCCTTGATTGGCTGAAGTCCAAACAGGGTCAGGTGCTCGATTTTACCGATGAACAGGCATTGGTGAATGCGGTCAGTACGCCGCGTGATCGGCAGATGATCACGAATATCCAGGCTGACAGGCAGAATCGGCAGAACAATATTCATCGTTGTCTCGAAGGTTTCCGCGAAGGAGCTTCGCGATTGCTAGTACGCGATGTTGACAGTCGAACGCTGTTGATCCACCACGATCCGGACCAGTTACTGGCCTCACCTTATGACGCTGTTGGGCTAAACATTCCGCTCTATTCGCTGCGGAGTATGGTCAAAGAATGGTTGCAGCGACCGGTTGATGTACCATGGCGTGTGCGTCGGCTTGATGAAAGTGAGGCGGGTGATCGGTTAGAGAACAATCGGCCTCTCTACCGCTGGGTTGATATCCAGGATAGTCGTGATCTGGAAGCAGCCGCGCTGATCGTCGTTCATCCGGCGCTGGCCGGTTACTCAGAACAGGAAGGCTTCTTACCCAACATCGGTCATTTGCCGTTTCTATCAACACTGCCACCTGCTACCACATTGATTGAGCGCACCACTTTTGGGTTGCAAGTCGAACCATACCGCGATCACATTCAACGAGTACTGCAAGCCTTTACAGACCTGGTGCTCTCCGAACTTCATTTTGCCGCCAATGCCCTCGAACGAGTCGCTGGTTGGCAGCGGGGAAGTGTGCTGTGTGCGGCCTGGCTAGCCTGCTTATTTCATGATGTCGGGAAACTCTCGGTTGGCTGGCAGCAGTGGGCGCATGCTTATCAGCAGGCAATCGGGCAACCGATTGACCAAAAAGTTGCCCTGGCCCATACGACTTTCGACCGCCAGAATCCAATTCACGCCCAGGCGGAACGACAGGTGTCACAACACTATCAACGCCCACGTCATGCCGCCGAAGGTGCATTAGCAGTCGCACGTATACTGGCCAAGGCGCTTCCTCATCAGGAACTTGTGAAAGCGACATTAACAGCGATTGCCCGGCATCATGCGCCTTTTGTACAGGATTGTCAATCGTTTAAACTGGTAGATAATGCTAAAGATGTTATTAAAGATACGCTACAATTCCTTCCCAAAGATGTCATCTGTCATGCGAATCCAGAAATGCTCTGGCAACACGTAGATAACAGTCAAGTGAGCCAGTTTGCCGATCTGCTTACCAGACCGACCGACCGTTACGGTTGGATTGCCTACTCGTTACTGGCCCGTGCGCTCCGGCGAGCCGATCAGCGCGGGACTGAAATGGGCCATGCACGGGCAACGCCCTGAATGAATGATGGAGTGGTTATGGATTCGTCGATCTATCGCAGTGAGTATTATGTGGAAAAGCGTACCGCTACATTTGCCGATAATCTGGTTGCGTTTGGTGTTGCTTACGTGCTCAACGGGATTGCCGATGGTCGAGCACGAATTACGATTGAGGATTGTGGCCCATATTTTACTGTCATCTGTGATCCACCATTACGTGAAGAATGGGTCGCGCATTGCGGGTTTTTTACAGGTGCTTTTTTGCTCATCACCGTTGATCGCAAGAGTCAACAAAAATTGATCAAAGGCACTCAGATTGCGGTTGAGACGGTAGCAGCGATGCCAGGAATTGCTCCCGATTACGAACAGGCCAAAAATGACAACGACACCTATTGGAACTGGCGACGTAGTGTGGGCGATCAGTGGCAACAGTATCAACCACCAGTCGAACCCCACCCCGATTGGGAACTCTTTCGGGCAATCAATCCAACCGCATTGCAAGCAGCCAACAGTGCAGCGGCTGAATGGTTCCAGGGACAGGTAGCATTTCCAGAGTTACTGAAAACGGTGCTGATCTATACCAGTGCGTTTCCGAACAAAGAAGAGGAGGCCGCGAAACACTGGGCAGCAGTGTGTAAACATCATGGACTGAAACATTCGAAACAGCTCAGCGCCTCTCAATTAATCAACCCGACTCAGGGCAAAGGAACGGCTAATAGTAAAGCAATCTTTGCGAAGCCCGGTAATCTCAGTAATTTCTGGCTTACCGAATACCTGAAGTGGGTTGGCTTGCGCTGGGCTGGCTTCACCCGTCTGATCAAAGATAGCAAGGATCGGAAAATCTATGTGCTGGCGCCCAACCGGCTCGACTGGGAGCATCACCTGGGTATCCGCGAGCAGTTTCGGCGCTTAATGGCTGGTTCAGGTGGCGCAATTCAGCTCGACATCCTGGCTGCGTTACGGTACGTCAAAGCCGTCTTGAATTACGCTGAAGTCAGCCATAATCAGAGCCTACTGGCTCAGGTGTTCGGCACACATCAAGGTGTCAATAGGCTGGTGTATGGGCTTGATAGCGCCTACTACAAGAATCTCGGTCAGTCGGCGGCGGTTATGAACATTGCCCGGATTGGTCTACCGTCCTGGATACAACCACGAGTGCAGAGTGATATTCCACGCTATCAGGCAGTGATCGACGAACAACTACAGATTGTTCGCAATCTCGATGAGAAGCGTGGTGAAGAGTATGAATTACTCCGTAGCTACCGTGATTTTCTCTCCACCAATGAACTTGCTACCTTACTGGCATTTACCGATGCGTATTCTGGCTTTGTTATCCAACGCGACAAGCTCGCACCGCAGTTTACGGTTTATTCTTTGGAGGTTATTATGAGTTCGATTGCCCTACCCTTGAGCAAGATCACCAAATCACGCGGCTTTCGCAATCTGGCCTATGCCATTCGGATGGCAACCGTTGAAGCTCATCGTCGCAGCCTGAAGCGTAATCAGGATAAGTACGAAGTATCGTATGAAGTGCGATATGGACTTGGGCAGGAGCTATTGCGTAAATCAGCGTATCCCAACGAGTTTGTTATCGCGCTAAGCGAGTTTATTCACGATTACAATGCGGAAAATGCCCGCATGCGTGAACGCCTGGAACGTCAGGGTAATCCACAACCACGCGGCGCACGCAGTGACGTTTCGATCCAGGATATTGATGAGTTGCTGGCCTTAATGGATGAGTATCGCGATCCGCAGATGATTGCCAGTCTGTTAGTGGCGTATGGCTATGCCAGTACGTACCAGCGTGATGAAACCTTTGCGTCTGTGAGTGACACTAGCGAGCCGGGAGATCAGATCGATGATAGCAACGAGGTATCGGAAGAGGAATAGTCACATTTGTACGTCTAAGGAGACATTAGTATGAAGCCTGTGTTCAGTCTGTCAATTGCTGCTCGTGCGGTCTTGAACCTCCACTCGTTGAATAACGAAGGTGGTGAGGGGAATCAGATTCAAACGCGGATGGTCAACGTCTTTGCTGATGGTCGTCTGCACAGCGTTAATGCAATCAGTGGTGACATGTTCAAACATATTCAGTCGGAACACCTGCATCGATTGGCGGTGCAGACTGGACTACCCCTCTCAATCGGTGCACGGCTGTTTAATGCCAATCGCATTAACTACGATCTCGACATCGACAAAGGGTTTCTCAACCAACTGAAGGAGGCCAAGAGTAATGCGGCCGAGCTTGACCTCATTCTGCAGCGCTGTGCGGTAACCGATATGGCAGGAGCGTTGATTACCGCCGAGAACCGCTCGTTGCCGCGCAAGAGTGTCGTCGAGTTTGGGTGGGTCGTAGGTGTTCCAGGGAGCGTCAAGACCGACTCATACTTCCACGTTAAATTTGAGAGCGAGCGTGGCGGTGGTAGCGCTGGCGTTGATGAGTCTGGTTCGATTACCGGAAAACAGACTCCCTTCCATCGTCCGGCATCGTCGGGCGTCTATGCAATTGTGGTACAGGTTGAGGCAGCACGGGTTGGCTTCAACGATATTTCGCAACGCTACGCGATTGATGCCGAACAACGGCAGAAGCGTTTACGCGCCTTGCTTGAGAGTGTGCTCTACACCTTCATCGAGCCTGCCGGTGCGATGCGGACGGCGCAAAATCCGCACATTCTTGACGTCAGTGGTGTGATCTCGGTCAGCTCGAATGTTCTTCCGGCGCCCTGCATCTCGCCACTGAAAGACGATTTTGTTGCCGATGTTCAGCGTGTTGCTAAGAGCCTGAACGAACTCCATCCAGGGGCAATTGAGCTGTTTTCATTCGCTTCGCTCGGTGAATTCGCCGAACAGATGAGTCGCCTTATTCAGGAAGCTGAACCGTTTACTCTGCCAGTGGTGCAGGGAGAGTAGCTATGTGGTTGATTGCCGAATACGAAGCTGTCTCACTCTTCTCATTGCGCCCCAGTTCTACGACTGCTTCTGGCGGGAAAACCCTGCTAGTGCCGTCGCCTTTTGCGATCAAGGTGGCGATCTTCGATACCTTGTGTCGGCTCCAACCGTTAAGTACGGTGCAGCGCTACTGGCCTGATATTGCCCGCTTGGAAGTAGCATTACGACCGGCAGCGCACGCGGTTGTCTCAAACGTCTTTCAGCGCGTTCTCCGTCCTAGCCGCAGCAACGCTCAGCCTGGCGATCCTGATTTTGAAGGCTTTTTTCAACGAACAATCGGGTATCGTGAGTACGTTCATCTGGTTGGTACCTTTTCGATTGGGTTGGGCTGGGAAGGTACAGCGCAACGTGATTGGTTATCTACCGCCTTGATCAATATCACCTATCTCGGCAAACGGGGTGGTTTTGTTCAACTGCTACAGGCACCCGAGTATAAGGAAGTCTTACCGCCAGACTTTATTTCGCTCACTCAACCTGGTATGAATTTCCCGCTTGACGGGACTCTCCAGGTCTTAGATGATTGTGATGATAAAGTAAGCTTTGAGAAGGTAAACGTTTACGATCAGGCAAAAAAGTTATCGAAAGATGACCGTCAGCCGCGACATGTCGTGTTGCCCTATCGGTTAAGGCGGTCCTCAAAATCGTTCTCGTGGTACGAACGGATCTAACAACACCTCGTGGGTAATAAACGGAGGGGCACGATGCAACGTGCCCCTCCCACGTCATCCTCCGCTGTCATCCCCCCAACGCATCCAACACTGCTGCTAGCTCGGCAGGGCGTGGTGGGGTAAAGACGACCGATAGCGGTGCTGCCCAGTTCCAGCGGATGATCCCGTTTGCATCGATTACGAAGACACCGGGTAAGGGAACACCCATTGCCGATCCCATCCCGTAGCGGTAGAATACTTCCCATTCGGGGTCGCTCAGAATTGGATATGGCGCACGTAGAACCTCGGCCACGTAGCTGGTCATTTCGAGATCAGTACTGCTAACAACTAACAGATGGGCATTGCGCTGGACGAACAGCTCATAATGCTCCCGCAACGCATCCAGTTGCGGCGTGCAGTGCGGTCAGAAGAAGCGGTCACTCACAATCCGGGTAAGGTTGAGTACAACCGGTCGACCACGCAGCGCGCTGAGGGTGATCGTGCGGCCATATTCCACCCGATCCTCTGGCGGCCCACTAATGAACTGAGCATACGGTAGGGTAAAATCAGGCGCCTCACTGCCAACTGGTGGTACGTTGGCCGGGCCGCGCGGTCTGATGAACTCTTGACGCCATTTGGCCGTCATGGGAATAAAAGGTCTTGCCATAATACCTCCGCAGGAAATAAGCACTTCTTTATGTAGTATACCCCGATTTCCAGGAGATTGAAGACAGGAGATAGCAAATAGCCAGGGTGAAAATCCCTCTTTCACTCGCTGGCAGAAGCGGAATGAGGCCAGATGGTTGGTGAGGAGGTCTAACTCCCCACTTCCTCAAAATCATAATTCCTTTCAAAATCCCACTTGCAATTTCGGAAAGGTGTGTTATAGTAAGCAGGTAAGTCAACGTCGTGTGCTGCAAGACCGGTATCAGAGAACGCTCGTGCATTTGGTCGATCGGCAGTGCTTCATCACTCGAAGCAAGTACGTTGTCGATCGCCGGAGTGACCAATCGATCAAACAAGATCGATGGCGGCAGTACGAGAGGTCTTTGATAGCCGGTTTTTGATATGCCACGACGGTATGTCAAACCAAGTTTCTGTGGAGTATGTGCAATGTTGGTAAAACTGTTCGTCGGGAATTTGCCGTGGAATGTGGGCGATGCTGAGTTGGGTTCGATCTTCGCGCCGCATGGTGAAGTGCAGAGTGCACGGGTCATTAATGACCGTGATACCGGTCGCTCGCGTGGCTTTGGCTTTGTTGAAATTGAAACCAATAACGTCGCCGCTGTCATCCGCGCAACCGACGGTCTTGAGGTGGGTGGACGAAATCTGAGGGTAAACGAGGCGGAAGATAAGCCACGTAACGCTCCTCGTGGTGGTTTTGGTCGCCGTTATTAATCTATAGCGGAACAATAAGCTGAGAGCTGGGGGCTGGTTCTAAATCGGCCCCCAGCTTTTTTGTATCTCCTCTTTATCTTTCCACTGCTGAGAAAGGATGAAAATCGCTTCATTTCTCAGAGCTTGATCAAAAACCCGAATTTCTCATGAGGCTCGTACCGTGCATCTGCGACATTGCGTTTGAGAGCCAACGTCCTTTGCCTCCATCCGCTTCGCGTTCTCTCTGCTGCGCAGGCAACCCCAGGCGATGCGCGGGACGGACGGAGTTCACCTCGCTACTCGTTCCTCCTTCCTCTCCTCATGTGGGAGAGGAAGGAGGCCAGGGGGAAGGTGAGAGAGACCGAAATCGTCATCTCCCTGCGGTGTGACGACGGTCGGTATTACCAGCTCTCCGTGACTATCGTCGTGAATACCTGTAGGGGCGAGGCGTTGCCTCGCATTTCCTTGTGAATCGTCTTCCATCCATCGCCGAGGTGCATCCGTTGCGAGAGGATGACAGATGATTCGGATAGGCTTTAAATTGACTGCTTCAGTCGCTCAACGAGTTCGATGTAGCGGCTCATTGCCTCGGTTGCTGTTACGCCTTTAAGTTTAGCCCATGCATCGTACTTTAACCGTCCGGTCATATCGAGCACACCTGGCCGACTACCCTGCACATCACCAACCGTCGCCTGTTTGTAGAGCGCATACAGTTGTAAAAGGGTTTCGTTGTCGGGACGACGCGGTAATTGCTGCACCTCTTGCGCCGCACGCTCAAAAGCCGCCTGCAGATCACTCATTGCCGGTTCTCCTTACGTTCACACGGATCGTGTTCGTATATCGTACCATAATTTACGAGACGTTTAACGCAATGTGTCAGAACTTGTCTGAAAATCCTCCTACCCAGTGTCCACGTTCTGAGAGGCTGATCGAAAACCCAGCTTTCTCATTGGGCACGTCCCGTATCCGTGCGACCATTTCGGGAGGAGTTCCACCATGCTTTCGCACTAGCTACACTACTTCCCCCCTTCCTCGCCCCGTGTGGGAGCGGAAGGGGGCCAGAGTGACAATGAGGGGGGCGTCAGATACTCTCCGCCCAACCACTTCTACGCAGAGGAAGGGTGAAAACGACTGGCGGGAAAAAGGTTTTTCAGATACTCGCTCAGCAGTATTATTCATCCCGCAGCGCAACTGCCGGACTGGTCTGGCTCATGCGCAGAGCTGGCCATACTCCTGCTAACACCGCAGCAATCAGTGCTACCATAAATGCCTGTCCAAAAAGTGCCGGATCAACAGCTAATTCCAGTGTCCAACCAAACGAGCGCTTATTGATCACATACGTCAGGATCAGGGCCAGCACCAATCCTAACGGTGCTGCCAGCAGACCGGCAGCCAGTCCCATAAGTCCAGTCTGACCGAGCACGACTCCCCAAAGTTGGGCAGGGGTCAAGCCAACAGCGCGCAATACCCCCAATTCACGGGTGCGTTCGAGCTGTAATGCCATCAGCGCACTCAAGATACCAATAAATGCGACAATGGTGGCCAGTAGTTGCAGCACAGAGGTGATGGCAAAGGTGCGATCAAAGACAACCAGTGTCCCCTCACGCAGAGCACGACTGGCATTGACCAGTACCGTCCCATACGCAGCACTTATCGTCCGCACCCGATCAATCACCGCTTCGACATCGTACCCGTCGCGCACGTATATAGCCAGTGAAGAGATCGCCCAGTCATCCCATAATGCGCGGTAGGCAGTATCGTTCATCCGTATCACCCCCCGATCAGAAGTGTAATCGTAGTAGACACCGGCAATTGGAAGATCACGCATCCCGCGATCGGTGCGTACCGTCAAGGTATCACCAACGCCCAGACCACTCCGGAATGCTAACGGTTCTGAGATAAACACGGCGCCACGCTCCCAGGCTTCCCATGTAGTAGCATCCCCACCCTGTTGGAAACGTAGCGCCCGCCGACCACGTTCAGTTGCGCCTCCGATAGCAACCAGGGTTGTCGGGCCGGTTGGCAGGTCGATCTGCACACTACGAAAGGTGGTAATCGACTCAATTTCGGGCATTGTCGCCAGCGCAGCCGCTAACGCCGGGTCAAGCACGGTATCGATTCGATTAGCGACGTTACTCGGTGGTGAAACGTAGATGTCGGCAATTAAACTCTGCTCTAACCAATTGATAACAGTTTGGCGGAAGCTCCCGATCATAATTCCCACCCCAATGGTCACCGAAACTGCAACCATCAAGGCGGCAACTGCCACCGCCGTGCGCGACAGGCTGCTCACGACATCGCGGATCGCCATTCGCCCCAACATACCTGATATTCTTCCTAAGGTTGGTTGCATGACGGCCATGAGCGCAACCAGGGCGGGTGGTGTGATAAGCGCAGCACCGATAACGATTGCAAACAGACCACCAAATGCAGCGTAAAGCCCTGTCGTGTTGGCCGGCATAGGGATCACTAGCACCCCACCACCGAGAACCAAGAGTGCAATACCGGCGCCAGCCAGGCGCGGAATAGCCCGCCGAATGCGATCTTCGATGCTCGAACGACGGAGCACGGTGCGCGGTGGAGTGTACATGGCCTCAAGTGCTGGCATAAGCGCTGCCAGGATTGTTGCGATGACCCCAAGCCCGGCACCTTTCAAGAGCACAAATGGATCGATCTGAATATCACGCACAGTAACGACAAAATACAGATCGTTTATTGTCTGAGTGACTAATCCGACCAGTCCTCTTCCCAATACCACCCCCAGCCCCAACCCACCGGCCATGCCTAGCAAACTGATGATAAATGCCTCGGTCAGTACCAGACCGGCCAATTGGGCGCGACTCACACCCACACAGCGCAGCGTTCCCCATAAGGTACGGCGTTGGACAACACTAAAGGTCATAGTGTTGTAGATCAGAAACATACCAACAATCAACGCCAGCAGACTCAAGGCGGTCAGATTTAGCTCAAAGGCATCGGTCATTTGCTGTAATGCCCCAGCGCGAGCAGTAACAGGCTGAATAGTGACACTAGGTGGCAGGCTGGCTGCCAGAACATCGAGATCGAACGACTCTGGCACAATCAAATCAATTCGACTCAGACGACCAGTATGGGAGAGCAATTCCTGAGCGCTTGAAATATCCACCACAATCAGACTCGCCAGGGCCTGACGACTCACCTCATTAGCAGGATCGAGAATACCAACAATCTCTAACATCGCTTGCCGGGCGCCGATCTGGATCGGCACGTGATCGCCAGGATGCAGGTTGGCCGGTTCGGTGACGGTACGCGCGAGCAGCGCCGCCCCCGGTTTGATCAGCAGCGCCGCCAGATCGACCGATCCGTTGCCAGCCAAGTATGGCCGAAACGGGGCTTCGGCAAAGGGATCGATCCCGAAAAGCTGGTACACACCGGGCCCAAGGCTTGGTGCATTGACATAGCCCTCAACGATCGGTGCAGCAGCCAATGCAGGGAATTGGCGCCGGATCATTGGGTACACTGTTTCAGGTAAACCGGTTGGGCCACCGATAATCTGATGTGTTGCCTGACCGGCGATGGTATCACCGGCCAGTTGAAAAGCACGACGGGCACTGGCATTTGCCAGATCGATTGCGACAACAACAGCTACCCCTAACGCTACCCCTAGCACACAGAGCACCATTTGCCACGGATGGCGAATAATCCAGCGAAGCGAACTACGCACGAGCATACAGGTTTCGTTCTAGCGCGGTACTTCAACGCGATTGAGGATACGACCAATGGCTGTATCGACGTTCAAGCCTTCGATTTCGGCTTCCGGGCGTAAAATGATCCGGTGCCGCAAAACTGGACGAGCCAACAGCTTGACGTCGTCGGGAGTAACATAATTGCGATCATAGATAGCGGCCAGTGTTTTTGCGGCGAGCAAGAGAGCGATTCCGGCCCGCAGTGACGCGCCGACCAGCAATTCAGGGCTATTGCGAGTCGCCTGGACAATCGCGACAATATAATTCAGAATGCCCTGCTCAACCTGTACCTGAGCAATTTCCGCCCGACATATCGTGAGTGCTTCGGGTGTCACAATGGCACGAAGACCGCTCGTCGTTAATTGATGCGCATCGAAACCGAGATGGTAACGGCGCAGAACTTCCGTTTCTACTTCACGTGATGCGTAATCGATCACCACTTTGAAGAGAAAACGGTCAAGTTGAGCTTCGGGCAATGGGTAGGTACCCTCATACTCAATCGGATTTTGGGTCGCGATGACGAAAAATGGTTCTGGCAGCGGCAAGCGCTGGCCTTCGATAGTAACCTGACGTTCCTCCATCGCCTCAAGCAAAGCGCTCTGTGTTTTCGCCGGTGCACGGTTAATCTCGTCACCTAGCAATATCTGCGTGAAGATTGGTCCTTTACGCAAACGAAACTGACCATTACTCAGATCGTACACTTGTGTGCCGACCACGTCGGATGGCATAAGATCGGGTGTAAACTGAATCCGACGAAAGTCGGCCTGGATCATCTGCGCCAGTGTTTTGGCCATCAATGTTTTGGCAGTGCCCGGCGGGCCTTCGATCAACACATGCCCTCCACAGAGGAGAGCAGTGATCAACAGAGTTAACGGCTCTTCCTGACCGACGAGTGTTTTACGGGCTTCGCTTAACAGGTTTGATACCAGTTGTGCAGTTTGCATACAAGTTTCTCCACAATGCCGCTACAGGTATGGTACCACGACTTGAAATGTTCCGGCAGGTGAGGAATAACAATAGCAGGTTTTTCAGTAGAAGAGAGGAAGCAGAATAGCGAGTGATAGGGGCAGGTTTTAAACCAACCCCAGATGGGATGCTCCTGAGACAGGCGCAGGCTGCTAACCTGCGATCCCAACCGTGGTTGGCTTTAGGCTTGAAATGCACACTATCCGAAGAGAACAACCAGGCAGATCATCAGCAGAAATGTAGTGAGTACGACGGTCAAACTCATAAATGCAATACGCTCCCAGTGTAAAAAACGCCAGTCGGGAGGGATTAAATTCTCAAAACCGTAAATTGCCAACCGATACTCTACTTCTGGATTGCCAAGATCGAGTTTTATTTCCGTTAGCGGAATAAAGTTGATCTGCAACTCAGCCATTACAATCTGACTATCCTTATCCAGTTGCTTCTGCTGAAGTTCAATCATCTCTTTTACTTCGCTGATTTGAAGCCATTCGGGAGGAATGCGCTGAACTCGGTTCCGGTACACCAATTCGGCTTTGCAGGTGCGATGCAACCACGCCTCATCAACATCAGGCAAATCGTTTTGGGAACTATCTTTTACCACTCGCCGCGACCACTCCATAACCTTGCGCTGCACCAGACGCCCGAAGCTCTCGCAGCGTTTACAGGGTAACGAACCACGACCACTGCACGCCGGACAGGGAACGACCCGTTGTCGCACGACCGCTGGTGAATCTGCTGAATTGCTCTTCGGCTGCTGGTCAACAGGTTGTTCAGGAACAGTAACCCGCCGCTGACCCTGGCATGTTGGACAGGTAATCACCCCTTGCCCCTTGCAAGATGGACAGGTAACGATCTGTTCGGAACCGGGCACAATCACACGACCACCGGGATGTTCTTGAAACTCTTTCGGTGGTGGTAATTCAATCTGCCAGAGCGCGAGTTCGCGCTGAGGAGGGATCTGTTTCTGCTGGGAATCGGGTTCCTCTTCGAGACCAGCTTCACGGCGCTGTTCGATAAGCAAGCGTAGCGAAAAGAAGAAGACGTTCTGATGTTTCGTATCGTGAATCTGGGCTATTCGCCCAAGCAGCGGTTGATAAAAGCGCTTTGTTTTCGACCATTGGTCGAGCAACTGTCGAATAGACGTATCATCGAGCTTGCGTGCACGCTCTAACGCTCGCTCAAGTGGCTCGCGAAACAACGAACCACTCAAAGCCTGCTCTACTTCATTCGGCTCAATCAGGACGATTTGTCGCTGAGTTCGGGATGTCGTTACCGGCACCGCTGGGTCATCGGTTACGACATACGTCTGAGTGAAATGTCGTCTTAATGCAATTTCGAAATCAGATGCAGCCGCACCGGCACTGGTATAGCGATGTTCGCGATCAAATGCCAGTAACACGCGAATAATGCGATCAACCTCGCTCGGAAGTTTCGCACCAGCTTCTGCCAGAGTACGGATACGTGCAAAAGATTCGCGTGAAACCGGTGGGGTTGGTGTCTCATACCACGGTTCTTCGCCGGTCAGCATGAAAAAGAGCACCACCCCCAGACTGAAAATATCAGATAAGTGGGTCGCATTGCTGGCCGAGATCAGAGACTCTGGTGCAATGAAGCCAGGAGTTCCCATCACCATGTTGGTTGAGGTCAGCGAATGATCCGGATCGCGTGCTATCCCAAAATCGATCAAATACGCCTTATGCTCCTGCTCATCGATCAGGATGTTACCGGGTGACAAATCCCGGTGAATGAAGTCATGACTATGTGCATAATCGAGTGCATCGGCAATCTGGCGAAAATAGATCAGCACTTTATCAGGCGGCAGACGTTGATCGCGCCCTTTGATACGGTCGCGCAACGAAACACCAGGGATGTATTCAAACACAACATAGTGAAACGGGTTTTGGAAACCGTAATCGAGCAAGCGCGAAATATGGGGATGGCGGAGGCGTGCAGCAATCCGTGCTTCTTGTTCAAAGCGTCTGATGCGTGCCGCCTCCTGGCTCAAGAGCACCTTCAGCGCGACCTTGTGCTCTTTGATTTGCCGGTGATGGGCACGAAAAACCCGGCTTGACTCGCCACGTCCAATCTGCTGCTCAACCTCGTAATGGCCAAATACCCTTGGCAGACTGGGGGTAGAAGGAGTATTAGTCGTCATAGCCATTTGGATGAGTACGATGCCACGCCCACGCCGATGCGATAATTGACTCAAGATCGGTAAATCGCGGTTGCCAGCCCAACTCGGCGCGAATCGTCTCGGAAGAGGCCACCAACACAGCCGGATCACCTGGTCGGCGCGGCCCAACTACCGCCGGGATCGGATGACCGGTCACCTTGCGTGCCGTTTCAATGACTTCACGCACAGTAAAGCCCTGGCCGTTCCCCAAATTGTAGCGACGCTCACCCAACCGGTCGAGCGCTTCCATGGCCAGAATGTGAGCACTCGCCAGATCAAGAACGTGGATGTAATCACGCACACACGTCCCATCACGGGTCGGATAGTCATCACCAAATATGGTGACATAGGGCCGCTGACCAAGTGCTACCTGAAGCACAATAGGGATCAGATGCGTTTCAGGATCGTGGTCTTCACCACGATTTGGGGTATCACCGCAGGCATTGAAATAGCGCAAGCATGCATAACGCATCCCATAGATACGGGCCATCCAGTGCAACATCCGCTCGATAAAGAACTTCGACTCACCGTATGGCGAACCGGGCACAATTCGTTCGTTCTCAGCAATCGGAATCCGTTCGGGTTGATCAAACAGATTTGCTGTGGAAGAGAGAATAAACCGGCGCACACCGGCGGCGATTGCAGCCTCAAGCAGATTGGCTGCGTTGGCAACATTATCGCGCAAGTACAGAAAGGGTTTCTCCATACTCTCGCCAACCAGTGTATACGAGGCGAAGTGCATAATCCCATTGATACCGGGATATGCGGCAAAGATGTTGCTCAGTGTCCTTCGGTCGGCCAGATCGGCTTCAATAAAGACTGCCTCTGCCGGAACAGCGGCCCGATGACCCTGATACAAATTATCGATGACGATCACTTCATGGCCAGCGCGTACAAGTTCGGCACTGGTAATACTACCAATGTAACCAGCACCGCCAGTAACCAAAATCTTCATGAAAATCCCCTCTCTCAAATACTGACCGCAGAATCGCTTGCTGATGATTCTGGAACCTCAGTTGGATGCTGTTCAACAGGTGTGGTAGTTCGTGCGATGTAGAGTGCCTGGATGGCTCGTTGTGCCAGACAGACAAAGGTGCGGTGAAGCGGAGCGCCACCATTGATCGGAAAAATCGTCACGTTTCGGAGTGGGATAAAGTCATCGGCCAACTCCGTCAACATCTCTTCCAGGCTCACATCGGGCCGTTTGTACATCTCGGCCCGCACGGCGAATTCGGCGGTAAAAAACATGACCGTCTGGGTTGTCCGCTGCGTTGCAATTGGATGATAATCGGCTGGCGGTTCAGGTTCGGCCAACACCGACACTAGCAGCGCATCACCCCAGGCAATCAATGCTTGTGGTACACGCTGAGCTTGCTGTGGTCGCCAGAGGGGGGCAATACTGACATCGTGCAGGGTAATGAAACGGCTCAAGCGGTTGTTCAGCGCATCGCTCACTCTTCGGTAGAGCGGGAGTGTGTAGCTACCGGTACAGAGAAGCGCTGGGGTAAAAACCTCAATGGTAAACGTAAATCCCTGGTTCATACCGTCTCCTGTACCGTTGCCAGGGTTTGCCAGAATTCCGGATAACTTACTGCCGCAGCCGTTGGTTCGAGAACTGTTGTTTCACCACGAGCCACCATAGCGGCAATTGCCCAAGCCATTGCCAGCCGATGGTCGTGGTAACTGTTGAGGGTCGTGCCCTGAAGCTGACCAGGCCGCCCGCTGATAACCATTCCATCGGTGGTTGGTTCGACTAGCGCCCCCATCGCACTCAAGCCGGCAGCAACCGTCGCAATGCGATCAGTCTCTTTGGCCCGCAGTTCTTGCGCGTCTTTGATCACCGTTTCACCGGTTGCACAGGCAGCAGCTACGGCCAGGATCGGAATCTCATCGATCAGCCGAGGAATAAGCGCACCAGCAATCGTCGTTCCACGTAGCGATGACGAACGGACAACGACATCACCAACCGGTTCACTCCCTTCCAGCCGTTCATTGATAACCTCAAGATCAGCACCCATAACACGCAACACTTCAAGCGCACCGGTTCGCGTAGGATTAAGGCAGACACCAGGTGTCACCAATTCAGCGTCAGGATGGATTGCTGCTGCCACCCACCAGAATGCAGCCGACGAAGGATCACCGGGAACGCGCAGCGAGAGAGCAGCGGGCATTGTCGCAGCCGATGGCGGTTGCAGTATGATCTGTGACGACGAAACAGAAATATCAAGCCCCATCGCTGCCAGCATACGCTCGGTATGATCGCGCGAATCGATCCGACCGGTCAAAACGAGGGGAGCCTCGGCATTCAATGCAGCCAGCAGGAGTGCCGATTTAACCTGCGCCGAAGCAATGGGCAACTCGTAATGACCACCGCGTAACGTTGCGCCGCGAATCGCCAATGGTGCTCGATCACCATCGGCCCGACCATCAAGGTGCGCGCCCATGGCGCGTAAAGGCACGACAATCCGACGCTGCGGACGCGAACGGAGCGACGCATCACCGGTCAAGACACTAAAAAACGGATGACCCGCCAGTAATCCGGCCAGCAAACGGAGCGTTGTGCCTGAATTCCCACAATCGAGCACATCGGTTGGCTCTTGCAAGCCTCCCAATCCTACCCCATGAACAACCAACTCGCGTTCCGCAAGTTGCTCTACCGTTACCCCGAGTGCACGAACACACGCTACCGTTGAAAGACAATCAGCACCGGGCAAGAAATTCGTAATCCGTGCGTGACCTTCTGCAATTGCATTCAACAACACGGCCCGGTGTGAAATAGATTTATCGCCTGGCACCGAAATCACGCCACGGAGGCGCTTCGGCGCAGTCAGTGTTATACTCATGGTTTCTCTATCCACTTTAGCTCGCTTCTGCTTTCGACTCCAGATCGGGTGCTACGACCAATTTGTAGCCAAATCCGCGTTGAGTAATCAGGTATCGTGGTTTTGATGGGTCTGGTTCGATCCGCTGACGCAAGCGATAGACCAGCGCATCAATTGCGTTGTAATCAAAGATGGCGTAATCCCACACCTGATTGGCAATCTCTTCTTTACTTACCACCTCGCCTTGTCGCCGATAGAGCAGGGACAACAACCGAAATTCCTTCATCGTTAGCGGTGGTGACAGTAATTCACCGCGGATGTACACCGATTTTGTCGGTTCATCGACCCGGATTTCAGCCCGCACTGCACGCAACAACGATGGATCAAGCGTTCCTTTCATCGTTGCTGCCGGGTCGCTAAATGTAATAACGGTATCGGCGATCAAGATTTGATCAGAATTGTGCAGACTGCGAACACCAATCAGGCGCTCTTGATTGAGAAATGTGCCATTCGTGCTATCGAGATCACGGACAAAAAACCCCTCCTCGGTCTGTTCAAAGCGGGCATGACGTCGTGAAGCGAGCGGGTGATCAATAATAATGTCATTCGATCTATCACGTCCAACTGTAATGATCGGGCGATCCCACACGATCTCGCGGTATTCCCCATTACTTCGCTTAATAATCAGTTGGGGGGCGGGAGCGGATTGCATCGTTCACCAGCCTCCATCATGCTTTGAATGCGTGCGTGCAATATGGTACAATCACCTTGACCTTGCTGATTATACCATGGCATTTTCGCTTGTGGCAGATATTGTGACTCACCACGGCAATGATATGTGATTGGAGAGACGGGTGAGTAGTGGAAGCGGACGGCGCATCGGTCGTTATGAGGTGATCGAGGAGCTTGGTCGCGGTGGTATGGCCCGTGTGTATCGGGCACGTGATACACAACTTCAGCGGATCGTTGCGCTGAAAGTGTTGGCCGCGCAACTGAGTCTCGACACTGAATTTATCAAGCGATTTGAACGCGAGGCACGCACTGCGGCTAATTTGCGTCATCCTCATATTGTCACTATTTACGACATTGGTGAGGATCAGGGCATCCACTATATTGCAATGGAGTACATCGCCAGCCGACCATTGCACTCGATTCTCGAACAGTATGGTGCGCTTGGTCTTGGCTATGCCATCGCTATTCTGGAACCAATCGCTCAGGCACTCGATTATGCCCATCAGGCTGGCGCCGTTCACCGTGATGTCAAACCGCACAATATTTTAATTGATCGTAATGGTCGTGTCGTTCTGACCGATTTTGGGATTGCGCAGACACCAGAGGCGGATGAACAGCGCCTGACGCGCACCGGCGTGTTTATGGGAACACCAGAGTACGTTTCGCCCGAACAAGCCGAGGCCCGGCGTGTTGATGGGCGGAGTGACCTGTACTCGCTTGCAGTGGTCGCGTATGAAGTGATCGCCGGTCGCGTACCGTTTAGTGGCGCTACACCCCAACTGATCGTTGCCCATGCGCAACTACCACCGCCACCTATCACGTCGTTTGTGCCCGATCTTCCGACCGACCTCGATCTGGTACTTACCCGTGCCCTCGCCAAACGACCAGAGCGTCGCTTTCAGACGGGTGCGGCGTTCATAGCCGCTTTACGTGAGGTGGCCGAACGAAATGGGATTGCGCCGGTCAGTACTTCTGAACTAGCTGCACTGGTTGAACCATCGCTCCAATCAATGCCGACGGCACCGGCCCCTGTGCCACTTGGGCCACCTGTGCTACAATCAGTAGCACACAAGGCGAAGCCTGCACCTGCACAGCTAGCTTCTGCAGACGGAGAAGCGGTAAGCCGACGCAAAGAACCGGCAGTATCGAACACTGCTCATCATCAGCCAGGAACGCCGCTGCCACCTGCACCGCCGGTACAACCCAGGCGTCACGACCCTGAACCAGTGGTGAGATCACCGGCTTTATCCTCCGATCGCACCGAGCAACTTCCATTTTTTATTATCGGTGGTTTGCTCCTGGTTGTAGTGATTGCGATGATGTTCCTGTTTATTCGCAGCTTCAATGTTAATGCTGGCCTATCACCAACTGCCACTGCTCCACTTGGCCCATCACCGACCCTTGCCGTACCACTGCCGACTGCGACGGCAACGTTTACGGCAGTACCTACCCTGGCGTCAACGGAAACATCAACGTCGGTGCCACCGCCACCATCACCGACGCCTGTGCCGCCGACAGCTCCACCACCGCCGCCACCGCCGTCACCGACACCACAACCGTCGCCGACGGCCACAGTGACGCCAACCGTCTCACCTACGCCGACCGAGACGGCCACTCCCACAGCAACCGAAACGGCGACGCCAACCGCCTCACCCACACCGACCGAGACGGTCACCCCTACAGCAACGGAAACGGCGACGCCAACCGCCTCACCTACGCCGACTGAGACGACCACTCCCACAGCAACCGAAACGGCGACGCCAACCGTCTCACCTACGCCGACTGAGACGGCCACCTCCACAGTAACTGAAACAGCGACGCCGACCGCCTCGCCTACGCCTACACCGTAGACGGTCACACCTACGCAATAACGAATTGTCCTTCAGAAACAAGCGAGGAAGCGATGCCAATCGCATTTGTCATCGAAGTGCATGTACCGTACCTGCGCCATCCTGGCAGGCGACCCATCGGGGAAGAACAATTACATACGTTTACTGCGCAGACGCTGATCCCACTGCTCGATCTGATTGGTGAGCTACAACGTCACCACCTGCCGGTAACGATAACCCTTGCTTGCTCACCAGTTGCACTAGAACAGTGGCGTGATCCGGTCGTGAACAAACATTTTATTCAATGGCTGGAAAGCCGAATTACGCACCATCAGGCCGAATTAACGCGGTTTGAAGCTGAAGGAAACCGGCATGGGGCGTATCTGGCCCGTTTTTACCTCGATTGGGATCGACAAATCCTACGAAGTTTCACTAATCGTTATCATCGTAATCTGGTTGGCCGGTTACAAGAACTGGTCATCGCCGACATCATCATCCCGCTTTGTGTTCCAGCCAGTCATGCAATCCTACCCCTGTTGGGCCACGAGAGCATGGTGCGCGCACAACTTGAGCATGGTTTGCTATACATATCGCGTTATCTGAAACGTCCTGAAGGGCTATGGCTTCCTGCCTATGCGTGGCGTGCTGGCATTGAACACATCGCGCTTGACCTGGATTTGCGGTATGTTATTGTTGATCCTGACAGTGTTGGGCAAGGTCAGTTACCAGGCTGGCTCATTCCAAAACGCCTGGCCGCCATTGGGATAGAGAACGAACTTGCCCGTCACATCTGGTCAACTGAGCTGGGGTACCCCGGTGATCCGCTCTACCGCAATCCTGCGGATCCGACTGGCTACACTGCTAACGGATCTGGATCGCCGCAACCGTATGATCCGTATGATGCTTTACGACGTGCGCAAGAGCATGCCAATCACTTCGTCGAACAGCTCCTCTACCGTTTCACTCAGCTCCCACCCGATACCACGATTGTTGTGCCAATTGATGCCCGCCTATGGAGTAGCAACTGGTTTGAAGGCCCAACCTGGTTTCAGGCTGTATTAACGCGCTGTGCGACCGATACCCGTCTCTTGTTAACTCAGCCGGGGACGATCCTGAACCATCTGCCTGGCACCAGTACTGTTTCGCTGCAGACCAGACTGTGGCATAGTGATTGCGACGCTGATTTGCCATCGCCGCTTCATCATCGCTACCGGGAGTTACTGCATCAAGCCGAGCAGTATTTTGCCGAATTGGTAGCTCACAACCCGGCTGCCGAAGGGCTGCGTGAACGAGTGCTTAGTCAGGCAGCACGTGAATTGCTGCTGGCCGAAATGAGCGATTGGGTCGAGGATATACACAATTTGGGCTGGCAACGCTACCTTGGTCGTTTTGATCAGATACTAGCACTCGCTCGCCAGGAGTCGTTGAGTGCCACCGACCTTTTCGCACTTGAACAGATCGAGAGCCAGGACGCTATTTTTCCGGTATTGAATTATCGACTGTTTGGCGAGAAGTATCACCAGCCACCGAAATTCTGAATTCGGCACGAAAAATCCTAATCATGGCCGATTGCGAAACGATCCGTAGCTACGACCAACTGGCCCGCCAACATGCTGCGTTTCAGCGCAGTCAACAGCCAACGGCGGTTTACCGTCTGATTGAAACCTTCTTTCACGCTGGTGCTCCAACCGTTGACATCGGGAGTGGCAGTGGTCGTGATGTTGCATGGCTCAACCAGCATGGCTATCCGGCTATCGGTCTGGAACCGTCGCCAATGATGATTGCCGAAGCACGCACGGCGTACCCGGGTATCGATGTGCGATTGGACTCGCTTCCTGAACTGAGCAGTATAGAAGATGCTAGCTTTGACAATGTGCTTTGCGTGGCGGTGCTGATGCACCTGCCTGCCAACGAGCTGGAACGTGCGGTGATTCATTTGGCCCGCATTCTGCGTCCTGGTGGGCGCCTCATTGTGTCATACCGAACCCCACCGCCAGAAGGCGAACGAGCAATTGATGGACGCCTCTACACCACGATCCCCCCCGCTGTGTTTAGATCACTACTCGAAGCAAACGGATTCCAACTCTTGTTTTGGGAAGAGATACCAGATCATTGCCGTCCGCTGATACGTTGGTGGAACACCGCAGCAGAGAAAATACGTGATTGGCACTCAGAGTGTGTCTGAAAAAATGTTGAGTTATGTACAACACTGAGACTTGACTTCAGCAAGCCAATCATTCCTTCAGGGTCGGGAGGTGGTACCATGCGCCTGCTGGTCTTCCATTCACCGCTGATCGCGTGCGCTTCCAAAATGGGTGAGGAAGGGGCTTCCTAACCCGACTGCTAGTGCAACAATTATTGCACACACGACCGCAAGCTGCGGAGCAATATCCTGCAGCGTTGATCCCCGCTGCACAATCGCAATCACCGGATCAACAATATAAAATGTTGGAAAGAACGCTGCGATCCATTGTGGGATGATCGGGAACAATGAAATCAGCGCTGGAGCGTACAAAATTAATCCCAACGCTTTCACCATTGCAAAGAGAGAATTGATGTCGTTGACCAACACGCCAAGCAAAATACCAAACTCGGCTGACAATATTGCCCCTAGCAACAACACCAGCAGCACTAACCATATCTGATTGCTCCAGGCACTGTTGAGGATCAACACCAGTACAGCCATCACTGTACTCAAGACAACTCCCAATATTCCTTTGGCAACGTAAAGCTCTCCTCGCGTAACCGGAGTAACAAGCAAGGCTGCCAGTGTGCGATGCTGTTTTTCGGCCACCAGTGAAGATGCCGGTAGCATCAGGGCGCCAAAAACGACCGTCATCAACACGAGAAGCGGGAGCAATCGTTGCTGCCATGACCATTCACTGTTTGCACCTAGTACTGTTGTCTTTACTACCACTGGTGATTCGTGACCGGCCACCTCACGCAGCCAATCGATCAAGACCATACCAATCAACATCCGATCTCGCAACAAGCTCTCCCCCCACACGTAGACGGTTATGCTGCCACGTTGATTACGCATCACCTGCTGATCAAAATCCGCAGGTAACACAATACCAACATCTACTGCACCATTGGCAACAGCAGTACGGAGATCAGCTTCACCAGTATAGCGTCGAACGATTAATCCCGGCATTGCGTCAGCCAACTGCACAACCCGCGACATACCGAGATCGACGATCCCCAATCGCGGTTTTCCGCTAAAAAACGTGCCGAAGATCAAACCCAGAGCGAGACTCAAGCCAAGCGGCACGACGATTGTGAAGATGAAGATAACATTCTTTGGCCCCTGTACCGCCTCACGGTGCAACAAGATACAGATTCGCCCTAGACTCATACGAACCTCCGTTGTAACGTTACCATACCGAGCGCCAGGCTAAGCAACGCAAAAGCGGTCAACAGGAGCAGATTACCGCTAACATCGTTCCAATCAGCACCGAAGTTGAGTGAACGATGAAGGGTATCAACCAGATAGTAGGTAGGAATGATCCGAACCCAATCCGCCGCTAAGCCGGGTATCAGCACGGTAAAGGTTGGCAAGGCCATTATCAACAACGCCAGCATGCCCCATCCCATAACCGACATCAGATCACGCCCAAGCGTCGCAATGAGAAAGGCAATCCCGGTCATCAGAACTGATCCAATACTCAGAGCTGTAAGGTTAAGCAGCGGTGCTTTCACCAATCCACCGGTGATTGCCAGCAATAGTATCGCCTGCCCAAAGGCGAACAGCGAACCGAATAATGTCTTCGCGACAAAGACATCGCGTACAGTTAAGGGTGTCACTAAAAGAGCCCGGATCGTTCTCTGCTCGATTTCGGCGACGATTAAGCTGGCCAGGCCAAGGCACTCAACCATCAACACCAGTACAGCAAAAAGAGGTAAGATGCGTTGACGAGGAGCAATCGACGCACCAACCATATCGACGCCGAGTATTTCTTCCTTGATCACAACCGGTAACTCTTGCCCGATCAGAGTGAAACTCAATTCACGCGCTGCCGCCGCATAGACACTTACAAAATCCGGCGGTACTTCTAGCGCAAGTAAGAGTTCAACGGTTGGTTGCGTACCCTGCCGGAGTTGATCGTAAAGATCAGCCGGAAAAGCAAAGCCGACTTCTACTTCACCAGATACTACTGCCGTCCGTAACGCTTCGACATCCGTAAATCGAGTAACCTGAACTGCGTCATTGTCTGTCATTTCAGACAATGCTGATGGTGTGTCGGGAATGACAAGACCCAGGTGCAACGTCTCATCGACTGTCGCCGGTACGAGGAAATAGATCACGATATACGCAGTCAGACCGAGTACCGTTACCAGCACGAACAAGCGGTTGGCAGTGTACAGACGAGCATCCTTCACCATTAACGCCCAGATTGCGGTTATGTGCATACAGTACCTTCTGCCTCTCAGCAACAGTTGTGGAGCACACCCTCAAGTCACCTTCGACCATTTGTTAAACTAACGCACGACCGGTAAGCTGAATAAAGATGTCTTCAAGGGTTGCTTCTTCACTATGTAACGTGACCACCCGTTCGTGCTGAAACAGATTGGCAATCTGGTGTGCAGTTTCAGGTTGGTCGAGGACAATCTCACGGGTCAGCAGTGAACCATCGGGTCTTACCACTTCAGCACGTACCATACGTTTCCCGTACTGCTACTTGAGATTGTGAGGTGTATCAAGAGCGACGATACGACCGCTATTGATAAATGCCACACGATTGCACAGGCGATCGGCCTCATACATATCATGCGTGGTCAGGAACACCGTTGCCCCACGTTCCTGCTCTTCACGAATGATCCGTCTGATCGCTTCGGCAGAGGTTGGATCCAGTCCTTCGGTTGGTTCATCTAGAAAGAGAATATCAGGACGATTCACCAATGCACGGGCAATCATCAAACGCTGTTTCATCCCTTTTGAATAGTGACCAACCAGATCATTGCCTCTGCCATCAAGACCGACCCGCTGAAGCAGACCGGCAATATCAACGTCACGGATATTGAACAAACGGGCGAAGAGGTGTAGATTATCAACCCCGCTCAGTTCTTCGTAGAGGTTCGGTTGCTCGAAACAGACACCGATGCGACTATGTACCTGTTTGGGACAGCGGGCCACATCAATTCCTAATAAGATAGCTCGTCCGCTCAGCGGTCGCAGTTGACCCGTCAGTATCTTCACCGTCGTCGACTTACCGGCACCATTTGGCCCTAGAAAACCGAGGATTTCACCGCGTTCTACTGTAAAGCTGATGTGATCAACAGCGAGCAAGTTGCCATAGCGATATGTCAACGACTCGGCGACAATAGCAGGTTGAGCCATAGTCTTCTCACATGGAATAAAAACTGCCGGGGCAGTATTGGCGGTGTTTGACTGTGACGTAGTGGTTATTATAGTTGAAGTCCAGGTCTTGCACAAAAAGTAGTTGAAATAACCGTCTCACAGTGCAATGGATGCACCCCCTCGATAAATGGACAGACGCAGCACCGCTGCGTCCCAACCGATCTACTGCTGCAACAGGACAGGTCAGATCGGCGCTCGGTGACCATCGTCGTGGACACCTGTAGGGGCGAGGCGGTGCCTCACCCCTGCTCGCGAATCTCGTGTACCGCATTGCATCCATCGACAAGGTTCATCCGTCGTGATGTGATGCCAACGTTCTTGCACGCCAGCCACCCCACGTCCCCCCTTCCTCTCTCCGTGTGGGAGTTGAAATGGACGAGGAGGACGGTGAGGGGTGCCAGACGTGCTCCGCAGCACCAGCGCTGACCCCGATGCCACCCAGTTCTATCGCGTCGAAGAGACGCAGGCGTTGCTCACCAGCGTTCCCCTTGCCATTCTGGCAATCGATGATCACGCCTCATCAACAGCCCAGGTGTTTGATGAGACGCTTCGTTGCTCGCCACTTCAGCCAACGCCCCTGCTGAACGCCTGATCAAGACTACGAATTTCTGCTATGCAGGTTATCCACCGCTTCCCGCACTACTGCGAGACCTGATGAACAACCTGCTCACGCTTACGATCCTTCTCGCCCTTATCGAGCATCAACAACACTGCGGTAATTAAATACGGCGGCATACTAGCGTTAAAATATGAACCGGCGCTGATATTTACCAGCAAAAAGAGTGCCAGCGCTGCGCTTTGGCGCACGCCAATCCCGGTCAGCATACTGAACGCTACAATAACCTGCCCAATCGTCAACACCCAGGCAATTGGCCGATAGAACGGGATAGCGAAGAAACGTAGATAGGCAGCGCTAAAGCTATGCGGATCGATCTCCGACAAACGCTGCTCGAAATGCTCACGCAGCACCGACGAGGTCATCCAGCGTCGGGTAATTTTGTGGTAGGCGCCATAAGCAAACGTCGCTCCAAAGATGTACCGCAATACCAGGAGTACGATGCGCCTCGCTCTTTGCCATGGAATTGTTCGTTTCATGACTAACCTCCGTGCAGGCTTGATTGCAGACACAGTATAACACTTTTTAGCAAAAAAAGTGTTTATATGTCACAACAAGAAAACTAAAAATTTGATGAGAAAGCCGCAAATTCCGCTGGTCATCCGGTATGATAATAAATGGAAGGGTCTCGTATGCCTTACGTGCAAAGAGGACAATGATGACAATGCGACAGATTGTACTCGCTTTCGGTATCCTGATAGTACTGATCATCGGCGGACTCCTATTCTATGTTTTCCGTCCACCGGAGGTGGCAAGTGGGCCATTAGAGGCAGTACCACTCGTGCTACCGACGGTGAATCCAACTGCGATACCTGCCGGTGAGCCAAACGCGACAACCACAACCTCTGTGCCAACCGCTCCTGCTCCTGCAGCAGAGACCGCTGGAGTAATTGGACAACCTACGTCAACCGGGACAGTGTTACAACTCTTTGCCATTGATCAGAGCCGCTCTGAAGCACGTTTCCTGATCGATGAGGTTTTGCGCGGTAGACCGGTGACCGTTGTTGGGGTTACGAGTCAGGTCGCCGGTCAGATTGCACTCGACCCTGATAACCCGCAAGCTGCTCAGGTTGGGGTTATACAAATCAACGCCCGTACTCTGACGACCGACAACGAATTTCGTAATCGCGCCATTAAGAATGCTATCTTGCGCACCAATCAGTTTGAACTGATTACCTTTACACCACGGCTGATCAGCGGCTTGCCCGAATCGGTGACTATCGGCGTACCGTTTGAATTTACGATTGAAGGTGACTTGACGATCACCGACGTAACTCGACCGGTAACCTTTACCGTAACCGTGACCCCGATCAGTCAGACAGAGATCAGCGGGCTGGTGAAAACTACGGTGCTCTACCGCGATTTCAACCTGACAATTCCCGATTCGCCCTCTGTAGATACGGTTGCCGACGAGGTACGCTTGGAACTGGAATTCGTGGCAACCCTTGTCGGGTAGATTGACGGACAATGCGGCAATCGCTATAATGACGCGAGTCTTATCCGACATTACCTCAGGAGTCAACAATGAGTGTGCAGAGTACCCGCGGTCGCCGCGTAAAAGCTGCCAAACAGAACAACTTGCTCTATCTATACATTGCCGTCGTTGTTGTTGCGATGGTTGCCGTCGTCGGCCTTGTCATCTTTCTCAAGCGCAACTCTAATGAGGTCAAAGCGCCAATGGCGCCAGTCGGACGCACAGCAGAGGGCTTCTATTACAAAGGCAATCCCGACGCTGCGGTAAAAGTGATTGCCTTTGAGGATTTTCAGTGTCCAGGATGTGCATATTTCTCGCGCAATCTGGCGCCAATTCTTGAACGTGATTATATTAACACCGGTCGGGTACAGTTTATCTTCCATGAATTGCCACTCACCAACATCCATCCCAACGCCGTTGCAGCGGCGGAAGCAGCACGATGTGCCGGTGATCAAGGCAAGTTCTGGGAGATGCACGATCAGCTTTTCAACAATCAGAGCCTCTGGGCGCAACTGAGTTCACCCCTTAATACATTCAGCGGCTATGCCGGCATCATCGGCATTAACCGGACAACATTTGAGGCATGTATGCAGGCCGGAACGCACCGTGAGGCAATCTTGACCGCAGCCAAAGATGCGGCTACCCTCGGTGTGCAGGCAACACCATCGTTTAGTGTGAACGGTCAGCTTGTTGATTCGAATCGGTTGTTCACTGCCATTGATGCAGCTTTGCGGGCAGCAGGGCGCTAAACATTCCCGCCACTGACGCAAACCAGGTTAGACGCCGATGGGCATCATAGGGTGCATTCAGCAATTGTCAGGGTGCATGGGCGGGATACGACCGTAGGAGGGGCAAGGCAGTGCGCTTTGTCCCCTTGCCCTTCGCACAGGCGAGAGCCAAAGACCCATGCTTTCGGAAAACGACGCGGTTTAGAGGTGGTGAGTATGTACATAATGTTCATCGGCATATCAAACATGATAAAAAATTGACAAATCTGACAATTTTTATATCGCAGCAGCTAAGTCTTGACGCGCTGCTGCGACCAACCTATAATAGGTTGGCTTTTTCGATATTACGTTGAGGAGCACTCGACCGTGCAAAATCGTAATCTTTTATCGCTTCTGCTCTCTATCATTGCTACAGCCCTGGCATTAGCCGTAAACGTTGCCCCGAATAATATCTTCTTTGGCCGTGATGTCAGTGTCCGTCTTGGCCTCGATCTCCAGGGTGGCATACAGGTGTTGCTGCGCTCAGCCGATCCTGATGCAACCGCCGATGAGATTGCCACTGCTGCTCGGGTGATTGAGCAGCGGGTTAATGCCCTCGGTGTCGGCGAAACGGTTGTGCAGCAGGCTGGAAACAACCGGATCATTGTCGAGTTGCCGGGGGTTGCCAATCCCGAACAGGCAATTGAAACATTACGTGGTACCGGTCGCTTGGAATTTATTGACCCGCAAGGTCAATATCTGGCCGACGGCACTATCGTGCGCACCTCGAGTGGTCCGAATCCTCCCCAGTTAGCCGAGAGCGATACCGTTACCGATGTAACGAGCCTCGGCCCAATTTATCAGAGCATTACCGATGGCGCCGATCTCGATACCAGCGCCGTACAACCCACCTTTTCGCAGGGTGGTGCACTTGGTAGCCGACCGGCTGTCTCGTTTGCCTTCCGTGGCGAATCAGCAAGACGGTTAGCTTCATTTACTGCCGCAAATGTTGGGCGGCCAATGTGTATTGTGCTTGATAATGTGGTTGTCAGTTGTCCGGTGATTAACGCCGCGTTAACCGATGGTTCTGGAATTATTGAAGTAAGTACGGAAGCTGATCGTAATCGTATCTTCAATCAGTTGAAGTACGGTGCTCTGCCGGTTCCACTCGTGATCGAGACGAGCCGAACGGTGACGGCGACCCTGGGGCGAGAGAGTGTAGCAGCCAGTATTACAGCCGGAGTTGTTGGTCTGGCGGTGGTCGCAGCCTTTATGATTTTATTCTATCGGGGACCCGGCGTCGTTGCAACGGTTGCACTGATCATCTACACGATCATCAGTTTCGCGATTTACCGTCTGATCCCAATCACACTGACCCTGCCCGGTATTGCCGGCTTTATCCTCTCAATTGGTCTCGCCGTTGATGCCAATGTATTGATCTTTGCCCGCTTGCGCGAAGAGTACCGCCGTGGACGTGATATTCGCAGTGCACTCGAATTAGGTTTCGTTGAATCCTGGCCAGCCATCCGCGACTCAAGCGTTTCAACCTTGATCACGAGTATTGTGCTGTTTATGTTCGGCAACAGCTTCGGTGTCAGTTTGATCAAAGGCTTTGCGCTTACACTTGGTCTCGGCATTGTGATCAGTCTGTTCACTGCTGTTGTTGTCTCACGAACATTTCTACGTCTGCTCCTGCCGTTGTTTAGCGATGAACGTGCCTGGTGGTTTGGCGTGGATCGCCGTTCAGCAACACCAACTGCGCAGGCTGTCTCGTAGGTATTCAACGACATCGTTCACCTGTGATCGTGAATGGGAGTAACACCTGTATGGAACATCTTGTCCGCCGTCGCTACTGGTGGTTTACGTTTTCAATCCTGGTGATCTTGCCGGGCTTATATATGCTCTTCTTGCATCCTTTAGTCACTACCGGGCGATTTACTATCGGCCTGCGTCCAAGCATTGACTTTGCCGGTGGTGCATTGTGGGAATTGCGTTTTCCTGAGACCGCGCCTGAGCGTTTGAGCACTGATCGGATCGCAGCAGCGTTTGCCGCAGCGGGCTTCGAGAATGCACTGGTTCAGCTCAGCCCAACCCAAATTGACGGGAAAGCAGTAGCAGCCGCATTAGTACGCACCCGTCCACTTAGCGAGTCGGATCCCAACACCGAAATTGATGCCGTGATGAAGGCACTCTCTACCGAATTTGGCAACGTTAGTCGGGAACGACTGGAAAGTGTTGGACCAACCGTCAGTGCCGAATCAACCCGCAGTGCGATTATTGCCGTGCTCGGCGCGTCACTAATTATCTTGCTCTACCTGACTTGGGCCTTCCGCAAGGCACCGCACCCTGTCCGCTACGGCGTATGTGCCATTATCGCGATGCTGCACGACGTATTGGTAGTACTTGGGATTGCTGCCATTTTAGGCGCAACCATCGGCTTAGAGGTCGATGCGCTCTTCCTGACCGCTTTGCTAACAACCCTTAGCTTTTCGGTACACGATACCATTGTTGTGTTCGACCGCATTCGTGAGAACCTGCTGAATCGGCATCCGGCTGAAACCTTCGATGATATTGTCAACCATAGTCTGGTGCAGACTCTCCCACGGTCGATCAACACTCAGCTTACCACCTTCTTTACACTTACTGCCCTCTTGTTGTTTGGTGGTGATACTATCCGGAACTTTGTCTTGATGCTGCTCATCGGCCTCATCAGCGGGACCTACTCATCAATCTTCAATGCGGCTCAGCTTTTGGTCGTGTGGGAACATCGAGAATGGCGTCATTGGTTTAAGCGCGGTCGGCGCGATGAGACGGCTCCGGCAATGTAACCTGATCAATCAGGTCAAACCAGGTCACTGAAACCGTTAACACTGCCTGCCGTATCAACATCACAATTTGCTGTAAACCGGTACTCGTGATATAATCGCTCACAACGTTCGTATGCGGCGCCATAGTGCGTCGGCGAACTTCAGATGCTCATCGAGATGGGCTGAGGGACTGGCCCGATGACGCCCGGCAACCCCCTGCGGGGAAGGTGCCAAATCCAGCGGCAATTGCCGAAAGATGAGAGGAACGAAGTTTATCGGAGCCTCTCGTCGTGCGAGTGGCTCCATCTTAATTACGACGCCTATGGAACTCCGCACTGTCTGGTGGGAAGACAACGCCGTTTGTCTGATCGATCAGCGTAAATTACCGCACATTGTTGAAGTCGTGCGCTGCACCGACCTGGATGCAGTGGCCTTTGCCATTCGGAGCATGCAGGTACGCGGTGCACCGGCAATCGGCTGCACTGCTGCCTATGGGATGGCTTTGGTTGCCCAGCGTAGCAATGCGAATACGCCTGCTGCGTTGCTGACCGAATTAGAACAGGCTAAACGCACCCTTGATGCCCAGCGACCAACCGCTGTTAATCTAGCCTGGGCAACCAGCCGGATGGTGCGCCAGGCTCATGCGCTGTTGAACGAAGATGTCACCATGATGAAGACAGCGCTTCTGGCGGAGGCCGAAGCGATCTTTGCCGAGGATCTGGCAATGTGCCATGCCATCGGCGATCATGGCGCACCACTGATTCCACCACGCGGACATGTTCTCACTCATTGCAACGCCGGTGGCCTGGCTACCGCTGGTTATGGCACAGCCCTCGCCCCAATCCGCACGGCATTTGCGCAGGGTCGCCCTATTCACGTCTTTGTCGATGAGACGCGGCCCTTCTTGCAAGGAGCACGGCTGACAGCCTGGGAATTGCTCCAAGCCGGTATCCCCCAAACGTTGATTACTGACAATATGGCCGCCTTTATGATGCAGCGTGGTCAAATAGACTGTGTGATTGTTGGCGCCGACCGGATTGCAGCTAACGGTGATGTGGCAAATAAAATTGGCACGTATGGATTAGCGATTCTTGCCCGTTATCATAATATTCCGTTTTACGTTGCTGCCCCTTACTCTACCATTGATCTCAACACTGCTAGCGGTGCCGACATTCCTATCGAAGAGCGTGACCCCAACGAAGTAACCCGTATTGCCGGAGTTGCGATTGCTCCCGATGGTGTCCCTGCCGCGCATCCGGCGTTCGATGTCACGCCCCACGAATTGATTACGGCTATCATTACTGAACGGGGCGTTGTGCGTCCACCATTCGTGGCTGCACTGCGTCAGCTTGAGAGTAAGCAATGAGTGGGTTGGGTTCGCTTGTGCCGGCTTGTCAGCCACTCTTACGCGGTGGTCTTCCCCACACGAATCCGGGCGTGGTAGCCCAGTTCATTTGCCGGTACCTGCCACAGACGCCAGCCTGTCCGTTACCACCGCCGCGAACATTGGCCGATACGCCATTTGCGCTGGCAGCACAAGGGTTGCCAGGCCTTCAGATCGATGTCGAACGTGACCGGCTGACGGTCGAACAGGAAACTCTGGAGCGTGAGGCCAACCGGGTTAGTCTGGCCTACCTGCGCAGTGAGGCCCAATTTGCAGCGCTGAGCGGCCCGGCTGTGACGGTGTTGGACGAGCTGTTACGCCGCTTAAATGCCGAAGAACGGCAACCGCTTGTGTTGAAGTACGAAACGATTGGTCCGGTTAGTCTGAGTCTGGCGCTGACCGATGACCAAGAACGCCCGCTGGCCTATGAACCGGCATGGCGAGAGGTGTTACTCCAACTTTGTAGTTTACGAGTATGGTGGCATCACCACCAGTTGCAGGGCTACGCCTCTCATCGGCTGGCAATGATTGAGGAACCCTTCCTTGATGCACTCTTGACTCCACTGTGTCCACTGACCTGGGAAGAGGGACTTGATCTGCTCAGTCGGTTTCTCGCCGATCTCCCTGCTCATTGTGGTCTGTTTCTGAGAGGTCGTGTACACTGGTCAGAACTTTTGCACCTGCCGGTGGATGTGATAGGCTTTCATGTGATCGAACAAATCGATCTCCTCCTGCACACTGCAACAGAGCTGGCCGAGTTTTTGACCGATGGTGGCTGTCTGGCTTGGGGAATCGTCCCAACTGAACCCAGAGTGCTGAACAGTGTCCAGGCTGCCGGGCTGTGCGATCAGGTTGTGCAGGCAATGCAACGGGTTGCAGCAGCTACTGGCCTGCCGATGACCTTGGTCCAACAGCAATCATTCCTCTCATTTACTGGCAGTTTAAGCTATATGAGTCCTGATCATGCCGAGCGAGCATTAGACCTTTGTCTCGAAACAGTACAGTTACTTCAACAGAATCTGGATTCGAGGACTACTTAGATAGGGCCTAACCTGTTGATTGCAGGCCAGGCAAGGAGAAAACACCGTGAAAATCGTGGTTACCGGTTCACTTGCATTTGATTACATTATGGATTTTCCTGGCTATTTTAAAGATTTTATGCTCACCGACAAAGCGCATATCATTTCAGTCAGTTTTCTGGTAAACTCGATGCGTAAATTGCGCGGTGGGGTGGCCGGGAATATCGCCTACAATCTCGCTCTGCTCGGTGAACGGCCCTTGATTGTTGGAGCAGCCGGTCACGATTTTGACGGATACCGGGCAATGCTCGAAGCATGTGGAGTTGATACCAGTGGAATTATGATCGTCGAGCACGAGTTTACTTCCTCGTGCTTTATTAATACCGATCAGGCAAATAACCAGATCGTTGCGTTCTATGCCGGAGCAATGGGGCACGATCATCACAATTCTCTTCTACATCGTGGTTTGACAGCCAACGATCTCGTGTTAATCTCGCCTACCAGTCCAGAGGCAATGCGCCGCTTCGCACTTGAGTGTCAGCAGATGGGTGTCCCCTATATCTTCGACCCCGGAAAGCAGACGCCGCGTCTTGATGCCGATCTACTGATGATTGGCATAAAAGGGGCACGTCTTTTGATCAGCAATGATTACGAGTTCGGGATGATGGCAAAGTGCCTCGGTATCAGTGAAGCGGAATTGATTGCCCAGGCTCCGATCACGGTTGTGACTCGCGGTAGCGAAGGATCACAGATATACGTTGCCGGTCAACTTGCTGCCACAATTCCAATCGCGCCGGTAAAAGAAGTACGCGATCCAACCGGCGCCGGTGATGCGTATTTGGCCGGTATTGCCTTTGGTCTGGCCCGGCAGTTACCGCTCGAAATCACCGGACGGATTGCGGCTCTTTGTGCAGCGTATGCAATTGAGGAGCGGGGTTGCCAGGAGCATCGTTTTACCTTGCAAGAATTCGCTCATCGCTACCGAACTGCGTTCGGTCACGATCTACCACTCGCCGCACTGTCACTTCAGGAGGCTGCATGAGGTGGGGTATCTTGAGCGCCGGTCGCATTGCCCGTCGCTTCGCCAACGCACTGGCTCATTCGTTAACAGAGCAGATTGTTGCCATTGCGGCACGCGATGCTGATCGTGCTGCTGCTTTCGCTAGCGAATTCGGCATTTCCCGTGCCTACGGTGATTACGCTGCATTACTCAACGATCCTGAAGTGGAGGCTGTTTACAACGCTCTACCGAATAGTCTGCACGCTCAATGGTCAATTGCCGCTTTGCAGGCCGGTAAACATGTCTTATGCGAAAAGCCAATGGCAACTTCCCTCGCCGATGGTCTGGCAATGGTAGCCGCTGCGCAGGCCAATCGTCGGCTCTTGATGGAAGCATTTATGTATCGCTTCCATCCCCAAACGATCACCGTCCAACAATTGTTGGCCGATGGTGTTATTGGGGAAGTGAAACAGGTGCGAGGGAGTTTTGCCTTTCTGCTTGATGATGCCACAAATATCCGCCTGAATGCTGAATTGGGTGGCGGTGCTCTGTACGATATAGGTTGCTATCCGCTGAGTTATGCACGAATGGCGTTTGGCGTTTGCCCACAGCAAGCTACGGCCTTCGTTGCCGGTGAAACGGTTGACCTGAGTGTGAGCGGCCTGCTCCGCTTTGCTGCCGATCATGGTGCAGTGGTGACGTGTAGTTTCCAGAACGCATGGAATCAGCGGGTGGAGATCATCGGTGATGCCGGTTGGATTCACCTTGACCGTCCGTTTAACCCGACCCCCGATCTGGCAACCACGGTTACGGTTGCGCGTGGTCGCAGGCATGTATTAGTAGAAACATTGACGATCCCGCCAGCCGATCAATTTCGCCTCGAAGCAGAAGGGTTCGCTGCTCTAGCAAACAGTACAGTCCCCATTCCTTCGGTCGGTGCGATGCCGTTAACCGAATCACTCGATAACCTGGCTACAATGGAAGCGCTACTGACGAGCGCTGTTACTGCATCTCATACGGTGATCCACAAGCCGACGATCACGCCGGAATGGCCGGTGGGAATGTCGCTTGTTCATTAGAAAAAGGAGAGAATACCCGCTATGACCGTAAGCTACGACATCAAAGATATTAACCTGGCCGAACAGGGTCGCAAGCGGATCGAATGGGCAGAAAAGGAGATGCCAGTTCTGCGCTTGATCCGCGAACGGTTTGCGCGCGAACGGCCCCTGGCCGGCTTGCGCATCAGCGCCTGTCTGCACGTAACCACTGAAACTGCCAATCTGATGCGTACCCTGGCTGCCGGCGGAGCCGATGTCGTCCTGGTTGCATCCAATCCGCTCAGCACACAGGATGACGTGGCCGCCGCATTAGTAGCCTACGAAGAGATTCCGGTCTTTGCGATCAAAGGCGAGAGCAACGACGTGTACTACCGCCACATCCGGGCGGCACTCGATCACAATCCACAACTGACGATGGACGACGGCGCCGATCTTGTGACCGGTGTACTAAAAGATCGGCCTGATCTGATTCCTCACATGGTTGGTAGTACTGAAGAGACAACGACCGGTGTTATTCGGCTGAAGGCCATGGCACGCGAGGGTGTTCTTCCCTTTCCGGTGATCGCCGTAAACGATAGCGATACCAAGCACATGTTTGATAATCGCTACGGCACGGGCCAGAGCACGCTCGATGGCATCATCCGCGCTACCAATATCTTGCTCGCCGGAAAGACGTTCGTTGTGGCCGGCTACGGTTGGTGCTCACGGGGAATCGCCGAACGCGCACGTGGCCTGGGCGCAAACGTTATTGTTACCGAGATTGATCCGGTGAAGGCCCTGGAAGCGGTTATGGATGGATTCCGCGTGATGCCGATGGAAGAGGCAGCGCGACAGGCTGATTTCATCGTTACCGCAACCGGAAACAAACATGTGATCGACAGCAACGCCTTCGCTGTTATGAAAGATGGCTGCGTGATCGCGAATAGCGGTCATTTCAATGTCGAAATCAACATCCCGGCGCTAGAGGCAATGAGTGTTGAGAAACGTCAGCCACGTGCGTTCGTCGAGCAATACATTCTGCGCGATGGACGAGCGATCAACTTGCTTGGCGAAGGCCGTCTAATCAATCTGGCCAGCGCCGAAGGGCATCCGAGCGCGGTTATGGATATGAGTTTTGCCAATCAGGCACTGGCCAGCGAATTCCTGCTGCGTAATCGTGGAAAATTGCCGGTTGGCGTGCATGCACTGCCAAAAGAGTTGGATCGCGAGATCGCGTCGCTGAAACTGGCCGCGATGGGAATCCGCATCGATACACTGACCCCTGAACAGGAAGCGTATCTCAACTCGTGGCAAGAAGGTACGTAGTACTCACGTAGCAGGTGGCGTGAAACGTTTGATCATCACGCCACCTGTCCATGCTCACAGGTGCGGAGCCAACGGCGTATCAACGATTTACGAACCGATTTGGGCAAGTTTTAGACAATGACAGAGGTTGACTATGTCAAGCACCTTCATGAACTCGCCGCGCTTCTACTTCACCAGCGAAAGTGTGAGCGAAGGCCACCCTGACAAAATGTGCGATCAGATCAGTGACGCTATTCTTGATGCCTTTCTGAGCCACGATCCGAAGGCACGAGTTGCAGTAGAGACGGCGACAACGACGGGTTTGATCGTGGTATTAGGTGAAGTAACTTACGAACGTGGTTACATCCCAATTGAGGAGATCGTCCGACGCACGGTTAAAGAGATCGGTTACACCAGCGCCGACTATGGATTTGATGCAGATACATGCGGTGTGATGGTTGCGATCCATGGCCAATCTCCTGACATCGCCATGGGGGTCGATAAAGCGCTCGAAGCTAAGATCGGAGCAATGAACGATGATGTCGAAGCAGTCGGTGCTGGCGATCAAGGCATGATGTTCGGATTTGCCTGTGATGAAACCCCCGAACTCATGCCGGCCAGTATCGCGCTGGCCCATCGCCTGATCCGGCGTCTCGAACGAGTACGTAAAGACGGCACACTGCCGTATCTGCGGCCTGATGCAAAGTCGCAGGTTACTGTCGAGTACAGCTATGGCAAACCGGTGCGCGTCGACACTGTTCTGATCAGTAGTCAGCACGCACCGGATGTGACACAAGAGCAAATTCGCGCCGATCTGATTGAGCACGTGATCAAGACCGAGATTCCTGAGAACTGGCTTGACGCACAAACCAAGATATTCATTAATCCGACCGGACGGTTTGTGATCGGTGGGCCAATGGGTGATAGTGGTCTGACCGGACGCAAGATTATCGTTGATACTTACGGTGGGGTTGCCCGTCACGGTGGTGGTGCATTCAGCGGGAAAGACCCATCAAAGGTCGACCGTAGTGCGGCCTACGCCTGCCGCTGGGTGGCAAAGAACATTGTTGCTGCCGGTCTTGCCCGTCGGGTCGAGCTGCAAGTCAGCTACGCTATTGGCGTTGCCCGTCCATTGTCACTTAGCGTCGAGACCTTTGGCACCGCTACCGTACCAGATGAGGTCATTCTGAAAGCGGTGAACGAGGTGTTTGATCTTCGTCCAGGTGCCATCATTCGCGATCTCGACTTGCGTCGTCCGATTTACCGTAAGACGGCAGCCGGTGGTCATTTTGGCCGTACTGATATTGATCTGCCCTGGGAGCGTACCAATCGGGTGGAAGAGCTGCGTCGTGCCGCCGGTTTATAATGGGGATGAGACGATTCAGCGCATAGGGGCGGGACATAAACCCGCCCCTATTAATGTGCTATAAACTACATCTTGAACTCATGCCCAGTAATCGATACTATTACAGAGCATTACGTTCACACATCTGACCTTCTAGACACTGGAGCTAACGATATGCGACGGGTTGTGCACGTTTTCGCTGACTATGCTCTACTCACCATTGGTGCTTTGCTAAGCGCAACGGCGGTGCGCTTTTTTTTGGTGCCCAATCAAGTTGTGACCGGCGGAGTCACAGGTGTTGCGCAACTGCTCAACACCTTTGTTGGTACACCAGTTGGCATTGTGGTGCTGATTCTGAACATTCCGCTCTTGATCGCGGGCTGGCGCTATTTGGGAGGGACTGTCTTTGGCATCCGAACCTTTTACACCGTCACAGTGATGTCACTCGCCATTGATGCTCTGGCATCATTCGCCCGGCCAATCACTAACGACCCGCTTCTCTATAGTCTATACGGCGGGGTCATTGACGGAGTCGGGATCGGGCTGGTTTTGCGGGCACGCGGGACGACCGGCGGCAGTGATATTCTGGCGCGCCTGATCGAACGGCGCTTTGGCGTACAACCCGGACGTAGTCTGCTCGGTTTCGATACGCTGGTCTTTACCGCAGCACTCTTTAGCTACGGCCCCGAGAAGATCATGTATGCGCTTCTGGTAGCATTTACCGCGAGTCGAGCAATCGATACCGTGTTGGCAGCCGGGAAGGGAGCACGTCAAGCCCTGATTATTACTTCGTCACCCGATCCGATCCGGCAGGCTGTCTTGCACCAGCTTGGACGAGGGATCACCCAACTCGAAGCCATCGGTGGTTATACCGGAGCCACACGAGCCGTGCTGCTCTGCGCAGTTGCTCGAACTGAAGTCGGTGCATTGAAAAACCTGGTCAATACGATTGACCCCGCGGCATTTGTGATTATCGGTGAGGTTGAAGAGGTTCTGGGTGAGGGGTTTAGTCGATCAACGTAAGTTCAGCAACAACCAGCTATCGTAGGGCGGGCCAGAAACCCGCCCCTCCTATTCATAAAGCTGCCCGTTCCATCATCGCCGCTATGGCGGTGGCAAGGAGTGACATCTGACCACCCCCGCCTTGTGCCATGCGGGCATGACCACCACCACGTCCACCCAGCACTTTCATTCCTACTGCCAGAATTTCACGAGCATCGACAGCAGTATCACTGGCACAAGCCACTACTACCTGAGCGCGTTCGGTGCCGCCGGCAACAATGGCAATGCCACCCGGCAGTTCCGCGATGAAGCCGGCAATGGTACGTAGCCGTTCAAGGTCAGCATCGGGCAGCGTCGCTGTTACCACGCGCCGTCCATTGACAGGTGGTGTCTGAGCATACCACTGCGCAGCCCGTAACGCATCAAGTTCACGACGAGTTTGGGTCAATTCGCGTTGTAGCCCTTGGAGTGTCTCTTGTAGACGACTGACTGCCGCCGGTAATTCAGCCCATCCCACACTCAGAGCCGACGCGGCAGACCGGATCGCTCGATCGCGCTCGTGCAGAGCAGTGATCACCCGGCCACCGCACACAAATTCAACCCTAGTCATCCCACGGTGTCGTGACCAACCTGTCACAACAATCGCCCCAACCTCACCAGTGCGCGCCGGGTGTGTTCCGCCACAAGCCGAATGGTCGATGTTACCAATGCTAACGACACGCACAGAGTCACTGACCGTCGGCGGTTTGCGTAGTGGAATCTGTGTCAGCTCAGTCGGGCTAACGAAGCGAGCATAGATGGGCAGATTAGCCCAGACAGCTTGATTGGCC
>Ga0209162_1000530_pt1 | contig 41522 bp, 37 predicted proteins | sample YNPNPMetaG_FD_187121 | JGI IMG/M metagenome (GOLD analysis project Ga0209162, IMG submission 187121) | Anoxygenic and chlorotrophic microbial mat microbial communities from Yellowstone National Park, USA - YNP NP MetaG (SPAdes) (version 2) ...
TTGTCCCAAGGGCCGACCTTGAGATGGCTCCTTGCAGGCCAAAGGTACAAAAAAAGAACCCGCATCGAGCAATATCACGGGCTCAAGACCTCATAATATTTTACTCATGCCCCCCGGATTGTCAATACTCATTGCTGGGGCAAGGCCTCAGAGCCCTGCCCCCTCCCTATAGGGAGGCAAAGTCCTCGAACTCCCAAGACTTTCCCTCCCGTTATCTATCCTGGGACCGAATCCCAATGGGGGAACAATTTGTCCCAAAGGGACCTGCGCTCGCCCGTTCTCTGGGCCTCAACGCAATGGAAACCGGCCCCTGCCTTTCCACTCACTCGGTCCTCGAGGATGGATACCCACGGCACATATCCCTCTGGGCACTCATGCGTTGCGCAGAATATATACTTGGAACCCCCTTTTGGAACGCATCCGCTTCCCTTCGGGTTGCCTTCCTTGGAGGACTCGACGCATGAGAAATCCATGACAAACTCATCCCCCTTCTTCCACCAAGTAGCAAGAAGGGCCCCTCCCTCTCCGCATCCGAAAGTCCTCAAACCTCTCTTCATATCAATCCCCCCTTTCTGCCTCAGCTTACAGCTCACACGCTTCAGGTCAAGGATGGTCCTCCTTCGAGATCCGGGGTCTTGACCCAACAAATTAGGATTCTTATGTTTTTCATGCATTTGTTGACTGGCATTGGCTCCAGATCTTTGTCTCTCTAACCTCCCCGGTGCCGAAAGACGAAGAGGGCTGTATCTATCTTTGCCTGAACCATTGGAAGGCTTCGAACTCGGTTCTTGAGGAGGTAACCCATGACCCTCAGAGGCTCAAATCTATTGGGTTTCCAGAACGTGGTTGTAGTAGGAAACTATCCTCCCAGGCAGTGCGGTATAGCGACATTCACTGCGGATCTGGTGGAAGCCCTTTCCAGTGAGCTCACTGAAGCCAACTGCTGGGCTGTGGTCATGAACGATGTGCCCGAGGGCTACCAGTACCCTTCCAAGGTGCGTTTCGAGCTGGCCCAAAGGGATCTTTCGGACTATCGTCTGGCTGCTGATTTCCTCAACATGAACCAGGTGGATGTGGTATCTGTTCAGCACGAATTCGGTATCTTTGGCGGTCAATACGGAAGACACCTATTGGAGCTCCTTCGCAACCTGAGAATGCCCGTAGTCACAACACTCCACACAGTCCTGGCCGTGCCCGATCCTGGTCAGAAGGCCACGATCCAAGAGATCGCGAGGCTATCGGACAGGGTCGTGGTGATGAGTAACAAGGCCGTCGAGCTTCTGAGCACTGTATACGGGGTACCCAGATCGAAAATCGTGATGATTCACCATGGGATTCCTGACGTTCCCTTTGTGGATCCAAATTTTTACAAAGACCAATTCGGTTTAGAAGGCAGGCAGGTGATCCTGACCTTCGGCCTTCTCTCACCGGGTAAGGGCATAGAGTACATGATAGATGCCTTGCCCAGGATCGTGGCACATCATCCCGAGGTGATCTACGTAGTGCTAGGTGCTACACATCCCCATATCAAGAAACAACAAGGGGAGTCCTATAGGCTCTTCCTCCAGCGGAAAGCCAGGGAAAATGGGGTCGAGAATCACCTGGTCTTCCACAACAGGTTCGTGAGTCTCCAGGAACTTTGCGAATTTCTCGGAGCAGCAGATATATATGTCACTCCCTATCTGAATCAGGAGCAAATCGTGTCAGGCACCCTGGCATATGCCCTCGGATGCGGGAAGGCCACTGTTTCGACGCCTTATTGGTATGCACAAGAGATGCTCGCTGACGGGAGGGGGAGGATAGTTCCTTTCAGGGACTCAGATGCCATGGCCGAACGCATCATCGAGCTCTTGGAGAACGAGACGGAGCGCCACGCCATTCGAAAGAGGGCATACACCTTTTGTAGGGAGATGATATGGAAAGAGGTGGCTAGGCGTTACTTGGAGGTATTCTCCGAGGTGAGGGAAGAGAGGCAAAGGTACCCAAGGGTGGCATTTCAGGCAAGGACCCTCGAGAGCACCCCCCTGGAACTTCCAGAGGTCAAATTGGATCATCTCATGCTTCTGACGGACGATGTCGGGGTCTTACAACACGCCAAGTACACAGTTCCCGATAGGCATCACGGCTACTGCACCGACGATAATGCTAGAGCCTTGATAGCGGTGATGATGGCCTCCAACCTCCTCCCAGAGGGGGAAAAAATGATCCCCCTGGCTTGCAGATATCTGAGCTTTCTCCACTATGCCTTCAACGAGGAGAAGGGTCGGTTCAGGAACTTCATGGCTTACGATCGAAGATGGCTGGAGGATGAAGGAACCGAGGACAGCCATGCCAGGGCCCTTTGGAGCCTGGGGGTGACCGTGAGCATCTCTCCCACCGAGGATCTCACGGCAATGGCCCTCTACCTGTTCCAAAGAGCACTTCCTGTGGTCCTCGAGTTTACTTCTCCCAGGGCATGGGCCTTTACCTTGGTTGGGATCCACGCTTATCTTGCCAGGTTCAGTGGGGATAGCGAAGTGAGAAGGGTGAGGGCTGTGCTGGCAGAGAAGCTCATGAGTCTTTGGCGTGAAAACTCCACTGACGACTGGCCATGGATAGAACCAATAGTCACTTACGCCAATGGAAAAATTCCCCAAGCCCTTCTCATGTCCGGTCAATGGCTCCAGAGAGAAGACATGGTCCAAGCGGGTCTCAAGTCACTAGAGTGGCTCCTCAAGATTCAGACTGATCCCAGAGGACATTTCGTGCCCATAGGAAATAGGGGCTGGTACCAGAGAGGAGGAGCAAGGGCCAGGTTTGATCAGCAGCCCATAGAGGCCCAGAACATGATTCAGGCATGCATGGAGGCTTATAATGTGACAGGTGAGAACAGATGGATCAATGAGGCTCGGAAGTGTTTCGAGTGGTTCCTGGGCAGGAACGACCTCAACGCTAGGCTCCTGGATTACAGGACAGGGGGTTGCTTCGACGGTCTTACAGCAGACGGGGTGAATCTCAATCAAGGGGCTGAATCTACCCTTGCGTGGCTCCTCTCCTTGATGAGCATGTATGCCCTGGCCGGTGCGCAGGCCACAGGAGAGGAGATGACCATGGCCTGAGGCTCAAAGGAGAGGCGCGAGAAGGAGGCCGATATGGATCCCATAGTGATGGTGAGCTCTTATCCCCCCAGGCTCTGTGGAATCGGGACCTTCGCGGAAGAGGCTCGAGAGTTTATCCAGAAGGCGAATCCAGGAAGGGACGTGCTGGTGGTGAGCCATACGGACGGAAGAGGAGATGGGGTTTTCCCCATAATCGATACCACAAGGCACGACTGGTGGAGGCCTGTAGCTGAGAAGATAAGACACCTGAGGCCATATGTGATCCACATACAGCACGAATATGGGCTTTACGAGTACAGGGACTACAGGGGGTTTGGAGACGGAAACCAGGGTTTCTTGACCCTCCTCGAGGCACTGGCTGATTTTCCAATAGTTGTGGAGCCCCATACTGTGCATGGAAGACTGCGGGATTTTGAGGCCAATTTCATTCACCAGATGTCCATGAGGAGCCATGTGGTGATCCTCAAATGCCACTACCAGAAGTGGCGACTTGACTGGACATTCTCGGGCCTCGGCTGGAAGACCCCACAGAACCTGATGGTGATCCCCCATGGGGCAAGGCCGGATCGCCGGTGGGGCATCGACCAGATCCCCCTCCTGAGAAAAGAGCTGGGCATGGACGCTATGGGGCTTTCTGAGCATGTTGTGGGAATGGTCGGCTGGATACAGGCCAACAAAAGGTGGGACATACTCCTGTCCATGTGGGAGGACATCCACAGGGAGATCTTGGAGACCACAGGACAGGACTGGGACCTCCTAGCCGCGGGCGCCATGAGGGATCCCAATGACGCTCGGTACTACGAGGAGTGGAAGGGAGCCGCCTTGGAATTGGAGCGCAAAGGACTTGCCCATTATTACGAGTTTATCCCCAGAGGCGAAATATACTACAAAGTCATGGCCATATGCGACTTTGTGGTAATCCCCTCGGTGGACGAGACCCAATCGGGCACCCTTGCCAGGGTAATAGCTCTCAACAAGCCATATCTCACCACCGCTCCCATGGAAGGCCTTACAGCTCAGACACTGGAAAGCGAGGGGGGGCTTCTCTTCACTACCAAGGAGATGCTCAGGAAGAAGGTGGTGAGGCTAGCATGTGACGAGAATCTGAGGTTGGAGCTGGGAGAGAAGCTGAGGAGGTACCTGGAGGAAGTCGTATCTTGGGAGGTCGTTGCAGGCCAGTACAACGAGGCCTATAAGCTCGCAAGAAGAGCAGTCCGCACAGGCAAGCCAGTGGTTTTGCCGCCCGAATTCTGAGATCTGCGCACACGTCCTCAGAAACTGATTTGGGAGGAGGATGGAAAGTGAACCCTGGAATATTCAGAGAATACGATGTCAGGGGAATAGTGGGGAAGGATTTTGAGCCCGAGGAGATGGAGCTCTTTGGGATGGGGTACGGGACCTATCTCGCGACAAAGGGCAGGGGGAAAAGGGTAGTTGTGGGCCGAGACTGCAGGCTGAGCTCGCAGGCCATAAGGGATAATCTGGTCAAGGGGCTCGTCAAGACGGGTATGGACGTTCTTGATGTGGGAGTGTGTCCCACACCTGTCCTCTATTTCGCCATAAGGCATCTCGGTGCAGATGGCGGTCTCATGATAACAGCTAGCCACAACCCACCCGAATACAATGGGTTCAAGGTCTGTGTGGGGCCGGATACCATTTTCGGCCAAGAGCTCCAGAGACTGAGAGAGGTGATAGAATCGGGCGTGTTCACGAAAGCAGAGGGAAGCGTAAGCACATACGATATCCTGGAGCCGTACTGGGCCCACATCACCAATGATATAAGGGTCCGAAGGCCGGTGAGGCTTGCAGTGGACGCCGGAAACGGCACAGCGGGGCTCGCTGCTGGCCCCCTCCTCAAGAGACTGGGATGCGAGATGGTCGAGCTCTTTTTCGAGCCCGATGGTCGCTTCCCCAATCACGAGCCGGATCCGACAGTTCCGGAAAACATGGAGGTCCTCAGGACTACAGTGCTTGGCGAGGGGCTGGAGCTGGGGATAGCCTTCGATGGGGATGGGGACAGGTTGGGGGTCGTGGATGAAAGGGGAGATGTGATCCCTGGAGATATGTTGATGGTCATATTTGCTAGGGAGATTCTGAGATGGAGACCGGGGGCCACCTTCATCGGTGAGGTCAAGTGCTCCCAGAGGATGTACCGGGAGATCGAGAGACTTGGGGGAAGGGCAATAATGTGGAAGACTGGCCATTCCCTGATAAAGAACAAGATGAAGGAGGAAGGGGCGGCCTTGGCAGGTGAAATGAGCGGCCATCTCTTCTTCGCGGACAGGTATTTCGGTTACGACGATGCCATCTACGCAGGGTGCAGGCTCCTTGAGATACTCTCTGCGGACACAAGGCCCCTTTCCTCTTATTTGGAAGGTCTTCCCCCGGGGTGGGTCACCCCGGAGATAAGGGTGCCATGCCCCGAGGATAGAAAGTTCCAGATAGTCCAGAGGGCCAAGGAGATCCTCAGTCGTGATCACGACATCATAGACATAGATGGGGTGAGGGTCTTATTCCCCGATGGGTGGGGTCTCATCAGGGCCTCCAATACAAGTCCTGTCTTGGTTCTGAGATTCGAAGCCGAAACTCAAGAACGCCTTTCCGAGATAAGGGGAATCGTTGAGTCGGCTTTGGAGCAGGCCAAAGCTCAGAACCCCTGAGCCTGTCACAAATCCTCGCGCAAAAATTCCGCTGGGAGGTGTCGGGAGTTGATGGACGATCCGAAAATTTTGGAAGTCTTTCGGCGTTACCGGGGAAATCCCATAATCACTACCAAGGATCTTCCTTATGGGGCCAACTCGGTCTTCAATGCAGGAGCTACAAAGGTGGGAGACGAGATTTACCTTCTCATGAGAGTGGAGGACCGGAGAGGTATCTCTCATCTCACCTTGGCCAGGAGCAAGGATGGGATCACCAACTGGCGAATAGATGAGAGGCCCACCTTGATGCCAGAGCCCAGAGAGCATCCCGAGGAGATATGGGGTATAGAAGATCCCAGAATAACCTACGTGGAAGAGCTTGGCCAATGGGTGATAGCCTACACAGCTTATTCCGTGGGCGGTCCCCTCGTAGCCTTGGCCACGACAGAAGATTTCAGGACCTTCAAGAGGCTTGGGCCGGTCATGCCGCCCGAGGACAAGGACGCTGCCCTTTTCCCAGTGCGTTTCAACGGAAGATGGGCAATGATTCACAGACCTGTGCCAGGGCCCTACGTGGCAGGGGCCCATATATGGATTTCCTTTTCTCCGGACTTAAAGCACTGGGGCGACCATAGGATACTCCTCAAAGCCAGGAGGGGAGGATGGTGGGATGCCAACAAGATAGGATTGTCACCTCCACCGCTGCGAACAGACCAGGGATGGCTAATCCTCTACCACGGAGTCAGGACCACAGCGAGCGGCTGCATTTACAGGCTCGGACTCGCCCTCCTGGATCTGGAAGATCCCAGGAGGGTCCTCGCTCGGTCCGACAGATGGGTCTTCGCCCCGGAGGCGGAGTATGAAAGGTTCGGAGATGTGGACAAGGTCGTGTTCCCTTGCGGGTGGATACTCGAAGGGGACACAGTGAGGCTCTACTATGGGGGGGCCGACACCTGCATTGCCATGGCCACAGCAAGCCTCAAGGAGCTGCTGGAATGGCTGCACGAGCACAATCTCTATCGGGAGAGGGAACAATGAGGATAGCAATGTTGGCCCCTATCGCATGGAGGACTCCTCCCAGGCATTATGGCCCATGGGAGAATGTTGTCTCTCTCCTCACGGAAGGCCTCGTGAGAAGAGGAATCGATGTGACCCTCTTTGCCACCAAAGACTCCCAGACAGCGGGCAGACTAATTGCCGTCTGCCCCAGGGGCTACGAGGAAGACCCAGAGATAGATCCCAAGGTCTGGGAGTGCTTGCACATCTCAGAGGTGTTCGAAAGGGGCAATGAATTCGACCTCATACACAATCACTTTGACTTTCATCCCCTCACATATTGTGCCATGACAACCACTCCCGTCCTCACCACCATTCATGGTTTTTCCTCCCACAAGATCCTTCCGGTGTACAAGAAGTACAACCGCCGAACATATTACGTCGCCATAAGCAACGCCGACAGAAACCCCGAGTTGGACTATGTGGCTACAATCTACCACGGGATCGATTTGAGCCTCTTCACATTCAGGGACAAACCGGGGGACTATCTACTCTTCTTCGGCAGGATCCACCCCGACAAAGGACCTGGAGACGCCATTGCAATAGCCAAGACCTTCGGAATGAAGCTCATTATGGCAGGGATAATTCAGGACAGGCGATGTTTTGAGGAGGAGGTAGCTCCGCATCTGGATGGGAATCAAATCAAGTACGTGGGAAGTGCAGGCCCTAGGGAGAGGGACGAGCTCTTGGGTGGAGCTTACGCTCTAGTCCATCCCATACACTTCCAGGAGCCTTTTGGCCTCTCGGTAGTGGAGGCGATGGCGTGTGGGACCCCTGTGGTCGCTTACAGGAGAGGGAGTATGCCGGAAGTGATCCGAGAAGGGAGGACCGGATTCCTGGTGGAGGGCGTCGAGGAGGCGGTAGAAGCCCTGCGCAAGATACCCGAGCTGGACAGGAGGGACTGTAGGAAATGGGTGGAAGAACGATTCAGCTCTGAGAGAATGGTGGATGAATATCTCTCCGTATACAAGAAGATCCTCACCCTCCACAGGAGAGAGGACCACAGGCCATGGGGTCATTACGAGGTTCTACTCGATGACCCTCGCCACAAAGTGAAGAGGATCTTCATCCTTCCCGGGCACAGATTGAGTCTCCAGAGGCATAAGATGAGGGCGGAACACTGGTACATCGTCTCTGGGAAAGCCCTCGTCACCATAAACTCTGATCAAATATCCTTGGAGCCCACACAGAGTGTGGACATTCCGAGAGGGGCTTGGCATCGAATAGCCAACAGTGGTCAAGAGCCGCTGGTCTTCATAGAGGTGCAGACGGGGGATTATTTTGGAGAGGACGATATAGAGAGGATGGAGGATGACTATGGGAGGGCATGATGAACAACTGGTGAGGCGCTACCCAGGTAATCCCATCCTCACCAAAAAAGACGTCCCTTACCCAGTTGAGACCGTGCACAACGCGGCCGTTGTGCGCCATGGTGATGTCTACGTGATGATCTTCCGCTCCCACCTGAGAAACGGCCGCTCCATACTCGGGATAGCGGAAAGCGAGGATGGATTCCGCTTTCGTGTGAGGCCAGAGCCATTCATGGTGCCAGCCAGGGAGGGGATGTTTTCTCACTACGAGGAATTCGGGATCGAGGATCCGCGGATATGCCACCTGGATGGCTTCTATTGGATCACTTACAGCGCCTATTCTCGGTGGGGGGTGAGGATAGGGCTCGCACGAACTCCTGATTTCCGGGAGGTGGAGAGGGTTGCCCTCATAACCCAGCCGGATTGCAGGAATGTGGCACTGTTCCCCGAGAAATTCTCTGGCCGTTACGCGAGGCTTGATCGGCCCCATACAGAGCTGACCCCTTGGTCCATATGGATATCCTATTCCCCCGACCTCGTCCACTGGGGTGACTCGAGGATTCTCATAAAGCCCATGCAATATCACTGGGATGAAATGAAAATTGGGCCAGGTCCAACACCCATAAAGACAGAGAGAGGATGGTTGGTGATCTATCATGGAGTATTCAGAACCATGGATGGAGCGGTGTACAGGGCAGGTGTGGCACTGCTCGATCTTCAAGATCCTTCTTTGGTAATAGGGGTTGCAGACCAGTGGATCCTTCAGCCAGAGGATCCGTGGGAAATCACGGGTTATGTCCACAACGTGGTATTTCCTTGCGGAGCTGTCAAGGAGGCCGACGGGTCCCTCAAGCTGTATTGGGGCGGTGCCGACACAGTTATCTGCGCGGGCGAGGCCAAGGTGGAGGAGCTCGTGAGGCTCTGTCTGGAAAATCCGAGATCGCCTTTGGGTATTTGAGGGGAGAGATCATGGCAAATCTGGAGCTCGTCTCTGTAATAATGGCAGGAGGTGCTGGGACCAGGTTCTGGCCCCTCAGCACCCAGGAGAGCCCGAAACAGTTCCTTCGAATCATGGGGGACAAAAGCCTTCTTCGCATGAGCTTCGAGCGGATCCTGGGTCTTGTGGATCCAAAAAAAGTGCTCGTTCTGACAAGTGGGGCCTACGTGGAGAAGGTCCAAAAGGAGCTTCCAGAAGTTCCAAAGGAGAACATATTCGGAGAACCCATGAGGAGAGACACAGCGGCAGCTATCTGCCTCGCCGCTCTCATATGCAAGGAGAGATTCGGAAATCCAGTCATGGCCGTCCTAACATCGGACCACCTGATACGGCCCCTGGACTCCTTCCAAAAGACTTTGCTTTCAGCGGCTATGGCAGCTCGGGAGACGGGAGTCCTCTACACCTTTGGCATTCCGCCCACCTATCCCGCTACGGGCTATGGGTATATGGAGTTAGGAGAGAAGATCAAGGAGGAAGATAACATAGACCACTTCCAGGTAGTCAGATTTACTGAGAAACCCGATGAAAAGAAGGCCGCGGAATTCCTCGCCTCTGGCAGATTCATGTGGAATTCCGGAATGTTCGTGTGGACCACGGAGGCCATTCTCAGGGAGTTGGAGCTTCATCTCCCCATCCACCTGGAGCTTCTTTCTCAGGCCATGAAAAGCTTTGGCACGCAAGAGTGGCCCAGAGAATTGGAGACGGCCTTCGCCGCTCTGGAGCCCATTTCCATCGATTACGGGGTGATGGAGAAGGCCTCCACGGTGAGGTGCGCTGTGGGGAGGTTTCAGTGGAGCGATGTTGGGGGATGGGCTGCCCTGAGAGACTTCTTGCCCAAGGATGGAGAGGGAAATGCCCACAGGGCGAGAATCTTTTGCGAGGAGTCCAAGGAAAATCTGGTCTTCTGCGAGGACCCGGAGGAGATCGTGGCCCTGGTGGGCGTGGAAAATCTGGTCGTGGTGAGGTCGGGGAAAAAGACACTGATATGCAGGCTCGAGAAGTCCGAAGCGGTCAAGAAACTCGTCCAAAGACACGTCCTTGAGCTCGAATGAATATGCGGCTTCCAGGGATCCTTGACCCCTATTCCCTTTAGGCCCTAAAATTGCAACCAGAAAAACAGAGAGTTCTTTCCCATGTCCAAAAGACAAAAGGTTGGTTTGAGAAGCGGGAAAAGACTGGCCTGGGATCCATCCACACAGGGACCCAGGGTGCCTTGGAGGCTTCTCAGGGGCACATGCAGGCTGTCTCAAATCCCAGCAGATACGACTGACGATATTCCTCCCCTGGATGGCCGAATAATAGGTCAAGAAAGGGCTTTGAGGGCGCTGGAGCTGGCCACGAGAGTGGCGGAACGGGATTACAACGTTTTTGTTTCAGGCCCAGCAAGGACAGGAAAGACCTTTCTCGTGACCTCCTACCTGGGAAGGGTGGCCAAGACCCTGCCCGCACCCAATGACTGGGTTTATGTCAACGACTTCAATGACCTCGACAAACCGAGGGCCCTTTCCTTGCCCGCTGGCATGGGCCGGGTATTCAGAAACGATGTGGAATTCTTGGTCAAGGAAATACAGGCAGAGCTTTCCAAGGCTTTCAGAGCTGATGGGTATCAGCTGAGAAGGGATGCTCTCCAGTCGAATCTGGACAGGGAGAAGGCAGCTCTCCTCAGGGAGCTGGAGAAGAAGGTGGAAGGGCAAGGTTTCATTCTCCACATAACTGGCGAGGGAATGTCCATCTCGGCCGCTAGGGATGGAAGGAGCATGACCGAGGAGGAGATAAGGGCCCTGGATGACGAGGAAAGAGCTCGCCTCCAGTCTGTGGGCGAGGCCCTCCACGCTGAGCTGAACCGAGTGGCCAGGGAAATGCAGGCCATGGATAGGGCATTCCGGGAGAGGGAGGCCACTTTGAGGAAACAAGTTGCAGCAGAGACCTTGGACCCTCTCTTCGAGCGGATGGAGGAGAAGTACAGGGATGTTCCGGGTGTCCAGAGATTCTTCCGGCAGATGAAGGAGGACATCCTCACGAGGATAGAGGAACTGGCTCCGTGGGAGGAAGAAGAGGAGGAGGAATTTTCCCAGACAGGGGAGTCCCCTTGGGACAGGTATCAGGTGAACCTGTTTGTGGAGCATGCCCAAGACGGGGGAGCCCCTGTGATCATGGAACCCAATCCCACTTACTCCAATCTCTTCGGTAAGGTGGAGAGAAGGGCGGAGATGGGCGTCCTGACCACGGACATAAGGCTGATCCGGCCTGGGGCAATCCACAGGGCCAATGGCGGATTTCTCATCCTCCAGGCAGAGGATGTCCTTCAGTGGCCCTTGGCTTGGGAGGCCCTGAAGAGGGCACTTCGATTCGGAGAAGTGCGCATAGAGGACACGGGCGAGCAGATGGGTATGGTGACAGCGAAGGGTCTGTCTCCGGAGCCCATCCCTCTCCAGTGCCGGGTGATCCTGATAGGGAGCCCAGCTCTCCATCAGATGTTGTACATGTATGACGACCAATTCCGAAAGATATTCAAGGTCAAGGCCGATTTGGATGACGAGATGGACAGAGGGCCGGAGGAGGTGAAGGCTTACTGCTCGTATCTCGCAACGGTTTGCCGCAAGTGGAACCTCCTCCCCATAGACAGAACGGGCATGGCAAGGCTTGTGGAATACGGCTCCGAGCTTGCGGGACATCAGGAGAAACTGACCCTTCAGCTTTCGGAAGTGGAGGACATCGTGCGGGAATCCCACATCTGGGCCAAAGAGGAGGGAGCCAAGACCATAAGCGCTGCCCACGTGGAGAAGGCCATAAAGGAGAAGACCAAGAGGTCCAATCTCCCTGAGGAGAAGATCCAGGAGCTGATCCAACAGGGAGTTCTCGTAATTTCCACTAGGGGAAGGGCCGTCGGGGTGGTCAATGGGCTGTCCGTGTACGACCTGGGGGACCATGTTTTCGCCAGGCCCACCAGGGTCACTGGAAGCATCTCTTTGGGAAGGGATGGGGTTTTGGATATAGAGAGGGAGGCCAAGCTAGGGGGAAATATCCATACCAAGGGGATTTTGATCCTCACGGGCTTCCTCAAATGGCGCTTTGCCCAAGACAAGCCCCTTTCTCTTTCAGCCAGCTTGTGTTTCGAACAGAGTTACGAGGATGTGGAGGGAGACAGTGCCTCCTGCGCTGAACTCTGCGCCCTTCTATCGGCCTTGGCGGATCTTCCAGTGGATCAAGGAATAGCCGTCACAGGTGCGGTGAGCCAACACGGAGAAGTGCTGCCTGTTGGTGATGTGACCAGAAAGGTGGAAGGTTTCTACCGGATATGCAAGCTCCAGGGGCTTTCGGGCTCCCAAGGAGTGATAATCCCGGCCGGGAACATAAAGGATTTGATGCTGGACAGGGAAGTGCTAGAGGCAGTGAGGAAGGGGAAGTTTCACGTATTCGCAGTAGAGCATGTGGACCAGGCGATGGAGATACTTACGGGTGTCAAGGCCGGAGAGCTTCAGGAAGACGGCACCTTCGAGCCCGGAACCATAAACGATAGAATAGATGAGACCTTGAGGAGGTTGAACGAGCTCTACAGAGAATATGCTCCCGAAGAACCGGACTGATCCCCCATCCTCGGTTCGCCCTGCCCATGCTGTGAATCCTTTGACTTCCATCCCATGGATTTTGGCCACAACTTCGTTTTTGCCAATGGTGGCGAGGGGAGCGGGATCCCTGTAGCGAAACACAAGGGCAATCTCCCCACGATTGTCTCTCAAGATCTTTTTGGCTGTAAATTCGCCCATCCGAATCGCAACTTGAGCCATCATGGGAAGGGGATGGCCCTCCTTCTCACTTTTGCCGTGCCAGGATGGCTCTCACGGGCCTTGCTATTTCCTGAGGCTCTAAGCAAGCCGTTGCCACTTGGTAAGAAAGAGGCTAAAAAAGGTGATCCCACCCCCCACCCTGAACCCTCGATCCAAAGGGAATTGACTCACGATAGACTTCCTGGTCAAAGCGAGTTCCAATAAATTGGAAGAAGTCTGAAGGATCGAGGAGATAGGTGAAGATGGGCGAAAAGGTTGAATATGACCTTGCGAGTTGGAAGGCCTGGCTCGATGATGGTGGGCCTTCGATCTCAGGTGCAAAGGGCTTTTCTTTTGCGAGGTGGTCGGCGATCGAGAAGGGAGATCACCAAGGGGGGCTAGAGATTCGAAGGGAGGTATTGGGCATCGAGGATATTGAGTCCCCCTCGTCAAGATCCCCTTATCTTGCGAGGCCTTCTCATGAGATCATAGACGGGTGTTTTTGGGGAGAATCTGGAGCAGAAAGGGACTAGATGAGAGGAGGAGGAGTCAGGTCACAATCGCAATTTTCTCTGCCCTCAATGGGCCCACTTGAGGGGAGCGCGCAATCGATGGTGGAAAAGGGAAGGAGATGATGCGAGTTTTTCCGAAAGACGTTCTCCAATGTGGCCCTCCTCGAGCTTTGGAGAGCCTTGGACTGGCCCAAGATGTGGCAAGGGAAGTGGGGCGGAAGATGGAACCTTGAAAAGAGTCCCTCTCGAGGGGCTTCTAGGGGCCGGAGGGTCAGAGGCTCGCTAGGGGCACTTTCCGCGCCACCCAGCTCCGAGGAAGGGATCCATGGGGTTAGCTTACTGTCGTAAGATCAAAGAAAGGAGGTCTCGGGCATGAAGGTTTTGGGAGTTCTCGGAAGCCCAAGAGTAGGAGGCAACAGTGACATTCTTCTCGATGAGGCATTGGCCGGGGCAAAAGATGGTGGGGCCCAGGTAGAGAAGATCATCTTGGCGCAGAGGAAAATTTCAGGTTGCCTCGATTGCGACCAATGTGATGAGACTGGAGTCTGCGCCATAAAGGATGACATGACCGAGATATACGAAAAGATCCTCGAATCAGATGCCATAATCCACAGTGTGCCAGTCTACTTTTGGTCCATGACCTCTCAGATGAAGGCGTATCTAGATCGGTGGTGCGCTTTCTTCGACGCCAATTGGCGATGGCACAAGCACATTTATGCAAGAATGAGGGAGAAGGGGATAGCCGTGATCACCGTATGTGGGGATCCTGATGTGCATACTGCCGATCCCGTAGTTTCGAGTTTCAAGAACACGGCAAAGTTCGCCAAGCTCAGATGGATAGGAGCTGTTCAGGCTTCTGCCGCAGCAAAAGGGGAAATAGAGAGAGACCAAAGGGCCAAGAGGTCCTCATACGAGTTAGGCAGGAAAGCAGCACAAAAGGAGTCCATGGAGCCCTGAGCAGTCTCTCGAAACACCGGCTCCAAGTTCCCCCCAGTCAGTGTGGAAGAGGCTCTTCCTCATGGTCTCTTCACTAGATTTGGTGGAATCTCTCTCAACTGGTTCCTGTAAAGGGATGGCAGTGTTTGGTAGAGGCTTGTGCCTCTCCTTTTTCTTTCCTTGAGCTCGGGGGTGACCTCTCCAACGATCCTGGCCGGAACCCCAGCCACAATTGTCGCCTGCGGGACCTGGAAGCCCTCTGTCAGCACAGCACCGGCCCCAATTATCACATCATCGCCCACCTTCACCTCATCCATGAGAACTGCGCCCATCCCCACCAAGATTCTGTGGCCCAAAGTAGCTCCGTGGATAATTGCCCCATGGCCTACGTGGCAGTCCTCTCCCAGGCTCACAACTTCGTTCGGTCTCACATGGATTACGCAATTCTCCTGCACATTGGACCCGCGTCCTATTCGTATCGCACCCCAGTCGGCTCTCAGAATTGCCCCCGGTCCCACATAACATCCTTCTCCTATCTCCACGTCCCCTATAACCACAGCAAGAGGATGGACGTAAGCTTCTGGATGGACCCTTGGCTCCCTTTCTCCAAGCCCATAGTAAGGCATCCTTCTCGCCCCCACAGTTTTTTCACTCACTCCTCCGGATCCTATACCACAGCGGGTCACAGGAAGCAAAGGCCACATTGTTGTAACAGAGGCCACCGTGGGCTAATCTATGGTTTCAGAGGAGGTGGTAGGGAAAGAAAGGAAGGGAAGGAACGAATCGATGGCCAGGAAAATGCTCATAAATGCTGCCACTGAAGATGAGATAAGGGTAGCGATAGTCGAGGGTGGAATTTTACAGGAAGTCGGCATAGAGACAAGTACAAGAGGACAGATAGCAGGCAACATCTACAAGGGCGTCGTGAGGAGACTGGATCATAGCTTGAACGCCGCCTTTGTGGACTATGGGGGAGAGAAGAACGGGTTCCTCCCAGCAGACGAGATTCATCCCAGTTATTACAGGGGACAGTCGAGGAAAGACTCAAACGGTCCTCCTCCCATAAGGAAAATCTTGCAAAAGGACCAGGAGATCCTAGTTCAGGTGGCTCAAGATCCCAGAGGCCACAAGGGTGCTCTTCTCACTACCTACATCTCCTTTCCAGGAAGGTTTCTCGTCCTTATGCCTTACAAATCCAAAAATGGGGTTTCCAGGAAGATCGAGGACGAGGCAGAAAGGGAAAGGCTAAAGAAGATACTGGACGAGATAAACCCCTCGGAGGAGATGGGTCTCATAGCCAGGACGGCCTCGGAGGGAAGGTCCAAGAACGAGCTCCAGAGGGAGGCAAGGGCTCTGAAGAGGCTCTGGCAGAAGATAGCCCAGAAAGCGAACAAGGTATCTGCCCCAGCCTTGCTCTATCAGGAGAGCAACTTGGCCATAAGGACCATCAGGGATTACCTGACTCCGGATGTGGACGAGATCCTGGTAGATGACCCAAAGCTCTTCGACGAGATCCAGGAGTTTTTCAAGGCTACCATGCCAAAGTTGACCAAGATAGTTAAGCTCTACAAGGACAAGACCCCGCTTTTCAACAAGTACCAGGTGGAGGAGCAGATTCAGTCCATTCAAGAGCCTGTGGTCAGGCTCAAGTCCGGGGGGACAATAGTCATAACCCCCACAGAAGCCTTGGTCGCAATAGACGTGAACACCGCAAAGACTGTGGTCAAGGAGGACCCGGAGACCACTGCTTACAAGACCAATCTGGAGGCAGCTAAGGAAATAGCGCGGCAGTTGAGGCTCAGGGATCTAGGTGGCCTCATAGTTGTGGACTTCATAGACATGGAGGACAAGAAGCACAGGGCAGAGGTGGAGAAGGTATTCAGGGAGGCCTTCAAGGCCGACAAGGCCAAGGTGAGAATCTCCAAGATTTCACAGTTTGGCCTCATAGAGATGTCTCGCCAGAGACTGAGGCCTCCTCTCGAATCGAGAGCCTTTGATCCATGTCCCCTGTGTTCCGGAACAGGGAAGATAAAATCCGCAGAGACCCATGCCCTGCAGGTCTTGAGAAAGATCCAGGGAGCGGCTGCTAAAAAGAACCTCCTTAGGGTGGAAGGGGAGCTGCCCCAGACAACCGGCCGTTACCTTCTCAATGAGTTGAGGAAAGAGCTAGTGGAGCTTGAAGAGGAGTTCGGTGTGAAGGTGACAATGGACCTCCTTCCTCCAGTACCGTCCCAGGAAGCGCGCCTCAGGCTTTTCAGGGTGAAGAGGGGCAAAGAGGGAGAGAGTGTGGAGGAGGTGAGAATTTGAGACCGAGGAGGGACCATGAGGAGATCCTCCGGATCGAAGTGGAAGAAGGTGGGCCAAAGATAACGGGTTTCCTCCACGTGCCTCCTCTTTGGCCAGAGGTGCCATGTGTGGTCCTATGTCACGGACTCCTGAGCTCCATGGAAAGCCCGAAATTCTCCTTATTGGCATCGGAGCTGAGGCAAAGAGGGATCGCCGCCTTGAGGTTCGATTTCCGAGGCTGTGGAGATAGCGAGGGAAGCCTCGAGGAAAGCAATGTCTCGGCGAGGCTCAAAGACCTAATGAGAGTGCTGGGTCTCTTGAGAGAAGAGCTCGGGCACAAGGGGCCATTGGGGATGATGGGAAGCAGCATGGGAGGCTTCGTGGTCCTCCTAGCTTGCAAACAACTCCCACAGGGAGTTTCCGCGACTTGTGTATGGGCGACGCCCTTTGCACCCATGGAGTTGGTCCAACTTGGCAGAGGGAAAGAGGCACAACCTTTGGGCCCCTCTTTTTACGAGGATCTGAGGCACCACAGCCTCAGCGATCTCCATGGGAAAATCAGCCGTTTGCTGGTCATTCACGGCGAGAAAGATGAGATCGTCCCAGTGGAGCATGCTTTGAAAATCCACGGCTTGGCAGTTCCCCCCAAGAAGCTATGGATTGTGAAGGGAGGGGATCACAGACTGAGCGATCCTGATCACAGAAAGGAGGCGACGAGGGTCACAGTTGAGTGGTTCGAGGGACACCTAATCGGGAGCCCAAGCTCATGAGATAAGGCCCTTGGAATCCTCAAGCTAAGGTCTGGTTCTCTCCTCCCCTTTCAGGAAACGGAAGAGGAACTCGGCATCCGAGGGTGAAAGGTTGAACCTGAGGCAGGCCTCTTCCACGAGTTTGGAAAGGGGAGGGCACGGTTCCTCCTCCCTTCTCTCGGAGATCCATTTCACGGCTTTCCTCAGGGCCTCGCCTTGGGGCATCACCTCTGACATCTTCCACCTCCGAACGCTCGCCTCGAAAGACAACCTGTACGGCCAGAGAAGAGCTTACCATGCCAGAATGTTTCATTCCAGAACCTCTGTCTCCCTCCCAACTAAGACTCACTGGATCTGTGCCCCCTCTCCGTAACCGGATCCCGCCCCATGAGATTGGCTCCATCTCCCGGAGTTATGGAGAGACACGGACAGGAAAGAGAGAAATGGCCCCCATAGTTGTCAAGTGATTTCGGCTGCCCACCATAGGTTGTCCCGTGGCTTGGAGAAGGTGCCGAGGGAGGCCATCTGGAGACCTCCCCATAAGTAGGGGAGAGCCGCTTGGTCGAGAACTTTAAGGCATTATAATGATGAGAGTGGGATTGCCTCCAGGGATCCAAAGGGTGCTTCGGGGTGGTCGAGGCCCGATCCTTACTCGATGGCAGGGGGAGGGGGAGGACGAATTTTAGTGGAGGGGTTCAAGATGACCGTGAAGGCAATGGCCATAATGGCGCATCCTGACGATGCCGAGGTTTGGGCAGGTGGGACCTTGGCCAAATTTGTCAGGATGGGTCACCAAGGTCAAATAGTGGTCATGACTTACTCGGAGGATAGCGAGAGGGGGCTTGAGGCCAGAGAAGGTGCCCGAAGACTCGGGTGTTCGGTCCGTCTCATGGGATATGGGGACACTCGCCTCAGGGATACCGATGATGCAGCGGAAAGCCTCGTTGAGATTCTCGTCAAGGAGGAGCCGCAAATAATCGTGGTTCACAACCCCGATGATTCCCATCCGGACCACGAGGCCGCATTTCTCATTGCGAGAAGGGCCCTCATAAAGTGGTATTCGGGGAGAGATCGGCCAGAGAGGATTCCAACGGTTTTCGCCTCCTATACTTACAGGGGTATGGGACTGAGGGGGCCAGTGGAGGTGGACACCTTCGTCGACATAACTCAGGATTGGGAAAGGAAGGTCCATGCCCTCTTGGCTCACAGGAGTCAGGATCCCGAGCGCTGGATTCCTCGCCAGAGGGCGATGCTCGAATCCCTGGGAGCCAGGGCTGGGTACGAGTTGGCCGAGGGGTTCAGGAGGCTTGTTCTCTTCAGCGAGCCTGGGTGGGCTCCTCACCTAGATCCAGCCATCCTGCCCCCTTGAAGGGGGATGGCGCGGAAGGAGACCACCGTCCCGGGAGAGGATCATACGGGCGCATCGTGGCTGAGGATACAGGGGAACGAGATGACGGTTCCGTTGAAATATGGCCCGCACAGTGCCCCCTTTTGCGGGTCCCCTTGCTGAGAGGAGCGAAGATGCGGGTCCACCCTCCTCAGATGGCTCTTTGGTCCCTCGGGTCGAAGAGGTGGATTTTTTCCGGAATAGGTTTCAGGACCACCGTGTCCTTTGGTTTTATGGTACTGTGGCGGCCAGCCCCGGCTACCAGAGGAACCCCAGCCGCATCCACGTCAACGTAAGTCTCATTGCCTATGGGCTCCACCACCTCCACTGTCGCTTGTATGGTCCGTCCAGGGAGATGTTGGCTCACAGGCTGGAGGTCCTCGGGCCTTATTCCCACTATGACCCTATCATGTGAGTAACCGTTCAAGAGAGCCGCTTTCTCAGGTGGCAGGTCCAACCTCACATCCCCGGCTCTCAGGGCTATGGCCATCCCTTCCCGGACGAGCTCTGCTTCGAAGAAATTCATGGATGGACTTCCGAGAAACCCCGCCACAAAGGTGTTGGCTGGTCTGTTGTAGAGTTCAAGGGGAGTGCCCACTTGCTGGATCAAGCCATCCTTCATAACCACTATCCTGTCCCCCATGGTCATTGCCTCTACCTGATCATGGGTGACGTAAACGGCTGTAGTGGCGAGTCTCGAGTGGAGTTTCTTCAATTCAACCCTCATTTGGACCCTCAGTTTGGCATCCAAGTTCGACAGGGGCTCGTCGAAGAGAAAGACCTGGGGTTTTCTCACAATTGCCCTCCCCAGGGCCACCCTCTGTCTCTGCCCACCTGAAAGCTGTTTCGGTTTCCTGTGAAGGAGTTCGCTTATCCCCAAGATTTCTGCCGCCTCCTGAACCCGTCTTCTTATCTCCTCTTTCGGGGTGCGGCGCATTTCCAGCCCGAATGCCATATTCTCATACACCGTCATGTGTGGGTAAAGGGCATAATTTTGGAAAACCATTGCTATGTTTCTGTCTTTTGCAGGGACTTTGTTCACGATCCTGTCAGCAATATAGATGTTCCCTCGGGTTATTTCTTCCAGCCCAGCGATCATTCTGAGGGTCGTTGTTTTCCCGCAACCGCTCGGCCCCACTAACACGACGAACTCCTTGTCCTCTATCTTCAGGTTGAAGTCCCTTACAGCTACAACATCCTCAAATTGTTTCCAAACACCCTCTAGTCTCACTTCGGCCATGCTTCACTACTCCTTGAGTGCACCAGTCATCCCCGCGACATAGTGTTCCACGAAGAACGAATACACCAGGGCCACTGGCACCGACGCGCAGAGGGCACCAGCCATGAGTGGCCCCCAGTGATACACATCCCCTCTTACCAGCTCGGTCACAAGACCTATGGGCACTGTCTTCTTATAGGTGTCCGATATGAAGGCCAAGGCGTATATGTACTCATTCCAAGACAGAGTGAAGCAGAATATGGCGGCCGAGAGTATTCCAGGAAGGCAAAGAGGGAGGATAATCTTGGTAAATATTCTCACCCTACTTGCGCCGTCTATCATCGCGCATTCCTCCATCTCCTTGGGGATGGATTTGAAGTATCCCATGAGGAGCCATGTGCAAAAAGGCACGAGGAAGGTTGGATAGGTCAGGACGAGTGACCAAAGCGAGTCCCACAATCTGAGTTGGAAAATGACATGAGCAAGAGGGATGAATAGGATCGTTTGAGGTACAAGGTAACTGAGAAATATCGCCACCCCTGTGGGCTGCGAGGTCTTGAACCGGAGGCGCTGAATAGCGTAGGCTGCCAAGAGGCTTGCCCCGAGGGCTATCAGGGTGGACAATATGGCCACAAAGAACGTGTTCGCCATCCACTTGAGAAAAATAGTCCTCGTGAAAAGATGGACTATGTTCTCCAAAGTAGGACTGTGAATGTAGAAGGGATTGAGCTCCAAGTTGTACATCTCGTTGTCAGACTTGAAGACAGTGTTGACCATCCAATAGAAGGGAAACAGCAGGAAAAACAGATACAGGGCCAAAGGGATGTAAAACTTTATGAGCTTCTGTGTCTTTGTCTCGCCTACCAAATTCAGTCCTCTCTCCTCAGGTACTTAAAGCTGACCAAAACACATATGATGAGGATGGGAAGCATGAAATTGGAAATCGCAGCTCCTTCGCCAAAATGACCTCCTGACATCGCCCTTTGAAACGAAAGCGTCCCGAAAACATGCGTTGCTCCAGCTGGCCCTCCCTTGGTTATGATCCATATGAGCTGGAAGTCCGCAAATGTCCAAATGGTCGAGAAAGCAGTCACGACTGCCAGGAGAGGCGTTATCAAAGGGAGGGTGATCTTCTTGAATTTGGCCCAAGAGCTCGCACCGTCGAGGTCTGCTGCCTCGTAGAGTTCAGGGCTAATGGTTTGAAGACCGGCGAGAATACCTATTGTGAAGAATGGGACCCCTCTCCACACATTTGCTGCTATGAGGGAGAACCTCGCATTCCACGGATCGCCAAGAAAGTCTATGAATCGGTCTATTAGACCCAGCCTAAAGAGCACCCAGGATATCCCGCTGAACGTGGAGTCGTATAACCACCAGAAACAGATAGCACTCAACGCTGTAGGCACAATCCAAGGCAATAGTACTATGGCCCTCACAAGGCCCTTGGCCTTGAAATCCCTGTTCAGAACAACTGCCAATCCAACCCCCAGTGCTGCCTTGAGAAACACAGCTATAACGGTGTAGAGAAAGGTATTGAACACTGTCAACCAGAAGGCCGGGTCGTTCAAGAGCTCCTCAAAGTTCTCGAGGCCGATGAAGGATCCTTCTCTTCCCACGACCGTGTCCGTAAACCCCAGCCATATCCCGAGAAAAAAGGGATAAGCCAAGAATATGAGGAGGATTAGCTCTGCAGGAGCAACGAAGAGAAACCCCAATAGAGTGGGATTTTCCAAAGCCGCTGCGAGTCTCGCCCTTATGGGAAATGCCATTACAGGTTATGCTCCCGAACTCTGTTGATCCCGGAAAAAAGAGAGGAACTCCTTGTCATCCCTTCAAGCTCAGCGAAGGAGATTTGTCCGTAACCTCATCTTCTCCCCAGGCACCCAGTTCTCGCTTGAGTCTCTTTCCCCGAGAGATCTTTTTCCCCGGGCTGCCTAGCCCTCAGACAGCCCGGATCTCCCCTCTCATGGGATATCGAGAATTACGCCTTGGCCTTGGGCTTCTTCTTGTAAGCCTTGACTATTGCCTTTTCCGCTACTTCTATAGCCTTATCAGCCGACATTCCCCTTGCGCAGTAGTTTGCAAAGAGATCGACCACTACATACTCGGCCATTACCGCCGCAGACGCAGGGCCTATTGGCCCCTCGTAGCCATTCCAGAGCATGTTCTTTATGCAGTCCCTGAAAACCGTGTGTTTAGGATCCTCTGTCCAAACTGGCAAATTCCTGTAAGCCTTAAGGGGTGGTGTGACGTATCCCCTCATGGCATTTATCCAAGGGCCGAACTGCTCTGCCTCCAGCATGAACATGAGAAAGTGTTTCGCGGCGTTGGGGAAACGAGTGTGTTTGAAAATGAACGCCGGGTCGAAAAGGTGCAGCTCTGTGGGCTTTCCCACAGGGCCAATGGGCAGATTCTGGTGATATGTGTCCTCGGCGATCTTGGGAAACTTCTCCTTGGCAGCATAGTAGATGCTTATCCCGTTGTTCGTGACTGATATCTCCTCCGCGAGAAAGGCCTTGTTGTTATGTGGATCCAGCCATGAAGCGCAACCAGGAATCATGGCATTCTCGTAAAGATCTCGCATGGCCTCGAGGGCCATCCTCGTTTCCTTGCTGTTTATGGCAGGTGTGCCGTCCTTTTCCACTGTTTTCGCACCAAAAGCCCACAGGAAACTATGACACCAGTTGTTCCCATCCCCAACAGCATGACCCAAGGCGAACCCCACTGGATGGCCCTTGGCCTTCAGCTTCTTGCAGCAATCTATGAACTTGTCCATCTCCACAGGCATGACCTCATAGCCCACCTCGTTGACCCAACTCTTCCGGTAGTTTATGGCCTGACCGGGTCCGCCCATGGGTATATCTATCCAGCGGCCTGTCTTGGGGTATATCCCGTACTTGAGGCACACTTCCTCCCAGCCTCCGTACTTCTTGCCCAAGTACTCCGCTATATCCGTTACATCCAGAAGCTTGTCGGGGTAAAGAAACGGGTCATCGTGCCACCCGAGAACGATGTCATGGCCAGCTCCAACCGAGGCCTCCATGGCTGCCTTGGGCCGAACGTCCTCCCATGAAAGGTATTCTGTGGTCACCTTGCAACCTGTGAGTTGTTCCCATTTGGCAGTGTTCTTCTCCCACATCTCCTTGTCCGATCCAACGAAAGGGCTCCACCTCAAGACCTTGAGCTCTGCACCTTTTTCCACAGAAAGTTTGGGTGGTTGAACTTCCGCCCACGCCTTCCCATGAAGAGCTCCCAATGAACTCGCAGCCAGACCTGCCCCCGCTATCCCGGCACCAGTGAGTTTCACAAATTCCCTTCTCGAAAGCGTGCCTTCCTTCTGGTCCATGGTGTCCCCTCCTTGCCATGAGTGCCTTCAAAGGCACCCGAAATTTCAGCCCGGATAGCCTAGGCCCGGGCCTGAGAGCACCAACTTTCTCCGAGGAAGCACTGGCCTCAAAACTGGGAGGCCGCTCCGCGTAGCCATCCGTGGAGCCGGCATCCCGCCCTTCCCCCATTTCTCCCCTCTTGCGCCTCGAGCCATAGAGCGTATCCAGACCTCGGGAGCCCAAAGGGGGGAGTCCACCAGCACCAGCTTGGACCCATCACTTTTGCCCGAGATGGTCTGACAATACGAAAATGGAGTTCGTCTGTCAAGGGGTACATTTCCACCTGTTTCCTGAACCCCAAAAGGTAACCGAGATTTCGTTCTTTAGACCGGCTCGTTCTTCGGGGTGCGTAGCTTGGTAGCTCAAGCTTTTGAACCCACGGGAGCCTCGCGGGGACCCCGATTCGGGCCAAATCTCGAACCGAAAATAAAAGCGCTTTGTCGCAAGAACGTCCTTCTTCAAACATGCCTTTTGGAAGGCGCGCCCAAGTCGCTCATCGTGAATAATGGCGGCTTTGGTCCCATGCGACCAGATATCGTCTTCGCTCTCCCGTTCCTCAGTGATTGTGGTATTGTAAGAGTGGATTCAGAAAAGGGGAGACCTGAGGAAGGATGGTCTCTGGATACTGAAAGGGAGGAGGCAGATCATGAGGCTCAGAAGTCAGCAAATCTTGGAAAGGCCTGAATGGTCAATGCAGAGGGGTCTTTTCAAATCAATGGGCTATACGGACTACGATCTTCAGAGGCCCCTCATAGGGGTTGCCAACTCGTGGAATCGTCTAGTTCCAGGTCATTTCAATTTGAGGCTCGTGAGCGATTACGTCAAGCAGGGGATAGTGCAGGCTGGAGGGACGCCCGTGGAGTTTGGCCTGATTGCCGCCTGCGATGGTATAGCCAATGGACACGAGGGGATGCACTACATCCTCCCCACCAGGGACCTCATTGCCAATGACATTGAGATGATGGTCCAGGCTCACAGGCTCGACGGAATAGTCCTCCTGGGCTCTTGCGACAAGATCGTCCCGGGGATGCTCATGGCAGCGGCGCGGTTGGATATTCCGGCCATAATAGTCGTGGGGGGGCCCATGGAAGGAGGTTGTATCTTTGACGGAAGGGCATCGGACACCACTTCCCTCACAGAGGCTCTGGGGATGTTGAAGGAAGGGAAGATAGACGAGGAAACTTACCTCCAATTGGAAGACTGTGCTGCTCCCACCTGTGGATCCTGTTCCTTCTTCGGGACCGCTAACACCATGTGCTGTGTGGCCGAAGCTATGGGAATGTGTTTGCCAGGAAGTTCCACAATCCCGGCCACGAGGGCAGAGAGGTTGAGGAGCGCACAGGAAGCAGGAAGACAAATCGTGAGACTCGTGGAAGCGGGACTCACTGCGAGAAAGATAATAACCCCAAAGGCCATAGAGAATGCAGTGAGGCTATCTTCAGCAGTGGGGGGCTCCACGAACGTGGCATTGCACATTCCGGCTGTGGCTTACGAGGCCGGTTGTCCCTTTGATATGGATAGGTTCGATGAGTTGTGCAGGAGCACCCCCTATCTGGCCAAGATAAACCCGGCCGGGCCTGCCAACTGCCCGGACTTCCATGATGCAGGAGGCGTGCCAGCGGTGATGCGAGAGCTCCTGGGATTGATCCACGGTGATGCCATGACAGTTACCGGGAAAACAGTGGCCGAGAACGTGGCTCAGGCGAAAATCGTGAACCCCCAGGTAATAAGACCTCGCACTGACCCGTGGAGCCACGAGGGAGGGCTTGCGGTTCTGAGGGGTAACCTGGCCCCTCGATCCGCCATAACGAAGCCAGCAGCAATAGCGCCGGAGATGAGGGTATTTTCGGGCAAGGCCATCTGTTTCGATTCGGAGGAGGAGGCAAACCACGCAATACTCCAAGGCCGGGTGAGGGAGGGACATGTCGTGGTGATAAGGTACGAAGGGCCCAAGGGGGGACCCGGAATGAGGGAAATGTACAAGGCCATGAAGCTCCTCTATGGAAGGGGTCTAGCTTTGAAGACCGCGGTCATAACGGATGGACGGTTTTCTGGAACCAACAATGGGTGCTTCGTTGGCCACATCTCCCCAGAGGCCGCAGAGGGAGGTCCCCTCGCAGCAGTGAGAGATGGGGACGAGATAACAATAGACATTCCTGCGAGGAACTTGCATCTTCACCTCACACAGAACGAAATCGACAAGAGGTTGTCCCAGTGGAAGAGACCAAGACCTAGGTTCACGAGCGGATACCTGGCTCTATACTCTCAGCTTGCTGAGTCAGCGGACAGAGGTGCCATAATCCCCCATCGATTGGACTGAGAGATGGAAAGGAGAAGACCCATGATGAGACCGAGGGGAGTATACGTGGCCATGATGACCCCTTTTTCCCAAGACGGAGCCCTGAAGTTGGAGGTCGTGAGGGAGATGGTGGAGTTTTTGGTGGAAAAGGGGGTTGACGGCCTTTTCCCGGTGAGCTCCGTTGGCGAGAGCGTCCATCTGACCATGGAGGAGAGAGTCCTTCTCATGAAAACAGTGGTCGAGGCAGCAAAGGGAAGGGTTCCGGTCGTCCCCGGCGTGGGGACCACAAATCCATACCACTCCACAGTATTGGCAGTGGAGGCAAGCAAAATGGGATGCGACGGTGTGGTTGTTGCTCCGCCTTACTTCTACAAGATCTCCGAGGGGATGCTCGAGACATATTTCCAATCCATCCACGATGGGGCTGGAATTCCCATGATCCTGTACAACATCCCCCTCTTCACTCAGCCCTTGAGCCCTGAACTTGTGGGAAGGCTCTCCCTCAGGCCGAGGATTGTGGGACTCAAGGAAAGTAGCGGAAGCATGGTGGAGTTCGTGAATTTCATGGACGAGGTGAAGAGGAAAGGCGGTGAGATGTCCTTTCTCACGGGAAGGGAGGAGACATTCCTCGCGGCCCTCGCAATGGGAGCAGATGGCTGCATGGTCGCAACGGCAGCTGTGGTCCCAGAGGTAATGATAGGGATCAAGGAGGCCTATGAAAGGGCTGAAATGGAAAAGGCAAAAAGGCTCCAGCTAGCTGTGATTCCCCTCATAAGGGCTTGTTTCTCTTTGCCATTTCCAGCAGGGTTCAAGCTCGCCATGGAGGCAAGGGGCTTCCCCATGGGTCCACCGAGACAGCCCCTGTCTGAAAGGGAATCGAAGGAGGCAGACCGGCTCAAAGAGAGAATGAAAGAGCTCATTCGGGAGGCGATGGCGGCCCTGGGCTAGGATATCCCGACTTCTGGGCCGAAAAGGGGCCTACGGGCAAAGGGGATGGAGTGGTTCTGTCCTGTTTGTGACAATCCTACGAATCCCATGACTTGAGGACCTCGAGCTCACAGGCAATAGGGGTGCTTGGGGATACTCGGAGTCGAGCCAAGTTGGGGGACGAGAGAGGTCTGGAAGCCTCCCCGTGGAGGTCATCCGTGAACGGCTCCGATTGGGGGACCAAGACGAAATTCCGAGAGGAGATTCGAAGATGGTGAAAAAGATCGATCACATATGCGTGGCTGTGAGAGACCTCGATGGGGCAAGGGGCGTTTGGGAGCCCCTTTTGGGGAGAAAAGGGCCAGATCTTCTCTACTGCCACGAGCCAGAAAGGATAAGAGTTGCAAGGTATCTCGTAGGAGAGACAGCCCTCGAGCTCGTCGAGTCAACGGACCCAGGAGGACCTATAGCGAAGTGGATCGAGAAAAGAGGGGAAGGACTGATGATCCTGAGTTTCAAGGTGGAGAGCACAACTCGTGAGGTATCCAGGTTAGAATCCATGGGATACGAGATCGTTCCCGACTCTCAGGGTAGAAAGCTCAGGACCTTTGGAAAATGGAATTTCGCATTCTTGAAGCCCCAAAGGCTAAACGGGGTGCTGGTCGAGCTCATAGACTGGGATGAAGGCCCAAGCCCCTCTGAGAAGCTCTACTCCGCAGATTGAGAGCTACTTCATGATCGAGACCAAAGCCTCGGATCATGAAATGATCATTATGCCAAAGGGGGAGAATGTCTCGGTGAGCCTGGAGAAGAGTCCCGTAGGCGCGGATGACTGGCCCTTTTTCGGTTCCTGGCAAAAAGGCGTGGGTGGGGAGTCGTCGGGTGAGGCTTGGGGGGCGAGGAGCAAAGGATTCCAAAAAGGACTCGGGGCCCAAAGGTTCGTGGGAGGTAAGGGGCCAGGCCTTGACAAACGGGGCTGGGATTGGTAAAAAACAGTGGAATATTTGGTGGTACCGAGGAGTGTAGGCACGTAGCTCAGGGGGAGAGCGCTACCTTGACGCGGTAGAAGTCGGCGGTTCGAAACCGCCCGTGCCTACCACTTTTTTTGTCGCTCGAGAGGAGGGCTCCAAAGGTCAGAGGTCCTCGACGGAAGGCTTGAATAGATGGAAAGGGATGTGGAATTCACCTTGGATGATGGTAGAAAGATAAACGTCAGGCCCGGGACCAGCCTCATGGATGTGGCCAGGATGGTCTATGACGGCGAGCTAGGGGACCTTGTTGCCGCCAGGGTAAATGGCGTCATGGTGGACCTGACGAGAGAGGTGGGTTCCGAGGGGGGGACCTTGTCCTTCGTGTCGAGCCACTCTCCCGAAGGTCTCGAGGTCCTGAGGCACAGTACCTCCCACCTCATGGCTCAGGCCGTAAGACAACTCTTTCCCAATGTGCAGGTGACCATAGGCCCAGCCATAGAGGACGGCTTTTACTACGATTTCGACTATTCGGGGACCTTCACTCCAGAAGACCTGGAGAAGATAGAGGAGAGGATGAGGGAGCTTGTGGCCCAGGACATCCCAGTGCGAAGAATAGTCATGGATAGGTCCCAGGCCATAGAATTCTTCAGGGAGAGGAACGAGCCTTACAAGGTGGAGCTTCTCTCCGAGATGGAGGATGAGGAGGTCTCCCTTTACCAACAAGGCGATTTTGTTGACCTATGCCGCGGGCCTCACGTTCCATCTACGGGCAGCATAAAGGCATTCAAGTTGATGAAAGTAGCTGGAGCATATTGGAGGGGGGATGAGAGGAATCCTATGCTCCAGCGCATCTATGGGACGGCCTTCCCCACCCAAGAGGCCCTCCAAGACTACCTCCACTGGCTCCAGGAGGCCGAAAAAAGGGACCATAGGAAGCTCGGAAGACAGCTGGATCTCTTCAGCTTCAGCGATGAGGCAGGAGCAGGCCTCGTCATCTATCACCCCAAGGGAGCTGTGCTCAGGTGGATACTGGAGGAGCTCGAGAGAAAGGAGCACATGAGAAGGGGGTACCAGATGGTCATAGGCCCCCAGATGTTGAGGGCCGAGCTGTGGGAGAGGTCCGGCCACATGGACTACTACAAGGAGTTCATGTATTTCACGGAGAAGGACGGACAGACCTTCGCCATAAAGCCCATGAACTGCCTCGCCCACATGCTCATCTTCAACTCCCGGATAAGGAGTTACAGGGACCTTCCCATCAGGTATTTCGAGCTGGGAACCGTTCATCGCCATGAGAAGACAGGTGTGCGCCATGGACTCCTGAGGGCGAGGGGATTCACCCAGGACGATGCACATCTCTTCTGCACGCCCTCTCAGCTTCACCACGAGATAAGGGGGATAATGGAATTCGTGAAGGATATGATGGCCCTCTTCGGTTTCTCCTTCGAACTGGAGATAAGCACGAGGCCTGAGAAGGCCTTTGGCCAACCCGAGATTTGGGAGAGGGCGACCTCTGCTCTCAAAGAGAGCCTCGACGCAATGGGTTACTCATACCGGATAAACGAGGGAGAAGGGGCCTTTTATGGTCCCAAGATAGATGTCAAGTTGAGGGATGCCCTCCAGAGGAGCTGGCAGTGCGCGACCATCCAGTGTGATTTCTTCTTGCCCGAGAGATTCGATCTGACGTACGTGGACAGGGACGGGCAGAGGAAAAGGCCCGTCATGCTTCACAGGGTGATACTCGGATCTTTGGAGAGGTTCATCGGCATACTCATAGAACATTACGCCGGGGCCTTTCCTGTTTGGCTCGCGCCTGTGCAAGTGTGCATAATGAACATTACGGACCAGCAGTTGCAATACGCCAAGGAGGTGGCAGCTAGGCTTCGCGAGGAGGGTATAAGGGTGGAGGAGGACTTGAGGAACGAGAAGTTGGGGCTCAAGATCCGGGAGAACCAACTTCAGAAAATACCTTACATGCTCATTGTGGGCAATCGAGAGATGGAGAAGGGTGGGGTTTCCGTCCGGAGCCGAGAAGAGGGAGACCTCGGTTTTTTCACCCTGGACTCCTTCATCGAGCGCATCCGGCGGGAGTCCAAGGTGGATCTGCGTGCCGTTAAAGAAAAGGAGGTGGTGACATAGCCATACAGGAAGTCGCTGTCAATGAGAAGATCCGGGCTCCCGAGGTCAGGGTGATAGATCCCAACGGGAAACAGCTCGGGATCATGAGCAGAGAGGAGGCCCTGAGACTAGCCGCGGAGTACGAATTGGATCTCGTGGAAGTGTCGCCCAAGTCCGTTCCGCCCGTCTGCCGGATAATGGACTATGGGAAGTTCCGCTATCAGCAGGCCAAGAAGATCCAGGAGGCCAAGAAAAAGCAGTCCTACGTCCAGATCAAGGAGGTCAAGGTGAGGCCCAAGACAGAGGATCATGACCTCCAGATCAAGATAAGGCAGATGAGAGAATTCCTGTCCAAGGGCCTCAAGGTCAAGGTCAGCCTGATGTTCAGGGGGAGGGAGATATCCCATCCCGAGCTGGCACAGCGAGTCATAAGCAAGATAATCGACGGGGTGCAGGACGTGGGACAAGTGGATATGGAGCCGCGGTTGGAAGGCCGCTTCATGACCATGGTGGTGAGCCCGCGGTCAGGCTGAGGTGGACTGGAGGTATCGTCTGTAGGCTCCATCCGAAAAAAAGAGAGGGGTGGTGTGCATCCAGAAGGAGGGAAGCCATATGCCGAAATTGAAGACCAACAGAAGCGCTGCCAAGCGCTTCTCCAAGACAGCCAAAGGGAAGATCAGGAGAAGAAGAGCTTATTTCAGCCATCTCCTCACTGGCAAGTCCAGGAAGAGGAAAAGGCGCCTGAGAAAGAGCACCCTCGTGCACGGAACCAATTTGTGGAGTGTCCGGAAGCTCATCCCCTACGCCTGAACATTTTTGGGAAGGGGTAGATTTCAGTCCTCTTCAGGCTTCTGCGAAATCTTCAAAAAGGTGATCGGCAAAGAATAGGCGAGGGTGCGAAGTTTCTTCAGCCCTAGAGAGGAAAGGAGAGTGAAGGCGAGATGCCTAGAGTGAAGGGAGGCCCCAAGGGGGCCAGGAGAAGGAAAAAGATTCTCAAAATGGCGAAGGGCTATTTCGGTGGGAGGAGCAGACTCCTCAGGACTGCGAAAGAGGCGGTGGATCGAGCCCTTCAGTACGCTTACAGGGATAGGAAAGCCAGGAAGAGGCAGTTCAGGAGGCTTTGGATAGCAAGGATCAATGCGGCTGCCCGTCAAAACGACATGAATTACAGGGACCTGATTCATGGGCTCAAAAGGGCGAGCGTGGATGTGAACCGGAAGATGCTTGCGGACTTGGCAGTCAATGACCCTGCAGCCTTCTCCCAGATGGTGCAGCTCGCAAAGCAGCACCTCTCGGCGCAATGACAACAGAGTTGCTCGGGTCCCATGGGCGATTTCAGAGAGGAACTGGAAAGAACCAGAAAGGAAGCCTTGGAGGCCATTGAGTCCGCTGAGGACCTCGTCCACCTGGAGGAGGTCAGGGTGCGTTTCTTGGGCAGAAAGGGAAGGCTTCCCCTTCTGCTCAGGACGATCCGGGATTTGGATCCAACGGAGAGGCCCTCTGCGGGCCAACTGGGCAATGCCATCCGAGAGGAGCTAGAGGCCGCCCTCGGGAAAAGAAAGCTGGAGCTAGAAAAAGGAAGGCTCGAGAGACCGAGCGTGGATGTCACCTTGCCGGGAAGGCCCCTTCCCAGGGGTTCCCTCCACGTGGTTACCCAGACTTTGGAAGACATCCTCTCCATATTCGTGTCCATGGGCTATACAGTAGTTTCTGGCCCCGAGGTGGAGCTCGATTATTACAATTTCGAGGCCTTGAACATCCCCAAGGATCATCCTGCGAGGGACATGCAGGATACCTTCTACATATCTGATCAAGTGGTTCTCAGGACTCACACATCCCCCGTGCAGGTGAGAACCATGGAGAAGGGTCCACCACCTGTCCAGATAGTCTGCCCCGGGAAGGTCTACCGTCATGATAGCGATCCAACTCACAGTCCCATGTTTCATCAGGTGGAAGGGCTCGTGGTGGACAAGGGAATCACCTTCGCTGACTTGAAGGGGACCCTGACCGTCTTCGTGGAGAGGATATTCGGGCCATCCACCCCTTTGAGGTTCAGACCGAGCTTTTTCCCGTTTACGGAGCCCAGTGCGGAGGTGGACATCCAGTGCGTGCTCTGCCGAGGGTCGGGTTGCGCCCTCTGCGGCCAGAGTGGTTGGTTGGAGATTCTGGGTTCCGGAATGGTGGATCCGGCTGTATTCGGGTTTGTGGATTATGACCCGGAGGTGTACAGCGGATTCGCCTTTGGGCTTGGGGTGGAGAGGATAGCCATGTTGAGGCACGGAATAGAGGACATTCGTCTTTTCTACGAGAACGACCTCAGGTTCTTGATGCAATTCTGATTCCGGGAAACGCGGGCAGGTTCCAGATGAGAGCTCCGCTGAGTTGGCTTAGAGAATTCGTCCCTTGCGAGATGGAGCCACTCGCTTTGGCCGAGGAGTTGACCTTGAGGGGGCTAGAATGCAAGGCCACTTGGGAAGGAGAGCTGGAAAAGGTGGTCGTTGCCGAGGTCTTGGAGGTTGCTAGCCATCCAAAGGCAGAAAGGCTCCACGTTTGCAAGGTGAGAGCTGGCTCCGAGGTTCTGGAAGTGGTCTGCGGGGCACCAAACGTGGCGCCAGGGGTGAAGGCTCCCTTGGCCCTGCCGGGGTGCAAACTCCCTGGTGGCGAGGAGGTGTGGGTCTCGGAGATCCGAGGGGTCAAATCCCAGGGAATGTTGTGCTCTGAGGCGGAGCTCGGAGTTGGGGAAGATGCCTCCGGGATCTGGATCCTTCCCGACTACTTGCGGCCAGGGCAAAGGCTCGACGATGAGCTCCAACTGAAGGATTGGGTCTTCAGCTTCGATCTCACCCCCAATAGAGCTGATTGTCTGAGTATATTGGGACTCGCCTTCGAGGTAGCAGCCATAGAACGCTCCCAGGTGAGGATGCCAGATGTCAGAATTGACGAGATGGGAGAGCCCATCCACGGAAGATTCCATGTGGAGGTGTTGGATGTGGATCTCTGCCCAAGGTACGTTGCGAGGATGATAGAGGGGGTGAAGATCGGGGAGTCGCCCCTTTGGATGAGGAGAAGGCTTCAGCTTGTGGGTTTGAGGCCCATAAACAATGTGGTGGATGTGACCAACTACGTCATGTGGGAGCTGGGCCAACCTCTTCACGCCTTCGATCTCGAGTTGCTCGAGGGATCGACAATAGTGGTGAAGAGGGCAAAAGAGGGCGAGGAGTTCGTCTCCCTAGATGGCCAGATAAGGAGGCTCAGGGGAGACATGCTCATGATATGGGACGCCAAGAAGCCCGTTGCCGTGGCTGGGGTGATGGGAGGGGAGAATTCGGAAGTCAGGCCCACAACCACCTCAGTGCTGCTCGAGAGCGCGTACTTCGATCCCATGAGCATAAGGAGAACCGCTAAGGCTCTGGGAATGAATACCGAGGCCTCGCGCAGGTTCGAAAGGGGAATAGATCCCGAGGGGTGTCCCAGGGCTGCAGACAGGGCCGCCAAGCTCATAGCGGAGCTGGCAGGGGGCAAGGTGGCCAGGGGCTCATTGGACGTTTACCCCAACCCCTTTACTCCCAGAGAGATACGACTGAGGGTATCCAGGGTGAATGAGCTCTTGGGAACCCAGCTCACATCCGGAGATGTTGCCGAGGCCCTCAGATCATTGAGCCTCCAAGTCCAGGAGAAGGATCCTGGAACCTTTCTCGTCACCCCTCCCACGAGGAGGGTGGACTTGACGAGGGAAATAGATCTTGTGGAAGAAGTGGCCAGGACCTGGGGCTACGAGAAGATCCCCAGCACGATTCCCAAGATAACATCCGGGAAGTGGTGGGACTCCTCTTGGAGGCAGATGGAGGAGAAGGTGAGAGAGGTGATGGTTGGCTTCGGATTTCACGAAGTCATAACCTTCTCCTTCATAGATCCCAAGTGTTTCGATGCCCTCGATTTGGATCCCCGAGATCCCCTGAGAGACGCCCTGGAACTCAAAAACCCCTTGAGGCCCGATCAGGGGATCATGAGGACGACCCTGCTACCAGGTATCCTGGAGGCCGTCCACAGGAATTTTCACAGAAGGAACATGGACCTGAGGCTTTTCGAGATAGGTCGAGTTTTCATTCCCAGGAAAGGGGAATTGCTTCCCCTGGAAAAGGAGAAGCTAGGAGGAGCTATTTCAGGTGCAAGGTGGCCCCGCAGTTGGTCCCACAGGTCCGAGGAGGTAGATTTCTTCGACCTAAAGGGGGTGGTGGAGGGGCTCTTTGGAGCCCTGAAGATCGAGGGGATTCGCTTCGAGCCTCAGGGGATTCCTCCTTTCCTGGAGCCTGGGGCTTCGTCCAGGATTGGTTTGGGGGATGTGGAGTTGGGCTGGCTCGGGGAGCTCAAGAGTGAAGTGATGGAGAGGTTGGATCTGGAGTCAAGGGTCTTGGTCTTCGAGCTCGATCTGATGACGATGGAGAAAATGTGGAATAGGGTGCCCAAGTTCAGGCCTTTGCCGAGGTATCCAGAAGTGGTGAGGGATCTCTCCATCCTGGTCCCCCTTGAAGTGGGAGGGGGTGAGGTCCAGGATCACATCGAAGGGATGGGATTGAAGTGGCTGGAGAGGGTTGTCTTGTTCGATGTCTTCCAGGACCCTGAGAAGTTGCCCCACGGATTCAAGAGCCTTACCTTCCGAATATGGTATAGATCAGAGGAGGGAAGCCTCAAGGACGAGGAGGTGAATGAGGAGCAGATGAGGCTTCTTGAAGGCCTGGAGAGGACCTTCGGAGCTAGACTGAGGGGTTGAAGGAGGGGGAGGGCGCAACTGCTGGGAGAATCCAAGGTTCCATATGGCCAGCTAACTCCTTGGCCATATGGGAGGCCGTGAGCGCAATTTCCGAAGGGAGGACAGGGCATGACTAAGGCCGATATCGTCAATCAGGTCTACGAGAAGGTAGGATTTTCCAAGAGGGAGTCAGCGGAGGTCGTGGATCTTGTCTTCGAAATCATAAAGGAGACCCTCGAGCGATCGGAGAACGTCAAGATATCCGGTTTTGGTAGCTTCATAGTCAGGGAAAAGAGGGCCCGAAGGGGCAGGAATCCCCAGACAGGGGAGGAGATCCAGATCACACCGAGGCGGGTCCTGACATTCAGGCCCTCCACAGTCCTCCGAAAGGCCATGAATTCCTCTCCCTGAAAAGGCAAGCTGAGGGAGTTTCCATCCCGATTCGTGAAGAGGGAGGTGGCCCCTGGAAGAGCCCGTGATTCCTGACAAACTCTACTTCAAGATCGGAGAAGTGAGCCAGGTAACAGGGGTGGAGCCCTATGTGCTCAGGTACTGGGAGAGTGAGTTCGGGATAGTGAACCCAACGAGAAGCAGAAGCAAGCAGAGGCTCTACACTCGCAAGGATGTGGAGCTGATACTCGAGATCAAGAGACTCCTTTACGAGGAGAGGTATACGATAGAGGGTGCAAAGAAGAAGCTCATGGGGAGGCAAAGGAGCCAGCCCCAGCAGCTTTCCATGGGATTCCAAGAGGAGTTGTTGAGAAAGACGTTGGAGGAGGTGAAACAGGAGCTCAGGGCCATAAGGAAGCTCTTGCGGCCTTGACCGCAAGCGTTCAATGGTCTATAAAGATCTCTGGTCGGGACGTGGCGCAGACTGGAAGCGCACCTGAATGGGGTTCAGGGGGTCGCTGGTTCAAATCCAGTCGTCCCGACCATTTTTTTATTTGGTCTAGAAAAGGGCCCTCGGGCCGGAAATTGTGAAGAATGCCTCGACAAGGTGGTGCTATCGTGCCCCCTCCTAGGGGGCCGAGGTGGCAAATGACCCTCCTGAGCCCCATGAGGGCCTCGGTTCTGTCCTTTGGCCTCTTCATAATCATCGGTGCCATTCTCCTCTGGCTTCTGCCGAGCAGTTCCGGAAAAGGACTGAGATTCATAGATGCCCTGTTTACCATAACATCCGGAGCATGTGTCACGGGACTCACAGTGATCGACGTGGGCAAGGACTTGAGCCTTTTGGGCCAATTGATACTCCTTTTCTGGATCCAGGCAGGTGGGCTCGGGATAATGACCTTGTCCACCTTTCTCCTTCTTTTGGCAGGGAGGAGGCCCACCTTGTCTTTGAGGACCGTTGTGGAGGACACCTTCACCCACAGGGGTGCAGGGGATGTCCGCTCTCTACTTCTCGATATCGTGAAATTCACTGTGGTCATAGAGGCAATGGGCGGGCTCGTCCTCTACTTGAGATTCTCCGAAATGTTCCCGCCTCTCGAGGCCATGTACTTCTCGGTCTTCCACTCGGTCTCTGCCTTTTGCAATGCCGGATTCAGCCTTTTCTCTCGCAATCTGGAAGACTTTGCGGGAGATCCCCTTGTCAATTTCGCCATAGCTGGGGAGATAGTCCTGGGGGGCCTAGGATTTTTGGTCCTCAGGGAAATTAAGGAAGCTTTCCGCAAAGGGAGACTTTCCAGGGGCTGCCTCAGCCTACACTCGAAGGTCGTCATCTGGACAACCGCCATCCTCATCCTCTGTGGGGCAGTGCTTTTCGGCCTAATGGAATGGGAGAATACCCTGAGGGACCTGGACCTTGGTGCCAGGATAATGGCATCCCTTTTTCAATCCGTCACCCCCAGAACAGCGGGGTTCAACACTATCCCCATAGGCGAGGTTGCCAACGAGACCCTTCTTCTTCTCGTTATCCTCATGTTCATCGGTGGATCATCTGGCTCCACAGCAGGAGGGATAAAGACTGGAACCTTCGCGATCCTCTGCTCCACGGCCCTCTGTAGGTTGAGGGGCTACCAAGAGCCCTTTGTCTTTGGAAGGACGATATCTCCTGGAAGCGTGGCAAGGGCCATGAGCGTCACAATAGTGTGCATCGTGATAGTCATGGTGGGGACCTTCCTTCTGCAGGCCACCGAGGTTGGGGCTTCGGTGGATCCAGGCTCCAGAGGGAAATTCCTGGAGCTTCTATTCGAGGTCGTGAGCGCCTTCGGGACCGTGGGCCTGTCCACGGGGGTGACTCCATCTCTGAGCGATGCTGGAAAGATCGTCTTGATTATCATAATGTTTACGGGACGACTCGGTCCCCTGGCTGTGGCCGTCGCGGCCTCCCGCCAGAGGATAGTGAAGTTCCGCTTCGCCGAAGAAGGGATAATGGTGGGGTGAGGTGATCCATATGAAACAGTTCGCCGTGATAGGACTTGGCAATTTCGGATACCATCTGGCTACCACCCTCTGTGCCAAGGGGCATGAGATAATGGCCATAGATTCGGATCCCCAAAAGGTCCAAGCAATAAGGGACTCGGTAACGAGGGCTGTCGTGGCCGATGCCACAGACAGACAGGTCCTAGAGGCGTTGGGCTTGAGAGAGATGGATACAGTAGTTGTGTGCATCGGCTCCGAGATAAACAATTCTGTCCTGGCGACCCTTCATCTAAAGGAAATGGGGGTTCGCCGTATAGTGGCCATGGCCATAAGCGAACCCCACGGAAGGATTTTGGAAAAGATAGGGGCATCGGAGATCGTGTTTCCCGAGAGGGACATGGCCATAGCAGTGGCAGAGAGGCTTCACAATCCCAATATGCTCGACTATTTGCCCTTCTCCCCCGACTACAGCATAGTGGAGCTCGCACCGCCTAAGGGATTTGTCGGGAAGACCCTGAGGGAACTGGACCTCATCAATCGCTATGGGGTCCAGGTGGTAGCTGTCAGGGAGCTGATACCCGAGAGGCTCCACATGATCCCAACGGCCAACTTCGTGGTAAAGGACAGCGACGTCCTGATCCTCCTCGGGCCCAATAAGTCTCTCGAGAGACTGAGGGAGAAAGAGGAATGAGGGGTCACTTTTTCCAGAACTCGGGATAGAGAAGTACGAACACAGTGTAGATCTCGAGCCTTCCCGCCAACATGCAGAATATGAGAACGGCCTTGCCCAACGTCGGAATATCCCCATAGTGGCCTGTCGGGCCCACCTGTGCTAACCCAGGCCCCACATTTCCGAGGGTCGCTGCCACAGAAGAGATGCTAGTTATCAGGTCCAATCCCAAAGCGGCCATGATCCCGGATGCGATCACGAAGACCCCGAGATAAAGGAGCGTCATCCCCAAGACATGTTGGACCACGCTATGGGGGACAGACTGTTTTCCCAGCTTCACTGTCACAACGGCCTGGGGGTGAAGGAGCCTCTTGAGTTGGCCCTGAAGATACCTGTAAAGCACCAGGAATCTCACGCATTTTATTCCACCTCCAGTGGATCCTGCGCACCCTCCGACAAACATGAGCAATAGGAGGATGTACTTGCACACGGGAGGCCACTTATCGAAGTCCGCTGTGGCAAAACCTGTTGTCGTCATTATAGAGACCACCTGGAAGGCAGCGTCTTCGAGCCTGTGGAGCCAATTGCCACCTTGGTGAAAAATGAGGAAGGCGAAAACGACAAAACTAGATAAAAGGAGGAGAAAAACGTAAAAACGGAACTCCCTGTCCAGCCAGTAATGGGCTATTCGCCCCTTCGCCAGGCTGTAATGGAGGGAGAAATTGGTTGCGGCCACGAACATGAAGAAGATGATCACCACTCTAGAGAAATGATCGAAATGGGCAATGCTCTCACTTTTGGTCGAAAAACCCCCAGTTGCCATCGTGGTGAAGGAGTGACACACGGAATCGAAGAACCCCATGCCTCCTAGACAAAGAAGCAACACCTCTGTGGCTGTTATCACCACGTAGGTCTTCCACAATAGCCTTGCTGTATCGGCTATCTTTGGCCTCAATTTTTCGAGGAAAGGGCCTGGCACCTCTGCCCGAAAAAGCTGCACGGCTCCCACTCCGAGAAGAGGCAAGATAGCGACCCCCAAAGCTATGATTCCCAGGCCTCCCAACCATTGGGTCATGGCTCTCCACAGGAGGATGCTCTTGGGGAGATGCTCTACTTTGGGAAGAACAGAGGCTCCTGTTGTCGTGAACCCTGAGACAATCTCGAACAGAGCATCAATGGGGGAAAAATGGCCTGAGAGAACAAACGGTGCTGCCCCGCACGCACTCGCCACTAGCCATCCAAAGGACACTATGGCGAAGGCTTCCCTTCTTCCAAGGGCTATCTTCCCCCTCAGTCCCCAAAGGCTACCTATTGCTCCCAGGCAGGCTGACACCAGGATGGACCATAGGAAGTCCAAGCCCTCGGGCTCCTTCTCGGCCATGCCCACTGCCATGGGCACGAGCATGGTGCCGCTCACACACAGGACGAGAAACCCGAGTACCCCCAAGACCTGGCGCATCTCACCAATAATCCAATTTGACGCTCACGACCCTCTCCAATAACTTGAGCGAGTCGGATGAGACCACTATTGCCACTTTGTCCCCTGGGTCTATCCTAGTGTCCCCTGTGGGTATAATCACCTCCTGCCCCCGTGTGACTGCCCCCACCAGAATTCCCCTCGGAAGCCGGAGATCCTTGATGGGGGAGGATACCAGGTCCGAGGTCTCCAGGGCCTCCACTTCTATGATCTCCGCTTGCCCCTCGGGAAGGGTGACCACATTAGCCACTCTTCCCCTGCGGACAAACTGGAGTATCTTGTTGATGGCTATCACGGATGGGCTCACAACGACATCGACACCGCTTTGGTAAGCCAAGGAGACGTACTGGAGGCGATTGGCCAAGGCCAGAACCCTCCTGCATCCCATTCTCTTGGCCAGAAGGCACAGAATTATGTTTTTCTCGTCCTCGCCTGTCAAGGCCATGAATACATCCGCTCTGTCCACCCCCTCCTCCCTCATCAGGTCAGTCGAGGTGAAGTCTCCCTTGAGCACAGTGGCCCCGTCCAACTGAGATGCCAGAAATTCGCATCTCTCCTCGCTTGGGTCCACTATGGAGACCTGGACGTCCTTGGCCTCTAGCCCCTTGGCGACCTCCAAAGCCATGGAGCTCCCTCCGAAGATCATAGCCCTCCTCGTGGGTCTTGATTCCAGTGTGTTGGGGTGGTGGAAAACTCTTCCTATGGCCTCCCTGGTTCCCAGGAGGTACACCAGGTCATTGGGTTCGATTTTGTCCTCACCTCTCGGGATTATAGCCCTCTCTCCCCTGATGAGAGCCGCCACCACGAGATGAGGATCTGGAAGGCTCCTTCGTAGATCCTCGAGACGCCTTCCAGTCATGAGGTGGCTTCCGTCTGCTACGAAAGATGCGAGCCTGATGCGGCCATCAGCCAGGTCAACTACGTCTTTGGCCCACGGGACTTCGAGCACCCGGACAATGTTCTCCACTACCTCTCTGTTGGTATTGACCACAAGGTCTATTCCCAATCGCTCTGGTCCCATGAGCCTCGAGTTGTTAGCGTACTCCGGGTCCCTTATCCTTGCTATTTTCTTGGGAACTCTGCTCTGGAGGCCGGCAACTAGGCAGGAGACCATGTTCACCTCGTCGCTGTCAGTTGCGGCAATCAGGATGTCTGCCCTCTCTATCTCAGCACTTCGAAGCACGGATATGCTGCTTCCGCTCCCGCAGATGGTCCTCACATCTATGAGCTCCGAGACTCGCTCGAGCTTTTCTTGATCCTTGTCTATGACGACTATGTCTTTGAACTCGCGGGCAAGCCGAGCCGCCACATTGAATCCCACCTCGCCTGCGCCTATCACTACAATCAACATCTTTGGGGCTTGACCTCCTAGAATTTGTGAATTTCGAACCCCTGCTCTGGATAAGAGTTCCCGAGAGATCTCTTCCCCGAGGCCTCTTTGTGGCGCGACCACATGAAACCAAAGCCCATTTTACACCAGCGCAGGAACTCCGACCAACAGAATCCATGAAGTACGGAAGGAAAAGCCCCACGGGTCTGGATCTCCACCCATGAGCTGCAATGGGATGATATCCAGGAACCCGGGACTTGATGCTTCAATTTGGGACCTTGGCCCAGTATTTTCTCCGCCATAGGGGGTCAGCTAATCCAGTGCAAAAGGTAGCGATGATCAAACGGATCCGAACCCCGCGTCCCAGGGTTTCTCGAGAACATCCAAATGGGGGGAGCGCTTCCCCATCGAGGTTCCATGGGCAAGGGGCCCTTGCGGGTAGATGCCTAGGCCAAGCCAATTCCGCCTTTGCGGGCGTGCGGAGCCCGCCCCCTCCGCGGGGTGGCCATCCGAGCTAGGACGGCCTAGCGGGGCAAACCCGGGGATAACGGTGGGGGCGGTTTTCTCGGAGGGGCGCGGTCTCCGCGCCCGTGTGGCAAGGCCGGATGCGAGCCGAGGCATTCCCACCGGATGGGTTGACGACGAGCCGGTAGCCAAAAGGAGGCGACGTTCGGGTTGGCGGTATGCCTTCCTTCCGGGCGTGCGGAGCCCGCCCCTCCGCGGGATTGGTGATCCGAGCCGGGATGGCCTTGCGGGGAAGGCCGGAGGTGGCCCGGAGGGGCTTTTCTCGGAGGGACGCACTCCGTGCGTCCGCATTCCGATCCCAGACGCAAACCGAGGCATAACATGATCATCCGGGGCAAAGGAACGCCCGGTGGCCTAATGGGGCGATCCCCCGGTGAAAGCGAAGTCTCGCTAGCGGGCGTGCGGAGCCCGCCCCTCCGCCGGATTGGTGATCCGAGCCGGGACGGCCTTGCTGGGAAAAGGCCCGAGATGAGGCGAAAGGCGATTCTCCCGGAGGGATGCACTCTGTGCGTCCCCGTTGCACTGCCACACACCGTGGACTTGGGTCCAGATCTTAGGGGGCCGGGCCCTCTACGATGGGTATGGGGAGATCCTCTCAAGAGGACTTCATTCGAGAGTGTGAGGTGCCGAGCCCATTTGGACATTTGCTACATGAACCCTAGGCTCGTGAGAAGGAAGCGCGCTGCAGACTCCTCACCAAATTGACTCCTTTGCCCCTAATGAAGTAGACTTGGTCAGTAGTATGAGAC
>Ga0209162_1000532_pt1 | contig 41492 bp, 53 predicted proteins | sample YNPNPMetaG_FD_187121 | JGI IMG/M metagenome (GOLD analysis project Ga0209162, IMG submission 187121) | Anoxygenic and chlorotrophic microbial mat microbial communities from Yellowstone National Park, USA - YNP NP MetaG (SPAdes) (version 2) ...
GCTCATTTTTCTTAATGCCGTTATCAGTCCTGAACTACCGCCATCGTCCAGGTTGATCTATTATGATCGAAGCAAAGTTCGTAGATTCCGTCCTTGTCGGTCTGCACGCGGAAATAGGTTTTCTCATCCTCACCGTCCCACCATGCTCCCATCAGCCGCCAACATTCCTGAACCTCCTTGACACGATAGGTGGTTCCCAACCACTTGAATGTCGCTGGCATATTTTTGCTGTTCAGAGTCACTTGTATTGAAGAGTTGTTCATTACCCCTCACCCCAGCTCCCTTTCCAGAAAGAAAAGAGGGTTTGGGAACGCGGCAAGTTTTTCAGCATTTCCGCTACGCTTAAATACCAAAATATCCATTGGACTGAAGCTTATGCAATCCTAAGCCGCTATGCGCGAGAGGAACTTCGCACTGCCCTGAGGTATAAGCGCCGACGCAAAGACAATCGCCCCGTCGCCAAAACGCTCTCTTATAAGCTCAATTGCCCGCTCCATTCGCCTACCTTGGTCGCCGTCACCTATCAAAGAAAGCTGCGAGCTTCTACCAGGAGTCAGGTCGGACAGGACAATTTTGACCTTAGAAACCTCCATTCCATAGGATACAATAGAAAGCAGCATCTTACTTGCGCTCTGCGAGATGGTGTAGGCAGAATCAGTCGGTTTTTTGAATGTTATAAGTCTGGAATTCGTTGCCCCGCAGTCCTCAAACAAGCTCAGCATCATTTTGCCCGCTAGACGACTTCGCGTCCTGAGTTTCAGCACGAGATCGACGACCATTAAGCTCAACTGCTCCTCGACCTGAGCTGGCTCTTCCACTGCGTCACAGAACACATGTTCGCTCACAATAACATCAAGAGGATACCTAGCTACCACCGCACTCGAATCAATACCGATCGAATATCTTCTGATGACACTTCCAACCGGTCCAAACTGACGCACTAACAATCGCTCGGGAACCGCCGCAAGTTGGCCTATGGTAACAACTCCCAGTTCCGCAAGTCGCTTTCTAATATTCGGGCTCACCACGTCAAGCTCGCTAACCGGCAGCGGAGCAAGGAAATCCGCTTCGGAGCCAGGCGCCACGTAACAGGAGAAACTACAAATCCCCCCTGAACCAGGAATCCCTCTCGAACTGCAGATCGCTCCCGACCTATCCTTTCCTATTTCCAAACTATCTATGCTCAATCCTGAGCCATTCATCCTCCACCCTGAGCTACCTTTGTTCTCTATTGCGCTATACCTACTCATTTTCAATATATGCTCCAAGCAAGAAGCGATCTTTGCGACTAGCTTGTTGGATGCACGCCCGATGCTCACCACCATTCTGAGCCGCTCCCACACCTCTCGCGCAATTTGGACCGCTATAAGTTCGGGTTCCCCGAAGAGAGTGCAACTTGCGGTAACATCCAGGTAAGCTCCACCAAGCAAGTCAGGCTCAAGCAACGGAGAATATTGCACAAGTATGTCTAGCAATTGCTCGTAAACTTGCTCGTAGTGTGCCTGATCAGCCATCAGCACCACAGCGCCCGGACAAGTTCTTTGCGCTTGGCGAACGCTCATTTCTTCTTCTACTCCAGATTTCCTTGCATCAACCGACGCAGATATCACTACGCCAATCTTGCTGCCCTTCTGCCTACCAACTATTACCGGCTTGCCGATTAGATCCGGTCGCCGTTTTCGCTCTGCAGCGACGGGAAAATCGGGTATGCTCACGTATAGAATTGCTCTTTGCTTCATTTGGTATCGGTTTGTGTACTTGCGTTTCTGCTCAAACGCCGAGACACTCGTACTATTGTTTTATGGGTTAGGACTACAACCGTATTATATACATCGAACAGATGTTTGTCAACCACTTCGCGGACAAAGCAAAATACGTTTGCCCAGTACCTGGCCGGATTGTATAATAGACCAAGCATCAAGTGAGGAAGTTGCAAGATGAAGGTGTGCTTAGTTCAGAGGTCAGGAATTCGCTATTTCAACAAGTTCACAAACTTGACGGAACGAGACAAGCTCGAGATTGAACTACGCATAGAGGACAAAAGCGACAAGCTGGTCCACATCGACCTCACCAGCGCCTTGCTCGAAGAATACTCCAAACATCCTGACATCAAGGTAGGTTCGGTTCCCATCGCCGAAGCCGCGGTTGCACAGCATCCCAAACCGATTAAGATCGTCAAGTCGACTACCGCACGTCCAGCTTACCTGGAGGACTCCACACGGCAAAAGGACGACATTGTCGCAAAGGTCAAAGAGGCGCAGATCAAGGCCGCCGAGGAGAATAAGAAGAAGCAGGCCGAAATCGCGGCAGCCCGCGCGGAAAGGCTTGCTGCAGCCCGTCAGGCAAAAGCCGACAAGGCCAAAGCATCGTCAAAGCCCACTGTGTCCAACTCTAGAACCACTACTCCAGCCAAGCCCAGCAAAGGCACGAACACAGCAGAAAAGATCACAAAGACACATGTTAAGGCTATAGAAAAGACCGCCAGTTCGCCGATCAGAACTCTTGCAAAGCTCCCGCAGGCGCCAACCAAAGCTGCGACTCCGTCCAGTTCTGCAAAGCCGTCACTCACGAAAAGCATCGCAAAAAAGGCCGACTCGGTCCGAAATGCCCAGTCGACGCCATCTAGCAAGTCTGCATCGAAGCCTCAGTCATCAACCACGTCACTGGAGCAATCCCTCCGCGTCAAAGAATCGAGTAAACGATCCTCACCTTAGCCGTCACTCCTACCTCACCAGGCAAAATTGGGGTCGCCACGTCTGACTTTGCCATCGCGAAGTCTACCGGCCTGGGCATCACACCCCCGCCCTCCGTAAACAGCGCGACTTTGCCGAGCTTCACTCCAAGCGCATCGGCTACGGCTCTGGCCTTTGCTTCAGCGTTCTTAGTCGCCTCAATCAGCGCCCTTTGGCGCACTGAATCTTCGTTTTCGATGGTGAAGCTCACACCCGAAACCTCGTTAGCGCCCGCTTTCATACCTGTGTCTATAAGAGCGCCGGTCTTTGCTAGGTCCCGCAGCTTCACGCGCACACGGTTGGACACAGTGTAGCCTATTGTCTTCGGAGAGCTTCCCTTGTAGTCGATGAGAGACGACACGGAGTAGCTCGAGGTTTCGATATCGGACTTTGCAACTCCGAATGCGGTAAGCGCGGCAATAACCGCCGACGTGGTTTTCGCATTGACAGCGGCGGCTGACTCAGCATTGGCGTCGGTCGTAGACACCCCGAAGCTGATTACCGCGAGGTTGGGAGCAACTTTCACCTCGGCCTGGCCATCTACGGAGATCCCGGACTCCAACCCGTCAGCCATCGCAATGGCGATTGTCGCCAAAACCAAAAGGGTAATCAACCACACATAACGGTACATAACAAAAGCCCCTTTTTGAGGATATTAGAGGCCCTGTAAATGCTCGAGAGCCCGAGCTTATTATACCCAAAATGTGTGGTTGCTACAGAAGCTTTGCCGCGTCTCTCTCGTACTTGACGTTGTAGCCGTATTTGTCTTCTTCCCACTTGGTGGTAGCCATAAGAATCTGTCGCTTTAGAGCCAGGCTGTACATGTAAGTGCGCACGACAACGCGGCGATTGAATTTTTGGTATATCTTCAAGGCTGCCATCTTCGAAACGTAGTCGATATCGTCGCGGCTAACCTTGCCGTTAACCACTATGCGAAATGTGCCAGGGCCAACAAACTTGGCGTCCTCCACTATGGAACCGTTTCCCTTGGCAGTAACGAAGTCCCTGGCGAATCGAGTGTGGTTTGCATCGTTATACTTTCCAGAGGGCCTTAATTGCCTTGCGGTGAGGTACTTGGTTGCATCAAAACCAGTCCAGTCGGGGTTTTTGATTGCATAACCGGTAATGATAAGCACTACAAGAAGAGCCCCAAACCAGAGCTTGGTATTGTCGTTTATCCGCTGGCCCAGAGTTGCGGGAGTGAGTTCCTCGTCACCTTCCGGAACATCCTCCGCCCAGCCTTCAACCCTTTTTCGTCTCTTAAGCCCAAGCATAATAACCCTGCCGAGTCTTCCTCCGTATAACTGCTGTTAGTTATTATACCTGACTTCGTTGCTCGCAACAAATAGGTTTTATGTGCAAACGGATAATGGCTGCAGCGGCTGTTGTTGTTTCCAAGGATTGGAGCCGGCTCCCTTGCACACTTCAAGCTTAAAGACCGATCTCGCAAACTTGGACATCATTCGACACTGAACACGGCGCGCTTCTCCGGCAATGCCCATTGTTACACGACATCGCTCACGTTCTTGCCAAACCCCGTAGCCGCCGTACGCAGCAATTGGCCCGGAACGGCAACACCAAACCGGGCCAATCTATCAACACACTCAGGGCCTCGCTTAGACCATATCTGCGACTAGCGCTTGGAGAACTGGAATCCTCTTCTGGCTCGCTTGCGCCCGTATTTCTTACGCTCTTTCACTCTCGGGTCACGGGTCAGGAATCCCTGTCTTCGCAGCGGAGTTCGCATATCGGCCCCCACTTCAAGGAGGGCAACGCTGATACCGTGGCGAACCGCGCCCGCCTGACCTGCAATTCCGCCGCCCTTGCATTTCGCGATCACGTCATACTTGCCGACCGCATCCACCGCCTCAAATGGTTGCAAAATCAGAAGTTCGAGCGCCTTACGTCCAACGTACTGGGACATAGGCACGCCGTTGATCGTTACGTTTCCCTCTCCCGGCTTTAGCCACACTCTGGCGGTCGCGTTTTTCCGGTGACCGGTTCCATAGTATCTTGCGGTTAGCTCCAAACTCGTCCTCCGACTTCCTCTCTCAGAACTTCAGTTCCTCAGGCTGCTGAGCCTCCTGCTGATGCTCAGGTCCCGCGTAGACCCGCAGCTTTTTCAGGATGGCGTCGCCCAATTTGTTGTGCGGCAGCATACCTTTCACTGCGCGCATTACGGCTTTCTCGGGCGCATTTGCCAAGAGTTCGCCGCGCGACACACTCTTGAGTCCGCCCGGGTAGCCAGAGTGCCGGTAGAGCAGTTCCTTGGCCTTGGCACCCGAAAGGACGCACTTGGCTGCGTTAACCACAACCACATGGTCTCCACAGTCTACATGCGGCGTAAATGTGGGCTTATGCTTTCCCCTTAGTATCTTGGCAACTTCCGCCGCCAATCTTCCCAGCGGCATTCCCGTGGCGTCGATGACGAACCACTTCCTCGTCATCTCCTCCTTCTTAGCGAAAAATGTTCCCATCGCACATCCTCTTCAATAGTCCACTCGAACAAGGCACAGTCCCTGCGGCGGAGCGGTCTTCCCGGCCGCCCTGCGGTCTCGCGCCTCCAAGATGGCAGCAATATCACCGATTGGCCTTTCATCAAGGCCAACTTCCACCAGCGTCCCCACGATCACCCTAACCATCGACCTTAGGAAGGCGTTTGCCCTGATATCGATCGTCACGTGCTCGCCGCGCCGACCCACCTCAAGGCTCATAACCTCGCGGACAGTGGCGGAGTCATCGTGGTTTGCGTGGCCAAACGACGCGAAATCGTGAATTCCCACCAATGCCCTAGCTGCCTCGGCCATGGCTTCGACGTTCAAAGGACGCTTCACGTGCCAGCAGAACCGACCCTCAAGAGCGCTTCTGGTTTCTCTGTTTAGTATATCGTAGCGATACAAACGAGAAACCGCTGAGTAGCGAGCGTGAAACTCTTCGTCCACTTCCGCCGCCTCAAGTGCCGCTATAGACTGCGGAAGCAGCGTGTTCATCGCAACACACACTCTATCCACAGGTATTGTGCCCGCAGTCCGGAAGTTGATCACCTGCCCTGCCGCGTGCACTCCCGCATCGGTTCTGCCTGAACCGTAAACGGTCACCCTTTCCTTGACAATAACAGAGAGCACTCTTTCGAGCTCTCCCTGTATCGTCGGCACATTCGGCTGATACTGAAAGCCGAAATAGTCAGTGCCGTCGTATTCAACGACGACCATGACGTTACGCACTAGTCTAGCGTAAGCTCCAGTTTGACCAGCGTCGCGGCATCACCGCGCCGAAATCCGATCTTAGTGATGCGCGTGAATCCGCTCTGCTTGTCGGCGAACTTTGGAGCCACTTTATCAAACAGGATCTTGACCGGGTCCGCCGCCTGAGCTTTCTCGCGAATCTTTTTCATCGCGACCCCGTGGGCCTCGCGCATCTCCTTAGGCATACGAGGAGCTGGCAACACCCGCCGGGCAAGCCGCCTGGCGTGGAGGCTATCCTTTTTGGCAAGCGTGATAAGCTTCTCTGCGATCGCCTTAGCCTCTTTGGCACGCGCCTCTGTGGTCTCAATTGATTGATAAACAATTAGCGACCTGACGAGCCCACGCAGAAGCGCCAGCCTCTGATCGGTAGGCAGATTCAGTTTTCTTCCGGCAACACGATGTCGCATTTTATCTCAGTCTAACCTTTCGCTAGTCTTTCTCGGCGCTTTCGGCCTCTGCCTCTGCTTCGGCTTCTTCGTCGATGTCCTCTTCCGCGACGACCTTGTCGGAGTCTTCCTCCAACGCGTCTTCGGCGTCCGCGCCGGTATCCTCAACCTCAATATCTACTTCTTCATCTTCCTCTTCCGCAAAGTCATCATCGCTAGGCGGAGGAATCCGGAACTCGCCTCTCTCACCGGCTCTAAGGGCAACGCCAAGCGATTCGAGTTTTTCCTTGACCTCGTTCAGCGACTTCTTGCCAAAGTTCCTGATATTCATCAGGTCAGCCTCAGTAAGCTGTACGAGTTCACGTATGGTAAGCACATTAGCTTTTTTGAGACAGTTGTACGTACGAACCGAGAAGTCCAACTCCTCTATTCTAGCATCGGGCGGTCCCGGAACAGCACTGCCGCCGCCATCCCCGAAATCGAACCCACCCGGTCTCGGCGCCCTCGCGAAGTCGAAGAAGAGCCTCAAGTGCTGATCGAGGATCTTCGCCGCCTCGCTCACTGCATCGCTAGGCATGACGGTGCCGTTAGTTGTGACCTCCAGGACAAGCCGGTCGTAGTCCGTCTTGTGGCCAACTCTTGTGGGATCAACCACGTAACTGACCTTGCGAACCGGGGTAAACACAGCCCCAATGGGAATAACGCCTATGGTCTGCTTTACCTTTTCCTGCTTTTCTGGCAGGACGTAGCCCTTGCCTCTCTCTACAGTCAACTCAGCACGCAACACGGCAGTCTCGTCATCTAGCGTGGCGATATGCACTTCCGGATTAACGATCTCAACGTCGGGTGGCGTCTGAATGTCCGCACCGGTAACTTCGCCAGGCCCGTGCACATCTATGCGCAATGTCTTGACCTCGCCATCCTCAGGCACTGAGTCCATCCTAACGTAGAGCTCCCTCAAGTTGAGTATGAGCTCAGTGGTGTCTTCTTTTGCCCCCGGTATTGTCGAGAACTCGTGCAACACCCCTTCGATCTTGATGGATGTAACAGCAGCTCCTGGGATTGACGAGAGCAGTACTCTGCGCAGCGCGTTTCCCAGAGTATATCCAAACCCTTGCTCCAACGGCTCGACCACGAACTTTCCGTAGGTCGGCGTGTCTTCCAACACCTCGATGCGCGGGGTCACCAATTCCATAGTACTCCGGTCGCCTCCGTTTTATCTCGAGTAAAATTCGACGATTAGGGACTCCTGAACATCCGTGTCGATATCGTCCCGTACCGGTACCGACACTACCGTTCCCCGGAACTGACTCGCGTCGAACTGGAGCCACGCAGGCCGCGGCCTACCGCCGGCAGCTTCGACCGCAGCCGCCAGCGGGAGAATCTTTTTCGCATCTTCGCACACCTCGACGACATCATTGACGCGCGCCTGGTACGAAGGAATATTTACCCTCTTGCCGTTCACAAGTATGTGCCCATGGTTCACGAACTGCCTAGCCTGAGCGCGAGACGTAGCAATTCCCATCCTGTATACCAGGTTATCGAGACGTAGTTCGAGCATCTGGAGAAGGTTTTCGCCCGTCACGCCCGGACGCCTGACGGCCTCTTTCACGTAGTTGCGGAACTGGCCCTCTCTGACCCCGTAGATTCTGCGCATTTTCTGTTTTTCGCGGAGCTGAACCCCGTAGTCGGACAACTTCCGCCGCATCCCGCCTTGTCCATGCATCCCCGGCGGATAGGTTCTTTTTTCCACCGGACACTTGCGGGAGTAGCACTTATCGCCTTTCAAATAAAGCTTCACGCCTTCTCGTCTGCACTTTCTGCAAACGGGATTACCCTCGGATGCCATAAGCTGATATCTCCTGATGATTCCTCAAAGCCCGCGCTCACTGGCGCCGGCGAAAGCAAACGATTACACTCTGCGTCGCTTGGGAGGTCTGCAGCCATTGTGCGGGATCGGAGTGCAATCCCTAATCAGCGTCACTTCGAGCCCAACAGCCTGCAGCGACCTGATAGCGGTCTCACGACCTGACCCGGGTCCCTTAACGAACACGTCGACTCGCTTAAGCCCGTGCTCCATCGCCTTGCGGGCCGCGTTCTCAGCGGCAAGTTGCGCGGCAAACGGCGTGCTCTTCTTGGTTCCCTTGAACCCGACCGTCCCTGCACTCGCCCAGGATATCACGGCGCCAGTCATATCTGTAATGGAGACTATGGTGTTGTTGAACGTGCTCTTTATGTGAGCCACGCCCTGTACGACGTTCTTCTTTTCGCGCGCCTTTGGGCGCTCGGACGATACCTTTCTAACCAACTAGAACCTCCTACTTCTTTCGTCTGACGCCGACTGTTCTACGCGGACCCTTGCGCATTCGCGCGTTTGTCTTAGTGCGCTGCCCCCGCACGGGGAGTCCACGGCGATGCCTCAGCCCTCTGTAGGAACCGATCTCCATCAACCGCCGGATGTTCATTGCCACCTCGCGGCGGAGATCCCCTTCCACGACATAGGTTCCTTCGATCACTCGTCTGAGTTCACCGACCTCGCTTTCGGTCAGGTCACGCATACGGGTCTCAGGATTGACACCAGCTTGTGCAACAATCTTCCTGGCGCTCTGGATGCCTATGCCGTAGATATAGGTGAGAGCGTATTCGACTTTCTTATCCCTTGGGAGGTCTACACCTGCAATTCTAGCCAAGCTACGTTACCCTCCAATCAGCTATACCATGCGCAGCGGACCTAGCCCTGCCGCTGCTTATGCTTTGGATACTGTTTACAAATCACGCGGACCACCCCGCGCCGCTTAATTACTTTGCACTTGTCGCACATCGGTTTTACCGAAGCTCTGACTTTCATCTATCCTATCCTTATGAGAGTTATACTGAAGCACAAGTCCATCCCTCGGTTCCGAGCGACACCCGCCCGAGGTCCAGCCGCGGGACTTGGCTTCTATTTGTATCTATATGTAATCCTCCCGCGAGACAAGTCATACGGGCTTAACTCGAGCCTTACCGTGTCCCCGGGCAAAATCTTGATGAAATGCATCCTTATTTTGCCGGAAACGTGGGCCAACACCGTATGCCCGTTCGGGAGTTCCACCCTAAAATTGGCATTGGGCAGCGATTCTATAACTCGCCCTTCCACCTCGATGGCCTTCTCTTTAGCCATTAAACTCGTAACGCCTCCTCCGCCGGAGCAAGGGTCAATATGTCCGGTCCATCCTTGGTGATGGCAACCGTGTGCTCGAAGTGAGCCGACAGCGACCTGTCCTTGCTCACGACAGTCCAACTATCACCCAGCGTCTCGACTTCGCAGCCGCCCGCATTCACCATAGGCTCGATCGCCAAGGTCATGCCCTCTTCGAGACGCACACCCCTGCCGGGTCGGCCGTAGTTGGGAACGTTTGGCTCCTCGTGCAGGCTTCGACCGATGCCGTGCCCAACCAACTCCCTCACGACCGAAAAACCATTCCTCTCCACGTGAGACTGAATCGCGTGTCCGATGTCAGACAACCGCCGACCGGGCCTTGCCTGATCAATCCCTTTGTACAGAGCTTCCCTAGCAACCTGCATCAGCCTTTGCGCTTCGCACGAGGCACGACCGCCGACAGCTATTGTAAGCGCCGCATCCCCGTGCCAACCGTCTACGATCACCCCAAGATCGATACCAACTATATCCCCCGGCATCAGAACACGCTCATTGGGAAGACCGTGGACCACCTCCTCATTCACGGCCACACACACCGTGTTCGGGTAGCCCCGGTAATTCTTAAAAGAACTGATCCCGCCGTACTTGACGATCAGCTCCTCCGCCATCAAGTCAATGTCCAGAGTGGTAGTTTTTCCCGGAACGATCCGTTCCACTATCTCATTCAAGCACCGCGCCACCACACCCCCGGCAGCTCGCATCTTCTCTATCTCGTGCGGAGTCTTCTTTAGAATCATTAGCTGCGAATTGCCTGGACGATCCGGTCAGATACTTCCGCGATAGCGCCCACAGCCTCAATATTCCTCAGCAAACCCCTGCCATCGTAGTAACCAAGCACTGGAGCTGTCTGATTGTTATAAACCCCAAGCCGGTTTCTGATGGCCTCCGGCTTGTCGTCGTCACGGTGCATCAGCTCTCCCCCGCACTTGTCGCATCTGCCTTCCACCGCCGAGGGCTTCGAGTCAATATGATAAGGCTCACCACAACCGGGGCAAACCCTGCGTCCGGACAGCCGACGTATTAGCTCCTCTTCGTCAACCTGTAGGTTCACGACAGCGTCCAATGGCTTACCGATTTCGTCCAGCGCGGCATCCAGCGCCTCCGCCTGAGCGATCGTCCGTGGGAACCCGTCCAGTATAAACCCTGCGTCTCCCGCTGAAGCCAGCCTGTCTTTCGCAATGGCGATTACAACCTCGTCGGGAACCAGCTCGCCCTTGTCCATATAAGACTTTGCTTTCAGCCCAACTTCAGTCCTGTTCGCGACAGCCTCCCTAAGCGCGTCGCCGGTCGATATGTGCGCCATCCCAAGCTTTTCTTTAAGAATGCTCGCCTGTGTCCCCTTGCCCGACCCAGGCGGTCCAAATAACACTATCCTCAAGAACTACCTCTACCTATTTTATGAAACCCTCGTAGTGGCGCATGAGCAACTGCGACTCGATGGCCTGCATCGTCTCTAGCGCAACACCGACAACAATCAACAACGAAGTGCCACCTACCAGGCTAAACGTTGTGATACCGGTTACTTGGGGCACATAGTATTGCAACAGTGCGATCACCGCGAGAAACACTGCACCCGCCAAGGTAATTCTGGTCATTATACGGTCCAGGTATTCCTGCGTCGGCTTGCCGGGCCTTATACCCGGAATGAAAGAACCCCACTTCTTTAGGTTATCGGCAACGTCCTTGACATTGAACGTGACAGCCGTGTAGAAGTAGGTAAAGAATATAATCAACGCCGCGTAAATGAGCGACCCCCACCACGTCGCGCCTGGCGCCACACCGTGTGCGAATCTCGCAAACCAGTGGGTTGGATCGTGAGTGATCATCTGGGCTATCGTAGCCGGAAAGTATTGAATCGAGACTGCGAAGATGATCGGAATAACGCCGGCCGAGTTAACCTTTAGCGGCAGGAAACTTGACTGTCCACCTACCATCTTATTCCCAACGACTCGCTTCACGTGCTGAATAGGAATCTTGCGTTGAGCCTGGGTTATCGCGACGATCAAGGCGACGGTGGCGACAAACATAATCGCAATCATCACGACGCCGAAATAGTTATGGTTAGTATCCCACTCGATCCGCCAAGTATTGCTAATCTGAGAGGGCAGGAAAGCGACAATACCAGCAAATATAACAATGGAGACACCGTTGCCTATCCCCTTGTCGCTGATTTGTTCGCCCAACCACATCAGGAACGAAGTGCCTGCGACCAGGATAATCGCCATCTGCATAATAGTCCAGTTGCTGCCGGATACTGCCCCGTAGTTGCGTAGCAGCGCAGTGGTGCCGTAGGCCTGTATGAACGCCATGACTCCTGTCAGCCATCTGGTATAAAGCCTGATCTTCTTCTGACCGGCCGCGCCTTCTTTCTGCATCTCCTCAAGCTGTGGGATCGCGATGGTGAGAAGCTGCATGATAATGGACGCGTTGATGTAGGGCATAATGCCCATCGCAAAGATTGTATACTTTTTGAATGCCCCACCGGTGAATGCGTCGAATATGTCGAACAAGCCTCCGCCCATCTGCTTGGCGAGGATCTGCGTATCGACGCCAGGAACCGGGATGTGCAGTCCCACCACATACACAGCGAACATCCCGAAGAGGAATGTAATCTTCTTCTTCAAGTCCGGGATCCGGAACGCTGCCATTACAGATGCAAGCATCTACAATACCTCCGCACTACCACCGGCTGCGACTATCTTCTCCTGCGCACTCTTGCTGAATTTATGAACACGCACGGTAAGAGCCTTGCTGATTTCGCCCTCGCCAAGAACCTTAACTCCATCCTTGGTCTTGCTTATCAATCCGCACTCAGTCAGTGCGTGTGGCGTGACCTCAGCACCAACCTCGAAACGCTCCTCAAGATCTGCTAGATTGACTACCGCATACTCCTTGCGGCATGCGTTGCGGAACCCTCGCCTCTGCGGCAGTCGGCGATAAAGAGGAGTCTGCCCGCCTTCAAATCCGGGCCTTACACCTCCGCCCGTGCGAGCCTTTTGGCCTTTGTGACCCTTGCCTGCTGTCGTGCCATGACCAGAACCTGTACCTCGGCCAATACGCTTGCGTTCCTGCTTGGATCCGGGAACCGGATGCAAATCATTAAGTCTCATTCCTTTACCTCCACCGGATCGCTGAGAGGCATAACCTCGACAAGCTGCGCTACCTTCCGGATCATGCCCCGGATCGGCGCGCTGTCAGCACGCACGGCGCTCGATCCTACTTTGTTCAGGCCAAGGGCACGCACGGTATCCCGCTGCCGCTTGTTGTATCCAATATAGCTTCGCTTAAGAGTAACTCTGAGCATAATCTCGCCTCATCCAAAGCCTGGGGCAGACACATTCCCCACAAATAACAACTGTGCTGCCGGAACTAGTCCTGATCTTCCTCGAACTCCTCAAGAGCATCTTCTGCTTCTTCCGTGCGGACAACCTTCTCGGCCGCAACTTGGACCACAGGTCTAGCCACTCCCTCTTCCTCACGCTTCCGCACATACCACGGAACAAGTTCGGTCAACTCGGCCCCTCGCGCCGCGCACACATCTTCGGCAATCTTTAGCGACTTTAGACACTCGACCGTGGCCCGAGCGGTGTTGATCGCGTTGGGCGAACCCAACGACTTGGCAAGTACGTCCTTAACACCGGCAAGCTCGAGAATCGGCCTAACCGCTCCGCCTGCCACAACACCGGTACCCGGCGATGCAGGCTTCATCCTAACCTTGGCAGCGCCGTAGTTCATTTCGATCTCGTGCGGGATGGTATTGCCAACCAGCGGAACCTGGAAGATGTTCTTCTTGGCATCTTCGATTGCCTTGCGAATAGCGTCAGGAATGCCGGCGGCCTTTCCCAGCCCGACGCCTACGTGGCCATCGCGGTCGCCCACAGCAACCAGCACGTTCCAGCTAAGGCTGCGTCCTCCCTTATGGGTCTTCTGGACTTTATTGGTTCGGATAACTTGCTCTTCCAGTGCGAGCGTATCCGGGTTGATTCTCGGCATACTTCCTCCCTAGGGTGTTTAGAACTTGAGTCCGGCCGCCCGAGCCCCATCTGCCAGCGCCGCGACCCTACCGTGATACCGGTAACCACCTCGATCAAAGACTACTGACTCAATGCCCTTCTCTATAGCTCGCTTGCCCACGAGCTCGCCGACCATCTTGGCCGCCTCGACATTTCCGCCGGTCTTCAACTTGCCCTTGATCTCCGAATCGATCGACGAAGCGCTCACGATGGTCTTGCCTACGGTATCATCTATCACCTGAGCATATATGTGGCTCAGACTTCTGAACACGTTAAGCCTGGGACGCGCAGCCGACCCTACGACACACTTTCTGACCCTTCTGTGTCGCTTCTTGCGAAGCCTTTCTCTGTCAAACATCAACTACCCTCCGGCACCAGGTTTTCAGGTGTTACCGCGCCTGGCTGGGCCTGTCGCCAGCACCACTTCGCCTCACCGGGAAGCACCTGCCGCCAAATGCGCGACACGGCACCAAACGCGATCTTAATCGATTATTACTTGGTCGACTTACCGGCCTTACCGGCCTTACTGCGCACACGTTCACCGAAGTAACGGATACCTTTACCCTTGTATGGTTCGGGCGGCTTGACTGCCCTTACGAGTGCGGCCTGCTGGCCGAGAACTTCTTTGTCTATGCCCCGAACAATGATGAACGGCATTCTGGTATTCGTATCCTGCCCGACTTCAAAACTGATACCAGGGAGCGGCTCCACTACCACCGGATGCGAGTAGCCCACCTGAAGCGCAAGGTTCGCGCCCTGCAACTCGGCGCGGTAGCCAACACCCTGCACGTTGAGCCTGCGCTCATAACCCTGCGTGACACCCACCACCATGTTGTTTATCAGTGTCCTCACCAAACCGTGCAACGAGCGATGGAGCTTACTATTGGACGGCCTCTCGCAATACAATTGTCCATTCTCTTGCTTGATGGTAATTGCCGTTGGCAAGTTGCGGCTTAGCGTCCCCTTCGGACCGGTAACAATCACTGTGCCACCGTCTTGGGTAACCTGCACTCCGCTCGGTAACGATATGGGCATCTGTCCTATTCTGCTCATACTAACCTCTCCCTATCACCAAACGTAGCACAGAACCTCTCCGCCGATGCCCCTCTTTCGGGCCTCGCGGTCGGTCATTACGCCGCAGGACGTGCTGATGATGGCAATACCAAGCCCGCGCAATACCCTAGGCACTCGATCGCGCTTCGCGTAGACTCGAAGCCCCGGTTTGCTGACGCGCTTGAGATTCGTGATGACCTTCTCTTGCTTGGGTCCGTATTTCAGCGCAATCTTGGCAGTCGGGAACTTCTTGTCTTTCAAGATCTCAAAACTCCTAATGAACCCTTCAGCCTGGAGAATACGAACTATCTCCATACTCAGCTTAGAGGCCGGAACCTCAACGTAATCATGCTTTGCCGAATTTGCGTTTCGAATTCTCGTTAACAGATCGGCAACCGGATCGGTAACGGTCATTCTATGATCCTCCGTCTACCGGGTCGCACGAATGAATAGTTTATCATTTTGCACGACCCGATGTCAAACCATATCGCGGGCTAACCCGAATATAACTTACCAACTGGACTTAGTAACACCAGGTATCAGGCCTCGATGAGCCATCTCGCGGAAACAAATCCGGCAAAGGCCAAACTGGCGGATATAGCCTCGCGGCCGTCCGCAGATTCCACACCTGTTGTATTGCCGCACTTTGAACTTAGGCGGACGCTTCTGCTTTTCGATCAGGCATTTCTTTGCCAACTGACGAACACCTCGTTTCTGCCGCTGGAAGAGCAGGAAAGGAGCCTACTCCTCCTTCGCCTTCTCGGCCTCAGCTATTATTTGCTGCGCGATGTGCGCAGGGACTTCCTCATAGTGTGAGAACTTGGCTGTGAAGCGCCCTCGCCCCCTAGCAATCGAGCGAAGATCAATTGGGTATCGCAGAATCTCGGCCTGTGGCACATGGGCTCGGATGCGCTGTCGCCCACCGCCTATCGGCTCCATACCGGCGATCCTGCCACGCTTCGCATTCAGGTCCCCTATAACATCGCCCATGAACTCCTCAGGCACAATCACTTCCATTTCCATCACCGGTTCTAATATCACCGGATTCGCCTTTGCCGCAGCAGCCTGAAAAGCCAATATGCCGGCAAGTTGGAATGCCAGGTCGGAGGAGTCAACTGTGTGGAAACTGCCGTCGTAGCAAGTGACCTTCACGTCAACCACTGGGTACCCGGCCTGTATTCCGCGAGACATCGCCTCGCGAACACCTTTGTCCACAGACGGAATATACTGCCTTGGTATAGCACCCCCCACGATCGCGTCCACGAACTCATAACCTGTACCCCTCGGCTGAGGTTCGAGCTTAATCCAACAATCGCCGAACTGGCCGCGTCCACCAGTCTGCTTTTTATGTCGGCCCTGCGCCTCCGCTGAGCCAGTTATTGTCTCGCGATACGCTATCTTGGGTATCGAGGTCTCGACTTCCACGCCAAACTTCCTCTTCAGACGCTCGACCACTATATCCAGATGCGTCTCGCCCTGTCCCGCGATCAGCGTCTGATTCGTATCGGCGTCCCGATGCGTGCGGAACGTCGGATCCTCTTCGCTCAGCTTCTGGAGCGCCGGTCCGAGCTTATCCTCATCCGCTTTGGTCTTTGCACGCACGGCGAGGGCATAGACCGGCTCCGGGAAATTGATCGGATTAAGCACGATCGGCTTAGCCTTGTCACACAGCGTGTCGCCGGTGATCGTCTCCTGCAACTTGGCCACCGCGCCGATGTCGCCAGCGCCGATTTCAGCCGCCGCTTCTTGGTTCTTTCCCTGCAAGAAGTATATCTGGCCTACTCGCTCCTCGCGTTCCTTGTTCGCGTTGTAAACGTGAGAGTCCGATTTGATCGAGCCCGAGAACACGCGGAAGTAAGTCAACTTGCCAACGTACGGGTCCGCCATCGTCTTGAACACCAGCGCGCAGAACGGATCGGCTGGTCCGCGCTTCTCCTCAGCTCCGGCTGGTGTCTTACCCGCGACCGGCGGAATGGCGGCGGGAGAAGGCACACTTGTGACGATAAAGTCCATGAGGGTTGCGATACCCACCATCTTCATCGCGCTACCACACAGCACCGGCACAACCTTGCCTGTCCGAAGCCCGATCTCCAAACCCTTGGCAATCTCATCGTCGTTCAGCGTCCCCGCATCAAAATACTTCTCCATCAGGGCATCGTCCATCTCTGCGACGGACTCGATAAGCGCCTCACGCTGTCTGGATATCTGACTCTCCATATCAGACGGTATTTCAGCCTGGGCTATCTTGCCGCTCTCCCACTTGTAGGCCTTGTGCGTGAGCAAGTCAACCACACCAACAAAGCTGTCCTCCGATCCAATCGGGAGCTGCAATGGGGCGACGGAAGTGCCGAACTTGCCGCGCAGCGCTTCGAGCGTGCGGTAGAAATCGCTGTTTTCCTTTTCAAGCTTGTTGACAAAGAACAGCTTGCTGATGCCGGCCTCCGTGGCAAGATCCCAGCCATTCTCGGTGCCTACTTCAATGGTCCCCGTACCATCCACAATGAGAAGCGCAGCCTCCACGGCTCTCATCGCGCCGATCACGTCTCCAACGAAGTCCGGGTAGCCCGGCGTATCTACAATGTTGATCTTGGCGTTCTTCCACTCACACGGTAGGACAGCGGAGTTGATGCTCATTTTGCGACTGATCTCGTCCGCGTCAAAGTCGCTGGTCGAAGTTCCGTCGTCGACACGTCCCAAACGGCTAATGGCTCCCGCTGTGTAGAGCATTGCTTCAGCAAGAGAACTCTTGCCGGTGCCGCCATGTCCCACAAGGGCAATATTTCGAATTGCATCGATTGCGTATGTCTTCATGACTTATCTCTCTCTAAAGGGAAGTCCCAGCAGCTTTAACAGCTCCCTGGCTTCCTCGTCGGTCTTAGCGGAGGTGTCGATAACGATGTTCATACCTCGGACGCGATCAATCTTGTCGTAGTCTATCTCCGGAAACACCAACTGCTCCTTGAGACCCATCGCGAAATTGCCGCGGCCATCGAACGAATCCGCCGGCACCCCACTAAAGTCGCGAACTCTGGGGAGGACGACATTGAATAACCTGTCCAGGAACTCGTGCATCATCGCCCCTCGCAAGGTCACCCTACATCCGATAGCATTACCTTGGCGAACCTTGAAGTTCGAGATCGACTTCTTTGCCCTGGTAACCGCCGGCTTCTGACCAGTGATGAGGGTCATATCCGCCACGGCGCCATCGAGGAGCTTCGGATCCTGGGTAGCCTGCCCAACGCCCATGCTGACCACGACCTTATTGAGCCGCGGCACCTGCATAACGTTGGCATAACCGAACGTTTTCATCAACGCCGGCACTACTTCGTTTTTGTACTTTTCCTTCAGTCTAGGCATTCGTTAAACTCCCCTTAGCTGTCGATGAACTCGCCGCACTTCCGGCAAGTGCGCTCCCAACCGCCCTCGGGCGAACGCGTCCTGGACATTCTAGTCTCCTTGTTGCACTTAGGGCATACGAGCATGACTTTGCTCACCGGCAGTCCAAGCGGGACTTGCATCTCACCCAGTTGCTGTCTAATCATCGCCCTCGAGCTGGATGACCGGGGTCTGCGATGCCGAGTAACGACGTTGACGCCGTCCACTATCACCTTGCCGTCCTCAGGGATAGTCTGTATTATCTTGCCGCGCTTTCCCTTGTCCTTGCCGGAAAGAACGATCACTTCGTCGCCTTTGCGCAACCTCAGCTTGCCTTCGAAAACCGGTTTCCGCTTCTTCACCTCAGATCACCTCCGGGGCCAGGGAAATTATGCGCATGAACCCCTTTTCGCGCAGCTCTCTGGCCACGGGGCCGAAAATACGTGTGCCCCGCGGCTCGTTAGCGGCATTTATCACAACTGCGGCATTATCATCGAAGCGCAGTATCGAGCCATCGGGTCTCTGAATGTCGTTTTTGGTTCGAACGACGACGCACCGCACAACTTCGCTCTTCTTCACGGTAGCGCCTGGAGTAGCTTGCTTAACTGCGCCGATAATGATGTCTCCGACCCGTGCGTAGCGCGTGTTGGAACCCTTGAGCACTCTGATGCAGAGTATTTCTCGCGCTCCCGAGTTGTCCGCCGCCTTTAGTCGCGTATAAGGCTGTATCATTTGTCAGTTCCTCTCAACAAAAAGCACAGGCGTAGGGCGCCGGGTCCTGGGGCGTATGTCCCACGACCTAACCCCCATCGCCCATCACCAGAATACTATTTCGCCTTTTCGACGATCCGGGAGACCCGCCAGCGCTTGTCCTTGGAAAGCGGTCTGGTCTCCATCAGCTCGACTTTATCTCCAATACCACAATCGTTGTTCTCATCGTGCGCCTTGAACTTGGTAGTCCGACGCACGATTCTGCCGTAAAGCGGGTGCCTGACCAGAGTCTCGACTTTCACCACCACGGTTTTGTCCATGCTGTCACTGATCACTACTCCGCTTCTGACTTTTCGTCTGCCTCTGTCCATACTAGGAACCCTTACCTGCCTTAAGCTCTCGCGCCCGCATTTCGTGCAGTATTCGGGCGATGTTCTTCTTGGTGTTCGTAACAGCGTGAGGATTATCGAGCTGCTTGAGCGCAATCTGCTGCCGCGAGCGATAGAGATTCGCGCGCTCTTGCTTGAGCATCGCTTCAAGCTCAGCGTCACTCGCCTCACTAATCTTCTTCTTGAACTCAGATATTCTCACTGATGTCGCCCTGCTCTTTCTTGGTCACGAATCGCGTCTGGATGGGCAGTTTGTGCGAGGCTAGCCTCATTGCTTCCTTTGCAAGCGACTCGTCCACACCTGCCATCTCGAAAAGCATTCGACCGGGCCTCACCACGGCCACCCAACCCTCGGGATTACCCTTACCCTTGCCCATTCGGGTTTCGGCAGGCTTTTTCGTGATGGGCTTATCCGGAAACACCCGAATCCACACCTGACCACCGCGCTTAATGTGCCTCGTTATAGCGATTCTGGCCGCCTCGATCTGATTAGCCGTAATCCATGCGGCTTCCAGCGCCTGTAGTCCATACTCGCCAAAGTCAACCTTGTTACCGGCGGTCGCCACACCCTTACGGGAGCCACGCTGCTGTTTGCGATATTTCGTTCTTCTGGGCATCAGCATTGTGTTTAATCGCTCCTTTCGCCGTCTGATCGGCCCCTACTACCACCGGCGCTATGGCCGCCGGCGCCTCCGCGAGTTCCTCGCTCCGATCCGCCGCCTCTTTCAAGTCGGTCGCCCCGAGGTCTCCTCGGTCTTCGAGCTTCCATAATCTCTTCCTCTGTCGGCTCGGCGCGCTTCTGGCTAGGCAAAACATCGCCTTTGTATATCCACACTTTCACGCCGATGTTGCCGTAGGTCGTCTTGGCTTCGGTGAAGCCATAGTCAATGTCGGCCCTAAGCGTGTGAAGAGGCACCTTTCCCGCCTTGTCTCCATCCACGCGCGCCATTTCAGCACCGCCCAACCTTCCGGCAACTCTAACGCGAATGCCCTTCGCGCCCATTCGCATCGTACGGAACACCGCCTGTTTTGAAGCACGCTTGAATGAGATACGCTTCTCAATCTGCTGTGCGATGCTTTCCGCCACCAGTTGTGCGTCGAGCTCCGGTGTCCTGATCTCCTGGACGTTCACGTGGACCATCTTTCCGCCGCATATCTTCTCCAAATCCATACGGAGGTCGTCCACGCCTTTCCCACCTCGGCCAATAATGATGCCAGGTCTCGCCGTGTGAACCGTCACCTTTACCTTGTTGGCAGCTCGTTCGATCTCCACTCGGGAAACGCCTGCCGCATAGAGACTGCGCTTCACGAACTTACGGATCTTCGCGTCCTCAAGCAGGAGCTGAGGGAACTCCTTGTCCGCATACCACTTACTCTCCCAGTCGCGGATGACGCCGATTCTGAAACCTACCGGATGAACTTTCTGTCCCAACTACTCCCCTCCTTCGGCGTTCGACTCGCCTTCGGATTTCTTCTGTCTCGGCGCGCGCTGCTTCTCCGCAGCCGAAGCCTCTTCGGCTGCGGTAGTCGCGGTAGCCGCCTCCTTAGCCGGGGCTGCCCCTCGACGCATCGGCCTTGCGGTGCGCGCTATCTCACGCCGGCGCTTCTTTTCCGGCTTTGCCTCCGCTTCCTCTACGGCTATCGTAATGTGGCTCATCCTCTTAACCATCCGGTAACCGCGGCCCATCGGCGCATAGCGAAGCCTCTTCATCATAGGTCCACCGTCGACGAAAGCCTTCGACACTCTCAGGCTATCAGCGTCCATATGATGGTTGTTCTCCGCATTAGCCACGGCCGACTTAAGACACTTCTCGATAAGCCTGGCCGCCGCGTTCGGCGTGAACTGCAGGATGGCCAAAGCTTCCTTAACGTCCTTACCGCGAATCGCGTCAATAACCAGGCGAGCCTTCAGCGGAGATGTACGCACAAAACGCGCTCTTGCTATTGCCTCCATATCATTGGCCTCCTGTAGTTCTACTTCAGTGCAGTGGAACGTTCCGTATGGTGCCCGTGTCCCCTAAAGGTCCGTGTCGGCGCGAACTCACCCAACTTGTGGCCCACCATATTCTCAGTAATGAACACTGGAATGTGCTTGCGGCCGTCGTGCACGGCAATTGTGTGCCCGATCATCGATGGGTAAATCGTCGACCGACGCGACCACGATTGGATGATGCGCTTCTCGTTCCGTGCGTTCATCTCGTCTATTTTCTTAAGGAGCTTGGGCTCCGCATAAGGTCCCTTCTTCAGCGAACGAGCCACTAGCTGTTCCTCCTACTTGGTTCTTCTTCTCACGATTAGTCTGTCGGATTGCTTCCTGCCGCGCGTCTTGGTGCCATGCGCAGGCTTGCCCCACTTCGACACAGGCGTCTTGCGCCCAACTGGCGACTTGCCCTCGCCGCCGCCGTGCGCGTGATCTCTCGGATTCATCACAACGCCGCGAACGGTGGGCCTGACGCCCTTCCACCGCGACCGCCCCGCCTTCCCCAAAGAAATGTTCTCGTGCTCGACGTTACCGACCTGGCCTATGGTAGCCTTGCATATCTGCATCACGTTGCGCATTTCGCCCGACGGCATCCTCAACTGGGCATACTTGCCCTCTTTGGCCATTAGCTGCGCGCCGCTGCCAGCACTACGCACCATCTGCCCACCTCTGCCCGGGGTAAGCTCGATGTTGTGAATGACGGTTCCCAGAGGTATATTTGAAAGCGGCAGGCAATTACCCGGTTTGATGTCAGCGTTCTCGCCCGAAATCACCTGGTCCCCCACATTGAGCCCTACCGGCCAGAGGATGTAGCGCTTCTCCCCGTCCGCATAGTTGATCAGCGCTATTCTGGCCGACCGGTTCGGATCGTATTCAATCGCCGCAACCTTGCCGGGGACACCTATTTTGTCCCGTTTGAAATCGACGATCCGGTACTGGCGCTTGTGTCCGCCACCCTGGTGACGCACAGTAAGCTTGCCTTGATTGTTGCGCCCTCCGGACCGCTTTACCGAACAGAGCAGGCTCTTTTCGGGCTTGCTCTTCGTAATCTCCTCGAAAGTAGATACCGTATGGTAGCGCCTAGTGGGCGTTGTCGGCTTAAACTGTCTATTAGGCATCTGGCTCCTCCTAAGCGCTCTCGAAGATCTCGATGCGCTGTCCGGGCTTGAGCGTAACGTAGGCCTTCTTCCAATCGGGCGTCTTGCCCATCGGGAACCGACCAAACCGTTTCATCTTGCCCTTAACCCGCAGAGTGTTGACCTTCGCGACCTCGACCGAGAAGATCCTCTTAACGGCATCTGCAATCTCTATCTTGTTGGCGTTGATGTCCACTTCGAAGGCGTATTTGTTGAGCCCGCCAAGGCCCATGCTTTTCTCCGTTATTAACGGCCTTTTAACAATCGCATAGGGATCCTTCATTATGCCAAGACCTCCTCGAGCTTCTGAACGGCCGCACGGGTCATGATGATCTTGTCCGCGTTCAACACATCACGCACGCTAATGCCAGGCGATATCTTGACGTCGACACCAGGTATATTGCGGCAGGACAGTCTAAGCTCGTTGCTAATACCCTCAACAACTATCAGCGTTCGGCCATACGCATCCAATGTGTTGAGCCACTGCGCCATAGCCTTGGTGCTAATCTTATCAAGCTTGATCTCATCCACGAAAACGACCGCCTCATCGGCAAGCCGCGCAGAGAGCGCCGACCTTATGGCCGCACGCCGCATCTTCTTGGGCATATCCTGCCTGTAGGATCTGGGTGTAGGTCCAAACACGGTACCGCCGTGCGCATAGTGCGGCGCTCTGATTGAGCCTTGTCGCGCCCGGCCTGTACCTTTTTGCCGATAGGGCTTAGCCGCCCCCCCTCTGACTTCAGAGCGCGTCTTGGTGTCGGCAGTCCCCTGCCTTTTGTTGGCTTCTTCGGAAACAACGGCCTGGTGCATCAACGCCACGTTAGGCTTGCCTGCGAACAATTCCGACTTCAATTCAAGGTCACCCACGTGCTCACCGGCCATATTCCGCAAACTGATCTTAGGCATCAGACTACCCTCCTACCATCTGCCTACGTATCATCAACAGCGATCCGTTGGCTCCCGGAACCGACCCCTCAATAAGGATCAGGTTACGCTCAGGTTCCACTCTGTAGACCGTCAGACCTCTCTGCGTGACGGTCCTGCAGCCCATATGGCCCGGCCGCTTGACACCTTTAAACGTGCGGGCGGCATCGGTAGCACCGCCTGACTGCGGCTTACGATGGATCATCGAGCCGTGAGTCATATCGGCTCCGTGGAAGTGCCACCGCTTGACCGCGCCCGCGAAGCCCTTGCCCTTGGAGATACCCGTTACCTTGACGACGCTACCCGGATCGAATATGTCAACGCGAATCTCTTGACCAACCTCTACGTCGCCGATCTCATCAATCGGAACCTCTCTTATATAGCGCTTGGGTTCAACCTTTGCTTTGGCGAAGTGACCGGCCAGAGGCTTGTTCACCCTGCTGGGCTTGATGTCTCCGAACGCGACCTGCACGCCATCATAGCCGTCCTTTTCCGCAGTCTTCACTTGAGTAACCACACACGGACCAGCCTCGATTACCGTAACCGGAACGAGCCGTCCGGTCTCGTCGAAGATCTGGGTCATGCCCAGCTTCTTTCCCAGAATTCCATTGACCATTTGATGATCCCCTAAAGCTTGATCTCGATATCCACTCCGCTGGGCAGATCGAGGCGCATCAGCGCATCGATCGTCTTGGGCCCCGGACTCAAGATATCAATCAGACGCTTGTGCGTTCGAACCTCGAAATGCTCCATCGACTCCTTGTCGATGGTGGTGCCGCGGTTCACGCAGTAGATATCCTTCTCCGTCGGGAGAAGCACCGGGCCCGATATCCTTGCGCCCGTCCGCCTGACCGTTTCCACAATTCGCTCGGCACTCTGATCCAACACACGGTGGTCGAACGCCTTAAGCCTGATTCTTACCTTGTCCTTGCGCATAATCTGAACTCTCCAACCCTTCAGGGCTTGCAGAAAGTGCTTTCAATCCAAGGGCTCAGTCCGTCGTGTAACTGAACGAGCCCTGCGGAACAGCTACTCAATAACCTCGGCTACGACGCCTGCTCCGACAGTGCGGCCGCCCTCGCGAATAGCGAAGTTCAGACCTTGTTCCAGAGCAATCGGCACAATCAGCTCCGCAGTTATCGTCACGTTGTCACCAGGCATGATCATCTCCACGCCCTCAGGCAAGTCCAACTTACCTGTCACGTCAGTCGTACGGAAGTAGAACTGAGGACGATAACCAGAGAAGAACGGTGTGTGACGACCACCCTCCTCCTTCGTCAAAACGTAAATCTCAGCCTTGAACTTAGTATGAGGCTTCACAGAGTTCGGCTGAGCAATCACCATCCCACGCTCAACCTCCTTCCGATCTACACCGCGAAGAAGCAAGCCAACGTTGTCACCCGCCTGGCACTCATCCATCATCTTGCGGAACATCTCAATACCAGTCGCTACCGTCTTACGAGTCTCCTTGATCCCCACTATCTCTACATCAGAACCCACACGCAAAGTCCCGCGCTCTACACGACCAGTTACTACCGTACCACGACCCGTTATCGTAAACACGTCCTCAACAGGCATCAAAAACGGCTTGTCCACGTCACGAGTAGGAGTCGGTATATACTCGTCCACCGCCTCCAGCAACTTCCATATAGAAGACACAGACTCATCATCCGCACGACCCTGGTTCAAAGCCTCCAAAGCCTTCAAAGAAGAACCTATCACCACTGGCAACTCGTCACCAGGAAAACCATACTTGCTCAAAAGCTCACGTACCTCAAGCTCTACCAACTCCAAAAGCTCAGGGTCGTCTACCATGTCTGCCTTGTTCATATAAACTACTATGTAAGGCACGTTTACCTGACGAGCCAACAATATGTGCTCACGAGTCTGAGGCATAGGACCATCCGCCGCACTCACAACCAATATCGCACCGTCCATCTGAGCCGCACCAGTGATCATGTTCTTGATGTAGTCAGCATGACCAGGACAGTCCACATGAGCATAGTGACGCTTCTCCGTCTCATACTCAGCATGAAATATGTTGATCGTTACACCGCGCTCACGCTCCTCAGGAGCACAGTCGATCTGGTCGTAAGGAGTATACTTCGCAAACCCCTTGGTCGCCAATGCCGCAGTAATCGCCGCCGTCAACGTCGTCTTACCATGATCCACATGCCCAATCGTTCCAATGTTTACGTGCGGCTTAGTCCGCTCAAACCGCTGCTTAGACATTTCTTAGTTCGCCTCCCGATCGAATGCTTAAGGACAGTAGCAGGGTGCAGTTGGGGAGTGCCCTCTCACCCCAGCTTTCTCCCCCTAGGGAGAAAGATCAGGCATAATTTGGAGCCCACGATGGGATTCGGACCCATGACCTCCTCTTTACCAAAGAGGTGCGCTACCCCTGCGCCACGTGGGCAAGCCAACAACCAACAGTCCGGCTTCCAAGCTCTCACTCGGAGGCCGGACTGATCCAAAACGAGATGGTGGGGAGAGTTGGATTCGAACCAACGTAGCCGTTCGGCAACAGATTTACAGTCTGCCCCCTTTAACCACTCGGGCATCTCCCCGGGCTAACGGAGACCCGTACGCGGCCTCCAGATGCCGACTATGGAGCCGACGATGGGACTCGAACCCGCAACCTGAGGTTTACAAAACCCCTGCTCTGCCAATTGAGCTACGCCGGCGCACAATACGCCATGGACTGCGTGCATAAAAGGTTGGAGCGCGCTTCCCGTGTCCGCATTATTATATAGGCGCGCGCAAGAACTGTCAACACCCGTCTATCAGCAAAAAGATTAGGAATAGACCAACAAACTAGAAGTCGTCGGCTAGTCACCTGGAGGGGCGAGCTGGTCCCGTGTGACGACGGTTTCCGACGAAGCGGGCGTTAGGGTTGCAGCAGGAGCAGCCTTCGGCGCTGATCCGACGGCAACGATGCGTTTTTGCGGTGGATAGCGGTCGTTAGCTAGGACTTCGGTTCTGGTAGAACCGTCGGGAAAGATAAAGCGACGATAGGATGTAACCACACATCCGCTAGCGCCTTTGTCGATAACCTTTGTCTGTCCCGGCTTGAGAGAGGGATCGACAACCGTTTGGGTTGCGCCTGCGGCGATATAACGGCGCTTCCCCGTGAATACTTGCACGTTGCGCTTGTCCTCGCCTGCTCCATAGACGCTGACGGTGAGTGCACCACCGTTGATTGTGGCGACCAAGCCTATCGGCCTGGGGTTGTTGTTGCGGAATCTGAAGTCTTTCAGACCGTATACGACTGTGGCGTCGCGGCCCGGCGCCACGTAGGGAACCGTCCGGGCATGCCTGCTACGCTCGACGATCTCAAGCCCGGCTAGCAGGACTGCGTTGTAAAGAGTACTCGACACCTGACATACCCCACCCCCCAAACCGGGTTCTAGCTTGCCTTTAACGAAAATCGGAGCGTCTCTGAATCCGCGACTAGCCAAGCGCGGGCCTATGACTTTGTTGTAAGAGAACTCCTCGCCAGGCATAATAGCCAAGCCATTCAGTGCGCGTGCGGCCAGGACAAGGTTGTGAGTGCGATCGCGCTGGCTAGGATGGAAATGGGTAGTGAAGCTCGCAAGCTGGGTATCGATCTTGGCCAGCTCATCCGCAGTAATCTTAGGCCTGTCAGCGTGAACCGGCAACGAGATGAGTGAGCGGCCCGTGGCTGCCATCCGCGCGATTTTCCGGATGGAGGCGTCCTGGTCAAGCGCAATCCCACAACTATCCTGCACGACCTCCAGTCGTCCAGCAACGACCCTCAGCGAGGCGTCCCTGTGAGGCCGGTTGACGGCTCGGCCAATTTTGCCGACAACACGCCGAATGCTATCACGGTCAAGGATAATATCCGCTTTAAAACGCTTGCCGCTACCTCCAGCAGTGAGAACGCAACGAGCCCTGTTTACAAAACTGCCCGTCCGACCCACCGAATAAGCCTTTTCGAGGGCTTCGCGCCACTTCACGCGAGCTCCGAGGTCTATTAGCTTTCCAGACCAACGAGAGTCGAGGGCGATAAAAGTGACCTCGCGCCCAAGCCGTGCGTTTGCCCAGGCACGTAGCCGGTCTTCGGCAGCCCGACGGGAAAGCCCCCCGATAGGCACGCCCGAGACTATTACTCCGCCGCAAATGCGGTCGCCGCTACCGAAGATACTAATGGCGATGAGCAAACCAACAACGGCCCCGATTACAGCAACCAACAAGGCTACCAGCAGCAAACGCCGAGTCAATTTCATCGCCGGATCACCAATCCGCTTACTAGTCTACCTTTCGCCACAGTGTTCCGGACGGCGAATCTTCCAATACGATACCCCACTCTTTGAGCATATCACGAATTTCGTCGGCGCGGGTCCAGTTCTTGGCTGCCCTGGCTTGCTCGCGCTCTCGTATTAGTGATTCAACCGTCTCAGCGGCAGGCGCACCCGTTCCAAGGGACACATTATCGGCCACTGCAGTCGTACTCTCCACTGCCTCACGCAATCTGAGACCCAACACCCTGTCAAAATCATACAACGCCTCTAAAACGCCGAACTCCTGCCTGGTGTTAGCTTCGCGAACAAGCTCCGAAACCACGGCCATAGCCTGAGGCATGTTAAGGTCGTCGGAAATTGCGTCGACAAAGCGTTGGCGGTATTCCGACACCCAAGCCGCCTCTTCTCCGCCGATCTGTTTAGCACGACTGGCAAAACTGATCAGGTTACGATACCCAGCGGCGGCGGCATTGAGGGCGTCCCACGTGAATGTGAGCTTTTGGCGATAGTGCGCCGAGAAGCACATGTATCTATAGGCAAGTGGATCGCACCCGTTATCTATCAACGTTTGAAGCCGAAGGAAGTTGCCCGTGGATTTGGCCATTTTCTGCTCCCCTTCCGCTTCTTTCGACTTGCCGAGGACTAGAAACGCTCCGTGCATCCACACCCGTACGAACTTCTCCCCCGTCGCTCCCTCGCTTTGGGCAATCTCGTTGGGATGGTGTACGTGGATGTGGTCCTCGCCGCCTGTGTGTATATCGAGAGTATTGCCAAGGTACTTCATGGACATAGCGGAGCACTCGATGTGCCAACCCGGGAAGCCCACTCCCCACGGCGACTCCCAGCGCATGATGTGATTGGCAAACCTGCCGACACACTTGAACCATACGGCAAAATCGGCTGGATGCCGTTTACCAGGATCTTCCTGCACTTCATCGCGCGCTCCAACGATCTTATCATCAAGTAGTTGGCGAGAAAGCTGGGTATAGGACGGGAAGGTGGTAATGTCATAGTAGAGAGCCTGCTCTGTTTCGTAGACGTGTCCACGTTCAACTAGCTTGGTTACCAGCTCGATCATGTCCGGAATATGATCGGTGGCACGGCAGACGATGGCTGGTTTTTGTACGTTGAGCTTTTCGATGTCATCGAAAAAGACTTTTTCGTAATAGCGGGCAACCTCCCAAATGTCGCGTCCCTCTTTGCGGGCCTCCACTTCCATCTTGTCTTCGCCCTGGTCAGCATCAGAGGTAAGATGGCCGACGTCGGTAACGTTCATCACTTGGGTTACTTCGTGGCCTAGATACTCAAGCGTGCGGCGAAGTATGTCGGCAAAGATATATGACCTGAGGTTGCCGATATGGGCATAATTGTAGACGGTGGGTCCGCAAGTGTAAAGCCGCACTTTCCCTGGCTCGATAGGCCGAAACTCTTCTTTCTTGCGCGTGAGCGTGTTATAAAGACGCAGCGCCATCAGAACCCCCTTTCTCGATCGATTTGACCCGTTTGTCGAGCTCTTCGATCTTGCGCAGCATACACTTGATCATCTCACCCTCGGGGTCGAGGTCGCGACCGTGGGTCAGCGGCGCTTCGTCGACGCGCCGACCATCTTGCACAACCACTCGTCCGGGGTTGCCAACTACCACTGAGTTAGGGGGAACATCCTTCAACACTACGGCGTTAGCGCCCACCTTAACATTATCGCCCAAAGTAATAGCTCCAAGCACTTTCGCTCCTGCCCCAACCACAACGTTGTTGCCAAGGGTTGGGTGGCGCTTCTTTTTTTCGAGGCTCACACCACCAAGGGTAACGCCATGGTAGAGTAGGCAACCCTCTCCTATCTCTGCGGTCTCGCCAATCACCACTCCCATTCCGTGATCGATGAAGAAACCCTTACCGATAGTCGCGCCTGGGTGGATCTCGATCCCTGTCATAAAGCGGTTGAACTGAGACAGAAGCCTGGCTAAGAACTTGAGGTTATGCCGCCACAAAAAATGGGCAATCCGGTGCCAAAAAATCGCGTGAAGCCCGGCATATGTAAGAACCTCCAAACCGTTCCGAGCGGCTGGGTCGTTCTTAAAAACGGCATTCCAATCGGCGCGGAATGTGTCGAACATAGGTTGTGTCCTAAAGAAAAGACCCTTCGCGACTTGGCGAAAGGTCCGCGTCTTTTGCTTGTAGGAAGTATACCACAAGCTACCTGCTCCCGCAACACAGAGGTAAAAGCAGGAGGGTTCAGTTCTGCGAGAGTGTCGCTCTGTCGGGAGTGGAGACATCGGCTGTGCCAAACCGCTTTCCGCTCAAAAGAGGGTGTCCTGACTCCGCCAGCACTTCGTTAGAAATGACGAGTTCCTTGTGGGTAACTGTACAACATAGCTAGAGGGAGCTTTGTTGACAGGATTCGGTTGGCGTGATACTACATGACTGCCCGTCGGTATCCGGCAACCCGCTGCAACATCCGGCCCGTCGAGCTGAGGTCGCCGAGCTCGCAGCCTCGACCATACTGACTTTGATGCAGGATTTCATTTGACTTGATAGGTGAGGGGACGTTTTGAAACACAGGGAATTAGGCATATTTATCGTTCTCATGACAGCGATCACAACGGCCACTGCTACAGGCATCAGCCTGGGAAAAGGTTCGCCAAAGGTGGCGGTCTACCGGTCGAGCGCATCACAGGCCATAGTTTACGACCTTAGGCCTGAGCTTGGGCTATGGACAGAAAGCTACACGGAAATAAAGCCATCGACGACAATTGAAGCCGGCATCAGGCTGCTTTGCTGCACCCTGCGGTGGGACCAGATGGAGCCTACCGAGAAGGCCGGGCTATACGACTCAACCTATCTATGTGCCTGGGACACACTAGTAGCGGAATGCCGGAAGTCGGGAGTGTGTTTATGGGTAATAATCGACGGCGTTGCGCCTGGTACTGATCTATCGACGGAGCAGGGACGCAGGAGATTGACAAACTTTGTTAAGGATATAGCTGCAAAATATAATAGTGTCATTTACTGGCAAGTAATGGTTGGAGCCATCCCTGACGGACCAACACCGCCAGCCTCGAATGATACCTACTCTGAAATCCTCTCTGCATCGGCGTCCGCAATACGCAGCGCAAATCCGGCGGCGTTTGTGATCGGCACGCTTCCAAAGAACGAAAACGTCGCTAAAGCGCTCTATAGCGATGCTAGACAAAGTATCGACATAATAGCATTTACCGGAACAAGCGATGACCCGTCGGCTTTCGCAGATAAGGCGAAGGCGGTTCGCGAGATGATGGCCGAATTCGGAGATCAGACCAAGCCGCTGTGGTGCAGACTGGTTTCGACCGAGAGAGTTGGCTTTGGGAAGGTGCAGGACTGCTTCGAGAGGAACAACGAGCAAGGGCTGTGCCAGAAGGTCTACGTAAAGCCGCTGTCGTCGGCCAGCCGCGAGTTTGTCCTGTGGGCAGATGCTCAAGGAGTCAACAAGGCAATTTTAGATAGGCCAAGATCGGTAGCCAACGTGCACGTGCCGACGGATGGGCCACTTGTTCCGATCGGATTTGATTATCGGCCTGTCGACTATGGCATCGAAGTGCTGAAGGTGACAGTTGACTCCCTGGTCCCAGCCCGTATCAGCTTTGTTCAGGGAGCAGAACCCCCCGAACCCGGCAAAGGCAAGCCAGGGTCACCGCAACCCAAAAGCACTCGACCAATTCCAGACCCGTTCGATATCTAAATCTAAGGAATTGGATAGATTGGAGTTTACACGTGAACACAAGTTGGCGCTTGCTGTGCTGGCTGGGATATGTCTGACAGGGCTTGCTCAGAGCTTGTCCAAGCGTGGAAGCGGGCAAGGGGACGTAGTGCTCTACGAACCCGGGGTTGGCAGAGCGCGCATTAGCTCGTCCTTGTCTGACAGAATGCCCTATCCAAGCCGCTACGCTGGAAAGGTGGTATTCCACGTAGTTGGATGCGTGAACAAACCGGGTGTTTACGCATTGTCCGAAGGTGAACGGGTGATAGACGCAATCCGCGAGGCCGGCGGCCCCACCGCAAACGCAGACCTTAACGCGCTCAATCTTGCGGCGAAGATAGATGATGGCTCACGAATTGAAGTGCCTGCTAAATCGGATTCGAGACTGATAGCAGCCCCTGTACAGGTTTTTTCCACGAATGGCACAGCGTTCCCCGCAAACAACTTACGCCACTATGGCGGGAAGCTACAGAGTCCTGGATCCGGTACAGTCAGCCTCAACTCCGCCGATGAGGCAGAGCTTCAGCGACTTCCTGGTGTCGGGCCGGCCACGGCGAGAAAGATAGTCGAGTATCGTCATCAAATAAGACGGTTTACCAGCGTCGAGCAACTGATGGATGTTAAGGGAATTGGTCCAAAGAAACTCGACAAGATGCGCGAGTTCCTGACTCTGTGATACCAGCAACGCTAGCGGGTCGGTGACAACTTTCAGAGCGACAGCCGCGAAGAGAGTGCTTTGTTATCCGCAAATCCGCCACTCCGAGCAGAGCATTAGCGACTTCAAGAAGTCTGCTTTGGACTTCGGGCTTCTTGAGTGCGCGTGACAAGGAAAAGTAGATTGAAATTTGGATGAGCAGCTCTTCCAGAGGAAAAAACCGCGTCAGAAGGAGACACTAAATGCAGATCGGAGCGATCGTACAAGCATTGATTAGCAAATCGGAATGCCCCACTGCGAGCTGTGACCCAAGAGATATGGTAATCCCGGTTCCGGCGAGCGTAGAATTGTTTGAGACCGGGTTTTCGACGCAGGAGGGGCCTGTGGACATAGAGGTGGACGAACGCTGGACCGACTTAGGTGACGAGGGCTACTCTCTGTACTGCCATCAGGAAGGATTTCGGTTGAGCGCCCGGACCCAGCGCGGCGTATTCTACGGCCAGCAGACCCTGGATCAGATCCAGCGAATTGGACTCATCCCTAACTGCAAGATAACTGACGTGCCGGTGATGCCGATGCGCGGCATTATGCTCGACCTAGCGCGCTGTAAGGAGAAGCACGAGTATTACTACCACGCAGTCGACCAGCTTGCAAAGTGGAAGATTAACACTGTTTTCTTGCACCTAACTGACCACAGCGGCTGCGCGCTTCAGTTCGACTCCTACCCTACGCTTGCTACACGATATGCCTTCAGCAAGGACGAGATGCGCGATTTGATCAGGTTTGCTAAAGATAGATACGTTGATCTCATACCAGAGATCGAGGCTTGGGGACACGCTCGATATATAACTACTAAACCAGAGTTCGCTGACCTTGCCGAGGATCCGGCGGACCCGCGGGCGCTGTGCACGTCGAACCCAAAGGTGTGGCAGATGCTGGAACGACTTTTCGCGGAGACGGCGGAACTGTTCCCCAGCCAATACATTCACGCCGGTTGCGACGAGGCGGCTTTCGGCAAATGCCAGGTATGCGCGGAGAAAGCTGAACGATTGGGCATGGATGCGCTAGTCGGCGAGCACCTGAAGCGCGTAAGTGAGCTAGTTTCGGCGACAGGCAAGACTCCGATGATATGGGGCGATGTGCTGCTCAACTATAGGGGCTCGGCGGACCTCGTGCCGAGAAACACCGTCATTACTCACTGGGACTACAGGGCTGATCTCAGTATCGAACCGTTCGAATTCCTGCGCGACAAGGGATTCTCCGTGTTGGGGTGTCCGGCCATCGTGCAAGGAAGCCGGATGATTCTCCCAATGCCCGACACTCTTGACAACACCGCCAACTGTGCCAGCCACGTAATTGAAACGGAATGTCTGGGAATGGACACCACAGTCTGGGTGCCCCAGCGATATTTATCGGATACACTGTGGTTCTCACTGGCTTACGCGAGTGAGTTGTCTTGGTCCGGCCATCGAAGGGACAGATTGGCTTTTGCCAAGGCATTTGCCGAGCACTTCTACGGACTGGAGCCGTCGGAATCAAATGGTCAAGTGTTGATCGACGCACACGAGCTATCCACCAAGTCCTACGACTGGGTGCAGAACCCCTGGAACTATGCTGCGCAGATCATTTCCCATCCTGACACCGATCCTCCTGCCAACGCCGACACAATCAACCGCCTCATTGGATTACGAGAGAAACTACTCGCAATACGCGCCGAAGTCACGAGACACGAAGAGGAATTCGACGCACTGCTGCTAGCCGCCGATGTCGGAATTGGTGTAAGGCAGAGGGCCGTCGCGATTCGAGACCTCATCAAGAGATTATCCGCTGTCGCGGATCTGGCTCATACGGACCAAGAACGCGCGGCGTCAAAAATAGAGGAAGAGGCGCGCTCAGTCGGCCAGATGATGGATAGCGACGCCATATTGCGCGATCGGTTAGACTCTGCCTGGGACCGCTGGCGCTACCCCGATGATCCAATAAAACGCGAGGGCGGCGAGAACTTGATGGAAGGCTTTGAGAACTGGCGGAAGTTCCTAAATACTCTGGCATCAAGGCTCTCAGATGTTCGGTCAAGGATGATAGCTGGGCAAGACGTTGATTGGGAAGCTTTGTGGAGGCCTGAAGAGGCCTATGAGGAGCGGTTCATCGACGCGGGCGATGTCGCGCATGGGGTCGAGCAATGACGATAACGCCACTGGTTTCCGCAGGCATCATCTTGTCCTATAAGTGCAATTCACGATGTAGGCACTGTCTGTACTGCTGCTCCCCGGAGTGGAAGGACTGGATGGATACTGACTTGCTACGCACCATCTACGAGGGCACCCTGCGAGCGGCGGGAGCAGCGCACGGGTTCCACCTTGCTGGCGGCGAAGCGTTCTTAAACATGCCGCTGCTAATAGATGCCGTGCGGATGGCAAATGAGCTTGGTATTCCGATCGATTACGTGGAGACTAACGCGGCGTGGTTCACTACCGCGGACTCGGCGGTCGAAAAATTGACGGCGCTACGCGAGGCGGGCCTGGCACACCTGCTAGTGAGCGCGTCGCCGTTCCACGCGGAACACATACCAGTCGAAAAGACACTCGGAGTCATAGAGGCGTCGCTGGCGATTTTCGGACGACACGGGACAATTGTATGGCTTCCGACGTTTTTGCACGAGCTAACATCGATCAGGTCAACCGGAAAGATTGCTTTCGCGGAGTATGGGAAGGCGGTAGGAACGCGCCGAACCCAGCAGGCCGCGCTGTATGACGGGCAGTTGATACCCGGCGGCAGGTCGGCCTCTGCGTTGTCAGAATGGCTGCCGCGAATATCGATCGAGGAATGTTTTGGAGGAGATTGCCGCTACGAGCTTTTGCATTCCGGCAGGGGCCATTTCGATCCCTATGGTAACATCGTCCCCGGCGTCTGCTCCGGAATAAGCGCAGGCAACGCTCACGACCTTGTAACGGCTTATTCGCGGTTCGATATAGACGCATACCCTATCATAAAGATCCTCTGCACTGATGGTGTGCGAGGGCTATATGAACTGGCGACACGCGATTTCAGCTACACGGGCAAAGACGCCTACGCCGGCAAGTGTGATCTTTGCGTGCACATTCGACGACACCTAGTAAGCAGTGGTGCCGATTACCCCGAGCTAAGGCCAAAGCAGTTCTATGAGCAGATGTGACGCAAAATCCTGATGATAAGGCAGCAAAGGCAAGGCTAAGGCTACTTTTTCTTAGGGAACGCAACTTCATCGGGAGTATTGTAAACTACGCCGCTAATCATCTTGAACACGACGGGTTGGTCCGTGCCACCAGGGTAGTAGGTAAACTTGTATTCGATAACATCGGAGCCCGAGCAACTGAATGTTATCGTCTGTCCACCTCGGCTTGCTGCGGCATAGGCAGCGCCTTTGGTAGCAAGCGCTTTCTGGAGTAAAGCCCATTGACCTTCAGACAGCGCCGTGACGGGCAGATGTTCGGTTAATTTGTCGCGCTGCGATTGATCCAGCGAACTGTAGAACCGGAGTATGTGCCTGTTTCGCGCAGCGTCGCCCGCGCCGAGGCCGATCAGTTTGGGGTCGAGCAAAATGGTATGATCGATCTGCTCATCACGCAAGTTGGCGATCTGGAGGTATTCGTCCAGTCGGAGACCATCGTTGGCCTTACCTCGAGCATACCAGTAGTCTAGCCAGACTTGCGGCACCTCCCACGCACGCTTCTTAAACCACTCTTTGTCGCGGAATCGTAGCGTATTGCCAGCCTTGGTCCAGTTCAGCCCATACAAGGCCGAAATCGACTCGAGATGCTCGCCCAACGGCTTCTCGCCACCCGCAACACCAAGTGCGGGACCGATGAAATAATCGGAAACCACATCAAGTCCGGATCTCTCCGCCAGCGCCTTGAGAGTCATCGGAAGAGGGGCATTGGTAACGGTATCGAAGAGCTTAATCTTCACTCGCAGGGCAGGGTCGGATAGAATGTCCCTGCTTGGTTTCTTTGCCGCAACCGCCGCCGATTGTGCCGCCGCGAGATCTTGCTGAAGCTGTTTGCCTACTGCTTCCTTAGTCGCACCCTCGCGAAGGCTAAGAACGGCCCGAGCGATGGCCTTGGCAATTGGGCTGGCAGGATCAAACAGCGGGATGTCGAATGACTCTGGCCCCGTGCCAATGGTTATTCGTCCAAGCATATCGCGCGAGAGCAAATCGGACCGTACCGAACGACGGTTAATGGTGATCTGAAGCTTCTCGAACCGAGTGAGCAATACGGAGTGATCTTCAGCCGCGCCTATCCCCTTCAGAAGGCCGTCGTAGGACTCAGCGATGCGCCTCACACTTGCCTGAAGCTGTGGCGACAAGCCTGAAACCGGAACACTTACCTCGGAGCCCTGCACAAACGCGCTGCGAGCATCCGGAAACGAGTTCAGAAACTCGGCAACGTCTCGGCCCAAAGGCTCAGTAGCGAGCAGATAGCGCCAAGGATCACTAGACTTCAGACGCGCCGCATCGGACGCGCTAAGCGCGGCAAGGTTGATCATGTCAGAAATCGCGTTTTCACGCAACTGACGAAATTCTCGGGTCCGCTCATCCTCAGCGGATGCCCTCAAAGACTCCTCCTCAAGGCGCTGGGGTTTATCCTGCCAGAAACGATATGACCACTTACCCGGTTCGCCGCCTCTGCTCCAATGAAAGCTTAGCACGTTAGTCAGCTCCTGCATAAGCTCACGCAAGGGCATATCCGTGACGTGAACGATAACCTTGCGGTCCTGTACCATCCAATCATCTTTGTCTATCCCGGCGTTCATCTGGATACCCGTCATCTCACCGAGCTGGGCAAGTAATCGGCTCACGGGAACGCCATCAGCCGATATAGTGATCTTCTGAGTGAGTCTGGGGTCGTCGTTCTTGGTTAGGGCTTCATTCTCGATGATGGTAACAGCGCTGCAGTAACTGGACAGGAGCGCTGCCGCGCCGATTGCGAGGAGTATGCGAGATATTCTCATGTTAGGGCTCATCCGGATGCGACGTGATCTTGCAGAGTCTGTAACTACTCATTGCATACGACTTAACCGGCCCTGATGTTCCAAAAGTCCGGCTTATGATCCCGCGGACACTGACGACGAGGACGGCTGCGGCGCGATCTTCACCGCGTAGAGCAGCGCCAAGCCGATGGCGATTCTGACAATCCCTGCCAACCGGGCGACCGTGAGTTGGTAGAACCTTGCTCTATTCAGCATCAGTGCGTAGAGCAAGTCTTGCAGAAATGATGGGTTGGCAGCGGCTACAAGGCTTATGCCGACGACGATGGCTCCTAGAATGAGTACGAACTGCTTGAGCCCCACGATGTTCCGCACGGCGGCGTAGATAAGAACCGCTCCCATCGCGATTCCGACGAGGCCGAAGATACGAAGCCATATAAGCCCGGCGAACCTGTCGGTAACACATATCCACCATCCTGCTGCCAGGACTTGAGTGAAGCCGATAGCCTCCGTCACTATCGCCAAAACAAGCACGATCTTGCGTACCATATCCCTCCCCTTTTGGAGCTATCCAGCTCGCAGCGCCTACATCCTCACCACAACTCTCTCACAACATTGAATGATAGGGCGAAGTAAGCGCCCCCATCGATCACGGAGAAAAAAGCTCAGATCGCCAATTCGTTCCAGATAGAATCGTCCGAAAGGCGCTTTGCGATGTCCACACCGTAGAACTCGCCTATCGGAGCAAGTATCTCCGGGTTGGTTTCCCAGACTTTTGTCGCGGCAGCCCTCACAACGCCCACTCCAGCACGAGTCATTTTACCCAGGGGTCTTCTGCACGGCCCCGCCGGCATCCCAAGTCCTGCCATAAGCGTCTTGATGGGCAGCGGATTGCGATAGCGGTCGTTGACGGTCGCTGTGTCGCCGTTGGGCAACACTCGTTCGTTATCCACTTTCACGGTGACAATACCGAGAAGCGGCGCAATGACATTCCTGAGCCTGTCCGCTCCGGCAATGTCGCCTTGCATCAACAGTTGGACCATCTTTGCTACGGATCCAGGAATAACGTTTGAAACTACGGAGATGACACCGTCGGCCTTGATTGCCTGGTCTGACATCATCGTGAACGTGATATCGTCGTCACCACTCATAATCGAAAACTCGGGGCCCAGCATAGCACGCGTTTTGGCCATGCGTTCGAGGTCGCCAGTTGCTTCTTTGACGGTGGCGATGTTGTCGAACTTCGCGGCGAGTATGGCAAGGTCCTCGACGGCGAGCGCGGTGCCGGACCTGCCCGGTATGACGTATGGCACGATCTGAATGTCGGGAAACTCCGATGCAACGACTGAGTAGTATTCGTCGCGCAGCTCCTGCGATGACGGACCGTTATAATAACAGTCGACCATGAGAACCGCTTTGGCCCCAGCCTTGACAGCATGGCGCGTGCTTTCTACAGTCTCGGCAGTGGAGTTGCTGCCGGTACCGGCGATCACGCCACACCTGTTGGAACATAATGCAAGAACACGTTCTATGACGAGGTTGTGCTCGTCCCAGTCAAGCGTGGGCGACTCGCCCGTGGTACCGACAGGCACCAAACCGGTGATGCCCTGAGATATCTGAAACTCGACGTTTTTCTGGAGACCGTCCCAGTCGACGGAAAGGTTTGAAGTGAATGGAGTGACAATTGCAGTCCATGTTCCCTGTACTCTCATTTGATATAAACCCCCAGGCTAACGCGGCAAGCGCGGGCTATTCGATTGGTTGTTACATTCTAGTGGGGAAACGCGGTTTTGGCAAACTCTTTGCCTGCAGAGAGAGCGGCGCCTAGCGCACCGACAATCTGGGGGTCTGGTGGGATAAGCAGTTGGGCGTCGAGGCGCTTAGCTATGGCCGCGGCAACACCGCTGTTTCTGGCCACGCCTCCACTCATTGCAAACGGCGACTTAGCGCGAAGCCGACTGACCATACTGTAAATGCGCTCGGCGATAGCGGAATGAAGTCCGCCTATGATATCCTCTTTAGGCACACCCTTGGCAACGAGCGCAACGACTTCAGACTCAGCAAAAACTGTGCACGTGCTTGATATGCGAATATTAGCAGTAGAGCGCGACGCGAGTTGCCCGAGCGAGTCCACATCGGTGTCTAGAGCCGCCGCCATCACTTCGAGAAAACGACCCGTGCCAGCGGCACACTTGTCATTCATAAGGAAATCTTCTACGCGGCCGTCCGTACCAAGCCGAATAACCTTGCTATCTTGTCCGCCAATATCGATAACGGTACGAACCTCCGGAAAGAGCTTCCTCGCCCCGACGGCGTGACAGGTTATCTCGGTAAGGGTTGCGTCAGCAAAGTCGATTGCGCCGCGCCCGTAGCCGGTAGCGACGACGCAATTGATTTGAACGGACGACAGACCCGCTCGATCCAAAGCCTGTTCGAAGGCGTCCTTGGCTGCGGACCTACCGTCGGCAAGAGTAAGCACGGTTGCTGAGCCGAGTATGTCTTCACCTCGCAACACGAGGGCGGTCGTCGTAAGCGAACCAATATCCACTCCGGCCGTCGTTGAACTATTTGTCATTCTTGCTCCGAGCATATGGCGCGCACAACGGGTCGCCTATAACCAAATCGCGCCAGTGGACAAATCTGGAGGCGGCGTAAAAGCTCTCGGCCAAGTTACGCCCTGACGTATATCGATCAAACAGTATGCTAGCGGACGCAATAGCCAGCACGTACGGCTCATAGACATATCCCTTGACCCCGGTTGCTCCGTTGGCAATCAAATCAACAACATACGAACGCTTTCCCTGCAATTCTCGCTTAGCCGTCAGGGTCCAGGCGCTGGTGGAAACGGCTGTCTCGGCAATGGAACCAGGAAGGAACTTGAGATTCTTAAACTTATCGTCAGTGTATTCGCCGTCATGCGAGCCCCAGGAAAAATAGCCCATCAGATCCTCTCGGACGACGAACTCTTTGGTTTCATTCAGCAAGACATTGATACCTCTCTCTTTGAGGAGACGTCCTGCTTCGCGCATGCCGTCGTTAACAATCTTGTATGCAGGAGCACCATCAAAAGCGGGGTCGACATCTATAAGGATAGTTCCCTGTGGTTTGGCAGCAAGTGAGCGATCGACCAATGCTTTCGCGTCCTCGAAGGTCATACCATCAAGCCTGGTAACCAGATAAATGCCGAACTTGCTGTGGGAAAACGGTTCGGTGGACTCGTAATACGGGTTTGGGTGGCAATCCACTATATCCTCGTTATCTAAACAAGTAAGTACGCTATCGACGCTCCAGTGACCGACAGTCTTGATGGGTATGCCGCGAGCAAGGACAATGTAGTCGATTGTATCGGCAAGCTTTCGGTCGTTAATAAACGCCTTGATCGGCTTACGAATGTCCTTGTCGAAGTCAGCGTCGGGAATCACTTCCTTGTCGGTGCAAGTGACGCGGCAGATGAACCTTGGTTCGATGCTGCGTTTGCTGGCGTAGTACTTGCCGAGTTGGACGGACTCAGGAACCGCCGAGTTAACCACAATGAGAACATTCGAAGGCCCAGCAGGCAAGTGTGTGGCGGAACTGCACCCGGCGCAAGCGGCGAGCACGATGAACAGCATGTTCAACAAAGTTCTCATAGTTGAGATTACCTCGATATCTGTCGCGTAGTTCCCGTGAAAATACATTCACCAACCCGGGCTGGTTATCCTGTTCCAGTAGTCTCAGGAGGAATGCAAGTGGCAGAGCTTTAAGATCTCATTAAAATGCTCGGATAGGGCTGAGCCTTGGCTGGTCGAAACTTTTCGGTGACGGATTATCTGATTGCGCGCGGGCAGGAATTGGAGCCGCTGTTTGCCTTCGACGCGATGGACGAGTGTGCTGCGCGAAGTTGGCGGGTGAGCGCGACGGCAAAAGCGCGCGACCTCTTGGGAGAAATGCCCGCCGCCGTGCCGCTAAAGACCGAAGTGCTAGAGACCATCGACCTAGGCGACGTGAGGCTAGAGAGGATTGTCTTTGACGCCGACGCCCGATCCACGGTGCCCGCGAACGTGCTAATTCCCAAGCATTCCGGCGACCGCCTTCCCGCAGTATTGTGCTTCCACGGCCGAGATGGTGACAAAAATATCGTGGCAGGCGTGACCGACGCGGAGGAAAACGGCCAATTCGGCAGGCTCTTGACGCAATATGGGTTTCTGACCATCACGTTCGACCTGCGGTGCTTTGGAGAGAGAGCGGACGATACAATACCGATGTTCGGCCGTGATCCGTGCGATGTGCATTTCGCGCGCGGGTCGCTGTTGGGGATCAACTTATTAGCGCTCAACGTGCACGACGCTATACGGACACTGGACTATCTGGACAGTCGGGAAGACGTTGATCCTAAGCGAATAGGATGCTGTGGGTATGAACTTGGAGGTATGATGGCCCTCTGGACAAGCGCGTTAGACCGTCGGATTAAGGCTTCAGTGTCTGGAGCATGTCTATATAGCTTCGACGAGTTCGCGGTAAGGCAAGGACGATTCTGCGGAGCGATGTTTGTGCCGGCGCTGCGACGTTATTTTGAGATGGAAGACATTGCGGCGCTAACGGCACCTCGGTCTTTGATGATCCAAGCCGCAACAGACGATCCGGAAAAACCTTTGGAATCGAGCAAGAAGTGCTATGCGAAATTGCGAAAGGTTTTTAATGTGTGGGGACGTCCCGACCACGTGGCATGGGCAGCGTGCGAGAAAAAGCTA
>Ga0209162_1000535_pt1 | contig 41449 bp, 32 predicted proteins | sample YNPNPMetaG_FD_187121 | JGI IMG/M metagenome (GOLD analysis project Ga0209162, IMG submission 187121) | Anoxygenic and chlorotrophic microbial mat microbial communities from Yellowstone National Park, USA - YNP NP MetaG (SPAdes) (version 2) ...
TGTGAACCCCGCGTGGCGTACGGCGAACCGGTGGCATGTGGATTGCGCGCGTGCCGAGAGCGGGAAGAAGAGGAATCACTCGGCCGCCCGCGGGCGCGAGGGGGGCGCGACCGGCAGGTGCCCGTGGTGTCCGTCTGGACCCCCGCTTTCGCGGGGGTGACGATACGGCGCATGATGGGTCGTCAAGGGCGCCAACGCGGCGCCCCCCGTCATTCCCGCGCAAGCGGGAATCCACGACAAGGCGCACTCTCCCGTCATTCCCGCGCACGCGGCAAGGCCCGACGCGACCGCCCGCGGGCGCGAGGGGGGCGCGACCGGTGGGTGCCCGTGGCGTCCGTCTGGACCCCCGCTTTCGCGGGGGTGACGATACGGGGCATGATGACTCGTCAAGAACGCCAACGCGGCGCACCCCGTCATTCCCGCGCAAGCGGGAATCCAGGACGACGCGGACTCTCCCGTCATTCCCGCACGCGGTAAGGCCCGACACAGCCCCGCCCCCCGCCCCCCGTCATTCCCGCGCAAGCGGGAATCCACGACAACCCAGCCCCTCGTCATTCCCGCACAAGGGGGAATCCAGGAGAGGTTGGCTCGGCCCGGCCGCCCGGCCCTCGACATCTCGCACCATCGCACACGTCCGACCGCCCCCTCGCAAATCCGAGCCGCGAAAGCAAGACGGGGTTCACAGGACGCTTACGTTCGCATCGGTCGCGAATGTACCTGACGTTCTCCGCGTCACCCAGCGCCTTCCGCCGGACCAGGTGCAGCATGATCACAAGACCCCGACGATCCGCCCACGGCCACGCCCACTCCGGCAGGAAGCTCTCAATCGGCGCCTCAAAGGTCGGTCGCAGCGGGCTGAATGTGTGGTAGACCTTGAAGCCGACGATCTGCGGCTCGGCGAGCCGGCGTTCCACCTCCGAAGCGTCCGAACCCGGATGCACCACGATGAGGCCGCGACTCAGCGGCCGACCGCGGATCTGTTCGACGACGAAACGGTTCGCCGGCTCCACGCGGTCGAGCGGAACCTTGGGATCGGGGAAGAACAGCCCCCCCGTGCACCGGCCTGCGCCCACCTGCCGGTCCAGGCAGCGTTGCCACACTTCCACGCCCGCCTCGCGCGGGCCGTCCCCCGCCACGCCGGTCGCTGCGACCAGATCCGCCACCCGATACAGGTGGGCGTGGGCATCGAACATCCTGGGCGGAAGGAAGTCCCGCAGTCCGGCCGCAATCGACTCGTCCCCGGGACACCACGCCCAGTTCGCCGCCATGTATCGACTCCCCCGGACGCCGTCGCGGTGCCCGTGCGGCCGGACCGCCGGACTGTCTCCCGCGTGCCGCCAGCCGCATTGTGCGACCGGACCGGACGCGAGGCAACAGGCAATGTCCAATCCCCGCCCCACCCGGTATCATGACGCGGCCGGGCGGAGCTTCACCCGATCCCTGACGCCTCAGTACTCCAGAACGAGCCGCGGAGCCAGATTCGCATTCCCTTGGTCCGCTGCGCCCTCTCGGGAATAGTAATCCACGGTCCCGTTGTCGGTCTCGTCCTGTTTCATCAGCACCCAGCCATTCGCGGCTCCTGCCCGTACGTCCGCCGTAACATCCCAGGACACCTCCCCCGACGTGGCGTTGGTATGCAGCACCCCCGGCCCGGTCGGAGCGGCCAGCGCGCCGCCCTCCCAGGGATCCGCACAGTCCGGCCGGCGGTCCGAGATGTCGGTGTCCGACGCGCAGTTCCACGTGACGCCGGCGCCCGTGCCCCGGATCCGGTTGCCCACGTTCCATCCGTTCCCCTCCGTCCACGGTTCGAGCACTCGCCGAACCACCACGACCGACCCCCGCCGGCGCCACCCGCCGACATCCGCCACGCTCATGACCAGCGTGGCCCTCGTCAGACCCGCCGTCGGAACACCCGACAGATCGAATGCCACGATCACGCGGTTCCGCCCGTTCCTCTGGATCCGGAGGATGCGGTTCGCCCCCTCGTTGTCATTCTGGGCGTTCCGCCGCAGGAAGGCATCCCTGACCGCCGTCAGGACGATCGTGTTCTGGTCGCACGCGTCGCCTACGCCGTCTCCGTCGGTGTCCGTCTGGTCCGGGTTCGGCGTCGCGGAGCAGTTGTCGCAGGCATCCCCTACGCCATCGCCGTCCGAGTCCGTCTGAGCCGCGTTGGGCTCACCCGGGCAGTTGTCACAGGCGCTGCCCAGGCCGTCCCCATCCGGGTCGGCCTGATCCGGATTCGCCACGCCCGGACAGTTGTCCACAGCCCCGCAGACTCCGTCGCCGTCCACATCATTGCTGGCATCGGCCGGACAGGAATCGCACACGTCCCCGAGCCCGTCCGCATCGCCGTCGGCCTGATCCGGGTTCGCGAGGGCCGGACAGTTGTCCACGTCGCCGCACACCCCGTCCGCGTCGGCGTCGTCATTCGGATCCAGAGGGCACGCGTCGCAGGCATTCCCCGCCCCGTCCGCGTCGGCATCACTCTGATCCGCATTGGCCGCCAGCGGGCAGTTGTCGGCCACATCGAGGACACCATCATTGTCGTCATCCGGATCGCACGCATCCCCCAGCCCGTCGTACTCGTTGTCCTCCTGGCCCACGTTCGGCTCAAGCGGGCAGTTGTCGACCTCGTCCGCCACAGTGTCCCCGTCATCGTCCGGATCGCACGCGTCGCCGAGCCCGTCGCTGTCGGTGTCCGTCTGATCCGGGTTGGCCGCCAGCGGACAGTTGTCCGCCGTGTCGCCCACACCGTCTGCGTCGTCGTCGGCGCTGCACGCATCGCCCGTGCCGTCTCCGTCCGTATCGGTCTGGTCCGGATTCACCACCAGCGGACAGTTGTCGATGCCGTCCGCGACGCCGTCCCCGTCGTCGTCCGGGTCGCACGCGTCGCCCAGCCCGTCGAGATCCGTGTCCGTCTGTTCGGCGTTGGCCGCGAGCGGGCAGTTGTCGCCATCGTCGGCGATCCCGTCGTTGTCGTCATCCCCGTCGCACGCGTCGCCCTGACCATCCCCGTCGGTGTCGGACTGGTCCGCATTGGCGACGAAGGGACAGTTGTCGCCCGCGTCCGGGACGCCGTCGTTATCGTCATCCTCGTCGCACGGATCGCCGAGACCGTCGCCATCGTTGTCCGCCTGATCGGCGTTGGCCGCCGTCGGGCAGTTGTCCACGTCGCCGCACAGGCCGTCGCCATCGGCGTCGTTAGCCGCATCGTTCGGACAGACGTCGCACGCCTCCCCGTAGCCGTCTCCGTCCGTGTCGGTCTGCTCCGGATTGGCGAGCCCCGGACAGTTGTCGCAGACCTCCCCGCGGCCGTCGCCGTCGCTGTCCGTCTGGTCCACGTTGGCCGTTGCCGGGCAGTTGTCGCAGGCATCCCCGGCTCCATCCGAATCGCCGTCGGCCTGATCGGCGTTAGCCGCATCGGGGCAGTTGTCGCAGGCCGTCCCCACGTCGTCCCCGTCGATGTCCGCCTGGTCCGCATTCGCCACGCCCGGACAGTTGTCGCAGACGTCGCCCACGCCATCGCCGTCCGCATCGGCCTGATCGGGATTGGTCGCGTCCGGGCAGTTGTCGCAGACATTGCCCAGGCCGTCCGTATCTCCGTCGGTCTGGTCGGGGTTCGCCTCCGCCGGGCAGTTGTCGCAGGCGTCTCCCACGCCGTCCGAGTCGCCGTCGGCCTGGTCGCTGTTCGGAACGCCCGGGCAGTTGTCTTCAAGGTCGCCCACCCCGTCGCCGTCGCGATCGGGAATGAGCACAAACGCCCGCTGATAGCCGTCCTTGTACCCCCATCCGACGATGAGCCCCTTATTGTTGATGGCCCAGGCTACCGCCAACCGTTGCCACCCGGCGCCGGCCGGGATGAGGGTGTTGAGGTCCCGGATGCCCCGCGCCGAATCCCACACGAACGCATAATCGACGGGCGTGCCCTCCGACTTGCTGACCTTGCCGACCACCTGATCGAGGTCATTGATGCCCAGGGCCGTCCCCCACACGAAGCCCTCGCCCGGCGGTACTCCGCAGTCGACCATCCCGCCCGACGGCGTCCAGAGGAAGGGACGGGTCTGCGTGTCCCCGGGCAAGTGCGACTCCCCCGCCACGTGCCCGAGCTCGTTGATGGCCCTCCCCCAACTGTACGCCCCTCCCAGCGTCCCGAGGAGCTCCAAGCCGCCCGAGGCGGTCCACACATAGGCGCGAATCCCGTCCCCGGTCTCGCAGTAGCCCGTCACCTGGCCGGCGTTGTTGACGCCCTGCGCGTAGTTGGCGCCCCCGAGCGTAGGCAGCATCGTCACCACGCCGCCCTCGGCCACCCACGCCAGGACCGTCGTGCCCACGGTATGACCGACGATAACCCCGTTCTCGTTGACATCACACCCTTGGCCTCCCGCGACGTATTCCATCCCCGTCGCGGGGTTCCGCCAAAGGAAAGCCGTGCTCGACGTGCTCGTCGTGGATCGACCGACAACCCAGCCCTGCTCGTTCAGCGCAAACCCCTGCGAGTTCGTGTCCCCGGGCCGCGTGCCCAAATCGCGCATCTGCGGATTACTCGGGACTCCGTCCGTTCCGCCCGGTGTCCACAGGAAGGCACGGTCCTTCCCATTCGCCAGCCTGGACCAGCCCGTCACCAGATTGTTCTCATTGATGTCACGGGCTTGGGCATCGTTTCCCCCCAGCGTTCCCAGATCGATGACCACGTACTCCGCGGCCGCTGCCGCCCCGAGACGATCGCCAACGCGCAGAACACGGCTACCGCTCGCACACCTTTCCCGATCGACATGTCGTTTCTCCTTCTCAGATCAATATGACAGCCAAATGCGCCGAACGTCGCAGATAGGCTCCCCCTTCAACGCACCCGCCGCCGAGGGAAACCCCTGCGTGGTCATTATGATACCAGGGGCCCCGGCGCACGTCATCAGGAAAATCAATCGCCTCGCCGGACCTCAAACCCGCCGGCGTCCAGGGGCCGGATCCCCTGCCGCCGTCCGGCCGTCCCTTCGCCTGGGAGGCTCTCCCGGCAGACTTCGTCGCAAATGCTTCGGGGCGCGCTTCACAACCGGAATGCGCGTCCCCCCGTCCGGCCGCTGAGCATCCGCATCCGCACCGCCGCCTCACGAGGCTCCCGCCAGGCGCCGCAGGGCTTGCACGCCCTCCGATCGAAACCCGGCAGCGCATCCTCCTCAGGCGACCGGCCTCAGGGCTTTCCCCTCCTTCACGGCGGTGCAAGCCGCTCGAACCGGGGCGGACCCGCGCGGTCGTTCACGAACCGATATGCCTCCCGTCCTGCGAAATGCCGCTGCGCGATCCGATTACGGGCCTCACCCAGATCCCGAGCGAATACCACCGGACCATCGAGGTTGGGGCTGTTCAGGCCGGCCCCGGCTGCATAGTCGTCCATCGGCCCCGACTGCGTCGGAATGAAGACGATCGCGTTGTGCAACGGGTTCGTCTCCAGGGCCTTGATCAGCGCTCGCGACTCGTTCCAGCCCAGGAAGGCCGGACTGAACTCGCTCAGCATCTCCCGGTAGGCCCCGGCCCCGCAGTAAACCATCCATCCCAGCCCGGCCATCCACAACGCCGCCCGCGCCCGCGCATCGGCGGACCGCCAGGCGAACCGCCGGTAGCCTCCGCCCAGCCACCGTCGCAGCGCCGTCAGCCCCCCGACGGCCAGAACCATCATGAACCCCATCGCCTCCGACCAGTACCGCGACTGCCCCGCCAGCGCTCCCGAGAAATGGTAGAAGAAGTAGACGAAGGCCACGGAAGCGATCGCGGCCAGACTGATCCAGCCGGCTCCCCGCCGGGCGCCCGCCACCACGCCCGCGGCCATCAGCAGAAGCGTCCCCCGTCCCCAACCCAGTAGATTCAGCGCCACCGCGTCCAGGTTCATGTACAGGTTCTTGAACGCATTGGCCAGATCGTGCCCGCGGTCGTATTCCGGCCAGTACTCCATCCCGAGGTTCTCGCCGAACCCCATCCGATCGTGCTTCGACCAATGCTCGAAAGGCGTCACGAGCGCGTCGCCCGTGAGCGCGTAGTTGTACCCCAGGAACAGCGCCGCACCGACCGCCAGCGGCCCGGCCGCCACCAGCAGAGCACCGGGGCGAACCTCCCGCCACCGCCCCAACAGCACCGCCCCCACCGTCGTCGGAATGCCGATCGCCAGCGCGGTCACCGGCCGGAAGTGCACCATCATCCCGAACGCTGCCGCCGCCGTCAGCCAGTACCGGTATCGCGACGGTTCCCGCAGCGCCCGCACGACGCAGACGGCAAACACCATCGCAAGGACCAGACACCCGCCGTGCGCCATCATGACCGCATACAGGCCGGTCCGAAACGGTGAAACCGCCGCCAGGATCGCCGCGATCCGTCCGGTCTTCTCGCCGACCAGCTCACGACCCAGTGCATAAAACAGCCAGACGGCCAGCCCCCCCAGCAGAGGATTGATCACCCACGGCGCCCCCAGCCACACGCCCGGAACCAGCAGCAGCGAGGGCCCGAGGAAGTACTTCCCGTACCACTTCGGCCCATCAAGGATGATGTATTCGTACTCGAAGAACGGCCTCAGTTCGATCGGCGGCGCCGGCGCGTAAAGCTGCCCCCGCGCGAAGTTCTTCGCCTGGAACAGCATCGCCACCTCGTCCGGGATGTGCGGCGAGCCGCCCAGGCCGAAGTAGCTCAGATAGACGCTCTGGGCCGCTGCCGCCACCGCCAGCACGGCCAGCAGCACCCGCCGGTCCATCGTCCAGATCCGGCGTTCCATCGCCACAAGCGGCCGGTACACCAGCAGGGCCAGCCCCGCCCCCACCGCAAGGATCGCCCCCGCCTGAAGCGTGTCATGCAGGACGCTCTCGGCAAAGCCCCTCCACAACAGAAAACCCGTGGCAAACGGCGGCCTCGCGCTCAGCAGCAGCGAGCCCCCCCACATCGCCACGGCCAGCAGCGCCAGCACGCCCGCGCCGAACCACCCGCTGACGCCGTCCGGATTCGCGCGGTCTGTCCTCGCCGTTGCCGCATACCCCGTCTCCGCGTTCACGTCCGCCATAGACGGCTCCATGACAAGAGCAGCCGCAACGCCCCTGAATGGAGGAAAAGTAGAACCGACCCGCGAGTTTTTCAAACGACGCCCGGACCGGACACCGCGCCCCCCGGGCGACCCGGTCCGTCATTTCGAACTGGTACGACCGCCCGTCGCAGGCCGGAGAACAAGCGGGCGTAGGAGAAGCCACTCCTGGCGCACAGGCATCCTCGTGGGTCGCCCGGACACCAGCGCGCGTCTGTAACGGACGCCGCCCCGCCGCGGCACAGGTAGCCGAGGCTCCTGCGCTTCCGCTCTCGCGCGAGTTCTCAGATTCTCACGGGTTCGGATGGTCGGGTCGTCGGGACATCCCCCGGCTCACTGCCAGAGGCGGACGCCGGCGAGCTCTCCGCCTGCGGCCCCGTGCTCTGCGGCACCGGTTGCGTGGTGGGCGCCTGCGGCAACGGAGGCGGGTTCAGAAAGGCCTTGGCCGTAGGCTCATCCGGCGAGATCTTCAACGCCTTTTCGAACGTCGCCTTCGCCTCATCCCTCCGCCCGGTGAAGTACTCTACGAATCCCAGAACCAGCAGCAGGTCGCCGTCCTTCGGGTGCTCCCGGACCGCCGACCGCAGCGAAGCGACCTGTTTCTCCAGAAGGTTCTTGTCGCCGTAGCGGTCACGCAGATCGAAGTCGGAGTAGACCACGTACGGATTGTGCGGGATGACCTCGCGCAGGAGCATCGCCGCTATGTAGTACTCCCCCAGGGCGAACTGCGTCAGCGCGTACGCCAGCTTCGCATCGATATTGTTCGGGTCCTCGATCGTCGCCTGCACGAACAACCGTCGGGCCTCGTGGAAGTCCGCCTTCGCAAATGCCTCCGCCCCCTCGTTCATGTACTTGACGAACTGTTCGCTCGGCTCGGCCGGTGCGGCCCCGGCCGGCTGCGTCGTCGCGGCCTCACTCAGCACCTCAACGGGCTGCTGTTCCGCGGGGGCCTTCGCCTCCGGCTGCGCCGGCGGCGCCTGGGCGGGCGGAGCGGCCGGCTGAGCCTCCGGAGCCGCCGGCGCGGCCTGCGGCATCTGCGGCGCCGGAACCGGAGCCGCAACGGCCTGCTGAGGGGCCGCTGGGGCCGGCGCCGCCACGACCGCGCCCGGCGCCGGCGCTGCATACGCGGCCGGCGGAACAACCACCGGTTGCTGGACAACCACAGGGGCAGGCTCTACAACCGTCGGAACGGTTACGATCCCGAACGAAAAACCATACGTCGGCGGGACAATCACCGCCGGCGGCGGACAGCAGACCACCGGCGCACAACGCCGATACACCCCAAACCCGAACGTGAACCCGTGATACCGCGGCACCACGACCGGCGCGGCCACGTGGATGTGCCGGCGAACGGGAACGGGCACCGGCACGTGATGCTCCCGGATAATCGTCGTTCGACCCGCAGGCGCCGGCGAGGGCACGACGAACCCGCGCGGCGGATTGATACGACTCTGGCCGGGATTCACGTGCAACCGCGAAGGGTTCGGCTGCCCGTAGAAGGGCGTGCCGCGAGGAGCCGAAGGTGCCGCGCTGCCCAGCACACGGCCGGTCTCACTGGGAGCTCGAGGCGCCCCCACGCCCGACACACCCCCGGCCGCCGGCGTACCGCTCGCCAGGCGGCTAACCGGAGGCGGCGCCGTCCCGAACCCAGCCGAGGGTGTCGTCGGCCGCGGCGCAATCACGTTCGGCCGCACAATCGGGGTGGCCGATGATCCCGGTCTCGGGCCAGCCGCCGCCATCGATGGGCCGATCGCCGGCGAGCCCGACGGGGACGACCGGTACGAAGGCAGCACGCCGGGCCGGTACGAAGGCGCGGACACCCCGGGGCGGTGGTAAAACGACGATCCCGCTGGTGCCGGCCTCGCCACACCTGTGCTCACCGTCGGCGGCCGGGAATACAAGCCTCCTCCGGCAAACGGTGCGTACGCCGACGACCGCAGCGGCAACGAGATCCGCGGGCTGGAGGACGACACCCCGGGCGAGACCATCGGCGAGCGGTGAACACTCGCAAAGCCGGGGCTGAGGCTGGGCCGGCTCAGGCCCGGCGAGTGCACCACCCTGGAGCCCGGCGATGGCCGCCCGCCGCGCAGCACCGGCCGACCGGTCGGCGACCGATGAGTGCGGGTGGCGGCCCGACCTGTATCCACGGCCGCCCAAAGCACCGCCGCCAGCGCCGCCAGATACGCCACGCCCCACTTGCAATGAGTCGTCATCGGAGCATCTCCTCGCGCCACTCTTATAGACACTCGTCCGGCCCTCACGTTGGCTTCGGCTGGCAAGCCGGTTGCTCGCATGATACCCCCCCTTGCCCCAGCAGCCTCGCCCCTGCCGCTCCGGCGGCCTCACGCGACGCCGGAGAGCCGCGACGCGGCGCTCTACCCGCACCCGTCCCGGCACCCCCTCGGCACCGCATCCGCTGCCGCCCCCGCCTAGCCTAGAACGCCCAGCAACCCCCACAGGTCCGCGAATGTGTGGTCCGGTACGGCCGTCCCGATATCACTGATCCGCCCCTCCCGACACACCCAGGCCGCCCGAAGACCAACCGTTCGGGCCCCTCCCACGTCGGAGTGCAGCGAGTCCCCGACGTGGATCACGCGCCCCGGCGACCATCCGGTATCGGACAGCGCCTGCAGGAAAATCGCTGGGTGCGGCTTATAGCTCCGCGCGGACTCGGACGACACAACATGGTCGGCACTGATCCCGGTCACCTTCATCGCCCACAGAAGGTCGTCGTGATCCGCGTTCGACACGATACACGTCCGGATGCCCCGTCGACGAAGCTCTCCGAGGACCGGCAGCGTATCAGGAAAGACCTGCGGCCCACGAAGCCATTGCCGCAGCCCTTCGACAAGCGGCTCGGGATCAATCGGGCCGATCCACGCCCTGAGCGTCTCCACCAGGCTGTCACACTCGATCTGATGCAGCGTCCGGAAGGAACCGTCGTTGCAGGACTCGCAGAGCGCGAAGTACCCCTTGCCCCACGCCACGCCGAGCTCCTCGGGCCTCATCGGCAACCCGTAGCGATCGATGATGCGACGGCAGACCTGCTCGACCGCCGCACGGTCGCCCCCCACCAGCGTACCGTAGAAGTCCAAGAAAACTCCCTCGAGCGCGTTCACAGCCCGGGATTATACCCCTCCCCGCCCCCAACACGAACGCGTTCGTGTCCCGATCCCCGCGCCCGTCATGGAGAGCCCCCCGGCCGTCTCCCTCGACACGGACGTTTCGCCCGCGATCCTCACCTTCCGCGCACCACCTCACGAAGCTCCGGGCACCGCAGGAGCACCGCCGCCGCCACGTACGCTGCCGCTCCCAGGGTGCACATAACCGTCAGCCTCAGCAGCGACGAGCGCGCATAGACCGGCCACTCCGTCCACAGAAACCGGTCCGCGGCCACCACCACCGCCGCCATGACCGCCGTCAGCGCGGCCGTGCGAATCGCCGAGACCGCGATCGGCCGCCACGGGAGGCGTCCGACCTTTCGGCTCATCACGCGAAAGAGCCACGCTACCTGTATCGCCGCGCAGATGGTCGTCGACAGCGCGAGCCCCGCCTCCTCCAGAAGCACGACCAGCGCGAGGTTGAGCACGAAGTTCAACCCAACCATCCATGCAGCCAGCCGCAGCGGGGTCAGCCGGTCGCCGGCCGCATAGAAGCCCCGTACGCTCACCTGGTTCAGACCGAACGCCCAGATGCCCGCCGAGTAGGCAATGAGTGTCCGCGCGACGCGGTCGGTGGCCGTTGCATCGAATGCACCGCGTTGCAGCAGCGCCTCGATCAGCGGCTCCCGCACCAGGATCAGCCCCACGCTGCACGGCAGCCCCTCGAACAGCACCAGCCGCAGACCCCGCGACAGGTCCTGGGCCATGGCCTCCTGATCCCCGGCGGCGGCGTGGCGGCTGAGCGCCGGGAAAATCGCCGTCGCCACGGCGATCGCAAACACCCCGAGCGGAAACTGATAGAGTCGTTGGGCGAAGTACAGGACGGCCGGCCCGCCTTCATGCGAACGGATCAGCCCGTAGGCCATCACCTGGTCGACGAGCGCGTTGAGCTGCACCACGCCCAGCCCCACGGTCATCGGCACCATCGCCCGGGCGATCCGCCTCAGGGCCTCGTCCCCCGTGTCGATCGCCAGCCCCAGCCGCAGCCCGCACCTCCTGGCCGACCGCCACTGCCACGCGAGCTGAAACGCACCCGAAACCAGCACCGAGACGGCCAGCAGGTAGACCTGTGCCTCCCGGTCGGCACCGAACAGCGGCCGGGCCGCCAGCAGGGCCGCGATCATGAACAGGTTCAGCACGACCGGATTCGCCGCCGGGACGGCGAACTGCCCCAGGACGTTCTGGATCCCGCCCAGAATGGCCGCCGCGCAGATCGGTACCATGTACGGCAGCAACAGGGCCGTCAGGCCGAACGTCAGGACGTCGCGCTCCGTGTTCACCAGCAGGGGCCGGAGCACCAGCACGACCAGTTCGCCCAGGACCGTCAGCCCGCCCAGCACCAGCAGCAGTGAGCCCAGCAGCCGTCCGGCCAGCCGATCCACGGCCTCCGGCCCTCCCCGATGGAGCTGTTCGCTGAGTATGGGAATGCTCGAAGCCGAAAGCGCCCCCTCCCCGAAGAGCCGACGAAACAGGTTCGGTATCTGGAATCCGATCGAGAAGGCCGACATCACCGACCCGGCGCCGAAGACGTAACCCGAGAGCATGTCACGAACCAGGCCGAGCACGCGCGAAATGAGCGTCAGTCCGCTGATGACCTTGGCGGAACCGACGAATCGCGAACGGGAGGCCACGTCGGCAGCGATGGAGGTCGTCGTCACGTCGGCACTATAGGTTCGCCCCCCGGAGCCGACAAGCGGTGAGGCACCTGCCGATCAATCCCCTCGCACGTCGGCCGTGGCCCCGTACTTCATCGCCAGACGCACGTCCATGCTGATCTCGTCGGAGAACCGCGGATGCATCCCCACGATTACCCCGTCCGCCCTCTTGATGTACCCGACGGGACACCGGAACGTCTCCTCCACCGAGGCCGGGTTCCGGCACAAGCGACCGGAGGCCAGGATCTTGAACGCCAGGCAGGGCCGGCGCACGGCCCGAAACACCGCGGTCATCTCGTCCCGGTCGGACTCGAGGAAGGGCTCATCCAGTATCCCCGTGCCGAGCTTCCGGCGAATCTCCTCCCGCGGCCGCGAGACCTCATACAGGCACGCCGGCCTCCTCGCCGAAACGACGCCGCGGCCGGGCTGCCCGCGACCGGACACCCGCGGCCCCCTCTATGGCAACGAGGGCTGCGTGGTCACCTGAAGGATCCGCGGAGGCTGGTAGGGAGCATAGGCATTCCGGACGGGAATGCTGAGCCGGTCGAAGGGACGGTAGCTCTGGATGCTGCCCACGCGCGCCAGCCGCAACGAAGTGCGGATCACGCCGCGCCCGTTGTTCGAATCCGCAAAGCGGGCCGTACCGTAGCCGACGCCTCTGGAGCCGGACAGGTTCGACGAGAAGTACTTCAGCCCGACGATCCGGCCCGCCTCAGGCCCGGCCGGGTCGCCCGCGTGAGAGGGCGACTTGTCCCGAATCCAGTCGATGAAGATGATCGAGTGACCGCCGGAAGGTGCGGTGCTGTAGTCCCCGAAATCCCCCGGCCGGGCATCTTCGAAGTTCGTGATCGGCCGGCCCAGGCCGTAGGAGACGATCGCCCGCTGCACGCAATCACCCTTGCCTTCGATGTACCAGATCTGAAGCATGTTGAACAGATCGTAAAAGGTCATCCCATTGAAGTCGTCCGGGTCCAGCCCCTTCTGCACGTTGCGCAGCTTCATCGCCCGGATGAAGACCTCGAACGTGAACCCGCAGCAGTAGCTGCATCGCGACCCGTCGGGATACGCCTTCGCGACGACCATGCCCTTGAACCACATGTCCTGCGTCACGCCGTTGTAGATGTCGTACTCCCGAGGAGTCCAACTGCAATGATACGGATACGAACCGTCCAGCGGATAAGCCGAGATGACCTTCATCACATAGGGATTGAGCGAGCCTTCGTCGTCGTCCGCGATCATCTCTTCCCGGGCGTAGGCTGCGGCCAACGCCTTGTCCACAGGTGAGAACCCCCGTTCGTCCACCGGATACGCACGGGGCACGTAACGGTACCGCTTCGGAACTTCCTTGTCCGCCGCGGGCCGGCTCGTCGGCCAGTGGCAGCCCGCGGCCCAGAACATCGCCATCCACGCCAGCGCCAGGTGCCGCAGATGCTGATGCCGCATCGTTGCGCCTCCGAAAAAACACACTCTCCGCGCGGTCCGCCGCAGACGCGGCGGCGTCCCGGACGGTCGCTTGAGCCTCATGAACGCAACAGACTGCCGCCGGCCCCCGACCACTCGCCCGCCGCACCTCAGGCAGCACCCTCGCCGGCGTCCGCCTGGGCTTCGGGCTCGAACGGCTCGCTCTCCAGGCGGCCCTCGGGCGAAAGCTGCAGCTTGCGGACCTTCAGCTCGGCCGCGGCCAGAATCGACCGACACCGCTGGATGAGCTTCATCCCCTCTTCGTACTGCCGGATCGAGTCCTCCAGGCCGATCTTGCCCTGCTCGATGGCCTGAACGATCGCCTCGAGTCGGCCGAGCGCCTCCTCGAAGCTTGGTTCCGCGTTCTCTTCCCGCTTGCCCATTCAATCCTCCGCCGGCCTTGTGCCGGCGCATTATACTTCCCGGCTGCCCCGTGGAGAACCGACCGCCACGCTCACGCGGGCGGCCGGAGACCCGCCGGTCCCCGCCGGCGCGGCGCTGCGGATTGACGCATGCGCCGCCGTCCTGTAAGCCATCGGTCGTGGAATCATCCGCCGCAATCCAATCCCCGCTCCGGCCTCCCGCGGCTCTCCGCGGCTCGTCCTGGCGACGCAGGGCCGTGCGCTACCTCCCGCTGCTCACCGTGCTGGTCATCGTATACGGTGCGATGGTCGTGTTGTCGGCGATCGAAATCCGCGAGGTGCCGACCGGGGATGGCATACGACGGACCTGGGCGTGGCAGACGCCGACCTTCCTCCTCCGCCGCCTGCCGGACGGCCGTGTGGAGTTCCACGCCTTCAACCAGCGGAAGATCCTGGAGCAGGCGGCCATCAACCTGGTGCTGGGCGTTGGGATGACGTATGTCATTCTCACCGGCGGGATCGATCTGTCCGTGGGATCCGCCGTTGCCCTGGCCAACGTCCTGTTCGTCGGAACCCTCCGGCGCAGCGGAGGCGGTCTGGAAGGATGGTCGGCCGCGCTGGCCATCGGATTGGGGGCCGGCCTCGCCTGCGGGCTCGCGAACGGCCTGCTCGTATCCTACGCCCGCATCCAGGCGTTCATCGCGACCCTCGGCACGATGATGATCGCCAAGGGCCTGGCCTTCTACGTCGGGGGCAGCGAGCCGGTTTACCTTACATGCCCCAACCCCCTCCCCGCTCTGCTGCCGATCGGCATCTCGGCCGGCGTGACGATCCTCGGAGCGGTCGTCTTGCACTGGACGGTTATCGGGCGACATGTCTACGCCGTGGGAGGCAACGCGGTCGCCAGCCGCATCGCCGGCGTCCGGGTGGGACGAGTGCGCCTTTTCTGCTACGTCGTGTCGGGGGCGTGCGCCGGCCTGGCCAGCGTCGTTCTGTGGTCGCGCGTCGGAACCGGCAGCTACCTCCACGGCGAATGGCTCGAGCTGTATGCCATCGCCGCCGTCGTCATCGGCGGCACAAGCCTGTTCGGCGGCGAGGGTTCGGTGCTCGGCACCCTGATCGGCGCGATGATCATCGCCGTGCTCAACAACGGGCTTGATGCGGCCGGCATCGACACCACCCTTCAAAAGATCGTCGTGGGCGCGGTCATCGTCGGCGCGGCCTGCTGGGATAGTTGGCGCCGGCGGCGGTTCCGCGCCGAAGCCGCCTGACGACGCAACCCGGGCCCGGAACCCGCGGCGCGCCGGGCCGCCCATCCCCGCGAACGCGGCGCACCTCGAGTCCGTCATTCCCGCGCGCCTCTGCTCCGTCATTCCCGCGCAAGCGGGAATCCACAGGCCCCCAAGCCCTGGGCCCCCTTCTATGCGAAGGCAACGTACCGCCGCCGCGACACAAGCGCAAGGGCCTTGGCGACCGCCCGGATGTCCCGCTCCTGCTGCTCCATGTGTCGAAATGCATGAAGCACGCGCGGGCTGGGGTGGTACAGGGGAACCAGCACGAACCCCGGGCACCGGATGATCCGCCCGACCGCATCGGCCAGTCGCGGAGGCCCGTCGGTTGGTCCCCGTCGCGCCGGGTGCGACCACGAAGACCCCGGCCCGCCGCAACCACACACCCGCCAGACGGCCTCGAGAGCCACACGCCCGAGCGTAGCGACGACCGCCGGCTGAACCACCTCGATCGTGTCCCGGAGAAACCGGCCGCAGTTGGCGATCTCCTGCGAGGTCGGCCGCCGGTTCGAGCCTTCGCGCCGGGGGCAGCAGAGAACCGCATTGGTGACGAAGACCTGATCCCTCGACAGTCCCGCGGACCGCAGCAGCCGGTCGAAGCAATCACCCGAGGCGTCGCCCAGAAACGGCACGCGCGTGCGGTCCGCCCCGCGCCGGCCCGGAGCCTCGCCCACGAACAGCACCCGTGCCCCGACAGGCCCGTTTCGATCGCTGAGCACCGGCCGAGCGCCGTCCATCCCCCCACAGGCCCGGCAAGCGCCGGCCGCCCGGCACAGCGCCTTCCAGGCGCGGAGCCTCGCGAGCGGTCCCGCCGACGGGCCCAGGTCACCCGCGGCCTTTCCTCCGCCCCCCTCGCCCATCGGCCTGCTCGCCATGCTCACGAAGCGGCCTTCTCCCTCACGAGCCCCGGCAGACATTCCAGGTATTCCCGCCGCCGCTCCATGATCCGGCGCACCAGCAGAATCGCCCCGGGGTCACGCAAACGCTCCGCAGCGGCCTCGTACAGCTCAAGGAGCCGCCTCTCTTCCGCCGCAACGCGGGACAACATGTAACCCAGCTCCGTGTAATGCACGCTCGTCGTTCGGGGATCGGGCGGCGGAATAACGGGGGCGCCGCCGCGATCGGTGACGGCCTCGGCGAGCCACTCTACGTGCTCGCGGTGCTCCCGGATGAGTCGGGTGACGAAGCGAAGCCTCTCCGCGTCACCCCGGGATGCGAAGGGCGCCGCCTCGCCCAGCCGGCCCACGAGTCTCCGGGCCTCGGCCGCCAGCAGGTCATTCAGAATCCCGACGGTCTCGTCGCCCATGCCGATTCCCGGTTCCGGGTTGCGGCCTCCCTGGCCGACCGATCGGTGGCTGATCCCCGCGCCCCTCAGGGTAGCTCCACAGTGCCGACGGCTACCGCACCGGCGACGGACTCTGAACGCAACCGAACTCGAGCGGCGTAATCATCGACTGCCGCCTTGAGCGGCCCCACGCCGATCGTTCCGAGTAGCAGCAGAATCAGAGCACAGAGATTCACCAGAACGACGCCCCCTGCCGGTGCCCCGAAGGACAGCTCCCCATCGGCCGCGGGCGCCTCCCGCAAGAACATCCACAGCACGATCCGCATGTAGTAGTACAGGCTCAGGAGCGTGTTGAGAACCAGCACGATCACAAGTCCCCACAGCCATGACTGGGCCGCGGCTCCCTGACCCAGCGCGTACAGAACCCACCACTTCGCAATGAAGCCCCCGAGCGGCGGCAACCCCACCAGCGAGAACAGGCACACGGCCATCGGAACGGCCAGCCACGGCGCCCGCCGCCCAAGTCCCGCGAACGCCGAAAGATCCTCGGATCCCGTCCGCCAGGAAACCATCGCGGTCACGCCGAAAGCGCCGAGGTTCATGAACAGATAGATCAGTAGGTACGCGGCCACCGCCGCGATCGGCGGCCCCGCAGCCGCAGCCCCCCCCGGAGGCGCGACCACCACCGTCGCGGGCATCAGCATGTACCCCGCGTGGGCAATCGACGAATACGCAAGGATCCGTCTCACGTGGGTCTGCCGATACGCCGCCAGGTTGCCCACGGTGCACGTAAGGACGGCCAGCAAGCCCACCACGAGGGCCGGCGGCCCCCAGAGCGACTCGGCCGTCCCACCCGCCGCCGCGGCAAGCGTCATCATCACCCGGACGCCCAGCACCAGGCCGGCGCCCTTGCTCGCAACGCTCAGCCACGTGGCCACCTCCACGGGAGCCCCCTCGAAGACGTCGGGACACCAGTAATGAAACGGCACAGCCGCAACCTTGAATCCGATCCCCACCAGGAGAGCCAGCAGGCCGACCGCGGCCACGCCCGGGAGGCGCCCACCCTCGGCCTCGGCGAGGCTCCTCCGGGCCAGGAGCGACACGTCGAGCGTCCCGTAGTACCCGTACAGCAGCGAAGCCCCGTAGAAGGCGATGGCGGCCGTCGCCGCCCCGAACACCACGTACTTGAGCGACGCCTCCGCTCCCCGCCGATCGTGCTTGTGGAACGCGGCCAGCACGTAGCTCGGCAGCGACGCCATCTCCACGGCGATCACGATCATTAGGAGATTCAGCGTGCCGGCCATCAGCACCATCCCCAGCGCGCTCCCGAGCACGAGCACGAAGAACTCCGGGGCGCGGGCCGTGTAGGCCCGGGGCCGTTCCGTCCGGCGGGCCCGCAGTCCCACAAGCCACAATGCCGTCACCAGCGCCAGGAAGAGCATCAGGAACAGCTTGAAGAATGTGCTCAGGCCGTCCACGACGAGCATGGAGCCGCCGCCGGGCGGTACCGGACCTCCCCCGCCCGTCCCCGTTCCGAGCCCGCGGTCGAGCTCGCCGGTCAACACCGCCGTTACCGTGACCCCGACGAGGACCACCAGGGCCGTCGTTATCGCGTCGCGCCGGTCGATGAGCGACAGGATGAGCACCGCGAGGATCGTACCGACCAGGGCCAGCTCCGGGGCGACCTCCCAGAGCTGACCGCCCGACGGGAACCAGAGTGGTGCCGCGACCTCCGCCATGCCTTACCCCGTCGCCGCCACGTGGCTGACCAGGTTCTGCAACGTCCCATCCATGAAGCGGAACAGCGTATGGGCCGGAAGCACTCCCAGGGCTACGGCGAGGACCGCCAGCGGCGTCAGGACGAAGACCTCACGGCCCGTTGCCTCCGGCAGGTGACGCAACTCCTCCCGCTGGGGGCCCAGGTATACGCGCTGGATCATCCACAGCACGTAGCCCGCGGTCAGGATCACGCCGGTCGCCGCCAGCACGGCCATCGGCCGTGCCCAGGTCATCCACGCGTGCTCCTGGGCGGCGCTGAACGTGCCCAGCAGCACCCACACCTCGCCGATGAAGCCGCACAGACCGGGCAGCCCCAGCAACGCGAAGAAACCCAGTGTCGCCAGCGACCCGTACACGGGCATGCTCAGCCAGAGCCCCCCGAGACGATCGAGGTCCCGCGTGTGCGCCCGGTCGTAGATCACCCCTACTAGGAAGAACGCCATCGGGCTCGTGATCCCGTGGGCGACCATCTGGAACATCGCCCCCTGCACGCCAGCGTCCGTCATGATGGCCGTCCCCAGCAGAACATAGCCCATGTGGCTGACCGAGCTGTACGCCACCAGCTTCTTGAAATCGCGCTGCGCCATGGCGCACAGGGCCCCGTACAGAATGCTGACCACGCCCAGGCTCGCCAGGACGAACGCCACGGTCTCGTGTCGGGCCGCAGTCGGCAGAATCGGGTAGCTGATCCGCAACAGCCCGTACCCGCCCATTTTCAGCAGGATCCCCGCCAGGATCATGCTGATCGGCGTGGGCGCCTCCACGTGGGCATCCGGCAGCCATGTGTGGAACGGAACCACCGGAACCTTGATCGCGAACGCGATGAAGAGGAACACGAACATCACGATCGGCCAGTTCCACGAGCCGAACAGAAACGGCACCGGCCGGGCGAACTCCGCTCGAATAGCCGGGTTCGTGGCGTATTCGATCAGACTCAGGGTCGGCAGGCCCGCCGCCACGCTCTTGAAGTAGAACGCAATCAGAACCACGAGCATCAGCACAGAGCCGGCCAGCGTGTACAGGAAGAACTTGATCGCGGCGTATTCCTTCCGCGGCCCGCCCCATACGCCGATGAGGAAGTACATCGGCAGCAGCATCAGCTCCCAGAACACGTAGAACAGGAAGAAATCCAGCGCCACGAACACGCCGAGCATGCCCGTCTCGAGCAGGAGGAACAGAACGAAGTAGCCCCGCATGCCGCGACGGATCGGCCACTCGTCGAAGTTCCAGCTCGCCACGCACGCCAGAAACGTGATCACCGTCGTGAGAATCACCAGCGGAAAGCTCAGCCCGTCGATGCCCACGAAATACTCGATCTGAAACTGGCCCACCCGGATCCACGGAATCCGCGTGACCTCGTAGAGCCGGTCCCCGTACTCCCGGCCGAACACCGCCTCGGCCCCGTCGCGCCACCAGGCAAAGTGCTGAAAGAGGGCCAGCGACAGCAGCATCGTCAGCCCCGTGGTCACAACCGCCACGAGCCGAATTCCCCGCCGGGTCGGCGCCGCCGCACAGCCCACCGCGCCGATCGCCGGCAGAAACACGATCCAGTTGAGCAGGTGTCCTTCCATGAGGCAGTCTCACACGATCACGAAGAGCACCATCCCCGCGGCGGCCGCCCCGGCGGCGAACAGAAGATAATGCCGGATGCGCCCGGTCTGCGGGCGGCGCACGGCGTCCGCAACGGCGATCGCCCCGCGACCCAAGTCGTTGACGATCCCATCGATGCCCAGCAGCACCCACACCGCGATCAGAACGAAAAACGCCCCGGCAGGCGCCCCCCTGACCCACAGCCCCGCGGCCAATGCCACGCTTGCGAGAAACACCGCGGCACCTGCCACCCGTCCCGCCGGCTCCTCCGGCTCGGCGCCTGGGGAGCCCGCCACCCCCGATCGATCCAGCACGCGCCCCGCCGCCCACGAGGCGCCCCGCACCAGCCACCCGGCGCCGTTCACCAGACCGTCCACGATACGCGTGTCCACCCAGCACGAGACGGACTTCAGGACCATCACGCCCCGGACGAAGACGGCGTGATACACCGCGTCGAAGTACAGCCGGTTGACCAGCGCCGCGTGCACGGGCCGCAGCCTCGCCGCAAGCCTCGCGGCCCGATCCAGGCCCCGCCGGTAGATGGCGACGGCCAGGAGCATGCCCGCGAACGCCGCCGGCGCCAGATACCACTCAAGAGCGTGGCTCACCTCGGGCGCGATGGGCTGCGCGAGGCTCTCCGCGTGGCCCGACGCCCCCTCCGGATCAAAGGTCCGTACCAGGAATCCGGGCGGCGCCGCCCGGGCCACCATCGGCCGGAACACCGCATAGCCCGCAACCACGGTCCCGACCGCCAGCGCAACCAGCGGCACGTACATCAGGGACGACTCATGGGCCCGCCTGTACACCTCCTCATCGCGCGGCGTGCCCATGAACGTCATCCACCAGCCGCGCATCATGTAGAACGGGGTCACGTACGCAACCGCCACGGCCACCAGAAACAACACCCGTGGCAGCCGCCGCGGCGGCGGAACCGGGACGGATGGGTGCGCGTTCAGCGCGCCGTTCGCGCCGGACAACGCCGACTCGATGCGGCCGTCTCCCCGCCCGCCCTCCGACGCGCTCACGATCCCGTCCCCCGAGGGGCTCTGGTCTCCGGCCAGCGTCCGCTGATACGCGACCGCGAGAATCTCGTCCTTGCTGAAGAAGCCCCCCACCCCGATCCGCTTCCCGCCCACATGAACGCCCGGCAACCCGGCGCCCGCGATCGCCAGGACGCCCACAAGAAAGGTGACGCCCGTCACCGGCATCCTGCGGATCAGCCCGCCCATCCTCCGCATGTCCTGCTCGTGGTGCGTCCCTTCGATGACCTGCCCGCTGCCCAGGAACATGAGCGCCTTGAAGAAGGCATGCACGAGCAGGTGGAACAGTGCCCCGATCCACGCCCCCACGCCCATGCCGAAGATCATGTAGCCGAGCTGCGAGATCGTCGAGTACGCCAGCAGCCGCTTGATATCGGTCTGCACGATCGCAATCAGCGCCCCGATCAGCAGCGTGAGGCACCCGATCCAGGCGATGAACGCCTGCGCGCCCGGCGTGAGCAGCAGAAAGATCCGCGCGACCAGGTACACCCCCGCCGCCACCATCGTCGCCGCATGGATCAGCGCGCTCACGGGCGTCGGGCCCTCCATCGCATCGGGCAGCCACACGTGAAGCGGAAACTGGGCGCTCTTGCCGATCGCCCCGCAGAACAGCAGCACGCCCATCCACGTCGCCAGCGAAACGCCCGCGAAGCTCCGCGTGAACAGCTCACCATCGGGCCACTGCGCACGGAACCGGGCGGCCGCCCCGTCGATCGAGAAATCCCCCAGGTACGCCGCCACCATCATCAGCCCGACGAGGAATCCGCAGTCGCCCACGCGATTCACGACGAATGCCTTGATCGCCGCGTCCGTAGCGCTCCGGCGGTGAAAGTAGAAGCCGATGAGAAAGTACGAGCACAGCCCCACAAGCTCCCAGAAAACGAACAGAAACAGAAGGCTGTCGCTCAGCACCAGCCCCAGCATCGAAAAGCAGAACAGGCTCAGGAACGCGAAGAACCGCGCGTACTTCGAGCGCCCGTCCACTTCGTCGCTGTGACCGGCCATGTAACCGATGGAAAAGACGAAGATGCAGGTCGAGACCAGCGTGACCATGAAGAACATGACCACGCTCAGGCCGTCGAGTTGGATCCCCACCGTGACCGGCACGCCGCCGATCCGCGCCCACTCCATCCGGCCCCGGGAAGCCCCCGCCTCACCCAGCCCGTACCATCGATACAGCACGATGGCCGCGAGCACCGTCGAGGCCCCGATGCCGGCCGCGGCAAACCACCCGGCCAGCGGCTTGCCCAGCCGGGAACCCAGCAGCGCCAGCACGACGAAGCACGCCAGCGGCAGTCCCAGCCCGGCGACCAGCAGCGTTTCCTGCGCCGAGACCATCAGCCGCTCAGCTCCGATGCGCGGTCCACGTCCACGGTCGCCAGATTGTTGTACATGTTCACGAACACGGCGATCGCCACCGCCGCCTCGGCCGCCGCCAGAACAACCCCGAACAGCGCCGCGATCACGCCCCCCGCGTCGCCCACCTGGTAACGGGAGAACGCCGCCCAGTTGATGTTGCCCGCGTTCAGCACCAGCTCGACCCCGATGAGGATCCCGATCGCGTTACGCTTCGTGACCATCACCAGGATGCCCAGCCCCGCCAGCATCGCCGACAGAACGACGTAGTGCATCAGGCCGACAGCAAACATGACTCCTCTCGCGGACCGCGCCGGGCGGTCATCGCCTCTCCACTCGGGCCAGGTAGGCCGCTCCGATCATCACCACCAGCAGCAGCACGCTCACCGCCTCGAAAGGCACCAGATACGTGGTCAGCAGCTCCCGCCCCAGCTCCGCCACCGTCTGCCCCTTCGTCGTCGGCCGCGCGCTGCCGGCCCAGCCCGCCCCCATCATCTCCCCGACCACCGTCCCGAACAGCAGCGAGCACGTCACGGCCGCCGCCAGCACCTCCCAGCGGGACGGTCGCTGCCGGGCCCACGGCGACCGCCCCGTCAGCATCACCCCGAAGATGATCAGTACCAGCGTCCCGCCCACGTACACGATCAGTTGCACGGCCCCCAGGAAGTACGCCGCCAGAAGAAAGTAGAGCCCCGCCACCGCACCGAGCGTCCCCAGCAGCCACACGGCCGCCCGGACGATGTCCTTCGCCAGCACGATCGCCACGGCCGAGCCCACCGCGACCGTCGCAAGGAGATAGAAGACGAAAGCCTCGAACATATCCGACGCACTCCCGCCGGGGCCGCCCTCCGCCCGGACCCGGCCGCCGCCGTTACAAACCGAACGCGTGCCGGCCCGCCTCTCTTCAGGCGCCGGGCAGATGCTCCACCGCCAGGGACCCGACGAGCCGCCGACGGTTCATGCGGCCGTATGCCGCTGCCCCGACCGCGCCCATCACCAAGACCGCGCCGATCGCGCTGGTGATCGCATTCGCCGCCAGGCCGAGCGCGCTCCCGCGTGGAACCAGCAGCTCCCAGAGGCTCTGGCCCAGCAGCGCGAGCATCGTCAGCGGCAGAAGAACCTGCACGCACGCGTAAAGCACCTGGTCGATCCGGACCCGCGGCAGCGTCCACCGGATCCACATCTGCACGTAGATCAGGAGAATGCACTTGGCAACGAACCACAGCGGGCCGCAGAACACAAGGCCATGCACCGCCCGGGACAACAGACCCCCCTCGGCCAGGACCGCCCCCCACCGGACCGGCAGCGGGGAGTACCACGCCCCCAGAAACAGCGTCGTCGCTAGGCCGCTCACAATGAACATCGCCGCGTACTCGGCGAAAAAGAACAAACACCACCGGAAACCCGAGTACTCTGTCATGAAACCGGCCACCAGCTCGCTCTCGGCTTCCGGCAGGTCGAACGGCGCCCGTTTGCAGCTCGCCAGCGCGGCAACGAAATACAGAAAGCAGGCGACGAACGTAAACGGGTTCCGGAACGCCAGCCACGAAGCCCACCCGCTCTTCTGGAGTTCGCCGATCTCCGTCAGATTCAGCGTGCCCGCCGCCGTCACCACCACCAGCAGCGCCATGCCCATCGGGATCTCGTACGAGACCATCTGGCAGGCCTCCCGCATGGCCCCGTACAGGCTCCATTTGTTGTTCGAGGCCCACCCGCCCAGGATCACGCCGATCACCTCGACCCCGACCATCGCCAGAACGAAGACCAGGCCCACGTCCAGGTTCCGGAACACCCAGTACGCCCCGAACGGCAGCGCAATGAATCCGCACAGCGCCGGCACGAAAGCCAGATACGGCGCAAGGCAGAAGAGCGGCCGGTCGGCCCCCGCCGGGATCAGGTCTTCCTTCCCGAGGAGCTTGATCCCGTCCGCCAGCGACTGGGCCCACCCGTGCCAGCCCCCCACCCGCATGGGGCCCAGACGGCTCTGAATCCGCGCGGAAACCTTCCGCTCCCACCAGATCGCGAACATCGCGAACACCGACACAAACGCCACCACGCCCGCGACCACCACCAGGTCGCGAACCACGCCGAACTGGAGAGGCCACAGCAACCCACTGAGGAGAACGAAACGCCCCGGCCCCCGCAACGACTCCCGCAGCTCTCCCGTCGTCAGCGGCCCGCCGAACGCGGTCACGGCCTCCGGCACGGGGTCCACCCTCGCCAGCTCGCCGACGAAACCCATCAGCTCCGCCACGCCCCAGATCAGCAGAACGCTCGCGATCACCGCCCCCCAGAACACCGGCGCCGCAAACCGGCGCAGAGCCCGCCCGATCGGACCCGCCAGGACAATCAGCCCCCCGGCCACCGCCGCCAGCGCGGCGAGGCCCAGGGGCACCACCACCAGCAGGAGGACCGCCACCGGGTGGCCTCGCAACCCCAGCCGCGCGACCGCCGCGCCCGCGGCCGCCCCCGCCAGGGCTCCAAGGCATCCTCGGCAGACCGCCCGGAGCGCCCGCGACCGCAAGGCCGGATCCCATCGCGGCTTCAGGATGTCCTCGCCTCGTATCGCTTGCATCTCAGCAGCCTGCGATGCCCCCGCTCGGGCGCTGGCCCTCTCGACGGGAAACCCCGACGCCGCCTATCGATCCACCTCGCCCATCACTACGTCGATGCTGCCGATGATCGCCGGGATATCGGCGAGCAGGCAGTTGCGGCAAATCCGCCGCGCGATGGACAGGTTGCAGAAACTGGGTCCACGGGCCTTCACCCGGTATGGAATCGGCGAGCCGTCGCCGACGATCAGGAACCCGAGCTGTCCGCGCGGATTCTCTCCTTCGAAATAAACCTCGCCCTCGGGCAACTTGAGGTTCCTCGGAACCTTGCTCCTGTAGTCGCCGGCCGGCAGGCCGTCAAGCGCCTGACGTACGATCGCCACCGACCAGTACATCTCGATCATCCGCAGAAAGTACCGGTTCCAGCAATCGCCCACGCACGTCCCCGCAGGAACCTTCGGCGCCGGCACACCTGCGGGCACCGGCGGCACCCCGCCCGGCGGCAGGCCTACGGGCACCTCGAACTCGAACCGATCGTAGATCTCGTACGGCAGACATCGCCGCAGGTCCCATCGCACGCCGCTGGCCCGAAGGCACACGCCCGTCAGCCCCCAGGCGATGGCCTCGTCCGGACGGATCACGCCCACGCAACCCGTACGCTTGATGAAGATCTGGTTGTAGCTCAGAAGACGGTTGTACTCGTCGATCTTCGGCTCGAAGTAGTCCAGAAACTCCCGGCACCTCTCCACGAACCCGTCCGGCAGGTCGTGCGTCACCCCCCCGATCGTGATGTAGCTGTACGTCAGCCGCGCCCCGCAGGCCGCCTCGAACAGGTCGAGGATCATCTCCCGCTCGCGGAACGCGTACAGGAACGGCGTGAACGCCCCCATGTCCAGCCCGTACGTCCCGAACGAGACCAGGTGCGACGCGATCCGGTTCAGCTCCGCCATGATGATCCGGATGTACCGGGCCCGCTCGGGCACCTCCACGCCGGCCAGCCTTTCCACCGCCAGGCTGAACACGTGGTTGTTGTTCATCGCCGCCAGGTAGTCGAGCCGGTCCGTCTTCGGGATGAACTGATAAGGAGCCAGGTTCTCTCCGATCTTCTCGGCGCAGCGGTGCAGGTATCCGATATGCGGCACAGCATCGAGCACCAGCTCTCCGTCGGTCCGCAGCACCAGCCGCAGGACCCCGTGCGTGCTCGGGTGCTGCGGCCCCATGTTGACGAGCATCTCCTCCGTGCGCACGTCCGCCGCGGCCATGGACTCGCGGTCCAGATCCGCCCGCAGGTCAGGCACGGATTCCAGAAGCACGTCCCTGGCCATATCGCTCCCTGGCTCGACCCCTATCGCACGCCCGGCTCGCCCGTCGATACCGCGCGGCGTCCCCCGCAGCCCTCGCTAGTGCACCGGGTTCGGCGTCTCGTACTCCGTCGTACCGGGAATCCCGTGATACTCGATCGGGAACACGTAGTCCTTGCGCAGCGGATGGCCCGCCCAGTCGTCCGGACACAGAATCCGCCGCGGATGAAGCCCGTCGTGGTCCTCCACGCTGTCCGGGTGGCCGTCGAACACGATCCCGAGCAGATCGTAGGCCTCGCGCTCATGCCAGTCGGCCGCCGGCCACACGTGGGCCACGCTCGGAATGTGCGGATCGCCCCGGTCCACGCGGATCCGTACGGCAAACGCGTGCCGCGCCGTCCAGTAGCCGTCCGGCGCCCCCTCGGGCGGAGTCATCGCCAGCAGATCGTAAAGGGCCTCCAGCACGTGCTCCGCCGGCCGGTCCACCGCAGTGATCGACCGCAGCATGTTGAAGCCCAGCGCAGGCTCGTCCCGCAGAAACCGGGCCACCTCGGGCCAGTGTCCGGCCGCCACGATCACCTGCGGATGGGCACCCATGTCCGCCGCGATGACCGCGTCCCCGAAACGCGCCTTCAGGATTTCCGCGATCTGCTCGGGGCTCATGCCTCATACCTGCAAGAGGCTGCCGACTTCCCCAGGCCTCGTACGGGCGATCGTCTGCCGCCGGATCTTGTCCTGGAGCCGCATGAGGCCTTCCAGAAGAGCCTCCGGCCGCGGCGGACAGCCGGGCACGTACACGTCCACCGGAACGATCAGATCCACCCCCTTGACCACGTGGTAGCCGTGCTTGAAGTACGGCCCGCCGCCCACCGTGCATGCCCCCATCGCCATCACGTACTTCGGGTCGGGCATCTGGTTGTACAGCCGGCGGACCCGCGACGCCATCTTGTACGTCACCGTCCCCGCCACGATCATCAGATCCGCCTGGCGCGCCGTCGGCCGGAAAGCCCCTGCCCCGAACCGATCCATGTCGAATCGCGAAGCCCCCGTGGCCATCATTTCGATCGCGCAGCACGCGATGCCGAACGTCATCGGCCACAGGCTCGACTGGCGCGCCCAGTTGAGCGCCCAGTCCAGCGACGTGACGATCAGCCCTTCCTCGAACCGGTTCTCGATCCAGCCCACGGTCCCGCCTGCCCTCCGGGGCATATACGGCTCAGGCCCCGGCCTGATCCACCGCTCGCGATGCCTCAAACGCATCCGCCCCGTTCACGCCAGCCCCGCCCTTCGACTCGACCGCCCTCACCCAGTCGAGGTAGCCGTGCTTCCACAGGAACAGGAATCCCACACCGATCACCCCGAAGAAGAAGAGCATGTCCGCCAGCGCGCCCAGACGCACCCGCCCAAGCATCTCCGCCGTCAAGTCGCCCGCTCCGCCGCCCCCGTACACGACCGCCCACGGATAAAACAGCGCCAGTTCCACATCGAAGATCAGAAACACCAGCGCCACCACATAGAACCGCAGGTCGAACCGGATCCGGCTCTCGCCGATCGTCGGTTCCCCGCACTCGTAGGTAGCGGCCTTCTCGGGATGAGGCCGCCGCGGCCGTACCAGACGCCCCAGCGCCAGCGCCCCCCACACCATCCCCGCGCCCGCCGCGACGAACAGCAGCAGCCCGCGCACCAGGTCGAGGTTCTCCGCCGTCCCTGCGGGCGATCCCGCCACCGCCTCCGCTCCCGTCATGGCCGATCCATCCTCAACCCGCCGTCCCCGCGGCCGTCGGCTTCTCCGGCCGCTCTGCGGGCTTCCGCGCAGGCGCCCGCTCAGTGACCGCCTCCAGCATGCGCGGCCGGACGGGCTCCGCCCGTTCCCGCCAGGCCCGCTTCTGCGCCTCCGCCCACGCCGGCGCGGGCTCCTTCCGGGCCCACAGCGGCATGGGCGTCTGAAGACCCTGCCGGGCCAGCTCGGTGAACTCCACGACAAGGCTCTCCCGATCGAATCCCGCCATCGCGTGCACATCCCCCATGTGGATGCACTCCGTCGGGCACGGCTCCACGCACAGGGCGCAGAACATGCACTTGCCGTAATCGATCGCGAACCGCACCATCGCACCGCCCACCGCCACGCCCGTGGCCTTGTCGATCTTGCGCGGAGCCGACTTCTCGATGTAGATGCAGTCGACCGGACATGCCCGGGCGCACTGGTCGCACGCGATGCACTTCTCGATCTCGTAATAGTGAATCCCGCGGAACCGCGGCTGGAGCACCGGCGCCACGTCCGGGTACTGCACGGTCACCGTACGGGCAAAGCAGTACCTCAGCGTGATCCCCATGCCGATCAGGATCGTCTTGACCGTCAGGTAGATGTTCCGAACGTACTCACGCATCCGCGACGACTCGCGCCCTGACCAACGGGAAACGACCGCCCGACGGCGAGGCAAACACCCACCCCGGCCCGGCCCCCACGCCATTGTAGCCATCGCACGCCGCCTCGTGCGGAGCCCGCGCCGCCGCCCGGCGGACCGGCCCCTCCGCCCCGCGCCTCATGATCCGCCCCGGAGCGATTCGGCCGTGATCAGATCCGTCGGGATCACGATCTCCTTGTCCACCGGCGCGCCGGTGAGCGCTGCGTGCGCGGCCTCCACCCCGCGCTCACCCATCAGTTCCGGATGCTGCTCCACCGTGGCGTGCAGTTTCCCGGCCCGGATCGCCGCCTGCGCCGCCTGGATATTGTCGTACGCCGTGATGAACACCTGGCCCGTCCGGCGAGCGGTCTCGATGGCCTGGAGGGCACCGAGGGCCATATTGTCATTCGCGCAGAAAACCCCTTTGAGATTCCCGAACCGGGCCAGCAGAGCCGCCATCTTCTCCTGCCCCTGAGCAATGTCCCAGTCCGCCACAACCGTGTCCACCACACGGATGCCGGGGTGCCGCTGGACCGCGCGGTCGAACCCCGCCCGCCGCTGCCGGGCATTGTCGGCCCCCTTGACCCCCTCCAGCATCGCGATCTCCCCCTCACCTCCCATCAGCCGGATCAGTTCCTCCGTCGCCTTCTCGGCCCCGGCGGCATTGTCCGGCCCGATGAACGTGAGCACCTTCAGCCCCGCCTCCGCAGCCGCCTCGGGATCGATCCGGTTGTCCAGATTGATGATCAGGATCCCCTGGTCCTGGGCGCGCTTCAGCGGCGCCACGATCCCCCGCGAGTCGGCCGGGGCGATCAGGATCGCCCGCGCGCCCTGGGCCACCGCCGCCTCCACCTGCGCTGCCTGCTTGGCGAAATCGGTCTCGCGGTCCAGCGTCAGGACCAGCAGCTCGACGCCCAGCCGTCCCGCCGCCTTGCGCGCTCCCGCTTCCATGCTCGCGAAGAAGGGATTGGTCCGCGCCTTCATGATCAGGGCGACCCTGGCCCGACCGCTCGACGCAGGCTGCGAACCCGGCGGCGAACCACTCTCGCGACAGCCCGGTCCCCAGGAGGCCAGAGACGCGATGATCGCCCAGCACACCCAGGCACCTGCACTACCGCGATCTTTGTTCATCCCTCGGCTCCGGCTGCGCCTCGTATTCGTTGTCCCGCTCGCGATGCGGAACCTCCAAACAGCGCCCCCACAAAATGCCCGTCGGAAATGACCCGCCCAATGGCCGTGGGCGATCCCTCTATGGACCGGCCGGCCGTGTCGCCGCGGGCACCACCCGTGCCTCGACCGGCCACGATGACTGCCGCACCGCATCGTGGTCGAAGCCCAGCGCCTGGCGGCTCAGACGACCGTCGCTGTTCATCACCGCCCCCGGCGGTGTGAAGATCGCGCTGACCGGCCAGCCCATCGTATTCAACAGGTATCGCCCGAACGAATACGGCATCGCCACATAGTCCTCGTACGTCCACGCGGCTTGCCCATCCGCACTGCCCTTGTCCTCGAACGGATCCTCCCACCAGAGCGGGTAGTGCGGCACGCCCATCGCCTCATAACTCGCCGACGACGCCTCCCACCCCCTCTCGCGAACCGCGGCGGGGACGGCCTTGGCCTCTACGGCCTGGGCCGAGTGACTTGTCCACTCGCTGCGGGCAATGGAATCATCCGCGAAGGGATTGACCGCCGGTCCCGCGCGGAACGAACACCCCGGGGCCGCCCACAGGAATACCAGGCCCGTGGCGCTCCACAGGGTCCTACTGCTCGTCCGACAGATCCACCGCATAGTTCGGGGCTTCCCGGGTGATTGTGATGTCATGCGGGTGCGATTCTATCACGGAGGCCCCCGATACGCGAACGAACCGCGCCCGCGTCCGAAGCTCCTCGATCGTCCGGGCGCCGCAGTAACCCATCCCGGCCCGCAGCCCGCCCACGAGCTGATACACGAACTCCGCCAGCGGCCCACGGTACGGAACCCGTCCCTCGACACCCTCGGGAACCAGTTTCTCCCGCTGCGCCTCGCCCCCCTGCCCGTACCGATCCGCGCTCCCGCTGACCATCGCTCCCAGCGAACCCATCCCCCGGTACGTCTTGAACCGCCGCCCCCTCCAGAGCACCAGCTCCCCCGGCGACTCATCGAGCCCCGCAAACAGCGAACCCATCATCACCGAACTCGCCCCGGCCGCGATGGCCTTGGTAATGTCCCCCGAGTAGCGGATCCCCCCATCCGAGATCACCGGCACCCCCGCCGCCTCCGCCACCGAAACGGCATTCATCACGGCCGTAATCTGCGGAACCCCAACCCCCGTCACCACGCGAGTCGTGCAGATCGCTCCCGGCCCGATCCCCACCTTCACCGCGTCCACCCCCGCATCGATCAGGTCCCTGGCGCCCTCCGCCGTCGCCACGTTCCCCGCGATCAGATCGATCGTGAACTTCCGGCGGATCTCCCGCACGGTCTCGATCACGTTCCGGCTGTGGCCGTGCGCCGTGTCCACCACGATGACATCCACGTCATTGGCGATCAGCGACTCGACCCGCTCGTAATCGTGCACTCCGACCGCCGCCCCCACCCGGAGCCGCCCGCGGGCGTCCTTGCAGCTCCGCGGAAACTGCTGACTCCGCTCGATATCCCGCATCGTGATCAGACCCGCCAGCCGGAAATCCCGATCCACCAGCAGCAGCTTCTCCACCTTGTGCCGCTTCAGGATCCGATCCGCCTCTTCCAGCGTCGTATTCGGCGGCGCCGTGACCAGATGCTCCTTGCTCATCACGTCCCCGATGCGGAGGTCGTCGGTCTCCAGGTACTTCAGATCCCGCCGGGTCAGGATGCCCACCAGCCGACCGTCCGGCTCTGTGATCGGCACCCCGCTGACATTGTGAAGCCGCATCACCTCCCGCGCCCGCGACACGGGGTCGTCGGCCCGCAGCGTGATCGGGTCCAGGATCACACCGCTCTCCGAGCGCTTGACCTTGTAGACCTCACGGCACTGCGCCTCGACCGAAAGGTTCTTATGAATGATCCCGATGCCCCCCTCCTGCGCCAGCGCGATCGCCAGCGACGACTCCGTCACCGTGTCCATCGGCGCCGAGACCAGCGGAATGTTGATCCGGATGTTGCGGGTAAGCCGCGTGCTGACGTCCACCTGCCGCGGGATCACGTCCGACATCGCCGGAACCAGAAGGACGTCGTCAAAGGTGATCCCATCTCCGATGATCTTCTCGGCCGGGTCCAGGGCCGATCCCGCCATGGCTGACTCCTGCGTGTTGCGGAGTGGCGGCCCCCCGCCGCCATGCGGCGGAATATAGGTTCGTCGGACAGCACGTCAAGCACCGGGGCCGGCGTAGGCAGGCAGGACCCACACGCCCGCGCGGCCGGGCGCCGCGCCGGCGCAAAAAAAGAGAGGATCCGGACTCGCCGTTACCCGGACCCTCCAAGCCAGGCTGTCCGCTCAAACGAGCGGAGACCCACAGCCTCGATCCTCATATCGTCCTCCCGTCGTGCCGCCTTTAGATAAAACCCTCGGATCGGCGGCGCGCCGCCACGGCCATCCGTGCGCCCGCTCCGGCACCATGCCGCTGTCGACAACCCCCTTCGGCACAGATAACATCTTCCCGGAAGCCATGACGATACAGGAGGCCCTTTGACCCGCCGCATCTGCAAGCTCGCACTCGAGGACGGAACCGTCTACACAGGCATCGCCTTCGGGGCCGACGGAACACGTCAGGGCGAGGTCGTCTTCAATACCTCCCTCACGGGCTACCAGGAGATCCTCACCGATCCTTCCTACTGCGGACAGATCGTCACGATGACGTATCCGCTCATCGGCAACTACGGCGTGACGCCCGAAGATGTGGAATCCTCCCACCCCCAGGTCGAAGCCTTTGTCGTAAAGGAGCTTGCCCGCCGCCGCAGCAACTTCCGCTCCACCGCCGCCCTCGAAGAGTACCTCCAACACCACAAAGTCCCCGCGCTGTGCGGCGTGGACACCCGCGCGATCACGCGCAAGCTTCGCATCCAGGGAGCCATGCGCGGCGCCATCTCCACCCAGATCCTCGACGACGCCCAGCTCGTCGCAACCGCCCGTGCCTGGCCCGGTATCGTCGGACAGGATCTCGTCCAACGGGTTGCCCCGGCCCGCGCGACCACCTGGGATCGCGGCTTCGAAAGCCCCTTCGCCATGCAGCCCCGGCGCATCGAACCGACCTGCCACGTCGTGGCCCTCGACTGCGGCATGAAACACAACATCCTCCGCAACCTCGTTGAGGCCGGCTGTCGCGTCACCGTGGTGCCCCCCACCGAGCCGCCGGAGGCCATACTCGAACGACGGCCCTCCGGCGTCTTCGTCAGCAACGGACCCGGCGACCCCGAGCCGGTACGCTACGCCATCGAGACACTCCGGAAACTGATCGGCAAGGTCCCGATCTTCGGCATCTGCCTCGGACATCAGTTATTGGGACTGGCCTTGGGCGCCCGAACCTACAAACTCAAGTTCGGTCACCGGGGCGGCAACCAGCCGGTCAAAAACCTCGCCACCGGACGCGTCGAGATCACCAGCCAGAATCACGGCTTCGCGGTGGACACGGCATCCCTCGAAAAGGTCGGCGGCGTGCCCACCCACATCAACCTCAACGACCAGACGCTGGAGGGCTTCACCCACCGCGACCTGCCCCTGTTCTCCGTCCAGTATCACCCGGAAGCCAGCCCCGGCCCCCACGACGCCACATACCTCTTCGACTGCTTCACCGACATGATGCGCAGCGGCCGCGCGCCCACGGCCGAGGAAATGGCCGCCGCCCAGAAGCGACTGGAATCTCGAAGGTAAGACCCGCCCGGCCGGTACCCAACGACACGCGCCGCCACGCGATCAGATCGGCAGCAGCCCCGGAACCGCCCGCCCTGCCGCCAGCAATACCGGCGGCAGGAACAGCCCGGGCAGCATGTCCGCCACGGCCACACGCTTGATCTCCAGCAGCATCAGCGCATTGGCGATCAGGATCATGCCCCCCACGCAGCTCATCAGGTGGATGGCATCCGTGGACAGGAACGACCCGGCCCCGTACGCCGCCAGCGCCAGTCCTCCCTGAAAAACCAGTATCGTCAGAACGCTGAAGACCACGCCGACCCCGAGGCTGGCTGCCAGCGCCGTCGAGCTGAACGCATCCAGCAGCGACTTGATGTACAGAAACCCCGGATCGTGCGGCGGGGCCCCATTGGCCAGGCAACCCAGCAGCGTCAGCGGCCCCACGCAGAAAACCAGACTCGACGCCAGAAAACCCTCGGCAATCGAACGCTCGGACGACGCCCCCGGACGCCCCGTCGCCGCCGGCGGCCCGAACCGCCGGTGCAGCCACCTGCCCAGCCCCTCGACGCCCTCCTGAAGCCGAAGTGCCGTACCCAACAGTGAGCCGCCCAGCAGGGACAGCACCGCCACCATGGCCACCCGGGCCGCCATCGCCGGCGGCAACCGGGCGGAAACCGCACGATAACCGTTGACGGACGAATCGACCCCGATCCAGACCGTGATCAGACCCAGGCCCGCCAGCAGGATGCCCCGTGCCCGCTCCGAAAACCGCCGACCGACGACCGTGCCGATCGAACTGCCGGCCAGTACCGTCAGGGCATTCACAATCGTACCGTTCAGAATGGCCCACATGCCCCGACTCCCACCGACCGCCGGCCCCACGGACTTTCCACGAATCGCGCCCCCGTGGAAGGCCGCTCGCTCCGCCGTCCCTCACCGGCGCTTGAGCTTCTGGATCGCCGCGCGGACCACCGGCTCACGATGGATCGCCCGCTCGGCCTCGGCGTAACTCGCCCCGCTCCCGGCCATCACGAGCGCTTTCGGGACCACCTTCGTGCCGTTCGTGGCGGCCTCGACGTGCCGCGACGGCGGGGCGTTGAGAATCGCACCGGTCACCTCGTCCGTCTGGTAAATGCTGCGAAGCAGAAACCGTCGCGCCTGCTCCGGTGACACCCCCGTGATGTGCTGAATGATCCCGATCGTCCGATGGAAAAGCTTGTCATTGCTGATCCGCAGGTCGATCATCCGGTTCCGATACACCTTGCCCGCCAGGATGTGCGCCCCCGTCGTCAGGGCGTTGAGCACCAGTTTCGCCGCATACTCCTCGAACAGCGGAGCACCCGCCACGAACGACTCCGGCACCCGTGGAACGGCCACGAACGGATCCGGGTCCAGGCCGGCTGGCGGCCCTGATCCGCCGACCATCACCCCGGCCACCCGCGCCCTCTCCCGGGCCTGTCGCAGCACGTCTTCCACCTGCGGGTCCCACTCCCCCAGCGCCAGACCCACGACAAGGTCCTTGTCGTTCAGCCCGTCGAGCTTCTCTGCGACGAAGTCCCTCAGACTGATCCGATAGGCCGCGCCCGACGAGCTCAGATCATGGCCGGACCCCAGCAGCGTTTCCCAACCCCCGGCCACGAACCCGCGAACATCCTCGAAGCTCGCCCCGTAGGTCGGCGGGCACTCCGACGCATCCACGATGCCCAGGATGCCGCCCGACCCCGCGCCGATGTAGTAGATGTGCCCCCCGGACGACAACGCACGCCCCCCGGCCTCGACCAGGCGCGCAATGGCGGCCGTCCGCTCGTACACGGCCGCCCGCGTCCGCTCGTACTCGAACAGCCGCTCCCGGATCACATCGGCCGGGGACGCTGAGGCGGCAACGTCCCCCGAACGCGCCGCGGCTTTCGCCCGGCCTGCCCGTCTGTTCGCCCCCGACGCAACCGTCGCCATCCCGAAGATCACCTCCAGGATCAGCTTGGTCGCGCTGCCTCCTTTCATCCGCGTCGATCCCGTGATCGGCTCCGGCCCGACGATCGGATTGAGCACCAGGCAGTGCTCCCGCTCCCGGATCACCCGAAGCACGTCCCGGAAGGTCTTGTGCCAGCGCTCAATGTAGCTGTCCCGGGCACAATCTTCCGGATTGAACCCGAGCAGGATGCACCGCGCCTCCGAGTTGTCCCGCAACCGCCAGAGCTGGCCGGCCACGTACGGCGCCGAAAGCCCGCACGTCACGCCGATGTAGAACACGCGACTCCGCCCGGCCATCACACGCTGGAGATCCTCCCACGCCTGATGCGGGTCGTCCTCCGCCTTCTCCTGCGCACGAATCAGCGCCGGCTCGCCGCCCGCTATCAGATATGTGAAGTTCGCCGGGCGCCCTGACGCCTCGAGAACGCGCTTGAACGTCCTCGCGACGAACATCGCGATCCGCCCGCTCGTCCCCGCCCCGGAGATGACCACGGCCGTGTCATCCCGCCCCACGCTTTGACCCGCCCACTCGACCGCCCGCGCGATCTTCTCGACCGTCTCATCGTCGCTGAGACCCGGATACCCCAGGTACCCGTTGTAGATCTGTGCGTCCGACTGGCGAAGCAGCCGTACAATCCCCAGCGGCCCTGCCACGTCGATGTCCGTAGTCAGTTCGTTCGGCGTCTCGGTGATCCCCAGCGCCCTGCGCTTCGCCATGAGCGTACATCCTCCATCGGTCCATCCATTTCGCTCGTGCCCCGCCTTCGGATTCCGCCGCACCGGCATCACGCGGCCGCGACGGCGTTCCTTCTGCCTGTCTGGCCCGGCGCCGGCAGCCCACGCCGACGTGAACGCGCCATCACGCCCCTCTCCGGACGCCGCCGGAACCCGCCTTTCCCCCGTTCAGTAACGCCTGCCCGGTCCTTCAGGAAGGCTCGGCCTGACGCTTGCCTGCCGAAACGTCCCGCGCCCCTCAGGCCGCCGCCCCGCCCCTCCGCGGACACCTGCCCACGCCACCGGCAGGTCACCGGCCGGCCCCCCTGCTCCGCATCCTTGCGCGCCGGATCGTCAAGACCGGCATTTAACCAGCAAACCCCCCGTCCCGCCACCCCCCTCGACGGACCCCGACAATCTGGGCTGAGCGCCCCGAAAGCACACGGACGCCGAGACGGCTGGCGGCCGATCGTCCCGCCGTCTGCCTTGGCCGCCATAGCCGACTCTCCGCCACCGCCGCGAAGACGGCAATCCATACACCCCAGCAGGCTCCTCCTCCTGATTCCCCCCAAGCGGGAAATCCACAAGCGCCGACACCCCGGCCCCCCGCCTCCGCGAGCCTGACGCCACGGGCCTCCGCGTTACAAGAATGGCGAGGTCGCCGGCAAGACCCCGCTCACGCCCGCCCGAAACGCGCCGCTCCGCTCGTCTCCGCCATACGAACCGCTGAGCGCGTTTATATGGGTGGAACGAGGGAGTGTCGGCCGAACCCTGAAGGATGGCCCGGCGCCTGGACCGGAAGGTCCTCAGCCCTCCGGCCCAAGCCGGGTTGTCCGGGCATAAGACGGTGAAGCGTAAGTCGCGCGCTATGGAGTAGCCGCAGCGCTGGGTGCTGCAGCCACAAACTCTTCCTTTGCCTCCGACATAATGCGGAAAGGAACCCACACAGGAAGGTAGCGAATCTCCCCCAACCGCGTCCTCCCCTCAAACCGCTCGCCGCCTCCCGGAAAAGACGACGGCCGCAGCGAGACCCTGCGCATGCCGCCCCACGATTATCCACTCAGACCGCCCGCGCCGCCGCGGGGTCCGCTTCATCGACCGCCCGCTTCCGGTACGAGCGTCACCCGGAACCGCGGCCCGAAGGACGCTCGTCCCGCCGCCTCCAGACGCAGCCGCACTTCTGCCGGTCCCGCCAAGCTCGGCGGAGCCACCACCACGGACTCCATCCTGACGGTCCCGTGCCTCGGCACGTCCCGAGGTACGAATGCCGTCCTGCGGACGGGCCCCTCGACGGCCACGCCCACGGCCCCTCGTTCGGGGCGGCCAGGGTCTGTTGCCGCTTTCCACATCGCCTCGCCGAGGTTCGTCAGCGTCAGCCGCGCGAGGACCTCCCGATTCCTGCGCACGCGCACCTGTCCGTCCGCCTCCACCGGCGTCCATCGATCCGCCGCATCGAACACTTCCACCAGATCAAACCAGCCGTCCAGGTACTTCGGCGGATTGCTCCCGGTCAAAGGAGTGTTCCCGACAGCCACCAGGGGACAGTCGGCGGAACTCGTCCCGGTGCCCGCGGTCCGCAGTCCCGGGGCCCTGCCCTCCTCGATCGCTTTCCAGAACTCGGACGCCACTTTGTCGTACACCCCGGCGATGCCATCCGGATGCTCGTCGCGGTCGAACTCGATCCAGTAATCGACCGTCCGCGAGTCGGGCCCGTTCAGAAACCTCGGCCCCATCTCCCGAAGGACCCGTGTGACCGGGCGGTCGGTCCCGTCCGGATGGATGATCCCGTAGTCGCTGTTCTCGTAGCACCGAAACCCGCCCGGATACCACCACGCGAACACGCCGTCCGCGCCGCTGGCAATGAGCATCCGGTAGAACTCGCGATAGAAGTCCGCCTGCTGCCCGAGCAGACCCGCCGAACTGTCCGACTGACCCTGCGACCAGGTGCTCACGCCCATTTCGGCCCACACGATCGGTCTGTCCGGCCCGGCCCATCGGCCGTACTCATGCTGAAACCAGCCCGGCCTGACCCGATCCCACCCGCCGATGCGCCCGTAACCCTCGGGCTCCAGAATGTCCACGGCCGCCGCCAGATACGGCCAGTCGTATGGGATGCATCCGGCCCATCGGAACGTCGGATCACCCGCGTAGGCCATTCGGAAGCTCACCAGATGGTTCGGGTCGATCCCCCGGACCAGCCGACGCGCCGCCGCGTACTTCTCATAGAGCAGCGTATCCAGAAATCGACGGTAGGCCGCCGTCATGCGCCGCCACGGACCGTCGGCCCGTGTCTGCTCGGCCGATGGATTGGTAATCCTGCCCTCCGCGTCCCGCGGAACGGGAAAGCCCCAGTCGCGCTCGGCCTCCTCCAGACTCCCGTATCGCTCGACGATCCACGTCTCCCAGCGGCGGTCCCAGATCCGACGCTCCTCCTGTGGGCCGAACATCGGCTCCCAGGCCAGGTCGTACGCGAACAGCACGTCCTGTTCGGCGAGGCGGTATCGCTCGATGACCTCGCGGACCTTCGACCACTGGAAGTCCATCGGCGTACCGGGGCGGATCGAGAGATTCGCCTTGAGGCCCCGGCCGTCGATCCGCCGAAGCAGATCCAGCACGTTCTGCGAAGCCAGCAGCTTGTGATCCGTGAAAATGCTGACAGCATTCATTCCGATGTCGCAGATATGGTCGAGGTCGCGATCGATGATCTCGGGATCGTAGGCCCGCGCACCCGTCCAGTGCTCGAAGTAGTCGTAGTCTTCCATCGCGATCCCGGAGGACGGCATGTAGTTCACGCCGTGGACCCGCCACCGCCGCCCGTCCAGCACGAAGTCCCCGTCCCGAACCCTCACGTAACTCGGTTCGGCCTTCGGCCGCCACACGTGAATGCCGTGCCGGACGCGGTCGAGGACACGACCGGCCTCGACCAGTTCCGCGACGACCACATAGCCTCCGTTCGGCCAGCCCGTCGGCCTCCACGTCGTCGAGACCGTGGCCTGGGCCGCGGGACACGGCCCGGCCGGAATCTGAAGGGGCCACTGCGTTTCGAAGGCCGGCGCACCGGTGGACGAATCGGTCACGACGATGCGCCCCGTCAGACCGGTGCGCGGCCCTCCGGCAAGGTCACACACGCGCAGACCCAGCGTGACCGGCTGGCCCTCGAAGTAGGTATAGTGGTCCGCGCCGGCGTCCACAATGAACACCGCCTCACGAATGCGGCGCGCTATCTGGCCGATCGCCGCGATCACCCCTGCCGAGCGATACCAGTCCTCATCCTCCACGCCGAAGGCGGCCCACGCTCCGCCCGCGAACGGCCCGGAGGCGTGCAGCAGCAGCGTGACCGGCGTCCCGCGCCACCACACCCGCCCGTCCGAGCTCACGGGGGCAGATCCCGTGCTCGCCGAGTCCACGCGCTCAATGCGCGATCCGCCGCCGGCCGCGCCGGTGTTCCCCGGGGCGGCCCTTTGGGAGCTCGATCGCTGATCATCCCCGAGCGATCCCTTTCGTCCGCCCCCGGCGCATCCCACCTCGAGGGAAGGTCGCGACGATGGGCCGCCCACAGCCTCCAGCAGTGAGACCCACCGCCAATCGCGCCCCTTCCCGGAGCCAGCGCCCGAGGCCCGCGGGTGCGACGAACGGATCCTCGCGGGTCGCGGCGGAGCCGGCCCTTCCACGATGGTCTGTTCCGGTCGCCACCGGAGCCCCGAGACCTCGCGGCACTCGAAGTACTTATACCCCGGGCTCAGCGTCTCGAGCCGAAGCGGTGCGAACGCCTCGACGAGCTCCCGAAGCTCCGGCGTCTCAGCGGCCGTGCCGATCGGACCGACCCAGTACTCATGAGGCCCGCCCGTGCCCCCGTGCGAGTAGGCCAGACCGAACTGGAGACACACGGCATTCGCCGGGTTCAGGCGGTCGTTTCGGCCGCCTCGGGCGGGGTTGCTCTTCCAGTACTTGAAGTCGCCCGGGCCCAGCACGTACCGACGCCACTCCTGCGACAACGGAACGACCGCGATCCACCGCGAACCGTCCTTCTCCATCCACTCGATCGACAACTGGGTCGTCCGCTCGGAACCCCGGGCGGAGAACACCGTCAACGTATGGCCGGGCGGGAACGGCGAGGTCACCTCCGGAGAAGCATACATTTCCCAGCCCCGCATGTCGCTGACGCGGACGTGCACGGCCCGCCCCGGCGGCACGGGTCCGTCCTGCGTCGCCCGGTACGACGCGGTGGGACGCGGCTCGTTGCTGACGGGCCGCCATCGGATCAGGTCCTGCTCGCTGAGATCGAAGACCACGTTGGGCGGTGCGAGGCAGGCGCCGGCAATCTGCGCCTCATCGCAAGATCGCCATCCGTCGTTCGTGCGGATCTGCGGTCGTTGCCACAGCGGCGCGCCAAGAGCAATCACGTCGCCTCCCGACCGGACGAAGCCGTCGAACGCCCGGGTTGCCCTGGCAGGCAGCGAGCCGGCGTCGAGCAGGACCATGAGATCAGGCCGCCGGGCGGCAAACGTGTCCGGGTCGCTCAGCTCCGTCCCCTCGATGCGGCGCACCGAATAGCCCGCCGCCTCCAGCTCCGCCGTCAACGACGCGACCATCGCGCCGTCGGGGGCGCGATTCACAGGCAGGACCAGCCCGGCCAGAGGCCCGGAGGCCCCGACGGCCGACGATCCAACGACCCATACTCCCACGCTCACCGCCAGCCACAAAGACATCCCGCGCCTCCGATACGGGCGGAATATAAGGCCGGCGTCGGCGCGCAACCTAGAGCGGTCGGATTCGCATGGCACGGCCCCCCGGACGATCCAGCGGCCCGCGCGTCCCACCGCGACGGCCGTCCGATCCGCGCCGTAGTGCGCCCGCCCCCCGGGCGTCGCTCGTCATCGCGCCGCCGCCCGGGTACGATGGATGCATGGCCGCGTCCGCATCCAGTCTGGCCGTCGGCTCGCGCGTCACGCTTCGGGATCGATGCCTCGACGATCTGCCGCACTTTCTCCGGTGGCAGACGCAAGGCCAGTGGCTTCAGTTCGACGCACCCTGGGACCGTCCCCGGCAGCCGGATCTGCACGAGTACCGCCGCCGGTTCCTGGAAAAACTCGCCGAGTCGCCTGCGGACCCTCGGACGGATTGCGTGATCGCCTTGGCCGACGACCGGCCCATCGGCTGGATGGTCCGGTACGCCGAGGCGCGGTTCCCGCTCATCTGGTGGATCGGAATCGACATCGGCGAAGACGCCTATCTGAACCGCGGACTGGGCACCGAGGCCCTCCGACTGTGGGTCGATTACCTTTTCGGCCGCTCTGCCGTCCACAAGCTCTGCCTGGATACGTGGTCGTTCAACACCCGCATGGCGTGCGTAGCCGAGAGGGTCGGCTTTCGTCTGGAGGCCGTCGAACGCGAACTCATCCACTGGCAGGGCCGATGGCTCGACCGCCTCCGCTTCGGCATGCTCCGCTCCGAGTGGTCATCCGGACCGGGAACCTGACGCCCCGAGGCCCACCTGACCGCAGGTGTCCCGTCGCCGCATCCGGCCGCCGGCCGGCCGACGAGCCGTTGCCGGTCTCATCGCAGCGCCCCGCACGGGTCGCAACAGCAGGGGCGAGCGTGGCGACGGTTTCGCTTCGGGTTACGATCCCGACCATCGTCACCCCTCGGGCGCGGGCGATCGA
>Ga0209162_1000536_pt1 | contig 41395 bp, 33 predicted proteins | sample YNPNPMetaG_FD_187121 | JGI IMG/M metagenome (GOLD analysis project Ga0209162, IMG submission 187121) | Anoxygenic and chlorotrophic microbial mat microbial communities from Yellowstone National Park, USA - YNP NP MetaG (SPAdes) (version 2) ...
TGATGGCCGTCTACCGTTCCGTCCGCAACCTCGACTGGGCGCTGATCCTGATCGCCGTCGCCATCGCCGGCCTCGGCATTCTGCAAATCTACAGCGCGACGATCGACACCGCCTGGCGCGGCGCGTGGTGGAAGCAGGCGTTCTATCTGTGCGCGGGCTTCGCGCTCATGTGGGTCATGACGCGGATCGACTACCACACGCTGCTCGGGCAGGTGCCGGTGCTGTATGTGGCGAGCCTGGGCCTGCTGGTGATGACGCCGCTCGTGGGCTCGCTGGTGTGGGGATCGCGGCGCTGGATTCCGCTGGGGTTCGGTTTCAAGTTCCAGCCTTCGGAATTTGTCAAAGTGGTGATAGTATTACTGGTAGCCCGGTATCTGGCCGAACTGAGAGCAGACCGGCTGGAGGGCCGGGACTTGCTGAAACTGGGCCTGCTGGTAGGCATTCCATGCGGTCTGGTGGCGGCGCAGCCCGACCTCGGCACATCGTTGACGTGTGTGCCGGTGTTGCTGGCGGGGCTGTTCTTCGGCGGCATCCGCTGGCAGCACGCGCTGCTGATCGCGGCCGCGGCGGCGTTGCTGATGCCTGCCGGCTGGTTCCTGCTGAAGGATTATCAGAAGGCTCGGTTGGAGACGTTTCTGGATCCGTCGAAGGACCCGACGGGAAAAGGGTACCAGGTGATCCAGTCGAAGATTGCGGTCGGCGCGGGCGGCATCTGGGGCCGCGGCGTGACGCGGGGTTCGCAGACGCAGCTCCGCTTCCTGCCGGTGGCGCACACGGATTTCATCATTTCCGCCTTCGCCGAGGAACACGGTTTTGTCGGCATTCTGGTCGTGTTCGGGCTGTATTTCCTGCTGCTGATGCAGATCGTGCAGAACGCGCAGGCGGCGCCGGACCGGGCAGGGATGTTTATTTGCATGGGGATTTGCTCGCTGCTGCTGTTTCATTTGCTCGTGAACGCGGGCATGGCGGTAGGGCGGATGCCGGTCACCGGCATTCCGCTGCCCCTGATGAGCTACGGGGGGTCGAGCATGTTGTCGGTTTTCATGATGCTGGGGCTGGTGAACAATGTCAGGCTCCGGCGATTCGCAGCGTGATCTGGAACGAGAGAGCGTGACCGGAAAGGTGAACCGATCCGGCGGCAGGTGACCGTTGAGAACAGATTTTCGCAGGCTTGGCTATGCCTCCCGCCTGTTGAGCGCATCCGGAACGAGCGCGCCTTGGCGGCGCCGGGAATGCGCTTGCGGCGGTATGTGAAAAGTTTCTTGCACCGGAAGGGCGCGATCCGGGGCGCAGCCCCTGTCGAAGCGGCCCTTCCCGCCTGGGCTGGCCGGAACATCTGATCCCTCCTCTCTCCCCTCCAGCTGTTCACGCCTCTGGAGCGGAGGTAACAGGCAATGCCATCCAAAGAGCTGGTGGTCACACAGAACCGCCACGAAACCAAAGCGGCCATTCTCGAAGATGGCCAGCTCGTCGAGATCTATTTCCAGCGCGCCAACGAATACTCGCTGGCGGGCAGTATCCACAAGGGGCGCGTCACGCGCGTGCTGCCGGGCATGCAGTCGGCTTTCGTCGATCTGGGTCTCGAGCGCGACTGCTTCCTCTACGTCTCGGATTTCTTTGAAGAGAACGCGGATGAGTTCGACAAGGTTCCGGAGGACCGGCGCGCCCGGGACCGCGGCCGCGGGCGCGAGACCGGGCCCGCCGAAGCCCTTCCCGCATCGGCCGCGGCAGTCGAGCCGGCGCCGGCAGCGGAGCCGCGCGAGCGTTCCGACCGCCGCTCGCGGCGAACGCGCCGCCGCCGCAGAAGCGGGCGCGGCCTGCCGGAGTCCAAGTTCGCCTCGCTCGATGAGACCGCCGGCGAAGCCCCGGCCGCCGCGGAAGAAGCCGCCGAAGAGCCGGCAGCGGAAGAGCTGGTTCTTCTTCCCGGCGAATCTCTCGCCAAGTATCGCCGGCGCCAGGAAGAGTCCGCCAAAGGCGAGCCGGCGCCCCCGCTGACCACCGACGAGGCGGAAGAGGCAGCCGAGGAAGCCGCCGAAGAGATCCTGGAGCGCGTGGAGGCGCTCGAACACGGCATCCGGTGGGGGGAACCTCCGGAGGCAGAGGCAGAGGCGGAAGGAGAAGAAGCGCCTGAAGCCGAAGACATGGAGCCGGTAGCGGCGGAGGAAGAAGACCGCGCGGCCATGGAAGCCGCCCCTGAAGCGGAGCCCCTGGCCGCCGAAGAGGAAACCGAAGAGACGGCTGCTGCGGCGGCCGCGATGGCAACGGAAGTGGAGGCGGCCGCCGCCGCGCAGCCCGAGGCTTCGGCTCCCGGCGAGGAGCCGGGCGAGGCGGAAGAACCCGGGGCCGCGGCTGTGGCTGCGGAGGCCGGGGAATTGCCGCCGACAGAAATTGCCGCCGAGGCCGGACCGGAGGTGGAAGGCCAGCCTTCCGAAACCGCCGAGGGCGGCGAGGCTGCCGCTGCGGAGGGCGAAGAAGAGGGGGTCGAGCCGGCCCGGACGCCTGTCAGCCTCACCGCCACCTTGCGCGCACAAGGCGCCAAGGCCCCGCACCGCATCACCCGGCGCTCCCGGCGGCGCGGACGCGACCGCAACGCCGGCGCTCAAACGGAGACCGCCGCCGAGCCGAGGCCCGAAGCGCCCGCCGCCCCGGTGGAGATTCGCCAGGCCGCGCCCGAGCCGCGCGAGCCGGAACGCGCCGAGCGCGAGCGCACGCCGCAGCCCTCCATTACCGACCTCCTCAAGGAGGGCCAGGAGATCATTGTCCAGATCGCCAAGGAGCCGCTCGGCCAGAAGGGCGCGCGGATCACTTCGCACATCGCTCTGCCGGGCCGGTATGTCGTCTACATGCCCACGGTCGAGCATCTCGGCGTGAGCCGCCGCATCTCGACCGACGAGGAACGGCAGCGCCTGCGCCGCATCCTCCAGAAGCACCGCGAAGGCATTCCCGGCGGCTTCATCATGCGCACCGCCGGCGAGGGCCGCAGCGAAGAGGAAATTGCCGCCGATATGCGCCATCTGGCGGCGCTGTGGCTGGACATCAAGCAGAAGGCGGAAAAGAAGCGCGCTCCGGCGCTGCTCCACCACGACGTGGAAATCGTGCAGCGCATCATCCGCGACCAGCTCACCGAAGGCTTCAAGGCCATCTGGGTGGACAGCGAGGAGCTGTACGAGCAGGTTCTCCAGAACGTCGAGCGCTTCCAGCCCGATCTGCTGAGCCGCGTGAAGCTGTACACGCGGCCGGAGCCGATTTTCGACGCTTTCGGCATCACGCAGGAGCTCGAAAAAGCCTTGCGGCCGAAAGTCTGGCTGAAATCCGGCGGCTATATTGTCATCAATCAGACGGAAGCGCTGGTCGCTATCGACGTCAATACCGGGAAATTTGTCGGCAAATCCAACCGCCTGGAGGACACGATCGTCAAGACGAACCTCGAGGCGGTGAAGGAAATCGTGCGGCAGATCCGGTTGCGCGACCTCGGCGGCATCATCGTCGTCGACTTCATCGACATGGAGGAGCGCAAGAACCGGCAGAAGGTGATGCAGGCGCTCGAGGAGGCCATGCGCCAGGACAAGGCGCCGTACAAGATCCTCCAGTTCAACGATTTCGGCCTCGTGGCCATCACCCGCAAGCGCGTCAAGCAGTCGCTCGAGCGGACGCTGTGCTCGCCCTGCCCGACCTGTGAAGGCGCCGGCTATGTGAAGAGCGTCACCACGGTGATCGGCGAAATCCTCACCGAAGCTGTCAAGTACGCGAAGGTGGTGGACACGCCCACCGTGGTGCTCCGCGTGCACCCGGACGTGGCCCGGGAGCTGAAATCCACTTCCAACGATTATCTCGAGGAGCTCGAGGAAATTCTCGGCCGCCCCGTGGTGGTGACGCCGGACCCCCTGCTGCATCCGGAAAAATTCGATATGGCATAAGCTGGAAGCGTGATCCGGCTCCTGCCCCTGGTTTTGCTGCTGCTGGCCGCGGGCGCCGCCGCCCGCGGCCAGCGCATCGCCGTCTTCAGCGAGTTTCAGCGTCCGCGGCCGGACGGCGAGGTGTGCCGCCCGGACCGCGCCCCGTCGCGGCGCGAGATTCTCTCCCCCGCGCTGGTCCGCAACGGGTGGGCGTCCTTCCTGTTCACGGTGGAGGCGCCGCCGGGCGAATCCTACACGGTCTACATCGCGCAAAACCCGGACAACACCGCGAAAGCCGACGTCTACCAGCTCGAGTATGCCGACGTCGACGGCGAGTGGACGCCGGACCGCCTGAAGCCGGTATCGCAGCCCGTGCAGGCCGTGCTCTCCGACGGGCAGCGGACGCAGGCCTACCTGCTGGACCTGTTCCTGCCCGCGTCGGCGCCGGTGGAGCGCTTCCGGCTGGAGATCCAGCTGCGCGCGGCCGGGCGCTGGACCATCTATCCCATGGAAATGCGCCCGATGGCGCCCGTGGCGCCGGACGCCGGCCCGCTTGAGGGCAGGCTCGCGCCGGTGGGCGCCCGCGCGGACGAGACCGCGGCGCTGGCCCTGCGCGCAGCGGTGTGCGGCGGCATGAAGCCGGAGCCGCAGGCTCCCGGTTCCCTGCGCGCCGTGATTCTGCGCAACGCGCTTCAGGACCTGGCGCTCGCCCGGAAGGAGCACTCCGCGGCAGTCCCGCGGCTCTGGCTTGCAGGCGGCTGGGATTCTCGCGAATCGTTCTGCCAGGGGGGCGCGCCGGCCCCCCGAGGCCCCGAGTGGTGGCTGCGCGTGCGGGGTTTTCTGTATCAGGGGCTACGCCTGCCGGAGATTGAGCTGAAGCGCTGATCCGGACAGCCCGCGGCGCGGCCCTCAAAGCCAGCGTCCGGCGTGGCAATGGTATGGTTGAAACAGAGACCGGCTTCTTCGATGGGCTACCCTTACCCCGGCCGGACGCCCGGCCCGCCGTCCATGTTCCGCGTCACGCCCGGCGTGCGCTGGCTGCTGATTGCCAACGCCGTCTGTTTCGTGCTGTACTTTCTGGCTGCGCGCACGGCGTTGGCCGGCGTGTTCGCCTGGATGGCTCTCTCCCCGCGCGCCGTGCTGACGCAGTTCGCCCTGTGGCAGCTGGTCACCTACATGTTTCTCCACAGCCCGCTCGGCTTCGGCCACATCCTCATCAACATGCTTTCGCTGTGGATGTTCGGCGGGCCGCTGGAGGATCTTTGGGGCACCCGGCGCTTTCTGCACTTCTACTTTTTCTGCGGCATCGGGGCGGGGATTTGCGTCGTCCTGCTGAACGCGTTGTCCGGCTCGATGGACACGCGCACCATCGGGGCTTCCGGAGCGGTGTTCGGCGTTCTCGTCGCCTTCGGCATCCTGTTCCCCCGCGCGATTATTTATCTCTTCCTGATGTTTCCGATCGAAGCCCGCTGGTTCGTGCTGATTCTTGGCGTGATTGTGTTTTTGAGCGCCATCGGGGATGCGGGCGGCGGCGTCAGCCATTTCGCCCATCTTGGCGGCCTGCTGTTCGGCTATCTCTGGCTGCGGATCTACGGGCGCAGGGGGCGGCCCGCGCCGGCGGCCCGGCGCGCGGGACTCGCGGAGACGGTCCGGCGCCGCTACCAGGAATGGAAGCTCCAGCGCGCCAGGAGAAGATTCCAGGTCTATCTGAGAAAGCACGGCGGCAGCAGCCGGGATGAGGAAGTCCATTAGCCAGCGAAAGCAACCCGGGCCTCGCCGGCCGGCGTCATATTGTTAGTGGGAGGGATCGAGTTCGATGAGACTGCTCCGCCTCTTGTTGCCCGCCTTCGCGGCCCTGATTCTCGCCGCGCCGGCGGTCGTGTTCCCGCAGGCCGGTCCGAAGAAGGAGACCGGCGACACCGTCGCCCGGCCGAAGAAGAAGGCCCCGGCAGAGGCCGAGGCCGAGCAGGAAGCCGAAAAGATCCCCTCGAAGCTCCGCAAGAAGGCCGAAGAGGGTCCGGTGGAAGGCCCCACTTTCCGGTCTGATGTCTGGACCGTGAACGTTGACGTCGCGGTGCTCGACAACCGCGGCCGCTTCATTCCGAACATTCCGCAACAGGCTTTCCGCGTGCTGGAAGACGGCGTCCCGCAGCGCATCATCAGTTTTGGCACCGGCGAGCAGCCCATCACGCTGGCGATGGTGATCGAGTTCAGCGGCCTGTTCCAGCAGTATTGGTCCTACGGCTGGGAAGAGACGCTCACCGCCACCTACGGCTTCGTGCAGACGCTGAAGCCGGAGGACATGGTGGCCGTCGTGGCCTTCGATCTGCGTCCGGAAATCCTGTGCGACTTCACCAACAACCGCCAGGAGACCTACGAAGCGCTGGCGCGGCTGCGCGTGCCCGGTTTCTCCGAGTCGAACCTCTACGACGCTCTTACCGAGGTGGCCGAGCGGATGAGCGACATCGAGGGCCGCAAGGCGATCCTCTATATCGGCAGCGGCATGGACACGTTCTCGAAGATCACCTTCGATCAGTGCCGCCGCAAGCTCCAGACGGCCGGCGTGCCCATCTACGCGCTCGGCACCTTGCAGGCGCTGCGCGAGTGGTACGATTCGCGCGGCATGCTGGGGCCGATGGCGCGGCTTGATTTTCTGCAAGCCGACAACCAGCTCCGCACGTTCGCGCGCGAGACCGGCGGCTATGCGTGGTTCCCGCGCTTCTTTGGCGAGTATGGCGGCATCTTCCGCCAGATCAACGAGGCGCTGCGCAACACCTACCAGCTCGCCTACCAGCCGGTCAACATCGCCCGCGACGGCAAGCCGCGCAAGATCAAGGTGGAGCTGATCGGCGAGGGCGGCCAGCCGCTGCGCGTGGTCGACGAGCGGGGCAAGCCGATCAGGTACCAGATCATCCACAAGACCGGCTACGTGGCGCCGCGCGAGGTCGAGTGAGCGAAACACAGCAGCGCCGCGAAGTCAAGAACTAAATCCGGCGCAACATGAGCGCGTTAGAAGAGCATTGACACCCGTGTTGCAGCTCTGTTACTTTCAGCATGGTTTTCGGGCATGACTTCGCGGAAAAGTCCCACGGCACCTGTTCCTGCTCGCATTCTTCTGGTGGATGACAACCGCAGCGGGCTTTCGGCGCGGAAAGCCATTCTGGCCGAGCTCGGCTACGCGGTGGACTGCGCCGAAGACGCGGCCGGCGGACTCCGGCTCTTCGACCGCCATGCCTACGATCTGGTTGTGACGGACTTCCGCATGCCCGACATGAACGGCGACCAGTTCATCAACGAACTCCGCCGCCGCCGGCCGGAAGTGCCCGTCGTCCTGCTGTCCGGGTTTGTCGAGGCGCTGGGCCTCAACGAGAAGAACACGGGCGCCGACGCGGTGATCATGAAGAGCGCGCGCGAGGTGCAACACCTGACCAGCGCGGTCAACCGCCTCCTCAAAGCGGCGCGCAAGCCGCCGGCCAGCGAGAATGCGGCCTCGAAGGCGAAGCGCAAGCCCCGGCCGCAACGCGCCTCGTAGGCGCCCCCGCTGCGCGTTCCGCACCGCCGGGTGTGCGTTAGCCTGTCATTGTGCCGACCCGAACCCTGCTTCTTCTTCTGCCCGCTCTCTGCTGCCTGGCTGCGCCTCCCGCGGTGAAACCGCCAGCGGACCCGGCACGGCGGTGGCTGGCCTCCCTGAGTCTTGCCGAGCGCGTGGCCCAGCTCGTCATGGTGCCGTTTTACGGCGATGCGCCGAACCCGCGCAGCCGCGACTACCAGGAGTTGGCCTCGCTGGTCCGCGAGCTGCGGGTTGGCGGGCTGATTGTGCTGAACCGCGTCCGCGAGGGCGTGGTGGAGCGCGCCGACCCGTATCAGATGGCGGCGTTCCTGAACCGCATGCAGCGGCTGGCGCGCGTGCCGCTGATCGTCGGCGGGGATTTCGAACGGGGCGCGAGCATGAGGATGACTTCCACCGTCCCGTACCCCCATGCGATGGCCTACGCCGCCGCGCAGGACATCGAAGGGGTGCGCCGGCTGGGCGCCGCCACGGCGCGCGAGGCGCGCGCGATGGGCGTGCACTGGGTTTTCGCCCCTGTGGCCGACGTCAACAACAACCCGGACAACCCGATCATCAACATCCGCTCGTTCGGGGAGGACCCGCGCCAGGTGGCTGCTTTCGTCCGCGCCTTCATCGAAGGCGCCCGCTCCGATCCGCGGGCGCGCGTGCTTGTGACAGTGAAGCATTTCCCCGGCCATGGCGACACGGCCACCGACAGCCACATCGGACTGGGCGTGGTTTCCGCCGAACGCGCGCGTCTGGACGCGGTGGAACTCGTCCCGTTCCGCGCCGCCATCGAGGCAGGCGTCGACGCCATCATGACCGCCCACCTGGCCGTGCCGGCGCTGGAACCCGAACCCGTTCCCGCCACCGTCTCGCGCCGCATCATGACCGGCCTTCTGCGCGAGGAGCTGGGCTTCCGCGGCATCCTCACGACCGATGCCATGGACATGCAGGGGCTGGCGCAGCTGTATCCTCCGGCAGAAGCCGCCGTGCGCGCCCTCGAGGCCGGCAACGACCTGCTGCTGATTCCCCAGGACCCGCGCGCCGCCGTGCGCGGCATCCTCGAGGCGCTGCGCTCGGGCAGGCTGAGCCGGGAGCGGATCGACCGTTCCGTGCTGAAAATCCTCCAGGCGAAGGCGCGCCTCGGGCTCCACCGGCAGCGCCTGGTGCGGATCGAAGAGATCTCCGACGCGCTGCTCGACCCGGAGGACCTGGCCGCAGCCGCCCGCACGGCGGAAAAAGCGCTGACGCTTGTCAAAAATGAGGGCGGCATTTTCCCCCTGAAAAGCGCGGAAAAATCCTGCTGGTTTGTTCTTTCGGGCAGCCGGTTTTCCACGCAGGGGCTGGAACTGCTGGCGGCGCTGCGTTCGCGCGGCGTGCGCAACGCGGCGCTGCTCGATCCTTACCTGCCCGAAGAGGAATTCACCGCGCAGGCGCAGCGCGCCGCGCAGTGCGACCCGCCGGTGCTGGCCGCCTACGTTACCGCCTCGGCATACCGCGGCACGGTGGATTTGACCGGAAATTACCCGGAATTTGTCCGTAAAATTTTTTCCGGCGGGAAACCGGCCGTGTTTGTCGCGCTGGGCAACCCCTACCTGCTGAGGACCTATCCGCAGGCGGCCGCTTTCCTCGCTGCCTTCAGCACCGCCCGGACCAGCGAGCAGGCGGTGGTCCGCGCCGCCTTCGGCGAGATCCCCGTCGCCGGACGGCTGCCGGTCTCCATTCCGGGCTTGGCACCGGCCGGGTTCGGGATCATGATAGAGAAGCCGGAGTAATTCGCCGAAGGAGGTTCTTATGGCATTCCGGATTCGCTCGCTCGCCTTCGACGAAGGCGGATGGATCCCGAAGCGGCATACAGGGGAAGGGGAGGACCTGAGCCCGCCGCTCGAGTGGCAGGACCTTCCGCCGGGCACGCGCAGCCTGGCGCTGGTGATGGACGATCCGGACGCGCCGGGCGGCGTCTGGACGCACTGGATTCTGTGGGACATCCCGGTCACGGAGACCGGCCTGGCCGAGTGCTTCACGCCCGGGCGGCTGGGCGAAAGCGGCGTGAACGATTTCGGCAAGGAGGGCTACAACGGCCCGATGCCGCCGCGCGGGCATGGCCCCCACCGGTATTTCTTCAAGCTGTACGCGCTGGACACGCGGCACCTGATGGTGGCCAGCGGAGTGAAGCGCCACGAGTTCGACAAGGCGCTTCGCGGCCACATTCTCGAAGAAGTCTGGACGATGGGCCGGTACGAGCGGAAATAGCCGTCCGGCGATGCCGGCGCGCATAGAATGGAGGCATGACCGGCATCACATGGCTTGGACACGGCACATTCGAGCTTGTTCTTGACAACGGCCAGACTATCGTCATCGACCCGTGGGTGGAAGGCAACCCCGCATTTCCGCAGGGTCGCTCTTTTTCGCGCATCGACACGCTGCTCGTCACGCACGGCCACTTCGACCACAGCAACGACGCGGTTTCGCTGGCGAAGCGTTTCCGGCCGCAGGTCATCTCCAACTACGAGATCTGCACCTGGCTGGAATCGAAGGGCGTGGAGAACACCTCCGCAATGAACAAGGGCGGCACGCAGCAGGCGGGCTCGATCCGGGTGACCATGACCGACGCCAAACACTCGTCCGGAATTATGGATGACGGCAAGTTCGTTTATGGCGGCGAGCCCGCCGGTTACGTGCTCCATTTCCCGGACGGCCGCCGCGCCTACTTCGCCGGCGATACGGCGGTGTTCGGCGACATGGCGCTGATCGCCGAGCTCTACCAGCCGGAGCTGGCGTTCCTGCCCATCGGCGATCATTTCACCATGGGGCCACAGCAGGCGGCGCTGGCGGCGCGGCTGTTGAAGGCGCGCACGGTGATCCCGATGCACTACGGGACGTTCCCGCTGCTGGCGGGCAAGCCATCCGAGCTGGCCGAATTGCTCCAGGGAACGGACGTCCGGGTGTGGGAGCTCGAGATCGGCAGGACGGTCCAATGGTGACCCGGCGCCAGTTCTGCGCCGCGCCGGCGTTTGTGCGCGCGCTGGCCAGATCGAGGCCGCACGTGCTGTTGCTGATGAGCGACCAGCACCGCGGCGACTGGATGGGCTGCGCCGGCCAGCCCGCGATCCGCACGCCGAACCTCGACTGGCTGGCCGCGTCGGGCGTCCGCTTTCAGAACGCGTTCTCCTCCACGCCCACCTGCACGCCCGCGCGCGCCGCCTTGCTGACGGGGATGTCGCCCTGGAAGCACGGCATGCTCGGCTACGGGCGCGTGGCGGAGCGCTATCCGGCGGAGCTGCCCGCGCTGATGCGCGCCGCCGGCTACTTCACGCTGGGCATCGGCAAGATGCACTGGTCGCCGCAACGGGCTTTGCACGGCTTTCATCAGACGATCCTCGACGAGAGCGGCCGCGTCGAGACACCGGGCTTCCGCAGCGACTACCGGGCATGGTTCGCCTCCGAGGCGCCGCATCTGGATCCCGACGCCACGGGAATCGGGTGGAACGACTACAAGGCCGCGCCTTACGTCCTGCCCGAGCGCCTTCATCCCACCGCCTGGTCCGGCGCCTGCGCGGCCCGCTTCATCGAGGGCTACAACCGGGCCGAGCCGTTCTTCCTGAAGGTCAGTTTCGCCCGGCCCCACAGCCCTTACGACCCGCCCGGGCGGTTTTGGGACATGTACCGGGACGCCAACCTCCCGCCGGCCCGGATTGGACGGTGGGCGGAGCGCTTCCGGCCGCGCAGCTCGGCTCGGGACGACATCTGGCACGGCGATGTGGGGCCGGAGCTCACGCGCCGCGCGCGCATCGGCTACTCCGGCTCGGTGTCCTTCGTCGACGAGCAGATCGGGCGGATTCTGGAGGCCTTGCAGCGGCGCGGATGGCTGGAGGAGACCTTCATCGTCTACCTGAGCGACCACGGCGACATGACCGGCGACCATTTCCTGTGGCGCAAGTCCTATGCCTACCAGGCTTCGGCGAGGATTCCGATGATCGTTCGCGGCCCCGGCGCGCCGCGCGGCGAAGTGCGCACAGTGCCGGTGGAGATTCGCGACGTTCTTCCCACGCTGGTGGCGGCGGCAGGCGGCGAGGCGCCCCGGGAGAGCGACGGGCAGAACCTGCTCACCGCCTCGCGCCCCTGGATCGACCTTGAGCACGACGTCTGTTACGACCGCGCGAATCACTGGAACGCGCTCACCGACGGGCGGTGGAAGTACATCTACCACGCCCTGGACGGCAGCGAGCAGCTGTTCGATCTCGCCAACGATCCCGGCGAACTGGAGGAGTCGGACAACGAAGAGCAGCTCCGCCTCTGGCGCAGCCGGCTGACGGAACATCTGGCGCCCCGCGGCGAGGAATGGGTCCGCAACGGGCGGCTGGTTCCGCGCCCCCGAAGCCGGCTTTACAGCCCTTGCTATCCTGCTCCGGCGTCTGCGGGCTGAATCTTCGTTCGATCAGTGGATTGCGGGCTTGCGGGAGAGCCGCGCCGGCGGCTGCCAGCGGATGCCGCGGGGCCGCTTCAGTCCGTGGCCTCGACGGAAAAATACGCGCAGTCGGGGTGGTGGAAGACCAGCGCGCTGACGCTCGCCTCCGGCTCCATCATCATGCCCTCGGTGAGGCGCACGCCGATCTCTTCGGGGCGAAGCAGCTTCCAGACGCCCTGCTGGTCGTCGAGGTTCGGGCAGGCCGGGTAGCCGAAGCTGTAGCGCTTGCCCCGGTAGCGCGAGGTGAAGCGCTGCTGCATGGTCATGCCGGGCGGGTCGGGGAAGCCCCATTCTTCGCGCAGGCGGCGGTGGAGCCATTCCGCCGCGGCTTCCGCGGTTTCAATGGCGAGCGCCTGCAAACAGTGCGCCTCGAAGAAGCGGCCCTCCTGCTTGGCCTTCTCCGCGGCTTCGCGCACCCCATCGCCGGCGGTGACGACGAATAGCGCGATGTGGTCGCGGCGGCCTGAAGGGTCGGGGTCGAGGACGTAGTCGCTGAGACAAAGCCCGTCCTTCTTGCGCTGGCGCCCGAAGGTGAACACGTGAAGGGGAACCGCTGCGCCGGGCTCGAACAACGCGATGGAATTGCCTTGCCGCTCGGCCTCGAAGAACTGCCAGACGGCGCGGACTTTCATGAACCGGGCCGCCCTGGCCTTGACCGCCTCGACGTCATGGTGCAGCGCCAGCGCCTTCGGGTCGCGCTCTTTCAGCGCCTGCTCGAAGTTGCCCTTGAAGCCGAGATGCCGCCCGTAAAGCATGTAGGGGTTGATATAGCTCCAGATCTCGGCCAGGTTGGCAAGGGTGCGCACGCGGCGGTCGAGGTAGGGCGCGGGCGGAATGGGGATGTCCGTGCGGACCTTCGGCGAGCGCTGCGTGCCGGCTTCGGCCGCGTCAGCGGGTTCCGCGGCAGGAGCCTCTGCCTGGGCCTCCCGCGCCGTCGCAGGCGGGGAGGCGAGCGAGGCGAGCAGCCGCTCGCGCGATTCGGGCTCCATCAGCCTGTTCATGATTTGCAGCCCGGTCATCGCGTCTTTCGCGTAAAACGTCGGCGCCTGATAGGCGGGGGCGATTTTCGTGACCGTGAACTTCTCGCTCAGCGCCGCGCCTCCCACCAGCAGGGGCACGCGAATGCCGGCTTCGCGCAGGTCCTCGCCCGTCACCACCATCTGGAGCGCGGACTTCACCAGCAGGCCCGACAGCCCGATCGCGTCCGGCTTGTGTTCATGGAAGGCGCGGATCAGCTCCTCGGGCGGCACCTTGATGCCGAGGTTGATCACTTCGTAGCCGTTGTTCGCGAAGATGATCTCCACCAGGTTCTTCCCGATGTCATGCACGTCGCCCTTCACCGTGGCCAGCAGGAAGCGGCCGCGCGTGTGGACGTCGCTCTTCTCCATGAACCGCTGCAAATACGCTACCGCGGCCTTCATGGCCTCGGCCGACTGAAGCACCTCGGCCACGATCAGCTCGTTGTTGTTGAACAGCCGGCCGACCTCGTCCATGCCGCGCATCAGCGGGCCGTTGATGATTTCCAGCGGCGTGGCGCCTTCGGCGAGCTTGCGGTCGAGGTCCTCGATCAGCCCGTCCTTCGAGCCTTCGATGATGTAGCGCGCCAGCCGCTCGTCGAGAGGCAAATCCGCCGCCTTTTTCTTTTCCTTTGCGGCGGCGTTGCGGAAATACTCGGTAATGGCGGCGATATTGTGCTGGTTGACGGCGAGGCGCTGCTCGCGGGTCTGCTCCCGCCAGTGCTCGGGCACGCCGGGGAATTTTCCCGGGTCGGGCCAGTTGAACAGGAGCCGCTCGGCCAGCACCCGCTCCTGTTCCGGGATGGAGGCGAACCGCTCGAGCTTTTCCGTGTTGACGATGGCCAGATCGAGACCGGCTTTCGTGGCGTGGTAAAGGAAGACGGAGTTGACCACCTCGCGGGCCGCCGGCGGCAGTCCGAAGCTGACGTTGGAAATCCCGAGGATCGTGCGGACGTACGGGATGCGCTCCTTGACCAGCCGCACGCCCTCGATGGTTTCCACCGCGCCGCCGATGTAGTTCTCGTCGCCGGTGGCCACAGGGAACACAAGCGGGTCGATGATCAGATCCTCCGGCGCCATGCCGTACTTGTTCACGAGCAGATCGACGCTGCGCTGCGCCACGGCCAGCTTGCGCTCGCGCGTGAACGCCTGGGCCTGCACCGGATCCTCGTCGATGGTTCCCACCACCAGCGCCGCTCCGTAGGCGCGCGCCAGGGGCGCGATGCGCGCGAACTTCTCCTCGCCGTCTTCGAGGTTGACGGAGTTGATGATGCTCCTGCCCTGGCAATAGGTGAGCGCCAGCTCGACCGCGCGCGGGTCGGTGGTGTCGATCATCAGCGGCGCCTTGATTTTCCGGATCAGCAGCTCGTAAAAGGGCGGGATGTCGGCCAGCTCGTCGCGGTCCGGGCTCTGGAGGCACACGTCGATGATGTGCGCGCCGGAGCGCACCTGCCGCCGCGCGATCTCGGTGGCCTCTTCCCACTTCTCCTCCGCAATGAGCTGGCGGAACAGGCGCGAGCCGATGACGTTGGTGCGCTCGCCGACCAGCAGCGGGCGCGTGCTCTCGTCGGCTTCCACCACCTCGATGCCCGAGAAGAACACGCGGTGCTGCCGCTCCCGCGGGGGCCGGGGCCGCTTGCCTTCGGCCATCTGCGCAATGGCGCGGATGTGCGCGGGCGTGGTTCCGCAACAGCCGCCGACGATGTTCAGCCAGCCGTGGTCGGCGAACTTTTCCAGCTGGCGGGCAAGCGAGTCCGGCGTTTCCGGGTAGCGGCCCTCTTCATCGGGAAGCCCGGCGTTCGGGTAGCAGGAGACGCGCGACGGGGCGAGTTCGTGGATCGTGCGGAGGTGGTCCGTCATGAACTCGGGCCCCGTGGCGCAATTCAGGCCCACGGCCAACAGGTCCGCATGCGCGATCGAGACGCAGAAGGCGTCCGCGGTCTGCCCGGCGAGCATCGTGCCCATGGGTTCGATGGTTCCGCTGACGACCACCGGGATGCGGCGGCCGAGCTCGTCCGAGAGGCGGCGGATGGCGAGCAGCGCGGCCTTCACGTTGCGCGTGTCCTGGCAGGTCTCCACGAGCAACAGGTCCGCCCCGCCGTCGACGAGGCCGCGCGCCTGCTCGTAGTAGCCGTCGCGGAGCTGGGCGAACGTCACGCCGCCGGTGACCGTGATCGCTTTCGTGGTCGGCCCCATGGAGCCGGCGACGAAGCGCGGCCGGCCGGGCCTGTCGAATTCCGCCGCCGCCTGCCGCGCCAATCGGGCGGCCTTGAAATTGATCTCGTAGCAGCGCGAATCCAGCCCGAACTCGGCCAGCGTCACGGGGGACCCGCCGAAGGAATTCGTCTCGACAATGTCCGCGCCTGCCTCGAAATAGGCGCGGTGGATGTCCAGGATCCATTCCGGACGCGTGAACAGCAGGTTTTCCGTGCAGTTCTCAAACTCCGGCCCGCCCCAGTCCTCGATCGTGGGGTTGCGCTGCTGGAGCATCGTGCCCATGGCGCCGTCGAGCACAAGAATGCGCTCGTCGAGCGCGGCAAGAAGCTCCTGGAGTCGGGAATCCCGGTTCATGATCGGCGAGACTTGCTCTTTTTATCGTAGCGGAGCGCCGGCTCAGCTTTCTCTGGCGTACAGCTGGTGGCGCCGGATGTATTCAAGCACTTCCGGGTGCAGGCCTTCGGCCGTCCCCGTGGTTTCCAGCTGCCGCCGGATTTCCGATGAGGACAGCGGGAGCGCGAGCGTCTCCAGGCGGTGCACGCGCGCGCCTTCCGGCACGCGGAGTTCATAGCCCGGGCGGGAGACGACGATGAAGTCGGTCAGCTCCATGACGTCGCGGCTGCGGTGCCACGATTCGATCTCGGCGAAAGCGTCCGCGCCGATCAGAAAGAAGAGCTCGTCGCCGGGGGCGAGCTGCGCTTTCAGCTTTTCGAGCGTGTGGATCGTGTAGCTCTTGCTTTCCCCCTCTTCGAGCCGTGAGGGTTCGAAGCGCGGGTCCTCGCGGCAGGCCAGCTCCACCATGCGATAGCGGTGCTCGTAGGGCGTTGTTTGCCCTTCCGGCTTGTGCGGCGGGTGCGCGGCGGGAACGAACAGGACCTTGTCCAGCCGGAAGCGGTCGGCGGCTTCGCGGGCGACACGGGTGTGGGCCGTGTGCACGGGGTCGAATGTGCCGCCAAAGATCGCGAGCCGCAAAAGGCTATCGTAGCGAAGCGTTCACGCGGCTGTCACGCGCCGCGGCCGCGCTGCTGCTCGGCGGCCGCGCGCGCCAGCTCGTCGCAGCGGTTGTTGTCTTCGTGGGTGTCGTGGCCTTTCGTCCACACCCAGCGCACCTTGTGGCGCTGCAAGGCGGCGTCGAGCGCCTGCCAGAGATCCTGGTTCAACACCGGCCGCTTGTCGGCCGTCTTCCAGCCGTTGCGCTTCCAGCGCGGCATCCAGCTTTCCACGCCGTTCTTCAGATACTGCGAGTCGGTCACCAGCTCCACCTCGCACGGCTCGCGCAGGGCCTCCAGCGCGCGCAGCGCGGCGGTGAGCTCCATGCGGTTGTTCGTCGTGTGCTGCTCGCCCCCGGACTGCTCCTTCGAGTGCCGCCCGTAGCGCAGGATATAGGCCCAGCCGCCGGGCCCCGGGTTGCCAAGGCAGCTTCCGTCGGTGATCGCCTGCACTCTCTTCATGCGCGTCTCACGCGGCGGGCGCTTCCGCCTGGCTTGCGGCGCTGCCGCGGAGCTCGCCTTCGAAGAAGCGGTCGACGAGGTCGAGGATTTCGCGCGCCTCGCGGGCATGGTAGATGGCCGTGCGGAGCTTCGAGCCGTTGCGGACCCCGTGGGTGAAATACGTGGCGAACTGCTTCATCTTGCCCACGGTGTCGAGCGACTCGTGCTCGATCAGCATGGAGTAGTACGTGTGCATGAGCCGCCAGCGGTCCTCTTCCCGGGGCTGGAAGTACGAGCCCGTGGCAAGATATTCCGAGATCTGGCGGAAGATCCACGGATTGGAAGCAGCCGCGCGCCCGATCATCACCGCGTCGCAGCCCGTCTCCTGCACCATCCGCACCGCGTCCTGCGGCGTCACAATGTCGCCGTTGCCGATGACCGGGATCTTCACGGCGGCCTTGACCTCGGCGATCCGCGACCAGTCGGCGCGGCCGCTGTAGCCCTGTTCGCGCGTGCGAGGATGCAGCGCGATGGCCTGAAGGCCGCAATCCTCGGCGATTCTGGCTATCTGAACATGGACGAGCTCCCTGTCGTTCCAGCCGGCGCGGGTCTTCAGCGTCAGAGGAATCCGGATGGCCGCGCGGACGGTCTTCAGGATTCTCTCGATGAGCGGCAGATCGCGCAACAGCCCGCTGCCGCCGTTGCACTTGACGACTTTCTTCACCGGGCAGCCGAAGTTGATGTCCACGGCGTCGAAGCCCGAGTCCTCGCAGATGCGCGCGGCTTCGGCAAGCACCTCGGGGTCCGCCCCGAACAGTTGCGCCGTGATCGGGTGCTCGTCCGGCTCGAAATACAAATAGTGGAAGCTTTGGAGCCTTTTCCGGTTCGGGTGCCGCCGCGCTGCCACCACGCCGTGCGAACTGGTGAATTCGGTCATCAGCAGCCCGCAACCGCCCTGGACGCGGATCAGGCGGCGGAACACCGTATCGGTGACGCCGGCCATCGGAGCGAGCACGGTGGCAGGCCTCACAACCACGTCGCCGATCTTCAGCTGCTCGGGAAACTCTGCCATCCATTACCATTCTAGCCGCGGGGGAAGAAATGGCCGAAACACCGCTTGCAGGCAGTGCGTCCAACAGGGGCGAGGATCCATCTCATGTGGCAGAAACTCGGTTTGGCTTTCCTTGCCGGCGGACTGGCAGTCGGAACTGTCGTCTACCTGGGTTTGAAAGACCGCGCCCCCCGCGAAGCCCCGGCGCAGACTGCGGCCTTCGCCCCTGCGCCGACGCCGCCCGCGCCAACGGTGGAAGCCCGGGAGGTGCAGCCGCCCAAAGCAGAAGAAGACGTCCGGCCGGAGGTGGAGAAAAGGGCTGCCGCCGTCAGACCGGCGCGCGCAGCGGCAAAGCGTCAGGATCGGGGTGCGGCCGCACGCCGAGCAGAGAGCGGCAAGCCGGCGGATGCGCCCGTGCAGACGGCGCAAGCATCCCGCCCGGCAGGCGATGTAATCGTCGTTCCTCCGCCCGTGCCCGCTCCTCCGCCGGCTGTGCAACAGGAAACGCCAAAACCGGCGGCGCCGGAAGTGCCGCCCGCCGAGAAGGCCGCTACGGCCAAGCCGCAGCCGCCGAAGCGGGAGCCGCGCAGGGTGACAATCCCGGCCGGGACGCTCATCGCCGTGCGGCTGCGGGACAGGCTCAGCACGGAACAGCACTCGCTGCATGACCCCTTCTTCGCCACGCTGGATGCGCCGCTGATTGTGGAGGGGCTGGTGATCGCCGAAAAAGGAGCGATGGTGCGCGGGCGCATCGTCGAGGCCGTGCAGGCCGGAAGAGTGAAGGGACGCGCCGCGCTGGCGCTCCAGCTCGATGAGCTGACCACGTCGGACGGGCAGAAGATCGAGATCAAAACCGATGCCTTCCGCCACGAGGCGGAAAGCGGTGTCAAGGGAGACGTGGCCAAGGCGGGCGTGGCGGCTGGCATCGGCGCTGCGATCGGGGCGATCGCCGGAGGCGGGCGCGGCGCAGCCATCGGCGCTGCCATCGGCGGCGCTGCGGGCGCCGGCGGGGCGATGGCCACGCGCGGCAAGCCCGCCGAACTGCCGAGCGAAACGCGTCTCACGTTCCGTTTGAGCGAGCCGGTGACCGTGACCGAGCGGCTGAACTGAAGCGCCTGTTGCCGCCGCGCACAACAAGGCCGGACCTGGCTCTCGCCTCGCCGGGACATTGCTGGCCGTTGCCAGGCCGGGCTTGCCTGCACACCGAGAGAGAGCAAGAAGGCTGGCGGCCCTCCCAACGGCAGCCCGGCTCGCACCCCGGACACTGAGAACGCTTCTGGCGGTCTTGTGACATCGGACTGCACGCCGCTCCTCGCGCGTCGCGCATCCTGCGGCGCCGCCGTTTTCGGCGGTGACGATTCACGCCTCGCCCGCGCATTCCGAAGCTGAATCGCGGTGGCGGGCCCCGATGAAGCATTCCGGATGCCGGCGCGAGCGCGCGTAACCTGAAGGCTGCCGGGTGTCGCCTTGCACAAGAGAATGCTGCCGCAGCAGGACGGGCCGGACGCGCGCAAGCCGCGTGCTGCTATATTGCGGATTGGCCTTCCGATGCGAACGCATGCAGCAGTCCGGCCTGTGGCGTTCCGGCGCCCATTGTGATCTGTGAAAAAGGTGGTCTTCCTATGCGCCTGTTTTTCTCATGCACTCTTCTTGTATCCTTGTGCGCCCTGGGGGCCGCGGTGAACGAAGCGACGGTGGAAACCGGGAAACTGCGCGGAGTGGTTTCCGGCGACGTGGTTTCCTTCAAGGGGATCCCCTACGCAGCCCCGCCTACAGGAAAGAACCGGTGGCGGCCGCCGCAGCCGGCGGCGCGCTGGAGCGGCGTGCGCGATGCGAGCCAATATGGCGCGGACTGCATGCAGCTGCCTTTCCCGGGCGATGCGGCGCCGCTCGGGGTCGCCCCCGCGGAGGATTGCCTGTACGTGAACGTGTGGAAGCCGGCTCGCGGCGGCAAGAGACTGCCGGTGATGGTGTGGATCTACGGCGGCGGGTTCGTGAACGGAGGCAGCTCGCCGGCGGTTTATGACGGGAGCCATTTTGCCGAAAACGGCATCGTCTTTGTCAGCTTCAATTACCGGGTCGGGCGTTTCGGGTTTTTCGCCCATCCTGCGCTGAGCCGGGAAAATCCGGACGCGCCTCTGGGAAATTACGCCTTCATGGACCAGATCGCCGCGCTCCAATGGGTGCAGAGAAATATCGCGGCATTCGGCGGCGACCCGAAAAACGTGACGATTTTCGGCGAATCGGCCGGCGGGATGTCGGTGTTGACGCTGATGACCTCTCCGGCGGCTCGGGGGCTGTTTCACAAGGCCATCGTGCAGTCGGGCGGCGGCCGGAATCTGCTGGGTCCGATGCGGAAGGTGCGCGAGGCGCAGGGCTCGCTGGAGTCGGGCGAGAGCGTGGGGCTGGCATTCGCCCGGAAGATGGGGATCGAGGGCGGGGACGCGGCGGCGCTCGAACGGCTGCGCGCCCTGCCGCCGGAAAAGATCGTGGACGGGCTGAACATGGCCAGCATGAACACGCCGACCTACAGCGGGCCGATGATCGACGGCCGGATCGTGGTGGAAACCGTGGAGCAGGCGTTTCTGGGGGGCAGGCAGGCGAAGGTTCCTTTCATCGCCGGCGCCAACAACATGGACATCGGTTTCTCTTTTGCCAAAACCCTTGAGGAGGTCTTCGCGCCTTTCGGCGAGCTGCGCGCACGGGCGGAGGCGGCCTACAACCCCGACGGCAAGGGCGATGTGAGGACCGTGGGATACCAGGTGGCGATGGACCGGATGATGATCGAACCGCCGCGGTTTACCGTCAGAAAAATGGCCGAAAGCGGGCAAAGAGCCTTTCATTACAGGTTTGCCTATGTGGCCGAATCCATGCGGAAACAGTGGCCCGGCGCGCCGCATGCCACGGAAATTCCGTTTGTGTTCAACACGGTGAAAGCCAAATACAGAGATCAATTGACGAAGGCGGACGAGGCGATGGCAAGGTCCATTCACGCCTATTGGTGCGATTTTGTGAAGAAGGGCGACCCGAACGGCTCGGGGCGCCCGCAATGGCCGCGATATGACGCCGCCAAGGACATCCTGATGGAGTTCGGTCCCGATGGCCCGGCGGCCCGGCCCGACCCCTGGAAGGCGCGGCTGGATGTGATCGAGGCCCTTGCAATGAAACGCAAGTAGGGGCGGAGACCGCCCGACTTGCAGCCAACTGCTTCGGCGGCGCGGGCCCCGGGCCGAATCAAATAGGCCCGGATGAAGGCGTCAGTCCAGCTGTTCGGGGTCGAGGCGGATGTTTCGTTCGCCGGCGGCCTTCTTCTCGGCGTATCGCCGAACCCAGTCTTCCCAGCGCTTGCCCGCCGCCATGTCGCGGCCGCTGAACTCGATGCCGGCGATGTCGGAATAACGGAACACGAGCTTCTGCGTGCTGCCCGTCGGAATCAGCCGCACCTGGCTCTCCTCGAGGCTCGCGCGCGGCCGCCGGTCGAACAGGTATCCCTCGACGCGCGCGCCGTTCCTGAGCAGCAGGGTTACGTCGCCGCGATAATCGAATGCCGCTTCAATGCCCTCCCGGAGCTCCTGTTCGTTGCCTGCGAGCCAGACGAGCCCTTGCGCAAATTGCTGGCGCGACAAAGTGCTCATGAGGCCCTCTCCCGGTTGCCGGAGCCGATGTGGACGAGCTCCCAAGGGTGCGGCGCGGGCGGAAGCTCCTCGAGCTCCCGCTCGGCGGCCGGGTCTTTGTACAGCGAGAAGGTCCCGCGGATCGTCTCGATAAACCCGCGCCAGCTGCTGAAGGTGTGATTGACGGCCGTGGCCTCGAATCCGCTGTGCATCATGCAGTTGGCGCACTTCGGATTGCCGCTCTCCGGCCCGTACCGGCTCCAGTCGGTTTCCTCGATCAGCTCGCGAAACGTCTCGGCGTAGCCGTCCTGCTGCACGTAACAGGGGCGTTGCCAGCCGAACAGATTGTAAGTGGGCATGCCCCACGGGGTGCAAGTGAACTCCCGCAGCCCCATCAGGAACTCCATGAACAGGGGCGACAGGTTGAACACCCAGCGCTTCTTGCGGTTGGAAAGTATCAACCGGAACAGCTTTCGGGTGCGTTCGCGCGCGAGCCACTGCTCCTGGTTCGGCGCCTTGTCGTAGGCGTAGCCTGGCGACAGCATCATGCCTTCGACGCCCAGGTCCATCATTTCGTCGAAGAACGCCCGCACGCTTCTCGGGTCCGCGCCGTCGAACAGCGTCGTGTTCGTGGTGACGCGAAAGCCGCGGCGGACGGCCTCGCGCACCGCCTCCACCGCGATTTCATAACCGCCCTCGCGGCAAACGGAGAAGTCGTGGTGCTCCTTCTGGCCGTCGAGATGCACCGAGAACGAGAGGTACTTGCTGGGCCGGAACAGATGCAGCTTTTCCTTGAGCAGCAGGGCGTTCGTGCAGAGGTAGACGTACTTCCGGCGCTCGACTAGCCCCGCGACGATTTCGTGGATCTGCGGATGCAGCAGCGGCTCCCCGCCCGGGATGCTGACGATGGGCGCGCCGCACTCTTCCACGGCCCGGAAACATTCCTCCGGAGGCATGTTCTGCTTGAGGATGTGGACCGGATACTGGATCTTGCCGCAGCCGGCGCAAGCCAGGTTGCAGCGGAACAGCGGCTCGAGCATCAGCACGAGCGGATAGCGTTTCCGCCCCTTGAGCCGCTGCTTCAGGACGTATGTCGCCACCGTCCACATTTGCGAGATGGGGATTGCCATAATGACAGAGCGGGAGGCGGTCGAACGCGAAGCCCCCTTCGCTTTTTAGCACCCGGCTTCCCCGGCTGTCAAACCACGCGCCATGCCCGGCAAGCCCGAAACGCCGGTTCCTGTCCGCCGCGCGCCCGTCCAGCGGCGCAGCGCCTCCACCGTCGAGGCCGTGCTGCGGGCCTGTTCCGCGCTGCTCGGGAGAATCCCGCTCGAAGAGATCACCACCACGCGCATCGCCGAGGAAGCGGGGCTGTCGGTCGGCGCGCTCTACCGGTTTTTCCCGGACAAGCAGGCCATCCTGGACGCCGTGGCGGTGCGCCATATGCAGGAATTCCGGGCCCGCATGGCGCGCGTGCTCGTCCGGGCGGCGTTTCGCTCGGGGCCGGAGTTTCTCGGCCGTCTCCTCGATGCCTACGTCGAGTATCTGGATGCCCACCCCGACTTCCGCGCGCTCGCCCTCGGCGGCCACATTTCGGCTCTGGCGCGCGAATCCCAGACCCGACCAGGCGCGGGCCCGGCCGGGCTGCTCCGCGCTTTCATGAAGCGCCGCCTCGGCGTCCGCGACTCGGCCACCCTGGACCTGCGGCTGCGCATGGCGATTGAAACCGGCGAGCGGATGATCGCGTATGCCTACGGGCAAGAGCCGGAGGAGCGCCACCGCGTGCTGGCCGAGCTGAAGCGGATGCTGGCGCGCTACCTCTTCGATTGAGCGGCGGCATTCGTCCTGCGGGCATCCGCCGGACCCGCGCGCGAGCTGCCATCAGGCAGCAGGACCACGCCAGGAAGCTGTGCTGTTTCGCCCGGACCTCCAACGGGTGCCCGCGTCTGGCGGCATCCTGGAACGCGCAAAACGCGCCCCACGCGGGTTTCGCAGCGCGCCGGAAGGGCCCGCACACGCCCGCCGGTTCAACGCCCGATCTTCATCGGCCCGAACGCCGGCGCCCCCATGCCCGCCTCATCGCGGAGGTTGACATAAGGATTGCGTCCGGCGCCGTAGTAGAGCACGGCATCCTCCGGCAGCTTGCCCTGGATGAGCAACTCGACCACGTTGGGCGCTTCGCGGGAGACACGCTGGCGGTAGATGAGCGGCAGTTCGTTGCCGGCGGCGTCGCGAACCGAAAAACCGTTCAAACGCCCGGCATGAACCAGCCGCCCGTTGACCTCGCTGAACTCGACCTGAACGATCTGTCCGCGAAGCCGGGCGGCGACGGGGCGCGGCCCGCGGCGGAGCCGTCCCTCGGCAAGATTGGCGAGGCGCTGGCCGAGCAGGCGGTGGTCGTCGGTGCCCACGTGGATGCCGTCGTCGAGCTCGCAGTCGACGCAGGTGGTCATCCAGACGTTCGGCAGCCGCGTTTCCGCCCGAACCTGGGCGTCCTGAACCATGTCCCAGGGCCCGCCCGGCGCACTGGAGACGTGGCGGCCGATCTGCACATAGTAGAAAGGCAGGTCGCGCAGGCCGGTATCCTGCCGCAGGGCCTGGATGAAGCGCAGGAATTTCTCTTCAAACAGCGGCGCCGCTTTCTCGTTGGCATCGCTTTCGCCCTGGTACCACAGCACGCCGCGCACGCGTCCCCCGGCGAGGCGGATGCGGCGCAGCATCGCACCGTAGAGCGAATCGCCGCCGCGATCCTTTAGATCAGGGCTCCACTGGTCCATGGAAGTGCCGCCGTGCGCACAGGGGATGAGTCCGACGGGAACCCCGGTGCGGCGCACCATTTCCAGTGCAAAAGGCAGGCCGACGCCCGCGCCTTTGCGCCGCGCCGCGATCCATTTCCGCAGTTCTTCGCCCTCCAGCCTGGCAATTTCCCCTTTCGCATTCTTGCGCCAATGCACGCGGTCGGCGGCATCGACCAGCCTGTGGAGCGGGTCCTCCGCCACCACCCAGGTGTCGGTCATATCCAGCGAGTTCACCATCGCCGAGGGAAGCGGCAGGTCTTGCAGATTGCCGACACCCTCCATGTTCGACTGGCCGGCGAGCACCCACAGGTCTCCAACCAGCACATTCGCGACCGCGGCCACATCCCGCGACCCGGCCACGCGGAACTCCAGCCGGTACGGCCCGCCCGCTGGCACGTTCTTCAGCTCGGCGAACCACCGCCCGGCAGCCGCCTCGCCGGCCTGTTTCCACTCAAAGCCAGGCAGATCCATCCCGGCCTTGACGATGCGCGCCTCGACCGGCTTTCCGTCAGCGCCTTGGACAGAGCCTTCCACCAGAATGTCGGCCGCGTTGGCGGGTCCGCGCTGAAAGACCTGATAGTCGGTGGCGCCGCGCTCCAGCCGCAAGGTTTGGGCCGAGAGGAGCGAAACGCCGAACAGGACTGCGTACCACTTCATGATTGCCTCCCGGCGCGCCATTCTATCCTTTTCCCGCTGCCCCATGCTGGCCGCAATCCGGGTGCCGAACCCGGGGGCGGAACCATTGCGCCCCCTGCCGGTGGAAAGGTTCAGCAGTCGGCGGTCACTGCCGTCCGGCGCCGGCCGCTTCCACCGACTCAAGAACCGCGCGGTGCACCTTCAGCAGCAGGTCCACTTCTCCGCGCGACAGCCCGAGCATTTGCGCAATCCTGTCCGGCGGCTCCCCCAGCCGGTGCATGCGGAGCGCCTGGCTCCGCTTGCTCAGGTTCATGCTCTGCCCGGGCGGCGCGGCGCGGGCCAGCGCGTTCTTCCTTTCTTCCTCCAGCTCCTGCTCAAGCTGCACGATGCGGCGCTCGAGGCGCGACAATTCTTCGGCCCGGGCCTCGCTTTCCGCGTTTCGCCGAGCCTCGAAGGCGGCCAGCTCGCGCTTCAGGGAAAAGAACAACAGCAGTGCGCCGACCACGGTCACTGCGCAGGCGGCGAACACTGTGGCGGGATGCGAAAGCAGCTCCATCACTCCCGGGATCGGACGGTTGCGGCCCGGTCTGCATATCTCTCCGCCCAAGCTGGCATATGGCCATGACGAAAGCCGTGACCGTTTGCCAGAATGGATCCGTCATGGCGTTGCGAATCGTCAACAAGACGCGCTCGACGGTGCTCGCCACCAGAGCGGAAGTGGCGGGCGAGTCGGGCTCGCGGCGCCGCGGGCTGTTGGGGCGGACCGGGCTCGCCGAGGGCGAAGGCCTGTGGATCGTCCCGTGCGAGGCGGTCCACTGCTTCTTCATGAAGTTCACCATCGACGTCGTGTTCCTGGACCGCAAGCGTCGCGTCGTCAAGGTGAGGCCCTCGCTCAGGCCGTGGCGGATCGCCGGCTGCCTCCGGGCGCACTCGGTGCTGGAACTGCCCGAAGGCGCCATTGCCGCCAGCGGGACGCAGCCCGGCGACGAACTGGTCTTTGAAGAAGACGAAGCCGGCGCCTGATCAGCGCTTGCCGGGCACCATCGGCACGAACATGACCGGGAATTCGGTGCGGCGCCGCACTTTGCCTTGGGCGTCCTTGTCGATCACCACCAGCTCCTGCCAGCCGGCGCCCACCGGCGCCACCAGCCGGCCGCCGTTGCGGAGCTGGTCGATCAGCTTCTGCGGGACGTCCGGGGGCGCGGCGGTCAGGATGATCCGGTCGAACGGCGCTTCCTCGGGCCAGCCTTCGTAACCGTCTCCGATGCGGACGGTGACGTTGCGGTAGCCGAGCGCGGCCAGCCGCTCCTGCGCCTGTTTGCCCAGCGGCTCGACGATTTCGATCGTGTACACATGCCTGACGAGCCGCGCGAGCACGGCAGCCTGGTAGCCGGATCCGGTGCCGATTTCCAGCACGCGGTGCTCTGGCTTCGGGTCGAGCATCTCCGTCATCGCCGCCACGATGTAAGGCTGCGAGATCGTCTGGCCGTGCCCGATGGGCAGGGGGTGGTCTTCATAGGCGGAGCGCCGCATCGCCTCCGGCACGAACAGGTGCCGCGGCACCTCCCGCATCGCCCGCAGCACCGCCGGATTGCGAACCCCGCGCCGTTCGATCTGGAGCCGCACCATTTCCTCGCGCAGTGCGTTCCAGTCCTGTCCGTCCATGGAAAAAGAAAATGCGGACACAAGCCACGCCGGAAGGATGCTGCGCCGCGAAGGCCGCTCGCCCATTCCATCCTCATCTTACGCCCCCGGCCGCAGGCGGATGAAGCCCGGCATGCCGCACACAGGCCCGGAGGCGTTTCGCTATAACAGGGAAGGTATGGAAAAACGGAGACTCGGAAACAGCGATATGTGGATCACGCCGCTCGGCATCGGGCAATGGGCGATGGGCGGCGGCGGGTGGAAATTCAGCTGGGGCCCGCAGGACGACACGCAGTCCGTCGCGGCCATCCGCGCCGCGCTGGACGCGGGCTGGAACTGGGTGGACACGGCGGCTGTCTACGGGCTGGGCCATGCCGAGGAGGTGCTGGCGAAGGCGCTCGAAGGAGTCTCGCCGAAGCCGTACATCTTCACCAAGTGCGAGCGCTGCTGGCGGGAAGACGGCGAGATCTACGGCTGCCTGAAGCGGGAATCCGTGCTGCGCGAATGCGAGGACTCGCTGCGCCGCCTGAAAGTGGAGGTGATCGACCTGTACCAGATCCACTGGCCGGAGCCGGACGAGGACATCGAGGAGGCCTGGGAGGCGATGCTCGAGCTGAAGCGCCAGGGCAAGGTGCGCTGGATCGGCGTTTCGAATTTTTCCCTGGCGCAGCTGAAGCGGCTGGAGAAATACGGCGAAGTGACGTCGCTTCAGCCTCCGTACAACCTGCTGGCGCGGGAAATCGAGAAGGAAATTCTTCCTTATTGCGCGCAAAACAACATCGGAGTTATTGCGTATTCGCCGATGCATTCCGGCCTTCTGACGGGAAAAATGACCCGCGAGCGCATCGCCGCGCTCCCGCCGGATGATCACCGGCGGCGAAGGCCGCAGTTTCAGGAGCCCTTGCTGAGCCGCAATCTGGCGCTGGTCGAGAAGCTGCGCGAAATCGGGGCGCGGCACGGGCGCACGCCCGGGGAGGTGGCCATCGCGTGGGTTCTGCGACGGCCGGAGGTCACGGGGGCCATCGTGGGCCTGCGCTCGCCGGAGCAGCTGGCCGGCGTGGCCGGGGCGGCGGAGTTCCGCCTGAGCGCCGCGGAGGTTGCGGAGATCGAGCAGGAGATGCAGCGGCTCGGCATCGCCTGAGGCCGCTCACGGTTTCAGCGCCGAAGCGATCGCCTTCGCGCTGTCATACAGCATCATCACTTCGCTTGAGCAGCCCACGAAGAGCATTCCCATGCTCTTCCACCGCTGCGCCAGCGCGACGCCGCGCGCCTGCGCGCCGGGCGCCACCCCGTGGGCGCGGCAGCTCTCAACGATCTTCTCCACCGCGGCCAGCATTTTCGGGTGCTCGAACTCCCCGGGCACGCCAAGGCTGATGGAGAGATCAACCGGGCCGACCATGACGGCGTCGATGCACGGCACGCTCAGCAGCTCGTCGCGCGCTTCCACAGCCCGGACGGTTTCGATCTGCAAAACCGCCATCTGCTCGCGGTTCATGTGGTCCATGATCGCGGGGATGCCGGCGGGTTCAAAATCGACATGCAGCGGTATCAGGCCCATCCCGCGCACGCCAAGCGGCGGGAATTTCGCCCACGAAACGGCCCGCTCGAGCACCGCGGGGTCTTCCACCCGCGGGAAGATCACCCCCTCGGCGCCGCAGTCAAGCGCCCGCGCGATGAGCGAATACTGGAGATCCGCAACCCTCACGATCGGGGCAAGGCCCACCTTGACGGCGATGCGGCAGAGGTCCTGAAGGGTCTCCAGATCGAACCCGCCATGCTCGGCGTCGAGAAAGGCCCAGTCAAAGCCCGCGGCCGCCAGCACGCGGATGGCATCCTGCGAGCGGAGCTGTTGAAACGCCGTGCCGAGCTGGAGCCGGCCTTCTTTCAGTGCCTGTTTGACAGTGTTTTTCTTCATGGGGCAACAACCTCGTGCCCGGGATGGACCGGGTCGATCGCGGCGAGCAGATCCTCGATGATTCGCACGCCGTAGCGGGCGAGGAACGGGAGGAAGGAATAATAGCGCTCTTGCAGGCGCCGCTCGGGGCTGACCAGCCGGAAGGCATGGCGCGCCTGTTGCTCGGCCTCCGATTGCCGCCGCAGGGCGGACCGCTGCGCCTTGCGGCGGATTTTGGAGACCTGGTAAAGAATTTTGGCGCGGCTCAGATCCAGCGCGGGCACCAGCGAGGGGTCGAAGTTGCCGAGCTCGGCGCGCAGCGCATCCAGAAGGTTCGCCACGCCCGCCGCGGTCTGTTCGAAGGCATTTTCCAGAGACGCGGGGGCGAGCCGCGCGGCCAAGGTTTCGACCAGCGCTTCCTCGCCACGCACGAAATCGGCCAGAGTGAGGCCGTAACGTTCCATCAGGCGGCGGGTGCGGCCGTCCACCAGGGTGAAGCCGGCCCGCGGCAGAACGGCCGGCATGCGGCCCAACAGGCGTGAGTACAGGACTTCCGCCTGGGCAAAATAGGCGACCTCCGCCGGCCCGCCGACAAAAATCGCCGTGGGGAGCAGCCAGTCCTGCATGACCGGCCGCAGCAGCGCGTTCGGCGAGAGCTGCTCCGGCGCGGGACGGCCGGAAAACGCCGCGGCGCGGCGGCGCGCGTCCCCGTCCAGCACGAAGAAGAGGCCCGTGCCGTTTTCCACCTCCACCTGCGCATGAAAGCCGGACTGCTCCAGTTCCCGGCGCCGCTGCGACAACGCCGCGCCGAGCTGTTCGCGCTGCTCCCACGCCCTGGCCAGCAACGGCGCCGCCAGGGTGCGGATTTCCGGGCTCAGGGGGTCGATGAAGACAAGGCCGAACCGGCCGAGGAGGTTGTCGAGCAATGCGTGGAACGCCTCGCCGAACGTCCGCCCCGGACGGTAGGCTGCGGCCGTGCGCTCAAGGACCTCCTCTGCGTGGAGGAAACCGTCAAGCGCTTCGGCAAGGAGAGCCAAAGGCGGATCCGGCACCGGAATCTTGCCCACCGGGCTGCCCGCATGCGGGCCGGCCTGCGCCTCCAGCCGCACAGGGCGGATGCGCGTGTCGAATACGTGCGTGTAACTGACCTCGGCCAGATCGTGGTCTTCCGTCGCGATCCAGAAGACCGGCACGGCCGGAGTGCCCTCATCGGAAAGTTGCTGTGCCACGCGGATGGCGGTGAGCGCCTTGTACAGCGTGTAGGCGGGACCGCCGAACAGGCCCGCCTGCTGACCGGTCACCACGGCCACGCTGTCCGGCCGCGCCAGAACGTCCAGCGACGCGCGGTCCCCGTTCAGCTGCCGCAGGGCCCGGACCAGCTCCGCGCGGGGCGCTCCCCCCGCGAGTGCCTCGGCCGCGGCCTGCCTGCGGCCGGACTCTGCAAAAGGCGCGTGCCGATAAAAGCGCACGGCGCTGTCGCTGGAGGAGACGTAGGCGGCAAACAGGGCGCTGACGCCCGGCAGCGCGCCCCAGGGCACCGTGGCGAATTTCATGAGAGCGTTCTTTCTCAGGCTAGCAGAACGTCCCTCCGCTGCCGGTTTGAAAAAGCTTCATTCGAGGCCGGCCGCCTTTCGGAACCGCTCCTTTTCCTTTTCGCGGTCCAGGTACGGGATGCCCTTCTCCATCCATTCCGGCTTCGGCGCGTCCTTCAGGAAATGGTCGAAGAACTGCTTCATGCGGATGGCGTAATCCATCTGGTTGTGGCGGCGGCGCAGGCCGTGCAGTTCGCCGTTGTAGTTGAGCAGGTAGGCCTCCTTGCCGTTCCGCCGCAGCGCGAGGAACAGCTCGATGCCCTGGTACCATGGCACGGCGTCGTCGTTGTCGTCATGGAGGATCAGCAGCGGCGTCACCACCCGCTTCACGTGGAAGACGGGCGAATTCTCGATGTATTTCAGTGGATCCTCGTAGAGCGGCTTGCCGATGCGGCTCTGGGTCTTCTCGTACTGGAATTGCCTCGGCAGGCCGCTGCCCCAGCGGATGCCCGAGTAGGCGCTGGTCATGTTGCCCACCGGCGCGCCCGCCTCGGCGGCGCGGAACCGCGTGGTCTGGGTGACCATGTAGGCCACCTGGTAGCCGCCCCAGCTGTGGCCGGCGATGCCGATGCGCGCCGGATCGATGAATCCCCTCGACTCCACCTCCTGGATGGCGGCCAGGACGCACTTCAGCGCGCTCTGGCCGGGCTGGCCGGGCGTATAGACGATATCCGGCGTGAGCACGACATAACCGTCGCTGACATACTGGCTGAAATTGAAATTGTGGCCAGGCCGGGGGTGAACGAAATTGTGGACATTTTGCGACAATTTCTCGTAAATATAAACCAGCAGCGGGTATTTCTTTTTCGGGTCGAAATTGGCCGGCTTGTAAAGCGCGGCCGCCAGCGGAACGCCGTCGGCGTTCCTGTACCGGATGAGTTCCGCCGATCCCCACAGGAACGGCTGCATCTGGGCGCCGCCGGCGGTGGCCTTGCGGGGCGCGGCGAAGCTGCTGTTGGTCAGGTGCACGTCGGGGTATTCGTCGAAGCGCTGCGCCGTGATGGCGAGCACGTCCGCCTCGCGGGCGCGGGTCAGGTAGCGGTAGTACCGCGGGCCCCACAGGAGCCGCTGCGGCTCGCCGCCGCCCGGAGGAACGCGGAAAAAGCCCGTCTCGCGGGTTTCCTCGCTCTCGCCGCGCAGGGTGAGCGGTTTCGCGGTGTCGACGCCCGGCTCCTCTTCCTCGTTCGGCGGTTCGATTCGCTGGAGGCGGAATTCGATTTTCGCCTTGCGGCCCGCGCCGGCGGTGAGATTGCGCGGCTCGGCGCCGTCGGCAAAAATCTGCCACACGTCGTAACGGTCGTAGACGAGGAAGCTGCGGGAGTCCTTCGCCCAGCCGGCGGCGCCGTATGGGCCGGGCTCGGACGGGGTGTCGTGATCCTCGCGGTGGAAGGCGACCGGGAGCGCGCCGGTCACGTTGCGCGTGGCGCCGTCCGACATCCGGACCAGAAACCAGCTCCGGTTGTTGAAGTAATACGCGTGCTGGCCGTCGGGCGAAATCTGCCAGCCGCCCGCGGCGCCGCCGGCGCCGAAGCCTCCGCGAACCATGCGGGCCAGCAGCCGCCGCGAACCCGAGCGCGTATCGACGCCGTAAACGTCCTGATAGTTGCCGTCGTAGTCGACCATGCGCCGGTAGGCGCGGTCGTCGATGCCCAGGGCGACCAGCCCCGTGCGGGCGGGCCTCACTTCCACCATCCGGGGCGTGGCGAGCTGCACGTACCGCTTTTCGTCGAGATGCCAGACGCCGCGGTACGTCCGGTTGCGCTCGCGGTTGGCGCGGACGCGCTGCATCGGCTGCACATAATCGTCCCGCCAGTGCCACAGGTCCAGCAGGACGCGGTTCGCCGCGTCGGCGGCCTGCGCCTCCTCGCCTTCCTTCTCCTCCTCCGCCGCGACGGGCGCCACCGGGACGAACAGATGCTGCGCGTCGGCTGAAAACAGCAACGTGCCGTTCTCGCTCACCCCCATGCCCGCGGGAACGCCGGGCGTCTGGTTGTTCACTGCCTCTTGCGCGGCGCTTGCGCCCCGGTCCCACACCCAGACGGCGCGCTTCGCCTCGATGAACGCCAGCCGCTTCTGGCTCTGGTCCCAGGCGAGCTTCGAGTATTTCCCTTTGCCCGACTTCAGCGCTGCCGGAGGCCCGTCCGTACCGGGCGCAAAAGCATAGACGCCATTTTCGTCTTCATTGCGGGAATTCACTGTGTAAACGAGGGTTTTTCCGTCCCGTGCAAAAGAATATTCGGCGACATACGGGAAAATGCGCTCGTTGTTTTCCGTCTTGTCGAGCTCGCGCAGCACCAGGTCCGTCCCGTAGGTCTGCCTGCCGCCTGCGCCCGCGGCGGGGCGGCGCGGCTGCTGGTCTTCTTCTGCCTCGTCATCCTCCTCGCCGGGCCTGGCTTCGGCGGCCGGCTTGGCCTGGTTGGCGGCGGGCGCCGGGGGCGCTTCCTTCAGGTAGGCCACCCACGCCCCGCCGCGGGACGGGACCTGGAAATTCCTGACCCTGTCGATCCGGGTCGCCTCTCCCGAGCCGAGCTTCATCAGCAGCAGGCCCTGTTTCGGCATGTCCTCGGCCCGGCGCCGTTCCTTGCGCGCCTTGTCCATCTCCTCCTTGCGCGGAAACGTGGAGGCGACCAGCCAGCGGCTGTCGCTGGTGAACGAGATCCGGACGGAGGGCGGCTCGGGGGGAGGCCCTTCCGTGTCTACCGGCGCGACGGGAGGAGGCGGCAGCTCGCCGGCGTTTTCCCGCCATTCGCGGCCCGTGGCGATTTCCCGGACCACCAGATCGCCGTCGCCGGCCTGCGGCATGTAGGCGTAGGCGAGGTATTTTCCGTCCGGCGAAAGCGTGACGGCGGAGATCGTCCGCCAGGGGTCGAAGTCTTTGTGGGTGATCGGGCGTTTCGTGGGCGCCTGCGCGGCAAGGGCGGCGGCGACGCACGCAACAGCCAGCAACCGGGCTCTCGGGAGGACGCGCATGGCTTGGATTATATCCGCCGCGCGCCGCGCCGCGGTGAAATGGCATCATCAGAATTGCGGAAAGGCGCTGTGCCGATGATCGCGGCCCTGCTTCTCAGCCTTCTGTTTTCCGATCTCCACCAGGCGGCGCGGCGCGGCGACATCGAGCGCGTGCGCGAGCTGCTCGCGCGCGGGGCGGACGCCAACGAATTCGACGAGCTGGGCGGCACGCCCCTGCACGATGCCGCCTGGGCCGGGCATGCGGAAATCGCGAAGCTGCTCATCGCTCACGGCGCCAACGTCGACGCGCGGCACAAGGAAGCGGGCTCGACGCCGCTGCATTACGCCGTGCTGATGAACCGCCGGGCAGTGGTGGAAGTTCTGCTCGAGGCGGGCGCCGACCTGCACGCCCCGTTCCGCGGGGGCGCCACGCCGCTGCACCTTGCCGCCAACCGCGGCCATACCGCGTTGCTCGAGCTGTTTCTCGACAAGGGCCTGTCGCCTGCCGCGCGGGACGGCGCGGGAATGACGCCGCTCGACGAGGCGTGCTGGAAGGGGCAGGAAGAGGCGGCGCGAATCCTGATTGCGCGCGGAGCGCCCGTGAACGCGGCCAATCCGGAAACGGGCCAGACGCCGCTGCATGCCGCCGCGATCAAGGGACACGCGGGCGTGCTTCGCATCCTGCTTGAGGCCGGCGCGGACCCTGCGGCGCGGGACCGGTCCGGCGCCACGGCCCTCGACGAGGCGCTGCGGTTCCGCCACGCCGAGGCGGCCGCGGTGCTGGCCCGCCGCGGCGGACCGGCCGATCTCGAAGCGCGCATGCGCGAGGCTGTGCTCCGCGGACAGGCCGATATCGCCGGCCTGCTGCTCGGGCTGGGCGCGCGGGCGCAGCCGCATCTCTACGACGCGTGTCTCAAGGGACACCGGCCGATCGTCGAACTGCTGCTTCAGCACGGGGCCCGGCTCGACGAGCCGGGGCCGGGCGGGGAATCTGCCCTGCATGACGCCGCGCTGGCAGGACATGAGGGCGTTGCCGCCCTGCTGCTGGAAAAGGGCGCGCCGATCGACGCGCGCGACGCCGAGTCGGGCGCCACGCCGCTGATGACCGCGGCCGCCTGGGGCAGGGAGGCGGTGGTGAAACTCCTGCTCGAGCGCGGCGCGGACCCGGCGCTCACCAACCGCGCCGGCAAGGATGCAGCCCGGCTTGCCGAGGAGGCGGGTTACCCCGCCATCGCTGCGCTGGTGAAAGCGGCCCGGGAAAGCCGGAGCCGTTGAGGCGGCGCGCCCGGCTTCGCTCGCCGTTGCAGCAGATGCGGCCGCCGCGGGGCGCAGCGGTTCTTCCTGATCCGCGGCCCCGCCTTGCCACCCTTATTGCACCGGGTGGGCGCCGGCGTGCGGCTCGAGGCGGATCTCGCCAAAGGCCGCCTCGTACTGCTGCACGTGCGTCATCAGCACGTTGAGCAGCGCCTTGGCCTGCTGCGGGCTGAGATACACGGCCTGGAAATTCTGGATCACCACGGTGTCCTGCGACTGCTGGCGCATGACGCCGAAGGTGAGCAGAAAATCCCAGAGGCTCATGCGGAGCTGGACGCTGTTGGCGTAATTTTCCCGGTAATCGGGTCCGTTTTCGATCTGGACGACGGGCTGAGGCTGTGCGGGATGCATCGGTGGTTATGGTAGCAGACAGAGGGCAGGGCGGCCCTTCCTCGCGGCGCCGGCAGCGGCGAAAATGAATGCAGATCGATGCAAGGCGCCTCAAGTCCGCAGGATTTCCCGCGCATCGAGTGGAGGCGCGGACCGCTGCGCCTGCTGCTGGACGGCGAGGTCGTGCTGCGGCTGCCGGACAACATGGTGGCGGTCCAGGGCGCCGAAATGCGCCGCTTTCTCGAGGCCTCCGGCAACCGCATCGAGGGCCGCGAGCTGGCTGTGGCCGGCCCTGAGGATCTGCGGTGGTTCGCCATCGTCAGCCGCGCTCCGGCCGGCACGGCGCGGCGGCGGTCCGAGTGGGTGGAACATTTCGTCGAGCCGGACGGCCGCCGCAGCGTGCTGCGGACGGTTCTGCTGCCGGCCGGCCGGACGATGTTGCAGGTGGAAGTGATCAGCGAGGAAGAAAACGCCTCCCTTGCGGCAGAGGAGTCCGCGGCGCTCCTGCGCGAGGTGGGCGTGGACGAGCCCCGCTGGTTCTGGTGGCCTCCGCTCATGGCGGCGTCCCTCGCGGCGCTGTGGCTGCTCCACAGGCGCCGGGCGGCCGTCCGCCGCCGCGCGAGGAACTGATTCTCCGGCTTGCCGCTGCGGGAAGGAAGTTGGGCTCCAGCAGGCGCTCTTACAGAAACAGCAGCGAAATTTACAGAAAGACGCCAGAAATAACTCGCGATTTTCCCGAACAGGCCTGTCCGGTCTTTCCCGTGCCGCCCGCAATTTACCCGGTCATCCCGTGCCCCTGCCGCGCTCTGCCCTGTTGTTGAAGGGGAAGACCCTGTTACAGGCGCAATACCTCCGGGTCTTGTCGCAACTCCTCGCACCGAAAAAGGCGCGGCAACGCTGCCCCGCAGACCCGAGAGGCAAGCAGGCCGAATGACGGCCGCAGACGGCGGCGGCTCGTCTACCGCGGCTTGTACGCGATGCAGTCGATTTCGACCTTCATCAGCGGGTCGGCGAAAGCCACGGCCACGGTGGTGCGCGCCGGGCGCTGGTCGCCGAAAAATTCGCGGTAGACCTCGTTCATGGCGGCGAAATCGTTGCCGTCGCGCAGGTACACATTGCATTTGACGACGTCCGCCATGGAAGCGCCGGCGGCGGCGAGAATCCGTTGCACGTTGGACAACGTCAGCCGCGTTTCATGCCGGATGTCGCCATAGGAAAGCTGGTTCGTGGCCGGGTCGACGGGGCCTTGGCCGGACACGAAAACAAAACCGCCGGCGGCCACCGCGGGCGAGTAAGGACCGCGGGGCGCCGGCGTATCGGGCGGGAAGATGCGCTCGATGGATGTCATGCAGACATCCTATGATGTTTTCTTGCGCCGCGTGCGGCGGACTTTCTCCCCGGAGGATTCGGCGGCCTTCTTGCGCGTCGCGCGCTTTTTCGGCTTGGGCGGCTCTTCGGGCAGCGGGATTTCGCCGGTGGCGGTGGGCTGGCCGGCGACGATCGGCTGCACGAAATCCAGCTCGCTCAGCTCCTCCTCTTCCTTCTTTTCTTCCTCGGGCGGCGCGGGCGGGTAGAATTCCGCGCCAAGATTCACCATCAGGCCGCCCTCCTCGCGCGGCTCCAGCCGCACGACGGTCTTGTCCTGGGCGAAGTTGAGGAACTCGGAAAAGCTCTGGAACCCGTAGGTGGCGGGATCGAAGTCCGGGTATTCCTCCTTCATCCAGGCGAGCAGGTCCTCGGCGCTCTGGCTGCTTTCCTCGAACTCGAGCCGGTGGATCTCCAGCACGTCGCGCAGCAGCGACAGCGCCTCATCGGGACGCGGCAGGGCCTTGTCCGGGGCGCGGTGCTTGCGCTCGATGAAGTAGCGGCCTCCGGAGCCCTTGACGCGGACAAGATCCGCCTTCTTCAGCTTCTCGACGAACTCCGAGAAGCTGCGCGCGCCATAGGCGCTTTCGCTGAAAGTCGAGTCCAGCTGGAGCATGGTCGACTTCAGCAAGCCGAGCTGCGGCTGCACGTTGCGCCGCTCGAGCACCTGCAAGGCGCGCTCGACCAAGGGCATCGCCAGAGTCAGATCGAGCGGCTGCGGGCGGTTCTGCTGGTCCTGCTGGCGCTGCGCCTCCCGCTCCTTGCGGCGCTCCTCGCGTTCTTTCATGCGCTTTTCGCGCCGCTCGCGCCAGCTTTCGCGGGGCTGCGCTTCCTGCGCCGGCAGCGGCTGCACCTCTTCCGGGGCCACGTTCAGCAGCGATTCGAAGCTGATGAACTCGTGGCAATTCTGCTGGAGGATGGTGGAGGTGAAGGCGCGGCCGCCGATGACGAACACCGTCTTGCCGTACTCCTTCAGCTTGTTCACCAGCGGGATGAAGTCGGAGTCGCCGCTGACGATGGCGAAGGCGTTCACATGGTCGTGGGTGAAGGCCATTTCCAGCGCGTCCAGCGCCAGGTTGATGTCGGCGCCGTTCTTGTCGCCGCGCGGCGACGGGATGCGCTGCACCATCTGGACGGCGTTTTCCGCCATTTGCCGCGTGGCCGCCTCGTGGCGGCCCCAGTTGGCGTAGGCGAACTTGGCGACGATGTCGCCGCGCTCCTTGAGCGCGTTGAGAACCAGCGAGACGTCGAAGTCGCGCCGGAGAGTGCTTTTCACGCCGATTTCCGTGTTGTCATAGTCGATGAAAACGGCGATGTTCAGTTTGTCCTGCATGGGGTTGTACAAAATCCTAACAAAATGTTCCGGCCGGAGGCTGCCGCCCGGGCGGACGCGCTGTCCGCCCCGGCTGTGGGGCATCGCCCGGCCATTGCGGGCGAGGGTCTGATCTGCAATGCCATCCCCGGCCCGTTCCTCCTCGTGCGGCGCGGCCTCGCGGCCGGGCCGCCTGCCGCGCCGCCAAGGCGGCGCAGCGGACTCCGCCTTGCGGCGGCGCATCCGGCGGAAAGGCGCGCCACGGTTCCGGCGGGACAAGGCGCTCCGTCAACGGATGCGTTGTACAGCCGGCTGCACGGGGCGTGGCCGGCGCGGGCCGCAAGGCCTGTTTGCGTTCAGCGCCTCCGGACGGGCAGGCGGGGCGGGGTTCGCCTCCTCCCGCGGGTCGGGGGGCAGCCGGGCAGGTCAGCGTCTTTCCTGAGTGGGAAGCTGCCGGCCCGCCACTACCAGTATAGATCCGATCCGGAGCCGAAACGATGCAGCCGGAAGCGGCAACCCGCGCCTCCTGTCACTTCCGGCGCGCGGCGGTGATCCAATATAAGCAGATACGGATTTCCCGCGATGAGCAAGACCCTGAAGCTGGACATTGCCGGCATGCACTGCGGCGGTTGCGTCACGCGCCTGACCAACACGCTCAAGAAGATCGAAGGCGTCGAGCTGCGGCATGCCGAAGTCGGCGCCGCGGAACTCGTCTACGACGAGCAGCGCGTGTCGAAAGAGGACATTGCCTCGGCGGTGGAGAGGATCGGGTTCGAGGTGGTCGGGACAACGGAGTGAAAGCGGAAGCGCAGGCCCGGATCACATTCCCCGTGCGCGGCATGACGTGCGCCGCCTGCCAGGCGCACGTGCAGAAGACGCTCGCCTCGCTGCCCGGCGTCGAGGCGGCGAGCGTCAACCTGATGCTGCACAACGCGACGGTTGTCTACGATGCGCGCACGCTGTCGCCGGCCGACCTGATCGCCGCCGTCAACGGCTGCGGTTACGAAGCCGAGCTGCCGCCGCCGGCCCGGTCCGTCGCGGAAGAGCAGCGCCGGCACGACGCCGAAGAGGAAGCCGAATACCGGCGGCTGCGGCTGCGGGCCGCCGTCGCGCTTGCCTGCGGCGCCGCGGCGATGGCATCCATGCCATGGCACCACGCCCGCGCCGCCTGGCTGGCGCTGGCGGCGTTGAGCCTGGTGGCGATGCTGTGGGCGGGCCGGCGCTTCTACGTCAAGGCGTGGGCGGCGCTGCGCCACGGCACGGCGGACATGAACACGCTGGTGGCGCTCGGCACGGGCGCGGCGTTTTTCTACTCGCTGGCTCACCCGCACGAGCCGTACTTCGAGTCGGTCATCTTCATCATCGCCTTCGTTCTCACCGGCAACGCGCTCGAGGCGCGGGCGCGGCGGAAGACGTCGGAGGCGCTTTCCGCGCTGGCGCGGCTCGAGCCGGAAACGGCGCGCGTGTTGCGCGGCGGCGAAGAGGTGGAAGTGCCGGTGGCGGAGCTCCACGCCGGGGACCTGGTGGTGGCGCGCCCCGGCGAGCGCATCGCCGCCGATGGCGTGGTGGTGGAAGGCAGCTCCACCGTGGATGAGTCCATGCTGACCGGGGAGCCGCTGCCCGTCGAGAAAGGCCCCGGGGCGCGCCTGGCCGGCGGCACGCTGAACGTGGATGGCCGCCTGGTTTACCGCGCCGTGGCCGTGGGCGGGGAGACGGAGCTGGAGCGGATCCTTCGCCTGCTGCGGGACGCGCAGGCCTCGAAGGCGCCGATTCAGCGGCTGGCGGACCGCGTGGCGGCAGTCTTCGTGCCCGCCGTCATCGCGGTGGCCGCGTTCTCGTGGCTGCTCACCGGATCGTTCCCGGCGGCCATCGCCGTGCTGGTGGTCGCCTGCCCCTGCGCCATGGGCCTGGCGGTGCCCGCGGCCGTGATGGCCGCCACGGGGCGCGCGGCGCGGCTGGGCATCCTGTTCCGGCACGGCGAGGCGCTCGAGCGGCTGGCGAAGGTCGACACCATGGTCTTTGACAAGACGGGCACGCTCACCGAAGGCCGCCCCGAGGTGTGCGCGTTTCTGCCTGCCCCCGGAGCGGACCCGCAGGAAACCCTGCGGCTGGCGGCAGCGGTCGAGGCAGCGAGCGAGCACCCGTTGGCACGCGCCGTGGTGCGGCATGCCGGGGAGGTGAAAATCCCTGTCGCGGGCTTCCGCGCGTTGCCGGGGCGCGGCGCCGAGGGCGTGGCCGAAGGCCGGCGGATTGTCATCGGCAAGCGCGATTATGTCGAGCAGACGGGGGCCGCACTGCCGGAGCCGGAGGCCCGGGCGGCCGGGGAAACCGGGCTTTACGTGGCCGTCGACGGGGCCTTCGCAGGCCTCTTTCTGATTCGCGACACGCTCCGCGCGGACGCGCGCCAGGCGGTGGCCGAACTGCGCCGCATGGGGCTGCGGGTGTGGATGCTCACCGGCGACACGGAGGCGTCCGCGCGGGCCATTGCGGCCGAGGCCGGCATCGACCTGGTCGCAGCAGGGCTGCTCCCCGAAGGCAAGCTGGAGTTCATCCAGCGTTTGCGACGCGAAGGCGCGCGCGTCGCCATGGCGGGCGACGGCATCAACGACGCGCCCGCGCTGGCAGCCGCCGATGCGGGCATCGCGCTGGCCTCCGGCACGGATGCCGCCACCGCCAGCGCCGATGTCACGCTGGTCCGGCCCGAGCTGACGCTGGTGCCGCTGGCGCTGCGGCTGGCGCGCGCCGCCGTCCGCATCATGCGCCAAAACCTGTTCTGGGCTTTCATCTACAACGTGGTGATGATCCCTGTGGCGGCCGCGGGCGCCCTGAATCCGGTGCTGGCGGCGGCGGCGATGAGCCTCAGCTCGGTGTCCGTGGTGGCCAACAGCCTGCGGTTGTCCCGCCTCCGCCTCCGGTAATTCATCCCCTGAAAAAATGCGGCCCGCGAGGGAGGCTGCGCGGGCCGCCAAGGCACAGGAGTTGACGGACGATCAGAGCTTTTCCTGCGGCAGCGCGACCCGGCGGGAGCGCGGCGCGGCCGGACGCGAGGCGGGCCGGTCCTCCAGAGTGACCTGCAACGTCTCCTCCTTCCTGTCCCGGATCACCACCACCGGCAGCGTTTTCTTTGACGCGTTGCGGGCGGCGCGCAGGGCGTTGGTGATGTCGCGCGGCTCGCTCACCTTGCGGTCGTCGACCTTGACGATGACGTCGCCCGCCTTGAGGCCCGCCTTCTCCGCCGGCGTGTCTTTCATCACAGAGCGCACCAGGACGCCGTCTTTCACGCCGAAATAGTCGCCGAGCTGCGAATCCTTCAACGGTTCGCCTTCGATGCCGAGCAGGGCGGTTCGCCAGCTCATGGTGACGCGCGGCACGTCGGGCAGTGCGTCGATGCGCGGGATGCGGATCCTCACCTCCTCATCGATGTTCGGGCCGCGGAAACTGAACGCGCGCCCTTTGCGTTCGGCGACGGTGGCGGTGACCGTCTGCGTCGAGCCTTCGCGGAACACCGTGAGCCGAACAGTGCGCCCGGGCGGCGTTTCGCGCACAAGACGGACGAATTGCGCGGTGCCTTCCACGCGCTGCCCGTTGTATTCGAGCACCACGTCGCCCGGCTTCAGCCCCGCCTTGTCCGCGGGGCTGTCCGGCTCCACCATGGTGATTTCCACGCCGTGCTCTTCCCTGAGCTTCAGTGCCTTGGCCCGCTCGGCGGTGATCTCCTTCACGCCGACGCCGAGGTAGGTGCCGCCGCTCTGGAAGAAAATCGCGGGTTCCGGCGGCGCAGGCGGCGGAGGAGGCTGGAGAGCCACCTCGGTCGCTTCCTCGCTCTGCGGCGCGAAGAATTGCGAGAACGCGGGGGACGCTGTCAGAAACAGCGCGGCGGCCGCCGCCACGCTGCTCGTCAGAAGACTTCTTGCAGGTGATTTCATGGCCATCATGCCTTTCGATCCGGACTCGGGCCGCCGCTCGCTTGACTGTCCGGCCCGGCTGGTCCGGCTTCCGTACTGTCAGACGCGCGACATGCGCGGAGGTCTCGCGCGCCGCTGCTTTCCTTGCCGTCATTGCGGCGCCCGGGCCGCGTCCCCCGGCGGACCCGCGCCGGGCTGCGCGTCTGTGGGACACAATGGATTCATGCGCACTGCGTGCCTGCTGGCCCTTTTCGCTCTCGCGCAATTGCCCGCCGGCGCCGAGTCGCTGGCGGGCGCGGCGGCGCGGAAGATCACGCCGAAGCTGGACCGGCCCGTGTATCTGGCCGGGTTCGGCAACAACCGCGCGGCCACGGGCGTCCATGACGACCTGTGGGCGCGCTGCCTGGCGCT
>Ga0209162_1000538_pt1 | contig 41214 bp, 34 predicted proteins | sample YNPNPMetaG_FD_187121 | JGI IMG/M metagenome (GOLD analysis project Ga0209162, IMG submission 187121) | Anoxygenic and chlorotrophic microbial mat microbial communities from Yellowstone National Park, USA - YNP NP MetaG (SPAdes) (version 2) ...
TGATGCCGGGACGGGATTTGCCTACTTCTGGGATGACCTTGATACGACGATTGGTGACGTAGGAAGAGACAGAAGCGCGCTCCCACACATGAACCCAACCGCTGTCCATTCTGTTCAGATATGCCGGTCCCTGCCATCCCATTACGAATCGGGCAGCATCATTTGGAGGAAACGCCCGCGACGCCTACATGCCTCTACGCAAACTGGCATACGCCGAACAGAAAACCTCTCCCCATAGTGTGCATCACATAGAAATCTCCCACCCGATGCCCATCCAGCTCAAACGCGGTGAACTGGCGTCCGGTAGCGGTCTCCACCACAATCACCCTGTCGATGTAGCGATAGCCAGGGAATGAACGGTATTCATTTCTGCATGACAGTAACGCCCATCGTCCATCATTGGAAACGTCCAGACCGAAAATGTCATCCCATTGGTGCTGCTCGGCGGAGAGGGCTATCCTTTGCCGTCCATCGCGCCACTGTACCACTACCTGCTGCCGTTTCTTCCTTTTGCTTGTGTCGTAAACCTCTTTGTCGGAAACAACCAGACGCACCTGACCGTTTCGAGAGTAGGCATGTCCTCTTGTACTACCGACGCCGCCCACACGGAACCGTCTGTTCAGCAGGTACCAATCGGTCTTCAGACGGCGCACCTCTTGGGCGGATAGCTTTTTCTGCTTGCCTGTATAGGTGTCTATCTGGTAGAAGAAGCGGGAGGGCTTCACTCCTTTGCTCCGTCCTTGTTCAGGCTGGTCTTGTTCGTACCACACGTGGCGGCTATCCGGATACCAGCCGAAGTTCATAGCACGTCCCTTTGCGAGCACTACAGGGCGGTCGTCAGGCAAGCTAAACAAGACGAAGTCGCCAGCCTCACCAACGGGTATACGAAGTTGATGACCAAACAAGTGACGTCCGTTGGGTGAGAACAGGCACTGGTAGTACTGCTGGTAATTGGAGAGAGCCGTCAACTCGCCGCGCACTATATCACCAAGCCAGGTACACTCAGACAGCACGTAGAGGTACCGCCTATCAGGAGACATCTGGACATCTCGATTGTAAAAGTCAGTTACAGTGAATAGCTGCCTGCTCTGCCAACGCCCGCCCTCGAGGCGCGCAAGAGTGATATATGCTTTGCCAATCGGTTCGCCAGTGAAGACCAGCAGTTCGATGGGTGGTGGACCAATCATTTTGCTATCCCTCCCTATGACATCCCACTTATCGCGCGAGGTCAATAGAGATTATCTCACGGTAGTAACGGGTGTATCGACCGCCCTCCCCCACTCTCTCATCCAGAACGAATATAGGATTCTGCTGGAGACTGGGAAAGACACCGGCGCTACCTGGCTGATCGGAGAGGTCTTCTGTCCAGCGTTGCCATGAGAAAGAACCATTCCGGTAGCGATACACCTCTGCTGGTTGCCCTAGATCTACGCCGAAAATTAGAGGGTCGTAGTCAACACCTACGCCGATAATAAATGAGTCGCTGCGTGCGTATCCTCTACTGCCAACCGCTTGCCTTCTTTGGGCGATAGAGTGCACACGGCGAACCCTTACACCTTCTCCAGTTGCTGGGACTGACGGCGCGAAGCCAACATAGGTGTGCGAGAACGCTGCGTCCTCGGCAAATAGGTCGTAAGCGCGGACGCTCAATGTCGTCAACTTTACCCAGAATAGCCCAAATGGAAAATCAACCGGGTTCAATTGCATGTCGACGTAGTAACCGAATAAGCCATTCGAACTGTCGTAGAGGATGTGATTCCTAGGATTGCGAGGGTCTCCACCCAGCACAGGTTGCCCGTTGGGCGTCCGGGTGAGGCTAGGCACAAGATACGGTTGCCAGCGGGGATATGAAATCCCTTGACGCCCTGCGGCGTGGAACATCAAGCCACCCTCCATGTCCGTTCCTGGAAAGGCGATACCAAAGTAGATACGGGGTATCCTCGGTTGGTTCTCCTCCCACTTTATAGGTGCTGTTGATATAGATATAGACGTTGCCGAAGTTGGGGTCGATAACGGGAGGCAAGTAAAACGAGGCTCGTGCCCCTACGCACTGCGCACCTGAGTCCGTCCGCACCCGCCGGTATGGTCCGGTTTGCGTGTTCTCCAGAGCTTCTGTTCTCGTGCGGGTTAGAGGAACCTCTAAACCCTGGTAGTTAATGCTGCTTGTTTCACTGTGGTAAATCCCTGGGGGGGCCGTCACTACAGGGTTGCCGAACGAGTCCTCTGTGTAGTATCGCCCATCAGGAGCCAGGACATCAAGCTGTCCCCGCGGCACATTCCCGATGACAGCCCGAACCGCCCGCAAGATGCTGGCTGCATCCCTCGTATCCCACGGTATCGCCCCCACATGCGGAACCGCGCTATCCTCCTCCGATGGAGCACTCCATACCCCGTTGCGCTCCGCCTCCACCACAAAGTAATACTCCTGCTCGGAGGTTAAACCTGTGATGCTTAGCATCCGCGCATCCGCAGGCTGTACCGAAGACACGTTGGGATATACCCCGCTTGCTGTGCCCCAGCGCACCCGATAACCCGTTGCACCGGGCACCTCGTCCCAATACACCGTCACCTTGTTCGCCCCTGTCGGCGCGGCGAATATCCACGGCACAGAGGTCAAAACCACATCTTCACCCCTCAACCAGTGGCTCGCCTTCGCCTGAACGGTATACGCACCCGCAGGCAGCGTCAACTCCACGTCCACCTCTGCCGACGGGGCAACGATACCCACCGTTTTGACGTATACCGGTGCATCGGGGTTACTCTCCGTGCCCACCGCCTTCGCGCGAAACTCCACGCTGATTACACGGCTCGGATGACCGCCCCAGTCACTCAGCTGCAAGCGCAAGGGAGCGGTCAAACCCTCTTCCATCGGCTGTTCCACGCCCGTCAGCGCGTCTACCCCAATCTCGCCGAAGTGGTTCACGAGGATGCCAAAGTCAAACAGAGTGACCTCTGTGTCCCCGTCCAAATCCGCTTCGGGGTTGAAGCCGGGGTCTTGCTCGCTCAAGCCGAAGGTGGCAACTAGGATGCCGTAGTCGGAGAGGGTCACTTCGTTGTCTCCATCGATGTCGCCGTTGATGAGGGTGATAGTTGGGGGTTGCTGGGCGTTAGCTAGCGTCGCCCACAGCACAAAAAGCGTAGCAAGAATTACACTGAGGGGGCGGTAGCGAAACCGGTTGTGCGCTTGAACATTTTAAAACCTCCTTTGCGTGAAGTGTTCAAAGTGCTTGTTGCATCTCAACCACCCATCTCGAACGCCCTCAGGGGTTTGGCAAGATTCTTGGTGAGGATAGTGCTCTTGTGCTTGCAGCCATTACCGGCTGGCACCAGGGGCTGAATTGCTAGGGCTCGCTGCGGACGAGAACTTCAACGCGGACATTCTGCGCGTTCTGTTGCGTCGCAAGCCCAACATGGACACTGTGCGTGTGCAGGATGTCGGTCTTTCAGGACCCGACGACCGTGTGGTATCCAGCGGGCGAAAATTACTCCTTCACCAATGTCACCACCACCCTGCACTCAGGATTCAGATACTTCTCCACCGTGCGGCGGATATCCTCGGCGGTTGCCGCCAGCACGTTCTTCTCGTACTCGGTGGCGAACAGGTAGGTATCGATCATCTCATAGAAGCCCAGCGTGTTTGCCTGTCCTTCGGTGGTCTCCATCCCGAAGAGGTATTCACCTAATATCTCCCGTTTGGCACGCGCCAGCTCCGCATCGGTGACCGGCGTCTTAGCCAGCTGTTGCAGCGCGCCGACGACCATGGCTTCCACCTGTTGAGGGTTGCCTCCCTCCGGAAGTTCCACCACGATGCTGAACAGCCCCGGATAACGCTGCGTGAGGAAGTCGGTGGTGACGCGCGTGGCAATACCCTGTCCGACCAGCAGACGGGTCAGCAGACCGTCCCGCCGCCCCAGCAGGGCAAGCAACAGGTCGCACGCGCAAACATCCTTTACCTCTTTCACCGACGGCGCCATGAAGCCGATGCCCACCACCGGAAAACCGCTGCGCACCTTGAACTGCGCCTGGCGGGGTGTTTCGGGAGGCGATTCGGGCTCGGGTTCCGGCTCAGCGATGTCGCGTCTCTTCCACCCGCCGAACAGTTTCTCCGCCGCCGCGAAAGCCTCCGCCTCGGTTACATCGCCCACAATGACCAGCGAGGCGTTGTTCGGCACGTAGTACTTCCGATAGAACTCCACTATCTGCTCGCGCTGAATGCGAATAATAGAATCACGCGTGGCGGCGACGGGCAGGCGGTACGGATGTTTCTGGAAAAGTAGCTCCGCCAGACGCTGGTTCGCATCACGCACGGGGTCATCGGCGGCGCGCGCCAGCTCGTCCAGGATAATCATCTGCTCGCGCTCGACGTCCTCGGGGCGCAACGTGCTGTTCTGCACCGCGTCGGCAAACACCTCCAGCGCGTTTTGCCAGTATCGGCTGGCAACGGTGGTGTACAGGTGCATCCAGTCGCGCGACGTGGTGGCATTCAGGGTGGCGCCCAGTTCTTCGATATCGCGGTCTACCTCACCCCTGCCGCGCTTTGCGGTGCCACGAAAGAGCAGATGCTCCATGAAATGCGCCACGCCGTTGGTTTCAGCAGTCTCCCGCGAGGAGCCTGCGCGTATCCACAGGTCTATCGTCACCAGAGGAGCTTCGTGCGCCTCGCGCACCAGCACGCGCAGCCCGTTCGGAAGCGTTTTCAGCTTGATCGATTCGGGTGGCAGGCTGTCTGCCCGAACCACAGCCACCGCCAGCAACAAAAACAGGCACCATGCAACCGTTCTGGACACAGAACAACTCCTGTGAGAGAAGATACTTTATTATACTACGACATTATACTACGACTCATGCCACTGAAACTCCGCACGGGACCGTGCGAGGAGAGACAAGGTGCTTCCGTTTTGCTTGCGTCCACGCCTTAGATATGTTATCATGTTAAACCGGATTCCAATCACCGATAATGAGACGCTATGCAAGCACAGGAGTTACGAGAGAAATACCTGCGATTCTTCGAGAGTAAGGGACACAAGCGACTGCCTTCGGATAGTCTCGTGCCGAATGACCCATCGCTACTGTTCACCAGCGCGGGCATGGTGCAGTTCAAACCCTACTTCCTCGGACTGGCAACACCGCCGCATCCGCGCGTGACCACCGTCCAGAAGTGTCTGCGCACGACGGACATCGAGTCCGTGGGCGACCATTCGCATCTCACCTTCTTCGAGATGCTGGGCAACTTCAGCTTCGGGGACTACTTCAAGCGGGAAGCCATCTTGTGGGCGTGGGAGTTCCTCACCGAGTGGCTGCACATCTCGCCCGAACGCCTGCGCATCACCATCTATCTGGATGACGAAGAGGCATACGAGGTATGGAACCGCGAGGTCGGTATTCCCGACCGCAAGATATTCCGCTTCGGCGAGAAGAGTAACTACTGGCCCGCCAACGCCATCTCGGAAGGTCCCAACGGTCCGTGCGGTCCCTGTTCGGAAATCTTCTACGACACGCGCCCCGACCTGCCCCCAACGGCCGACGGCGTGTGGGACGACGTGCGCTGGCTGGAGATATGGAACCTGGTCTTCATGCAGTATGAGCGGCACGACGGCGGCAAACTCACCCCGCTACCGCGCAAGAACATCGATACGGGCATGGGATTGGAACGCACGGCGGCGATACTGGCCGGCAAGGCGAGCGTCTTCGATACCGACGTGTTCCAGCCCATCATCGCGCGTATCGCCAACCTCAGTGGTCTCTCTTACGGCGGTTCGGACAGCCGTGAGGACGTAGCGTTCCGCCTGATTGCCGACCACATCCGCGCCACCACCATGTCCATCGCCGACGGCGTGCTGCCCTCCAACGAAGGGCGTGGCTACGTCATCCGGCGTGTCCTGCGACGGGCAATGCTGCGGGGGCAGAACGTGCTGGGCTTCGAGCGTCCCTTCCTCGCAGAAGTGGCAACGGCGGTGATCGACACGCTGGGCGACGTCTACCCGGAGGTGCGTGAGCGACGCGACTACGTGCTGCGCACCATCCGCAGCGAGGAAGAGCGCTTCCGCCAGACCATTCAGGTTGGCTCGCAGCGGCTGGCAGAGATGCTGGAGTCGCCCGAAGTGCAGGCAAGCAAGGTGCTTCCCGGCGAGCAGGCGTTCATGCTCTACGACACGTACGGTTTCCCGCTGGAGCTGACGCAGGAGGTAGCGGCGGAAGAGGGGATAGAGGTGGATGTGGAAGGATTCCGCACCGCCATGGAAGCGCAGCGCCAGCGCGCCCGTGAAGCCAGTGGCATCGCCACACAACTCTTTGCTATCGCAGGCGACGCTGCCACCGAGCTGCAGAAGACCCTGCCCCCCACGAAGTTTCTGGGCTACTGGCAGCACGAGTCGGGAGCAAAGGTGCTTGCCATTATCCGGCAGGGAGAGCCATCGACCTTCGCCAGCGAGGGCGAGGAGGTGGAGCTGGTGCTGGACCAGACCCCCTTCTACGCGGAGGCGGGCGGACAGGTCGGCGATACGGGCTGGATCGAAGGCGAGAACTTCCTGTTCGAGGTGCGGGATACCCAGAAGGTGGGCGACCTGTACCTGCACGTCGGTGTCGTCACGCGCGGGCGCGTGGAAGTGGACACTGCGGCAAAAGCCCGTATCGACTCGAAGCGACGCTGGCACATCATGCGCAACCACACCGCCACCCACCTGCTCCACGCTGCACTGCGTCAGGTGCTGGGTTCTCATGTGCATCAGGCGGGTTCGCTGGTAGCCCCTGACCGCCTGCGGTTCGATTTCACCCACACCAGCGCGATGACCGACGAAGAGATAGCCGAGGTGGAGCGTCTGGTGAACGAGCGTATTCTGGAAGACAAGCCGGTGGCGGTGCACTGGGACGTGCCGCTGGCGGAGGCGCGGGCGCGAGGCGCGATGGCGCTGTTCGGCGAGAAGTACGGCGACACGGTGCGCATGATTGAAGTGCCCGGCGTGAGCCTCGAGCTGTGCGGTGGCACGCACCTGGAACGCACGTCGCAAATCGGACTGTTCAAGATAGTCTCTGAGGGAAGCGTGGCGGCGGGTGTGCGGCGCATCGAAGCCGTCACGGGTTGGGGCGTATACCAGTATATCCGCCAGCAACAGGAACTGCTGGCGAGTGCAGCATCGCGCCTGAAGTGTGCCGTGCCCGACATCCCGACCGCTATCGAGCGGCTACAGGCGCAACGGCAGGAGCTCGAAAAGCAGCTGGAGCAGCTTCGTCACAGCGCGGCGGCGCGTTCGCTGCAATTCGAGCCGGTAGAGATAGCCGGACTGCAGGTGGTTACCGGACGCGCTGACGGCGTGGATGCCCAGACACTGGCTTCGCTGGCAGACCAGGCTGTGCAGAAGGCGGATCTGGCGGTGCTCGCCGCCGCCACCGATGGCAAGGCGCTGTTCGTGGCGAAGGCAAAACCCTCCGCGGTCGCAAGAGGCGTACACGCGGGCAATCTGGTGCGCGAGCTGGCACGAATCAGCGGAGGAGGGGGCGGCGGGCGACCCGAATTTGCTCAGGCAGGCGGGCGTGATGCAGACAAAATCCCGCAAGCTTTACAGCAGCTACCCCGCTTGCTGGAGCAGATGGTCACAAGATAGCAAAAATTCTGATGATTTTTTGCCCAAAACCCACAAAGACCGCTTCTTTGGTACGATTCTTGCTATATATATTAGCGGAACCCCGTAAGACGGGGTGGGGTCAGGCACACCGCTGGCAGTAGTTGCCAGCAGGCGGTGCCGACAGGGCGCGAAAGACATGTTTCGCGCTGGTGCGCCTGGACGCGCCTCGCGTCGGGCTGCGAGAAGGTGAGCAGTCACCTTCTCGCCTAACGGTGCACTCGCAATGCCGCCGGATGACGCCATCCGGCGGTTTTTCCTCTACACGTGCACGTTGAACAGCACGCCAATCAGATAGGTCAACACCCCAACCACGAAGGCAATTGCCGTCATCTCCAGCCCGCTCACCCACCACTTGCGGGTAGTGACCAGGCTTTTGGCTGCGCCCACCGCGAAATGTGCCAGCACACTCACAAACGCCGACCAGAAAACCGCTGCCCACCCTCGCGCGAAGAAGAAAGGCAGTACCGGTATCAATCCGCCGATTGCCGTAGACACCATCGACGACAGCAGGGACACCCACGGGTTGGGAAAGCTGGCTTCGGAAAGCCCCAGTTCCTCGTGCGCCATCAACCGCAGCATCTGGTCGGGCTTCTCCGACAGGCGGTGCGCCATGGCGTCCGCTTCCTCTTTGGAAAAGCCCTTCAGCTGGTAGAACAGGCTCATCTCCTCGATCTCTTCTTCCGGGTTCTCGTGCAGCTCCCTGCGCTCGCGAGCCAGCTCCGCCTCATACACCTCCCGCTCGGACTTCGCTGCCAGAAACGCCCCAGAACCCATCGACAGCGCACTCGCCAGCGTGCCCACCAGCCCAGCAATCAGCACCGTCTGGTGTCCCGCTGCGCTGCCCGCACTGTATCCTGCCATGCCGGAAACGATGCCGAACACCGCTCCCAGTCCGTCATTGATGCCGTAGATGGCATCGCCTATCCACGAGCCACCGCGTACATGCCAGTGTTCCCGACGGAGGATGCGCTCTGCAGGGTGTTCGGCCTCGGAAGCGGAGTACAGCACGTGCGTGACGTGCGCATGCTCTTCCTCATCTTCCATCACGCGCCGCGCAATCTCCGCCGTGCGCTCGTCCCCGATGGTTTGCAGCTGCAGGTAGCGTTTCACCGCTTCATCTTCGTGTTCCTCCATCCGACGCAACACCAGTTCCGGCTGCGCCAGGTACGCCTGCCACCCGAACAGCGGCTTCACGCTGCGGATTTGCGGCGGTTTGCCTCCCAGCTCTTCCAGCCGCTGGCTCCATTCCTTCGCGTGCCGCTGCTCCACCTCTGCCAGCTGCTCTAATATTTGCTTCTTGCGGGGGTCTTTCTCACGTTTTGCCAGCAGGCGGTAGGTCTCCGCGCTGGCAAGCTCTCCCCGAATGAGTTCCTCCAGTGATGCCTTCAGACTGTCGTGCTTACTCATCTGTCCACCCCAATAATAACAATTCTCATTATTATTATAGCACCATTTGTGGACAAAAGCACAAATGAGCCTGCAGCCCAACCTTTCTGTTGACAATACCCCGCCAAAACCTGTACAATTTGCACGCAGGAGGAGCGATGCGATGGTAGGCTCTTTGGGTAAAACACTGGTTCTCATCGGAGGGATGCTTATCCTGCTCGGCGCGCTGATGTGGGCGGTAGAACGCTTTGCCGGAGCGCGGGGCGGCGGTCTGCTGCCCGGCGACTTCGTCTGGCGCAAAGGCAACTTCACCGTGGGCATCTTTTTGGGAACCAGCATCGCCTTGAGCATCCTGCTAACGGTGATTCTGTGGGTGATTGGATGGTTGAGCAGACGATAGAACAGGCGACACGCCTGTTAGAAGAATACACATACGACCTGCCGGAAGAGCGCATTGCGCAACAGCCAGTAGAACCGCGCGACAGTTCGCGCTTGCTGGTGCTGCACCGCGATACCGGCAATCGCGAACACCGCATTTTCCGCGATATTGTGGAATACCTTCGTGCGGGCGATACGCTGGTGCTGAACAACACGCGCGTCAGCGCACGCCGCTTGCGCGGCTTCAAGACGACCGGCGCCCAAGTGGAGGCTTTACTGTTGCGCGAGGTGCAACCGGGAGTATGGGAGGCTCTCGTCCGTCCGGGTAGGCGACTGCTGGTGGGCAGTCAGGTGATTCTGGAGGGACACTTGAAAGCAGAGGTGGCAGCCTGCCTGCCTCGGGGAATGCGTCTGCTGCGATTTGAGAAGCCGCAGGCGGTGCATCGCCAGCCTCTGGGCGAAATACCCCTGCCACCATACATCCGTCGCAAGCTGGACAATGAGCAACGCTATCAAACAGTGTATGCCGCGGTGAATGGCTCAGCCGCCGCGCCAACGGCGGGGTTACATTTCACCCCGGAACTGCTGCAGCGTATCCGCGACGCAGGCGTGCGCATTGTCTACATCACCCTGCACGTGGGGATTGCCACCTTCCGTCATCCCGAGCCGGAGCAACTGGTGCAGGGACGCCTGCACCCGGAGTGGTACACCATCTCCGAAGAGGCTGCCGAAACCATTAACGGCACGCCCGGACGCATCGTAGTGGTAGGTACCACCTGCGTGCGCGCACTGGAGAGCGCAGCGGTGGATACGCGACGGGTGGAGGCAAGGTCTGGCAGCACAGAGCTGTTTATCCTGCCGGGCTTCCGCTTCAGGGTTGTAGAGGCGCTGGTAACGAACTTCCATCTGCCGGCTTCTACACCCCTGTTGCTCACCTGTGCTTTCGCGGGTAAGGAAAAGGTTTTTGACGCCTATCGCGAAGCGATTGCGATGGGTTATCGCTTCCTGAGTTTCGGAGACGCCATGCTGATACTATAGGGGGGATTGCACTGTGAGAACGTTAGAGGACTGGTTCAAATATCTGGAACAGCAGTACGTGGATGAGAAAAAGCAGGAGGGATCCAGACCTTCATCGGAACCGGTGCCGCCAAAGCAGGAACCTGCACGTACGGAACAGGCAACCAGCAGGGTGGTGTCACCCGCTATTCAGGAGCCGAGGCGTGAGGAGACCCACAGAGAACGCCCGGCTACCACACCGCCTGGGCTGGAGCAGGTGCAGGTCACGGAGGTATCAGTGCCTGACCCTGCGGACTATATCTTCACCATCCGCCGTGCGGCGACCGAAACCCCGGCTCCTGCCGTCGGTCCCGCAGTTATCGCGGAGACCGAAGAGATAGCCACACCAGAAGAGCCTGCGGAAGAGAAGCCGGAAACAGAACAGGCGGTGGCGCAGCCTGAAATTGCGTCAGTGCTGGAGCAGAAGGAGCCTGTTGTTGAGACCGCGGTCCCGGAGGTTAGCGAAACACCCGCTGAAGAGGTGTCCCCCGAAGCCGACGCCGAGCGAAAGGAACGCCCGCAGAGTGCAAAGCCGGTGAAACGCGCTCCATATACCCGCAGCGTGCGTCCTGTTCCACCGCCCCAGTCCATCGAGGAGATCTGGAAGCGGGTACCCAAGCACGTGCGCCTGCTGGTGGAGCTGGGCGATGACGAGGTGACACAGAAGTACTATGACCGGCAATTCAAAGAGAGCCGTCGGGAGCTGGTGGAACGCCTGCTGAACCCGTCGCTCACGCTGGAAGACACCGCTCGTCTGCTGGGGGTGTGCCCGACGACCGTCCGGCGGTATACCGAGCGCGGGTTGCTCAACCACTACCGTACACCCGGCAACCAGAGGCGGTTCCGTTTATCCGACGTCATCGCCTTTCTGGAGGCGCGACAACAAGCGCAGGAAGCGCGGCGACGAAAGCGGTAGAACACGGTGCACATCGCCATCTTCTCCGAGTCGTATCCGCCGGTAACCAACGGGGTGGCGGTTTCCGTCAGCACCCTGCGTCGCGAACTGCTGCAGCAGGGGCACCGCGTGACGGTGGTCACCGCACGTCATCCCCAGGCTCCCGCGCAGGAAGAGGACGTGATTCGGGTACCCTCATTTACCTGGCTGTTCGCTCCAGACTATCCCCTGCCCCAGCCTCGTCCCCTGCCCCAACTGCATCGCTTCTTCCGGGAAAACCGCGTCGACGTGATTCACGTGCAAATCCCGTTCCTGCTGGGGGTCATCGGCTTGCGGATGGGCAGGCGATACGGGATACCGGTGGTGGCACACTACCATACGCTCTACGACTGCTACCTGCACTACGCTCCTGTACTGCCTCAGGGTGTTCTGCGGGCGTTGCTGTGGTGGCATCTCCGACGGTTCTACCGGCGCACGCAGGCAACCATCGTTCCTTCGCATTTCGCCTGTCGATATCTGCAACGGCATGGGGTACAATCTCGCGCAGTCGAGGTGATACCGACGGGCGTTGAGTTTCATCCGCTCGTGGTCGACCGCGCGAGGGCAAGGGCGCGCTACGGTTTGCCTCCAGAGAGTCCGATACTGGTATATGTAGGCAGGCTGGCTCGTGAAAAAAACCTGAACCTGTTACTGGAGATGCTCCCGCCGGTTCATCGCCAGGTACCCGATATCCTGCTGTGGCTGGTGGGTGGCGGCAACGCGGAAGAGTTCCTTCGCAGGCAGGTACAGCAGCGGGGGTTGTTACAAACCGTACGCCTGCAGGGCAGGGTTCCGCACGAGCATATCAGCGAAGTGTACTCGGCTGCGGATTTATTCGTATTTCCCTCTGTGACCGAAACACAGGGGCTTGTGCTGTGGGAAGCGCAGGCACACGGACTGCCCTGCGTAGTGGTGAACGAGGGCGGTGCGCCCGAGTCGGTGCGCGACGGCGTAGACGGCATACTGGTGCCAAATAACGCAGAAGCGTTTGCGCAGGCAGTCATTCGCCTGCTTCAGGATGAGTCATTGCGCCAGCAGATGGGGCAGAACGCCCTGCGCGCTCCTCGCAGGACGCCACGTGAGATGGCGCAACAAGTGCTGGAGGTTTACCGGCGTGTGAGTCAACGAACAGGAGGTCCAATTGGTGGATAGCATCCTCAAGCCAATCGCAGACTGGGCGATAGCGGTTATCTCCTCGATGGGGTATCCGGGCATCGTGCTCTTGATGGCGATCGAGAGCGCGTGTATTCCCCTGCCGAGTGAGATTATCATGCCATTCTCGGGATATTTGGTGTATACCGGACGATTTGATCTGCACGCGGCGTCGTTCGCAGGCGCATTGGGCTGTGCCGTCGGCTCGGCGGTGGCTTACTGGATAGGCATCTGGGGCGGCAGACCGTTTTTGGAGGAGTATGGCCGCTATGTGCTGATACGCCGCAAGGACCTGGACACCGCTGACCGCTTCTTCGAGCGGTGGGGCATGTGGGCGGTGTTCATCGCCCGCCTGCTACCCATCATCCGCACCTTTATCTCCTTGCCTGCGGGCATCAGCCGGATGCCGTTTATTCCGTTTATTGTGCTTTCCTTTGTTGGCTCGTTGCCCTGGTGCTACCTGCTGGCTTACATCGGCAAGGTGCTTGGCGAGAACTGGGCAAGTATCCGCAACTATTTCCACGGCGCGGATGTCGTGGTCGGGATCGCTCTGCTGGCGGGGTTTGCGTTCTGGTTGTGGCATCATCTCAAGCCCGAGCCGGTGGAGAGTGAGGCAAGCTGAGCAACGCAGAGCGTGCTATAATGGAGCGGGGAGATGCACAATAGCGATGCCACAAACGGCGAAACATCAGCGGCTGTGGCAGCCGCCGCCTCTGGCGGAAGCCCTGCGGAAACTGGAGCTGGTGTAGAGGTTCGGAGGGAAAATGCTTAACGATCTGCGCGAGCTGTATCGCTACCGCGAGTTGCTCTGGACACTGGTGCTGCGCGAACTGCGTGTGCGCTACAAGAACTCCTATCTGGGCTTCTTTTGGTCGCTGATTGTGCCGCTGGTCACGGTGGCGGTACTCACCATTGTCTTCAAGCGGGTCATGGGCATGGTCATCCCGAACTATTCGGCGTACGTGCTGGCGGCGTTCTTGCCCTGGATGTACTTCCAGACCGCGCTGCTGGACTCGTCGCAGTCGGTACTGGCGCAGATACAGCTGGTCAAAAAGGTATACTTCCCGCGCGAAGTACTGCCGCTGGCGGCGGTGCTGGCCAACCTGATACATTTTGCGCTCGCGTTGGTGGTGTTTTTCGTTTACCTGCTGGGCTATGTGGGCGCGCCTTTGCTGACCAGTATGGTGCTGCTGCCTGTGCTGGTGTTTTTCCAGACGCTGTTGATTGCGGGGCTGAGCCTCATCATCTCCTGCCTGAACGTGTTTTACGAAGACACCAAGTACATTGTCAGCATCGGCTTGCAGCTGATGTTTTATCTGGTGCCTGTGATTTACTTCTCCGAGCAGGTGTACCACGCGCAGCTCGCCTCTCCCGAGCTGCAACACTGGATATATCTGGTGTACCATTTGAACCCTGTCGCCATGCTACTGACCGCCTACCGTAAGATTCTGCTGCCGCCCATCACCGTCCAGCAGGTAGGAGTGGTGCAGAAACAAACGTTCGTCTCGCTGCCGATGGACTGGGGGTTGTTGACGATAGCGTGCGCGGTATCGGTAGTCGTCTTTGTACTGGGTTACGTTTTTTTCAATAAACGCAAGTGGGATTTCGCGGAGCAGCCATGAAAGACACCGCAATCTTGCTGGAACATGTATCCAAAAGCTATCGTCTATCTCATCAGCCGTACTCCTCGCTGAAGGGTATTCTGCTGTCGATGTTCCGGTATCGGCGGCGGATCGAGGTGCATCATGCGCTAAACGACGTGAGCCTGACTATCCGGCACGGCGAGACGGTGGGTTTAATCGGCGTCAACGGCAGCGGCAAGTCCACCTTGCTGGCAATCATCGCCCGGGTCATCCGCCCCAGCGCAGGCAAGGTGCAGGTGAACGGGCGAGTGGCGCCTCTGCTGCAACTGGGCGTCGGTTTCCATCCCGACCTGACGGGACTGGAAAACGTGTACTTTAACGGCATTATTCTGGGGTTGACCCGCCAGCAGATTGCCGAGCGCTTGCCGTCCATCATCCGTTTCGCCGAGCTGGAGGAGTTTATCGACACGCCGGTACGCGCCTACTCCTCGGGGATGGTGCTTCGGCTGGGTTTTGCCGTCGCAGTACACACCGACCCCGAGATTATCCTGATGGACGAGGTACTGGCGGTGGGCGATGAAGCATTCCAGCATAAATGCCTGCGCAAAATACAGGAGTTTCAACATGAAGGTAGAACTATTCTTTTAGTATCACATGACATGAACCAGGTGCGGCAGGTAGCAACCCGAACCGTGTGGTTACACCAGGGACGTGTCATGGCTGATGGTGCTACCGCCGAGGTAGTGGAGCAATATCTGGCGTTCACTGCAGAATTAGAAAAACAATCGTTATAAATATGCGTGTTCGCATCACCCACTGGTGCGTTGCCATCGGGATAACGTTCAGGACGAAGAAGGTTGATTAGAATGAGCGATTATCGTTATACTGTCGAGACGCAATATGCTTTCACCCGGCAAATCGCCCGGCAGATTTCGTCGCACGCCCCCGAGTCCGCGATAGAGGCACTATTGCAGGCAGCCCAGCAATACTTCGAGGCAGCACAGTCGGCACTGTGGAGCGTGAATACGAGCACGCACCAGACCGTGCTTCTGCACGCGGCACCACGGTCCATACACGATGACCACTTTCCCATCGATAAGGTGAACGAAGCCATTGCGCGTGCCGCAGAAACCAGAGAGCCTTCTCTCATCGCGCTGGGTGATTATTCTGCATGGTTTTATCCCTTCGCCCTGAAGTCGTGTCCGCACGTCTATGTCATCAGCCTGCTCACCAGAACGCCCCTGCCCGACGACATCCGCGACCTGTTACTCACCTGGTCCTCCCTCTTGGGCATCTGTATAGAGCGTTTACAGGCACAGGCGTATGCGCAGCAGGCTCAGAAACATTATGAACAGCGTTTGCGAGAGGTCACCGCGCTCTACGAAATCGGGCGGGCTATGGAAGGCAATGACCTGCAGGTGCTGCTGGACCTGATTACCCGAAAAGCCGCCGAGGTGATGGAGGCGCAAGTCTGTTCGCTGATGCTCCTCAACGAAGACGAACGGATGCTGGTCATTCGCTCCAGCTACGGCTTACCGGGGGAAGTCGTCGAGCAGGCGCGCGTGCCCTGGGGGAAGGGTATAGCAGGACGAGTAGCCGCCAACGGCGAGCCCATGCTGATTATCGACCCTCGCACAGACCCCCGTCTTGCTGGTGAGGACGTGCCCTACCGCGAGGATATTGCGGCATCGCTCTGTGTGCCTCTGCGTGATGGACATGGACAGGTCATGGGCGTGTTGAACATTCACCGGCGCAAGCCCGCTTATGTTTTTACGGAGCAGGATATGCGCCTGTTCAGCGTTTTCGCCATGCAGGCGGCGTCTGCCATTAAGAACGCACGGCTCTACAGCGACCTCAAACATCGGGTCAATGAGCTGTCGGTAATCTCCGAACTGAGCGCAGCAGTGAACTCCACCCTAGAACTGGAGAAGATTCTGCAGCAAACCGCCGATGGTATTGTAGAAACGGTGCGTTTCGACCGTTGTGCCATCTTCTTGCTCGATGAATCGGGCAAGCTGGCAATACCCCGTGCCCTGCGCGGCTATCACCCTAAAACCCTTGGCGACAAGCCGGTGCATGTCGCGGACGGCGTCATCGGTATCGCAGTACGTGGCAAAGAGCTGCTGCTGGTAGAAAACGCCCAGCAGTCCAGCCAGCCTGCCCGAGGCTTCGGAAGAATGCTGGGCACAAACGCCTTCCTGGTTGCCCCTATTTTAGCACGCAACCGCGTCATCGGCGTGGTGGTAGCCGATAATAAGCCCACGGGGCGACCTATCGAGCGTGCAAACATCCAGCTGCTCACCACGTTCATCAATCAGGCGGGCATGGCGATCGAAAACGCCCGCCTCTATCACGATTTAGACCGACGCTACGGCGAGTTACATAACCTGTGGGAATATACCCGCAACCTGCTCAGCAGCATCGGCGTAGGCGTGGTGAGCATCGATAGAGACGAAATAGTGCTCACGTGGAACAACGCGGCGGAACGCATCACGGACGTGCCTCACGAGAAGGCACTGGGGTACAAGCTGCAGGAGCTGGTGGCTCGGTTCCTGTTACCGTCAGAAGAGGAAAAACAACTGCTCGAAATAGTCCGCCACCCATTCCGTACCGGTGAGCGGTATTCGCGTTTCAAGTGCGTATTGCATCCCGCCCGTAGTGGAGAGGTTTACTTCAACTTTGAGAGTTCACCCCTGCGCGCCCCCGACGGTTCCGTACAGGGTGTCGTGTTTGTCTTCGAGGACGTCACTCACGAGGTACAGATGGAGAAGGAGATTCAACGTGTCGCGCAGCTGGCAGCGGTTGGTCAGCTCGCGGCGACCGTCGCACACGAGCTGCGCAATCCTCTGAGTTCCATTCGCGTCTCTGCGCAGCACTTGCGCAGCGAATACACCGACGACCCCACTCTGTGTGAGTTTCTCGACATCATTATCTCCGAAGTGGACAAGTTGAATACGAAGACTAGGGAGTTTCTCCGCTTTGCCCGACCGGTGGAGCCGGTTTTTCAGGAGGTAAACCTGCATGACCTGATTCATGGGCGTGCGGACTTCATGAAGCCTTATCTCATAGAGCAAAATGTCCACATGGAGATAGACGTTGCCGATTCGCTCACCATCCGGGCGGACCCCAACCTGCTGGCGGATGCCCTGAGCAACCTGATTATCAATGCGGTGCAGGCGATGCCACAGGGCGGCAACCTGTATCTCAGCGCGTCTGCTGTTTCCAGCGATACCGTCTGCATCGTTGTCAAAGACACGGGCGAAGGTATCTCTGCCGAGGACCTGGAACGCGTTTTCACACCGTTCTACACTACCAAAGCCAGCGGAACAGGCTTGGGGCTGTCCATTGTGCAGAAAATCGTGGAAAGCCACGGCGGCAGCATCGAGATCCGCAGTGAGGTCGGCGTCGGAACCGAGGTACGAATAACGCTACCCGTACATCCGGCGCTGCGCATCCTGCGTGTCGATCTGGGAGAACCAGAGAACCTTCGCACCAGTATCCCGGACCTTTAGTCTCCATGAACACTCACGATAGGACAGGAGGAATAGTAGCCATGTCAAAAGCCACCCCCCCTAAAGAGCAACGATTGAACCTGTTGATTGTGGAGGACGAACCCGGTCATCGTCGTGCGCTTGAGGCACACTTCTCCAAATATTATAACGTGTTGACCGCAGAACATGGTCAAAAAGCGCTGGAAATCGCTGCCCAGCAGCCGATTCACCTGTTAATCATCGACCTGATTCTGCCGGGGGGCACGGACGGGCTGGACGTCATGCGCCGCATTCGAGAGATACACCCCGACAGCAGCGCGATTATGGTTACTGCACATCCCACGGTGCGCACAGCGGTACAGGCGATGAAGGAGGGAGCGGTGGATTATGTCATTAAACCGCTTGATCTGGACGAGCTGAGGGTGAAAGTAGACAAAGCAGCGGAGCAATATCTGTTGAAAGAGGAAAACCGGCGCTTGCGTCAGCAGCTGCGTACCACCTTCGATTTTCGCAATATCGTGGGCAAAAGCGGGGTGATGCAAGAGGTATACCGCATGATCGAACAGGTGTCTAAAAGCCGTGCCACCGTACTCATCCGCGGCGAGAGTGGAACCGGTAAAGAGCTGGTAGCCAGAGCCATACACTACAGTAGTGACCGTGCAAACGGACCGTTTATCGCTGTATCCTGTGCAGCATTGCCCGAGACCCTGCTGGAAAGCGAGCTGTTCGGTCACGAGAAGAACGCCTTCACCGGTGCAACGACGCAAAAACCAGGACGATTTGAGCTGGCGCACAAAGGCACCCTGTTTCTGGATGAAATCGCCGAAGTGCCTCCCAGCGTTCAGGTGAAGCTGCTACGTGTATTGCAGGAGCGCGAGTTCGAACGGCTCGGCGGTACCAAACCCATCAAGGTAGACGTACGTCTCATCGCGGCAACCAACAAGGACCTTAGCCAAATGGTGGAAGCCGGTACCTTCCGCGAGGACCTGTACTATCGCCTGCACGTTATCGAGATTTACCTGCCGCCCCTGCGCGACCGAAGGGACGACATCCCGCTTCTGGTGGAACATTTCCTGAACCGCTACAGCGAGCAGAACGGCAAAAATCTCAAGGCGTGTACACCGGAGGCAATGGAAATCCTGATGAGGTATCAATGGCCTGGCAACGTGCGTGAACTCGAGAACGTGATCGAGCGAGCCGTGGTGCTTGCCGATAGCAACACAGAGCTTATCACACCCGAACTCTTGCCGCCGTCCATCCGCGCCGCCGTACAAATTTCATAAATTTTTCGCTCGAAATGGGCAAAAACGCGCCGAATGGCACGGAATTTGCAGCTATATAAGGGTGGTGGAACACTCGCGGGGGAAACTGGTAAAAATGTGGGAATTGTATGTACTATAGAAAATCAGGTAATAACATCAGGGCGATAACTGAAAGGGGACATTCATAGTGCCCACACCCAGGATACTGGTCGCAGACAACGAGGTCAACCTGTGCAAGGTACTGGCTGCAAGGCTTCAACGGACGAACCTGGAATGTGTCGTTGCACACGATGGCGTGCAGGCGCTGGAGATTATCCGTTCGCAACCGGTAGACGTAGCCGTGCTTGACATTCGCCTCCCGCGCAAAACCGGCGTGGAGGTTCTGAAGGAGATTCGTCGTGACCACCCACTGCTGCCCTGTATCCTCATGACCGCCTTCGAAGACCCTGAGATCCACGAAGAGGCAGTGCGGCTGGGGGCGAAAGCCGTATTGCAAAAACCCTTCGATCTGGACGCCTTCATCGATCTTATCTGGCGGCAGATAAGCGCGCCTATCTCACAAACGCAAATGCTTTTGCAGAACGGCGAAAAAGTGCTTGTGGACATCCGTGGAGGCAGTATGTCCTACACTTACACCCCGCGGGTTATTTCGCAGGATGATCGCATCCTGGAGATAGAATCACCTATGATGATAGACCACGAGGTACTGTCGCGGGGTGTGGCTATCGTTCAGTTTACACGCGGCGATGGCGTGTACCAGTTTCGTTCGCGCATCGAGATGGCGCCGATGCCCAGGCAGTCCCTGTACCTGCGTAAACCGATATCCATCCGTCGCCTGCAGCGGCGCAAACACCAGCGCGTGATGGAACAGGGACAGGTTAGCCTGGCGTTTTCGCTTCGCCGCGAGCGCGAGGTCCCTCCGCAAACGCTGAGCGGTGACCTGTATGACCTGAGCAGCGGGGGGTTCTCCGCGTTGTTGCCACAGGCTCCTCCGGTGGGAGAGGAAGCCTCTTTCCAGATTACGCTCCCCGAGGCGAGCCTGACTATCGTAGGACAGGCACGGGTCGTTCGGGTAGGAGGTATGGTTGCGGACCGAATTCCTGCCGTCTACCGGGTGGGATTGCAGTTCACCAGAATTGCCCCTGCCATGCGCCGCGCACTGGAGGAGTGGCTGGAAAGAACACTGAAACGGGTATGAATCTGCTCATCTGAAGGAGGCGTGCTTTGCTGGTTCGTGTACTCTCCGGTACTGTACACGGGATTGAACCTCATACTATCGAAGTGGAAGTAGATATGCAGCCGGGCGGAGTACCGGGTCTTACCCTGGTGGGCCTACCCGACCGTGCCGTGCAAGAAGCGATCGACCGCGTGCGTCTGGCAATCCGCAACTCTGGGCTTCACTGGCCCGTGCGTCGTATCACCGTCAATCTTGCCCCCGCCGACCTGCGCAAAGAGGGACCTGCGTTTGACCTGCCCATCGCGATCGGCATTCTGGCAGCAGCGGGACAGGTGGACAGCGAATGGCTGGATGAAACCTTTGTTCTGGGCGAGTTATCACTGGACGGCACGGTACGCCCTGTCACCGGCGTGTTGCCCACCGCCATCCACGCGCGCCAGCAGGGTGTCAAGCGCATGATTGTGCCTGCACCAAACGCCTCCGAAGCCGCCATTGTGGGCAACGTTCAGGTATATCCGGTTGCCAGCCTTGCCGAGGCGGTGACACTGCTGAACACCCGCGACGGCGTCACTCCGCTCAGCAGTGACCCCGAACAGCTGCTGCAGCAACCGCCCAAATATGAAGTGGACTTCGCCGACGTGAAGGGGCAACACCACGTCAAGCGGGCGTTAGAGGTGGCTGCGGCGGGCGGGCACAACGTGGTGATGATCGGTCCGCCCGGCTCCGGCAAGACGATGCTGGCACGCCGAGTGCCCACCATCCTGCCGCCGATGACGGTGGATGAAGCCATCGAGATTACCAAGCTGTACAGCGTCGCCGGGTTGCTACCTCCGAACACCGGGCTGTTAACCACGCGGCCTTTCCGCTCACCCCATCACACCAGCAGTAACGCCGCGCTGGTCGGGGGTGGAAGCGTGCCGCGCCCGGGCGAGGTCAGCCTGGCGCATAACGGGGTGCTTTTCCTCGACGAGCTGCCCGAATTTCGCCGTGAGGTGCTGGAAGTACTCCGCCAGCCGCTGGAAGACGGCATCGTCACCATCGCACGGGTGCAAGCCAGCATCGCCTACCCCGCCCGGTTCATGCTGATCGCCGCCATGAACCCATGTCCCTGCGGCTACTTCGGCGACCCACAACACGGTTGCACCTGCTCGCCCACGCAGATTCGCAAATATCAGCAGAGGGTGTCGGGACCACTGCTGGACCGCATCGACATCCACATCGAAGTGCCGCGCCTCACTCCCGACGACCTGCTGCGTACCCAGCCGGGCGAGCCATCGGAAGCCATTCGCGAACGGGTGGTACGCGCACGCCAGATCCAGCAAAAACGGTTTGAGGGCACGAACGTCCGGTGCAACGCACAGATGACCACGCGCATGTTGCGCCAGTTCTGTCCGCTTTCCGACGATGTGAAAACCATGTTGAGGCAGGTCAGCCAGCAGATGGGTATCAGCGCACGCGCCTTTGACCGTATCGTGAAGCTCGCACGCACCATCGCCGACCTCGCCGGAGAAGAGCACATCGGCTTAACCCACGTCGCGGAAGCCATCCAGTACCGCAGCCTGGACAGGCGCATCTGGCTGTAGCCGCGCCCGAAAGCCCTCCACGCAAGCGGGGATTCACGCTTTGCAATCGTCCTCACCATCTGCTACAATCAATACAGGAGCCACCATGAGCCTGTTTGAGCAGAAAAACCTGTACGAAACCGAAGCGGAGGCACCGCTGGCGGCACGCATGCGCCCCCGCACGCTGGAAGAGTTCGTCGGGCAGGAGCATCTGGTCGGGGAAGGAACCGCCATCCGCAAAGCCATCGAGAACGACCAGCTGGGTTCGGTTATCTTCTGGGGACCGCCCGGCTGCGGCAAGTCCACGCTGGCGCGAATCATCGCCTCGCACACGAAGTGCCGCTTCGTAGAATACAGCGCGGTCACGAGCGGTGTGGCCGAGGTGCGCAAAGCCATTGAAGAGGCACGCAGCCGCCGTCAGCTGCACGGTCAGCGCACCATCCTGTTTGTGGATGAGATACACCGTTTCAACCGTGCTCAGCAGGATGCCTTCCTGCCCCACGTGGAGAACGGCACGATCATCCTGATGGGCGCGACCACCGAGAACCCTTACTTCGCCATCAACGCACCTCTGCTCAGCCGTTCGCGGGTGTTGCGATTTGAACCATTGACCGAAGAGAACCTGCGAACTATCGTGGAACGCGCCCTCGCCGACGAAGAGCGCGGGCTGGGCAAACTGCGGGTTCATTTGCCTCCAGAGTGCATGGACTATCTGCTGCGGATTGCCAACGGAGATGCGCGGGTAGCCCTGAACGTGCTCGAAGCCGCTACCGCCCTCGCCGAACCCGACGCGCAAGGCAAGCGCACAGTGACGTTAGAGATGCTGGAACAGGTGGTACAACAGCGTGCCGCTCGCTACGACCGTGAGGGCGACGAACATTACGACACTATCTCCGCCTTCATCAAGTCGGTGCGCGGTTCCGACCCAGATGCGGCTTTGCACTACCTCGCCCGCATGATTCGCGCCGGCGAAGACCCTCGCTTTATCGCCCGCCGACTGGTCATTCTCGCCAGCGAAGACATCGGCAACGCCGACCCACACGCGCTGCTGGTAGCGGTGGCAGCGATGGAGGCGGTGCAGTTCATCGGGCTACCTGAAGCGCAGATTACGCTGGCGCAAGCCACCACCTACCTCGCCTGTGCTCCCAAAAGCAATGCCAGCTACGTTGCACTGAACAGGGCAATGCACGACCTGGAAACCCAGCCTCTGGCTCCTGTCCCCCTGCACCTGCGCGACGCGAGCTACCCGGGCGCACAGAAGCTGGGACACGGTAAAGAGTACATCTACCCGCACGATTACCCCGGACACTGGGTGCCCCAGCGCTATCTGCCCGAAGGTAACTGGAACCTGCCTTACTACGAGCCTTCCGATAACGGCGTGGAGCGCAAGATCAAGGAGCGGTTGAACCTGCTGCGCCAGCGGTTGGGCTACTCCACTCCCCACCAGGAAGCGGAAGATACTTCCGAAAACCCTTGACAAACCGCTGGTTCTTGGGCATAATATATAGCGGATGCTGCGGGGTCGTTCAGCGGCAGGACGCCTGGCTCTGGACCAGGTAACGGTGGTTCGAATCCATCCCCCGCAGCCAAATTGTTTACGCCACCCCCAGCAACAGGTCTATCACCAGCTGGTCCAGTTTCTCGTAGTTCAGTCCCTTCTTGCCCAGCGCGTCGATGTCGAACTGCTTCTGGCGCAGAGCCTGCGCATTCTGTGGCGAGTAATGGCTCATCAGGCTCTCCAGCTCGGCGTCGCGGGGCTGAATTTGCGCCAGCAGCTCCTGAATGGCGGGATGCTCGTTAAACTGCTTCGCTTTCTCCTTCAGGATGAGATAGGTGCGCATACACCCTTTCGCGAACTCCCATACGCCGTCTTCGTCTTCGGTGCGGTAGGCGTGCGCGTCGAAATGCCGAGGACCGTCGTAGCCATGGTCCTCCAGCAGTTTCACCAAGAAGAACGCGCCCTTGATGTCTTCCGACCCGAAGCGCAGGTCCTGGTCATAGCGGTTGAGCTTCTGCGCATTGAGGTCAATGTGGAACAGCTTGCCTGCTTCCAGCGCCTGTCCCACCGCGTGTGTGAAGTTCAAGCCCGCCATGTGCTCGTGCGCCACTTCGGGGTTGACGCCCACCATAGCGGGGTCGTCCAGCGTCTCGATGAACGCCAACATCGCGCCCACGTTGGGCAGGAAGATATCGCCGCGCGGCTCGTTGGGCTTGGGCTCCATCGCAAAGCGCAGCGTGTACTTCTGGTCCTTCACATAGTGGATGAGGAAGTTGATGCACTCGCGATAGCGCTTGATGGCGTCGACAGGGTCTTTGGAGGCATCGCACTCGGTGCCTTCGCGTCCACCCCAGAAGACGTATATCTCCGCGCCCAGATCCACCGCGAGGTCTATCGCCTGCATGCATTTCTGCAGGGCATAGGCACGCACCTTTGGGTCGTTCGACGTGAACGCCCCATCCTTGAACACGGGGTGGTAGAAGAGGTTGGTCGTGCCCATGACCAGCTTCATGCCATAGTCATCCAGCGCTTTCTTAAACTCCTTGACGATGCGGTCGCGTTCGGCAGGGGTGGCGTCGATAGGCACGAGGTCGTTATCGTGCAGGTTCACGCCGTACGCGCCCAGCTCCGACAGTTTCTGTACCGCGCGGATGGGAGTTACCGCATCGCGCACCACATCGCCGAAGGGGTCGCGCCCGCGGTTGCCCACCGTCCACAGTCCGAAAGTGAACTTATGCTCTTTGCGAGGGGTATAGGCATCCATTTTGTCACAGCCTCCTTTGCAAGGGATGTATATTTTTTCCCGGCAGCACGCGCGTATTCCTATGGAGCAACGAGTTTATCCCAGCACGGACAGAGAAGCGCCGCACCGGGTTCAAAGACAGATTACCAATTTGGTATAATAGCTTCGGGGGTGAGAATAAAATGCCACAGTTCATTCGCGCACGTTATACTGGACAAGTTTTCGTACCGGAAGAACCCGTTGACATCCGCGAAGGAGAGCTGGGAATACTCGTGTTCACGCCTTTGCACACTTCCAGTGCTGTCTCGGATGAACAGGAAGGTGCGTTGCGCCGCCTGATGTCGACCGGCGTGGAAGGCACTAATATTCCTATTGATGCGCTACGACGCGAACATCTTTATGAGGAATAGCAATATATGGACATTCTTATCGACTCTTCTGTGCTCGTACGCCTGCGTGAACGGGATAGTCCCGAGTATAACATCTGCTGGGACGCTGTCCTGCGGCTAAGGAAGCACCAATCAATAGTTTATCTTTGTACTCAAGCGCTCATTGAGTTCTGGAGTGTCAGCACTCGCCCACGAGAACAGAACGGGCTTGGACAGAGCATCGCAGCAACGGTTCAAGATTGTCGGGACTTTATCGAGGTGTTCTCTCTCTTGCCAGAACCTCCTGATATCACCGAACGCTGGCTTTTCTTAGTCGAGCGATATGCTGTGCGCGGGAAGCAAGTGCATGATGCACGAATGGCCGCTTTCGCTTGGGCACACGGTATAGAAAATCTGCTGACCCTAAACTTCAGTGACTTCTCGCGCTTTCAGGAGATACGTCCCCTGTTGCCAACCGCTGTATAGAACTCTCCATCACGTGCCAGCATGATATACTCTAACTGATGTCTCTACCTGAACCCTTCTTGCAACGGCTATCTCGAATCGTGCCACCGGAGCGGTTCGAGGATTGCGTAAGCACCTTCCGCGAACCACCGTCAGTTGGGGCACGGGTGAACACCCTGCTGGCGGAGCGTGAAACAATGGTGGATGCCCTGCGTGCGGCAGGATTCGAGGTGCATCCTGTTGTCTGGTATCCTGATGCCTTTTGGGTTCCCCCGCAACAACGCGAGGCGTTGCTGGCTTCCAGCTGGGTGCAAAACGCGCTCGTTTATGTGCAGAACCTTTCGAGCATGATCCCTCCGCTGGTGCTGGCTCCTCAGCCGGGGGAAGAGGTGCTGGATTTGTGCGCTGCTCCGGGCGGCAAAACGCTTCAGCTGGCAGCAATGATGCGCGATGGAGGACAGCTGGTGGCGGTGGAGGCGGTGCGGACACGCTTTTATAAGCTGCGCGAGAACCTGCGAAGGCACGGCGCGGGCTCCGTGCAAACCGTACAGGCGGAAGGCGAATGGCTCTGGAAGCGATGGAAAGGACGCTTTGACGCGGTGCTGCTGGACGCTCCCTGTTCCAGCGAGGCGCGCTTCCGCGAGGACGAGCCGGACACCTACCGCTACTGGAGCCTGAAAAAGATTGGCGATATGGTGCGCAAGCAGAAGTCATTGATCTACTCGGCGATACAGTGCCTGAAGTCCGGAGGCAGGTTAGTGTATTGCACCTGCACCTTCGCGCCGGAGGAGAACGAAGGGATTATCGCCCACGCGCTGAAAAAGTTCGGTGATGCCATAGAGGTGCTGCCCCTTCCGCTGCCGGTAGAGGGCATGGTCTCCGCGCTGAGCGAATGGGATGGGCATGTGTTTCCCGATGCTGTCCGTCATGCCAGGCGGATACTGCCCTCGCCGCAGATGGAAGGTTTCTTTGTGTGCTTGATACGCAAGAGGGAGGATAACGATGACACCACGTGAGATCATACGTCGCAACCTGGAGCGCGATAACCCGCCGCGAATCGGCATGGACTTCGACGGGGGCAGGATGAACGACTTCTGCTTCGCCGGCTTCTCACCCTCCGAAACCTGGCAGCAGAAACGGTGGGTGGAAGGTGAGGTCGAGTACTTTACGGACGAGTGGGGCAACATCTGGTACCGCTCGGTATACGGCGGGCGCAGTGGAGAGGTCTTCCAGCCCGCGCTGGACGACTGGGCGAAGCTGAAGGACTACCAGCTACCCGATATGGACAACGCCAAACGCTACGAGGGCGTGCGACAGAGGTTCGCTCAGGAAACTGAGCGCTACCGCGTGGGGTTCCTGCCCGGCTTTCCCTTTGCCATTTGCCGCTATTTGCGCAAGATGGAGAACTACTTCGCCGACCTGGTGCTGGAGCGTGACCATATCGACGAGCTGCACGAGCGCGTAACCGCGCTGCTGGAGCGCATCATCGCCCTGTACGCGGAAGCAGGTGCGGATGCGGTGATGTTTTGCGAAGACTGGGGCGTGCAGGACCGCCTGCTGATCCATCCTTCGATGTGGAACGAGATTTTCAAGCCCCTGTTCGTGAGGCTGTGCCGCACGGCGAGAGCGCACGGCGTGAAGGTCATCATGCACTCCTGCGGCTATGTGTGGGACATTCTGGAAGGCGTCGCGGAAGCCGGCATCTGCTGTGTGCAATTTGACCAACCCGCGCTATACGGTCTGGAGCGACTGGCGGCAAAGCTGCGCGAGCTGAACCTGTGTCTCTACTCGCCCGTAGACATCCAGCGCGTGTTACCGACCGGCAACAGACAGATGATCGAACGCGAGGCACACCGCATGGTGGAGCTGTTTCAGGGAGGTTTTATCGCCAAGAACTACCCTGACCTGCGCGGCATCGGCGTAAAGCCAGAGTGGGACGATTGGGCATATCAGGTATTCTTAAAATATGCGTGTACCGATAGCATGTTGTGATTACCTGCCGATGGCGTGGCGGGCGATACTGGACCATCGCCTGCGCTCGTTGCTGACCATGCTGGGCGTGATTATCGGCGTGGCGTCGGTGCTGCTGCTCATCGCCATCGTGCAGGGCGTGAAGACAGAGGTGACCCGGCAGATCGACCAGTTCGGGGCGAATCTGCTGTTTGTGGTGCCGGGGCGGGTGGATGCGTCGCAGCCTTTCAACCCGATGAGTATTCTCGGCTTGAGCACCATCACCCCCGAAGACGTGCAGGCGGTGGCGCGAGTAGAGGGTGTCAAGCGGGCTGTGCCCATCATGTTCATTGCCGGGGGCGCAAGACGTGGCGACCGCTGGGCGGCGACCGCTATCGTGCTGGCAACGGAAAGTGCGTGGCAATCCATCCGCAACACGCCAATGGCGGAGGGCAGGTTCTTTACCCCCGCAGAGGAAGACGAGCGTGTCTGCGTGCTGGCGCACGGGGTGAAACTGGAGCTATTCGGTGACGCGCCCGCCGTGGGCAAAGAGGTGGTGGTGAACCGGGTGCCGTTCCGCGTGGTCGGCGTGATGAAACCCGACGATTCGAGCAGCATGTTCGGCAATGCGGGATGGGACCACCTCATCTATCTGCCTCTGCGGGCGGCACAGCAAGCCATGCAGTCGCGACAGATTCACCGCATCGTGGTGCAGGCGGTGGCTGGTGTGGAACCTGAAAACCTCATCGAGAAGGTGAAGACCGTCATGCGCCAAAGCCATTTGGGCAACGAAGACTTCACCGTGCTCACCCAGAAAGACCTGCTCAAGCTTATCTACACCCTCTTGAACCTGCTCCAGATTGCGCTCACCGGCATCAGCAGCATTTCGCTGATTGTAGGTGGAGTGGGGATTATGAACATCATGCTGGTGTCGGTGACGGAGCGCACCCGCGAAATCGGCATTCGCAAGGCGGCAGGCGCACGCCAGCGCGACATCTTCTGGCAGTTTCTGACAGAGGCAGTCATCCTTTCGCTGACGGGTGGAGTGCTAGGCATCCTTCTTGCAGCAACGGCAGCAGAGGTCTTTCGCCGCACGACGGTGCTGAAGCCGGAAATTACCGCTGGGGCGGTCGCTCTGGCGTTTGGGGTTAGTGTGCTGGTGGGAATCGTGTTCGGCGTGGCTCCCGCCATCCGTGCCGCGCGCAAAGAGCCAATAGAGGCGTTAAGGTATGAGTAGCAAAAACTGGCTGCCCGGGATGGATTCGAACCACCACTAACGGCTCCAAAGGCCGCTGTCCTGCCATTAGACGACCGGGCAGCACCAATAATATTATGCCGTGTTACAGCCACCTTGTCAAGGTTAAGAAAAGGGCATCCGGCAGGAGAACTCGTTTGTCTGGATAAATTACCACTACGAGAGGAGCTCGTACCACAGGGAGGACATCCGCTGTGAAAATCCATGAGTATCAGGCTAAAGAGGTGCTGGCGCGGTATGGCGTGACCGTGCCTCGCGGGCGCGTGGCGTCCACTCCCCAAGAAGCACGGGCGATTGCTCAGGAACTGGGCGGGCGCGTGGTGGTAAAGGCACAGGTTCACGCGGGCGGACGCGGCAAAGCGGGGGGCATCCGGTTGGCAGAGACCCCTGAACAGGCGGAGCAACACGCGCGAGACCTTATTGGGTCGCGATTGGTCACCCCGCAGGCGCCGCAGGGCGTGCCGGTACACAAGGTGCTGGTAGAAGAAGCCATCTCCATCGCGCAGGAGTACTATCTGGGCATCACTTTAGACCGGGCGCGGCAGCGCGACGTGGTGATGGTCAGCGCGATGGGCGGAATGGACATCGAGCAGGTGGCAGAGGAACACCCCGAAGCGATTGTCAAGGTGTGGGTGGAACCCTGGCAGGGACTACACCCCTATCAGGCGCGGCAGGCGTTGTATGAGGCAGGCATCGCGCGGGAGGCGGTTCCTACAGCGACCAAGTTCCTGCTGGCGCTATATAAAGCCTATATGGCGAGCGACGCTTCGCTGGCGGAAATCAACCCCTTTGTGTTGACGCAGGAGGGGCAGTGCCTTGCTGCCGACGCCAAGATGAACATCGACGATAACGCCCTGTTCCGCCACCCCGAGTTCAGCGACTACAAAGAGGAGAGTGAGGAAGACCCCATTGAGGCGGAGGCGCACCGACGGGGTATCCAATACGTGCGGCTGGGCGGCGACATTGGTATTATCGGCAACGGCGCGGGGCTGGTGATGAGCACGCTGGATGAGGTGACCCGCGCGGGCGGCAAACCGGCGAACTTTTTGGATATCGGCGGCGGCGCGAAGGCAGACCTCGTGCGTAACGCGCTGGAGATTGTGCTGATGGACCCCCATGTCAAAGGTGTGCTGTTCAACGTGTTCGGTGGCATCACGCGCGGCGACGAGGTGGCGAAAGGCATCATCGAAGGCATCCAGAGCCTGCATGTGAAAGTACCTATCGTCATCCGGCTGGCGGGAACGCGGGCGGAAGAGGGGCTTGCCCTGCTTCGGGGAACCGACCTTATCCCTGCGGTCACCATGCAGGAAGCGGCACGCAAAATCGTGGAGGTAACGCGCTGATGGCGGTGCTGATCGATAAAAACACGCGCGTGCTGGTGCAGGGTATCACCGGGCGCGAAGGCGAGTTCCACACACGACAGATGCTGGAATACGGCACGCAGGTAGTGGCGGGGGTGACGCCTGGCAAAGGCGGACAGGAGGTGCTGGGCGTACCGGTGTTCGACACGGTCAAGCAAGCAGTGGCGGCGACCGGAGCCGATGCCTCCGTGATTTTCGTGCCGGCACCCTTTGCGGCGGATGCAGTGCTGGAGGCGGCGGACGCGGGGGTGCGTCTCATCGTGTGCATCACTGAGGGCATCCCCGTACAGGATATGGTGAAGACGGTCGCGCTGGTGCGCCAAAAAGGGGTGCGTCTCATCGGTCCGAACTGCCCGGGCATGATGACCGCCGGGCAGTGCAAGATCGGCATCATGCCCGGCAACATTTTCACTCCGGGACCGGTCGGCTTAATCTCGCGTAGCGGCACGCTCACCTACGAAATCGTGGACCTGCTAACTAAAGCAGGATTGGGACAGTCTACCTGTATAGGAATAGGCGGTGACCCGGTGCTGGGTAGCACCTTTGTCGACCTGCTCCCGCTGTTTGAAGCGGACACCGAGACACAGGCGATTGTGCTGGTGGGCGAAATCGGCGGCTCGGATGAGGAGGTGGCGGCGGAGTATATCCGCGCCATGCGCAAGCCGGTGGTCGGCTTCATCTCTGGGCGTACTGCGCCGCCGGGCAAGCGCATGGGGCACGCGGGAGCGATTATCTCAGGGCGCACAGGAACGCCACAGGCGAAAGTCGACGCCCTGCGCGCGGCGGGCGTACCGGTAGCGGACGCGCTCTACGAGATACCCGAACTGGTCAAACAGGCACTGGGACGCCGAACCTGACAGGAGGTGTTCCAATGAGAAGGACGATGTGGCTCGCGCTGATGATGGCGCTGGTGTGGACCGTCAGCGCCGTGGAACTGAGTCGGGCACAAGACCTCGGCAAGATTCTACGCGGCGGTGTGAAGCTGGTGGGTATTGGCTATCTGGTGAAGCAGAACGCCCGAGCGCTGGACAGATTCATCAACGACATCACCATCCGCCAGAACGTGCCCATCAACCAAGCGACCAAAGTGGTACCTATCCTGAGCATTGGCGACAAGGGCTACGTGGGCGCGGCGCAGGTGATGGGTCCCAAAGAAGCGGTAAACAAGGTGCAGGCGGTGTTCCAGATTGAAGAGTCGCTGGACAGGTTCCGCATCAAGGTACTGGTTCCCAGCGACAGCTTCACCGGTTTGCGCCGCGTGGAGAAGGTGGGTATCTCCGCGCTGATTGACGTGGCGCTGGAGGGCGGTTTCAAAGTGACCCACCCGAAGGGACTGGGTGGCAAGGAGGTCATCGCCGCCGCGGCGGTGGCGGTGGCGGTCAAAAACGCGGGCGACCAGCTGAACGAGGTGATCAACAAGCTGAGCCTGCGCAAGGGCGCGGAAGAGTTTACCAAGGTCATCCCGATGGCGACGCTGGGCGAGAACGCCTATATCGGCGGTGCGCAGGTGTCGGGAGCCTCTGCCGATGTGGACAAAGTCGCCGGCGTGTGGCAGTACGAGGACCTTTTCTCCAACGGCATGTTCCGCGTGAAGATACTGATTCCCACCGATGACCTGAACCCGCTGAAGCTGCGCCGAGTGGATGGCGTGGGATTGACAGCGGTGATAGACATGCGCGTCATGAGCTGATTCGCCCTCACCCCTACCCCTCTCCCGCAGCGTGGGAGAGGGGTATATTCATTGCCCAGAGCCTCCATGTAGCCACAGGCTTCATCCTGCGCACAATGAGCCTCCCCAGTTTTCTTCTAGGGTTGCAGTTTCACGTTACCCTCCAGTTTTTTTACCGGTTTCACGATAATTCAGCATGAGGGACATCCTGTGCACTGGTTTCCACGTGGAAGGATTCCTCACACGTCCCCAGCCGCTTGCCGGGTCTGGGGTTAAGAGGTGGCAGCCAATGGCTCGTTGGAAGGGAGTTTTCAACAAACAGGGCATCATAGGGCTGGACCTGGGCAGCTACACCATCAAGGCAGCCCAGGTAGAACCTACCCGCACCGGATGGAGACTGGTGCAGGTTGCGCAATGCCCTACCCCGCCCGACGCGATCCGCGACGGCGTTATCGTGCAGCCGGAAGAGGTTGCGGAAGCCATCAGACGGCTCCTGCGCGACAATGCGTTCCGAGCCTCCGCAGCAGTCACCGCCATTGCCGGCGCGCCGGTCATCGTCAGACAGGTCACCCTGCCCAAGATGACGGAGGCAATGCTGCGCAAAACCATTCGCTATGAGGCAAGTAAGTACGTCTCTACTTCCGTCGAGGACAGCTATATTGGCTTTGAAATCCTCGGTGACGTAGAGCGTGCTCCAGCAGAGGGCGAACAGCCAGAAAGCGCGGAGAAGCAAATGCAGGTGTTGCTGGTGGTCGCCCCGCGCGAAATGGTGGACGCGCAGATTCGCACCCTGGAGCTGGCGGGACTGGAAGCGCTGGCTATCGAGGTGGAAGCGTTCTCACTCTTCCGCGCCCTGTTCGAAATCAACAGGGTGGCAATGGAAAAGCTGCAGGAGCGCCCCGTTGCCCTTGTGGATATCGGTGCTTCATGCACCAACCTGTATATCGTTTCGAACGAGGGCTTCTTCCTGACACGCAACATCCCGATTGCGGGTGACGCTTTCACCCAGACAGTGCAGGCAACGTTGCACTGCAGCTGGTCGGAAGGGGAGAAATTCAAGCACACGGTAGACTTTCGGCAGCTGCTGAAGCGTCGGAGCACCCGCTCACGAGCCTCTGTGTCCGCAGAGGATAGCGAAGGCGGCTCGGAGAGCGCGAGCGGTCAGGACGAAGCGGTACTGAGGGCTCTGCAGGGACACGTAGATGAGCTGCTGCGCGAGATACGTCGCTCGCTACACTACTATCAATCCCAATTTCCGGAGGGCAGCCCTCAAGGACAGGTCGGCAGCCTGATTATCACCGGGGGCAGCTCTCGCCTCGGCGGCTTCGCGGAGTATGCTTCAGCACGGTTGGGCTTGGAGGTCGAGCCAGGCGACCCGTTCAACAATCCCGATTTTGACACCGCGCATATCTCCGCCGAAGCGTTACAAATGTTTACCCCTGTGTTAGGAATCGCGGTAGGACTGGCAGTGCGCGAGGCGTTCGCCGAACGGCAACGTCATGCCGCCTGAATGGCACAGGGAAGAGGAGGTACCGGCATGCCGTTTATCAACATGATATCGGAGCGCAGAGAGCAACAGGCGATGCTGATTCGGCGTCGCAAGCAGTTGCTCACCGTCCTGCTTGCAGAGGTAGGAGTGCTGGCGGGGGTTTTCTCTTTTCTGGGCATGACCAACATGTCTCTCCAAGCCCGCCTGCACCGCGCCCAACAGGAAATCAACAAGCTCCAACCCACCTTAGAGCTGATTGCCAGGACCGAGCGCGACACACAGGCGTTGATGCCCAAACTGCGCACCCTCACCGAGGCGCAGCAGCATACCGAGCGCTGGTATGCAACCATCAACGGTATCGCCCGATGCCTGCCTGCGGATGTGTGGCTCACCGGCATCTCCAGCTCGCAGACACAGGATAGCGAGAAGAAAAAACAGACCACGGTGATTACGCTCACCGGCTCTACCCTTACCCAACAGCAGGTCGGTGAGATGATGCTGCGCCTGAACACCATCCCCACCTTCGAAAAGGTGGAGCTGCACTACACACAGCAGCGCAGCTACAACAATTTCGAGACAGTAGACTTCGAGGTGGCAGCGCGCATGCAGACGCCCGAAGAGAAGGAGGGCAAGGATGAATCTGGCAGTTCGTAACTCCGATGGTACCGCGGTACTGCGTGGTCTGGTCACCATCTGCATAGCGGTGCTGCTGCTGGGCGCGGGAGCTATTTACTGGCAGTACACCGGCTACGCCGACCTGCAAGCGCGTGTACAGGCAGCGGAGAAGCAGGTGGAAGAAGGTAAAACAATCGCCCAGCGTCTCGACCAGACCCAGCAGCAGTATCAGAACGCCTTGCAGAAGCTGAAGCACCTCGAGCTATCGGTTAGCGAGCGCGCCTACATCCCCACCCTGCTCAAGCAGCTGGAATCTGGCGCGAAATCTCGCCGCCTGACAGTGCTGTCGGTACGCCCGTCCAATGCGCAACCGCAGGCAAAAGCCCAGCAGGAAGGCGATGAACAGAAAAAAGAGGAGAAGAAAAAGCCTGCTGAGCCTTATGAAAGACAGGTGATCGATGTCTCGGTACAGGGTCAGTTCTGGGATGTCATGCGCTTTACGGAGGACCTGACCCACTTCCCGAAAATCCTGGCGGTAGACCGGGTGCAGTTTCGACCGCGCCAGCGCAAGGAGCCCACAGACCCCTTTGAAGTGGAGGCGCAGTTCACGCTAACCGCCTTCATCTTCCGTAGCCCGGAAGGAGGTGCTCAGCTATGAAGAAACTGGACCGCAAACAGATGCAACAGGTCGCCGTGCTGGGCATTCTGTTTCTGGCAGCCATTGGCTATGCGGCATACCAGCTGTTCTTTGCCGGTACGACCGGCGCCAGCACGAAAAGCCCTTCAGCGACCGCTACGGAACAACAGGCAAAGAACGTGGAACCACAGACAACTGCGCCAGCCTGGCTCAACACGTCTGAGCCTGCCCGCGATCCCTTTGTGGTACCGCCTCAGTTTGACAACCTGAGGCAGAATCGGGTGCAAACCTCGCGTCAGACACCGACACGGGTGGCTTCCGCGCCGAACGTCAGCGCGCTACCACCAATGCCGGTCATGCCTGTTTCGGGCAACACAGTGGGCACGCCATCGTCTGCAGAGAGCCAGCCTGCCCCTGCCTCGCAACCCGAAGCAGAACCGAACATCACCGTGACCGGTGCGGTGGTGGGTGAGCATCCCGTGGCGATACTGCGTTCGGAAGGAGGCAACCAGCGTATCGTACAGCCCGGATACCAGCTGGAAGGCGGATATGTGCTGCGTACGGTGTCACGCGAAGGAATCATTTTGGAAAAGGACGGCAAAACCGTAACATTGCGTCCGGGAGGTAATCCGAATGCGAAGTAGATATTCCCTCTTGTCTGCAGCACTGCTGTTCGTCGTGGGCGCATCTGCGCTGGTGCACGGCGCCCCCAACAGCAAAAGCGTACAGGTGCAGTTCAACCAGACCGGCTCTTACTTTCAGGTGATTATGCAGCTGAATGCACCTGTCACGGCACCGCCCTTGCGATATTATGGGAAGCGAGGATGGGTGTATGTAGACCTGCCTGCCGCGCTGATAGGCAAAGCCAAAATCGAGCGCGTACGCAGTGGTGGCATTCTCTGGGCGCGCTACGGATGGTATCGGGCTCGCCCGCCCATCACGCGCATCTGGGTGGCTACCAGCGAAAAGCGACCGGCGCAGCTGAGCAGAGAGCAAGACGGCAGAACGCTGGTGCTTACGGTATGGAAAATCGGGTATTCGCCGGACACCGCCCCTGTGCAGGAGAGCGCGCCAGCCACACCTGCCACCGACAAACCCCAGAGCGTTTCCACACGGGAGACGCCGAAGCCGGTGGCGAGTCTGGCACAGCCCGCCAGAGAGGAAAAACCGGCTCAGCCGTCCATTGCCGAGGCAAAGCCCGAACCAACACCACCAGCCACCGAAGAACCCGTTGCCCCGGTACCGTCTGAGAAACCGGTAGAGAAGCCGGCGCAGACATCGGGGAACGGAGTGCAGGTAGCACAGCTGCCTGAAGCCAGGCCCGTGCTGCCACAGAAGCCCGCAGGTGAAACGCGCGTTGCTGCGGCTCCGCCCCACCCTGCCCCTCGGGTGACAGTGGACTTCGTTGGGGCGGAAATCGCCGACGTGCTGAAAGCCTTATCCCTGCAAACGCAGACCAACATCGTGACCAGCCCGGAGGTGAAGGGTGCGGTCACCGTGAGCCTTGCGGGCGTAGGAGTGGAGGAGGCTCTTGACCTGATAACTCGCCTTAGCGGCTATCGTTATGCCAAGCTGGGCAACACCTATGTGGTGGCGACTCCGCAAGGGCTGCAGAACCTGCTCAGCGGCACACAGACATCCGCGCCACAGGCGCGTGTCACACAAATCGTCGCCTACCGCTATGCCGACCCCAACAGCCTCAGCAAGGTGATTCAGGAACAGGCGCCCGGAGTGCAGATTTCATGGAACCTGACCAGCGCTCAGCCCAGCAAGGGCGCGGGCACAAAGGTGGCACTGGTTTCGGGCACCGAAGCCGAGGTACGCACCGCCGCGGAGCTCATCGAAACGGTGGACAGCACGCTCAGCCAGTCCCAGCAGGATGTGGTGGTGGATACCTACACGGTCAAACACGCCTCACCGACCGACCTGCGCAGCATCGTCTCGGAGCTGATACCGGAAGTGACCATCATTCTGGGGCCGCGCCCCGGCTTCAATTTGCTGGCTCCTGCCCCGCTGGGCGACTCGGCGGGTAGAACGGTCGGCGAGAAAGGCGTAGACCAGGCGCTGCAAAGCGGCAGCAATGCCAGCGGCGGACAACAGGGCGGAAAAGAGGCGCAGGGAAGCTCTGGGGATGCTTCCGTCGATGAGCGGGTGAACACGCTGATCCTGATGGGTCCGCGTGCAGCGGTAGACCGCGCCAAAGAGGCACTGGCTCGCATTGACACCGCGCCGCCGCAGGTGCTGATCGAGGCGAAGGTGGTGGAGGTCAGCACAGACGTAGATAACACGCTGGGCGTGCTTTGGGACTTCAGCAGCACCAAAGGCAACTTCACCCTGAGCACTCCGAACCCGCCAGACCGCGGAAACTTCGGCACCATCGTGTTTGGACGACTGACACGCGACGCCATCAGCATCAGCGCCAAGCTGGATGCCCTGTTCAAAGACAACAAGGCTCACCTGCTGGCAAACCCCAAGCTGCTGGTGCTGAACGCCAAGCAAGCGCAGATATTCATCGGCGATGAGGTGCGCTACATCGAGAGCGTGCAGTCCACGCAAAACGGAGTCAGCGTCACCACCGGCAAGGTGAACGTGGGTATCCAGCTCAACGTGGTCGCCAAGACCAACCCGGAGGGTGACATCACCCTACAGATTCACCCCGAAGTGAGCCTGATTACCGGTTTCCTCAAGACCCCGGTAGGCGGTGAGATACCCCAGGTATCGCGCCGGTTTGCGGACAGCGCGGTGCGTCTGCGCAGCGGGGAGACATTGGTTATCGGCGGGCTCATCTCCCAGCGTGACCTGAAGCTGGTGCAGAAGGTCCCTCTACTGGGAGACTTACCGATACTGGGCTACCTGTTTAAGCAGACCAACACCAAACGCAGCAGCTCGGAGATTATGGTCTTCTTGACCGCCACTCTGTGGAAAGAATAGAGCGGATGGCTTGTGAGACAGAGGGTGAGCCACGGCGTCACGATTGCCCTCACCCTCTGCACATTCTGTGTGAAAGGGGTGGGCAATGTAGCCCGCCGGAGAGTACACGGTAGCCATGGCATCCACGACTGGTGAGATATTTGTACAGGCGGGCCTCATTACCCGCGAGCAGCTCGCAACAGCGATTGAGAAGCAGAAGCAACTGCAATCGCACGAGAATATCGGCGAGTTGCTGGTGGACATGGGGCTGATCACCGAACGCGACCGCGTCCGGTGCATGGGCGAACACTGGGGCGTCGCCTATGTGGACCTGGCTCAACAGCCCCCCGACCCCGAGGCGGTAAAGCTGCTCTCGCAGGACATCGCACGTCGCTTTAAGGCGGTCCCCGTCAGCCTCAACAACGGGCGATTGACGGTGGCGATGGTCAATCCACTGGACATCTTCGCCATCGATGAGATTCGCCTCATCACCGGCAAGGATGTGGAGCCGGTCATCGCCACAGAAGAAGACGTGCTGAACGCCCTCAATACCGCCTACCGGCAGGAAGCGGCGGTCACCGATGTGCTCAGCCAGGTCGTGCGGGAGATAGACTCCGCCCAGATCGACGTGCAAACCGCCACGAAACAGGATGAGGAAGAACACCTCAGCGTCGAACAGCTCCGTGAACTGAGCGAAGACGCTCCCGTGGTGCGGTTGGCGAACCTCATCATCACCAAAGCGATTCAGGACAAAGCGAGCGATATCCATATCGAGCCATCCAAAGAGTTTGTAAAGGTGCGCTACCGCATCGACGGCATCATGCAGGATGCAATGGTACTGCCTAAAAGAGTGCAGGCGTCGCTGATCAGTCGCTTCAAGATTATGGCGGACATGGACATCGCCGAGAAGCGTGTGCCACAGGACAACCGTATCTCCGCCGTGATAGACGGCAAGACGTATGACTTCCGTGTCTCCACACTGCCATCGGTACACGGCGAAAAAGTGGTCATGCGCGTGCTGGATCGCAGCAGCATCACGGTGGACTTCCACAAACTCGGCATGTTGCCTTACACACTGGAAATGTTTGAGGCGATGATTACCCGCACTTATGGAATAATTCTGGTGACAGGACCAACCGGCTCAGGGAAATCCACCACGCTTTACTCGGTGCTGTCCAAGCTAAACTCGGGTGAGAAGAACATCTTGACAATCGAGGACCCGGTGGAGTACGAGCTGCAGGGCTTGACACAGGTGAACGTCAACCCCAAAGCGGGTATGACCTTTGCGGCGGGGTTGCGTGCGATGTTGCGCCAGGACCCGGACATCATCATGGTGGGTGAGATTCGCGATGCGGAGACCGCCATCATCGCCATCGAAGCCGCGCTGACGGGACACCTGGTGTTATCCACCCTGCACACGAACGACGCGCCGGGCGCGGTGGCGCGATTACTGGACATGGGCGTGGAGCCTTTCCTGATTGCCTCCTCACTGGTGGGCGTACTGGCTCAGCGACTGCTGCGCACGATATGTTCCAAATGCAAAGAGCCATACGTGCCGCCGCGCGACGCGATGCAACGGTTAGGCATGAACATCGAGGGAAACTCGAACGTGACATTCTATCGCGGACGTGGCTGTGAAGCCTGCAAGGGCACTGGGTATAAAGGTCGCACCGGTATCTACGAGCTGATGCCGGTTACCGACAAGGTGCGCGAGCTCATTCTGGCACGAGCCTCTTCGTACGCCATCCGTGAGGCGGCTATCGAGGCAGGGATGCGTACCCTGCGCGAGGATGCCATGCAGAAAATCCTGCTGGGCATCACCACACTGGAGGAATCGTTGCGCGTCATCTACTCGGGCTAACATGGAAAAACGGTATCGGAGGTAGAACAGATGGCTTCAACAACCGGGGTGTTTCCGAAATCGCCCCAGGACGTGGTACAAAGCATCGGTGAACTTGCTGTGTTGCCGCAGGTGGTCATGAAAGTGCTGGACATGACCAGCAACACCCGAGCGACCACACAGGAACTGGAGGACGTCATCGGACAGGACCAGGCGCTCACCAGCAAGGTGCTGACGCTGGCAAACTCCTCGTACTATGGGCTTCCCCGGCGCGTCAGCTCGCTGCGCGAGGCGGTGATGTTTCTGGGCTTCCGCGTCGTGCGCAACATCGCTATGACCGCATCCTGCTACAACATGTTCATCGGCAAATCCGATAGCCAGAGCCTGCTGAAGAGGCGCATCTGGAAGCATTCGGTGGATACCTCATTGCTCACGCGGCTGGTATGTGCCTATGCCCCGGACGTCGTGCCCGATGAGGCATTTGCGGCAGGTCTGCTACATGACATCGGCAAAACGGTGCTCGAGCAGTACTATCCTCAAGCAATGCTTCAGGTGGTGCAGACCGCAGAGCGGCTGGGTATTCGCCACCATGAGGCGGAGGAGCAAATCCTCGGCTTCAACCATGCTGACGTTGGACTGGCACTCGCCATTCACTGGAATCTGCCGACTGCTCTCGCGGAATCTCTTGGCTACCACCACTGCATCTCCGCCGCATCGGCAGCCCCCAGACTGGTAGCCGTGGTGGCTATCGCCAGTGACATCTCCAACATGCTGGAAGATGGAGCCAGCGATGAGCAGTGGGCAACGTATGTCGATGAGCACGCGCTGAAGACACTGGGTATCTCCTCCGACCAGATGGAAGCCTTGCTGCAAGGCTGTCGGGTAGAGGTAGAACGCAGTATGGGACTGCACAGCATGGCAGCGTGAGAAGGGGTGATTTCGCATGGCAGCAGGCTATGCTCCGCAACATACAGGCATGGATGACCTGGAAGACTTGATGCCGCTGGAGGGAGATGGTTTCCCTGCATATTCCAGCCATTCGGCGCAAGGGGTTATGGAGAGGGAGGACAGCTCCGCCGATGCCGAATCGCTCTCCATCGAGGATGTGCATATCGACGACCTGTTGCGCATGACGGTGGAGAAGGGTGCCTCGGACCTGCACCTGTCCGCTGGGCTGCCTCCCATGGTGCGCGTGGACGGGCGTCTTTATCCGTTGCCCTTTGCACCCCTCAACCCTCGCGACATCCAGCGACTGGTGTACGATATCCTGACCGGCGACCAGATTCAGAGGTTCGAGAAGACCAAAGAGCTGGACTTCTCATACGGCGTCAAAGATGTGGGCAGGTTCCGGTTCAACGTGTATCGCCAGCGCGGTTCGGTGGGATGCGCGATGCGCGCCATTCCCTCGGCGATACCCTCGCTGGAACAATTGCGCCTGCCCCCCATCCTGCGCGAATTGACCAGACGCCATAGCGGGCTGATACTGGTAACCGGTCCCACCGGCTCTGGAAAGTCGACCACTATCGCATCGATGATCGACGTTATCAACACGGAACGTAACTGTCATATTATGACGATTGAAGACCCTATTGAGTATCTTCATTCGCATAAGAACAGTATGGTGAACCAGCGCGAGCTGGGCACCGATACCGACTCGTTCCACAACGCGCTGCGTGCGGTTCTGCGCGAAGACCCCGACGTGATTCTGGTGGGCGAAATGCGCGACCTGGAAACCATTCGCGCTGCGCTCACCCTGGCGGAAACCGGACACCTCGTTTTCGCTACCCTGCACACGCGCAACGCACCGCAGACCATCGACCGCGTGGTGGACGTGTTCCCACCGGAGCAGCAGGAGCAAATCCGAATCCAGCTGGCAAACACGCTGGAGTCGGTGATTGCCCAGCAGCTATTGCCCATGCTGGGTGGTGGAAGAGTGGCTGCGGTGGAGATTATGATTGCCACCCCTGCCATCCGCAACCTGATTCGGGAAGGCAAGGTGCATCAGATTTACTCCATCATGGAAACCAGCGCACAGCAAGGGATGCAAACGATGGACCGCGCCCTGGCTGACCTGCACCTGAACGGGCTGGTTTCGTTCGAAGAGGCTGTACTGCGCTGCATTGACCGTGAAAACTTCATGCGGTTCGTGCAATCGCAATAAACGAGGGGAGTGAGCACTATGCCACAGTTTGTATACAACGCGGTAGACCCTTCCGGGCGCACCCTGCGCGGGGTCATGGAAGCCGACGATGAGCGTCTGGTGCTGGCATGGCTGCACGAACAGCATTACCATGTGCTGAGCGTACAGCCC